>Ga0307516_10000065_pt1 | contig 113187 bp, 104 predicted proteins | sample 19_EM_MG_FD_203310 | JGI IMG/M metagenome (GOLD analysis project Ga0307516, IMG submission 203310) | Populus trichocarpa ectomycorrhiza microbial communities from riparian zone in the Pacific Northwest, United States - 19_EM | ecosystem: Host-associated > Plants > Roots > Unclassified... | reverse complement strand
GTTCGAGAACAGCGCGACCTTGGGCGCCAGGAAGCCGGCATAGTTGGCCATCAGGCCGACCAGCAGCGCCCCGACGAAGCAGCCCAGCGTCGAGCCCAGACCGCCGATGATGATGACGATGAAGATCAGCGTGTTCACCTGCGCGCCGATCTGCGGCACCACGCTTTGCTGGTACAGCCCCCACATCACGCCGCCCAGACCGGCCAGCGCCGAGCCGGCGGCGAACACACCAACGAACAGGCGCTTGATGCGGTAGCCCAGCGACTCGACCATCTCGCGGTCCTGTACGCCGGCGCGCACCAGCAGGCCGAGCTTGGTGCGGTTCAGCACCCACAACAGCGCCGCGAAGACCACCAGGCCGATCGCCACGGCGAACAGGCGGTAGACCTCGACCGCGGCGTCGCCGATCAGCACGGCACCGCGCAACGCCGGCGGCAATGGCAGCGGGATCTGCGCCGGCCCCCAGATGACCTTGATCAGCTCTTCGCCGACGATCATGCCGCCCATCGTGATCAGGATCTGCTTCAGGTGCTGGCCGTAGACCGGCCGCACGATCACCCGCTCGAAGGCCCAGCCCAGCGCGCCGGCGACGGCCATCGCGGCCAGCATCGCAGCGAACACGGCCGCCAGGCTCTGCCAAGCTGAGGCGCTGCCGGTCCAGTCCGCCATGCCGCCCATCACGCTGGTGGCGACGAAAGCGCCGGTCGCGATGAACACGCCGTGGCCGAAGTTCAGCACGTCCATCAGGCCAAAGACCAGGGTCAGGCCCGACGCGATGATGAAGACGATCAACCCCATCGCCAGCCCGGCGACGGTGAGCGTCAGCCAGGTGGCGGGTGAGCCGATCAGCGGCAGGCCGAGCGCTGTGATGGCCAGCAGCAGCGCGAGCGGACGCCAGTCGAACAGCGCCTGCGGGATCGTGTGGGCGCTCATTGGTGCGCCCCCAGCGACAGGCCCAGCAGCCGCTGCTGAAGGGCTTCGTCGCCCGCCAGTTCGGCCATGCTCCCGGTGTGCACGACGCGGCCATCGTCCATCACGGCGACGCGGTCGCCCAGGGCCTTGGCCATCATGAAGTTCTGCTCGACCAGCAGGATGGTGGTCTGTTGGCGCTTCAGCTCGGCAAAGGCGCTGACCAGGTTGTGGATGATCGCCGGCGCCAGGCCTTTGCTGGGCTCGTCGATCAACAACAGCGCGCGCGGCTCGATGATCGCGCGCGCCACCGCGAGCATCTGCTTTTGCCCACCGCTCAGCTTGCCGGCCGGGTAAAGCCAGAACTTGTGCAAGGCCGGGAAAAGGCTGAACAGCCAGTCGAGCCGCGCCTTGTCCAGGTCTTGCTCGCGGCGCGCCGAGCGTGCGGCCAGCAGCAGGTTCTCTTTCACCGTCAGGTCGGCAAAGATGCCCATGCTTTCGGGCACGTAGGCGATGCCGCGTTGTGCAATGTCGGGTGTTTGCGCTTGGTGGCCGGGCCCGCCGATGGGCTGGCCCTTGAACTGCACGCGGCCCTGGCTGGCGGCCCACAAGCCCATGATCGTGCGCAGCGTCGTCGTCTTGCCGGCACCGTTGCGGCCCAGCAGCATCGTCACCTGGCCCCCGGGCACGACGAGGTCGACGCCATGGAGGATGTGGTACGCGCCGATGTGGGTGTGAACGCCGCTGAGTTCGAGCAGCGTCGTCACGCGGCCTCCCCGGCCGGCGCAGTGCCGAGATAGGCGCTCTGAACAACGTCTGACGCGATCACGGTGGCCGGGTCGCCATCGGCCACCAGCGCGCCGTTGTGCAGCACGATGATCCTGTCGGCCAGTTCGCGCACGACGTCCATCTTGTGTTCGACCAGCAGGATCGTGCAGTCCTTGCGAGCCTTCAGTGCGCGGATCAGGTCCAGCACCACCGGCACCTCGTCGACACTCATGCCGGCGGTCGGCTCGTCGAACATGTAGACGCGCGGCTCCAGCGCCATCAGCAGCGCCACTTCGAGCTTGCGCTGGTCGCCATGCGGCAGGCTGGCGGCGGGCGCATCGCGCCGGTCCAGCAGGTGAACGGTGGAAAGGATCTCGCGCGCCTCTTCCAGCCAGTCTTTCCGGTCGAGCCAGACCTGCCACAGGTTCAGCCCACCGCCGTGCCGCGCCTGCACCGCCAGGCGAACGTTCTCCAGCACGCTCAGTTGCGGGAACAGCTGCGTCAGCTGGAAAGCCCGGCCCAGGCCGCGGCGCGTGCGCAGCGGCGCCGGCAGGCGGGTGATGTCCATGCCGTCCAGCAGCACCTGGCCCTCGCTGGCTGGCAACTGGCCCGAGATCAGGTTGAAGTAGGTCGTCTTGCCGGCGCCGTTGGGGCCGACGATGGCGGTGAGCGTGCCCGGCGCAAATGCGCAAGACACATGGTCCACCGCCACGTGGCCACCAAAGCGAATGGTCAGGTTTCTCGTCTCGAGCATGCGGTCAGTTCAACTTCACGGGCAGGTACCGATGACGTAATAGTTCGGGCCGGTTTGTTTCAGCGTCGTGATGACGAACACGTTCCAGAAGCCCATGTTCTGGTTCGAGCCGTTGGCCAAGGCGTAGCCGCCGCTCTGATGGGCGCGCCCGGCCGTCGTGTGGGCGTAGTTGCTGGCGGTGTAGCAAGTAGGCGCGCTGCCCGTGGTCGTGCCGCTGGCGCCGGTGGACATCTTGCCCTGCGCGCCGGCGGCGTCGACTGCCGCCACGGTCCACGAATAGGTGGTGGCCGGCGTGAGGCCGGTGTCGACATAGCTGGTGCCGTTGACCGGTGCGCCATTGACCTGCGAGCCCCCACGGAACACGCGGTAGCTGGCCGCGCCGCTCACCGCATTCCAGGCGATCGTCATCGTCGTGTCAGTGGCGTTCGAGGTGCCAAGGCCGGTGGGCGCCGGCAATGAGCCGCCACCGCCGGAGCCCGACGACAGTTGGTCGACCATCGCCTTGATCGCAACCATCTGCGTGCCGGCCTTCTGGGCGAAGTTGTTGCCATACCAGCCGATCCAGTCCCAGCAGCCGTTCGGGTTAGGGACCGAGCCGCTGGCGGTGGTGGGCCGGCTCACGTTGTCCACCTTGGCCTGCGGGAACAGCACGATCAGGCTGTTGGTGTCGGCCCAGCGGGTGTAGCCGGTGTTCTTGATGAACTTGTCGCCGATGATCTCGTAGTTCTGCTTGCAGCCGTGCAATGCCACATGCACCCTGCACTGTGCGCCGCCGGCACAGTTGGCCGGCACGTAGACCCAGCCGGTGGCGGACATGCCCGGGTTGCCGGCAGTGAACGGCGTCTGGTCGAACTCGATGTAATTCCCCGCGGCCGGCGCGTTGTTGCGCGCGTTCAGCGTGCCGTAGAACTGCGTCAGCGCCGCCTTGGCACCGTCGTAGCTGCAGTTGCTGATGAACGGAGACACGCTGCTGGAGCAGGCGTTGTTGCCCGCTGCGTCGAAATCGGTCGGGAACACGTGGGCGGCACCGCTGCGCTGCAGGTACACCCGGTTGGCCGCAGGCACGCCGTTGTTGGCGTACTGCGTGTTGACCGCGTTCATCGGGTTCGGGCCGACGGTGAAATCGCTGGTGCCGACGAACAGGTAGACCTTCTGGTTGGCCACGTTGGCCAGCGGGTCGTTCAGCGAACCGCTCCAGTTGTTCAGGTCGGCCTGCATCGTGCTCAGCATGCTGGCGCTGATCGTCGCGTTGTACATGCAGGCCGTGTAGTTGCTGTGGCCAGCGCACATGTAGGGGCCACCCGCGAACACGCCCACGCCCTTGAAGGTGCTCGAGTAGGCGTAGCCCAGCTGGTTGGCCATGAAGCCACCGGAAGACAAACCCGAGACGGTTGTTTGCGTCTTGTCCACTTTCAGTTTCGGCAACGGCACGGCGGCGTAAGCCAGCGACGTGAAAGCGATAGCGGCCAACGCCGCGACCGCACGAACAACTCGTGCAACTCTCATGGCTTGTCTCCTGAAAGGGTGTTGGGGGCGAGTCTGTGCTCGCCCTCGGTTCAACGAGCCGAAGCGCGGCTCAGCGCTTGTTGCGTATCGGTACGCTCATCTCTTCCGGCTTGATCTCGCGCACCAGCTCGGGCACGCCCCAGGCGAAAGCCGGATCCACCTTGATCTTGAAGTGGTACATGCTCTGCAGCGCCTGGTGGTCTTCCTTGCGGAAGCTCATCCTCCCTTTCGGCGACTCGAAGGCCATGCCTTCCATCGTCGTGATCAGCTTGTTGGTCGCCGTGTCGCCGTTGCTCTTCTTCAATGCCTCCACCACCGCGATCGCGGCCGTCATGCCACCAGCGGTGAAGAAATCAGGCGGGGCCTTGAACTGCTTGTAGTGGTTGGCGACCAGCCACTCGTTGACCGGGTTCTTCGGGATGCCGAAGTAGTAGTAGGTCGCGCCCTCCATGCCCGGGAAGTTCTTGTACGCCGCCATCGCCGGCAGGATGTTGCCGCCGGTGAAGACCTCGATGTTGAAGCGCTTGGCCAGCTCTTGCGCGGCCAGTGCGTTGTAGGGCGGCGTGCCACCGGCCCAGATCACCTCGATGACCTTGCGCCCGGGCTGCCCCTTCAGCGCATCGACCACGCGTTGGATGCCGGCCGTGAAGTCGGTCGTGTTCTGCGGCAGGTATTCCTCGTGGACGATCTTGGCGCTCTTCAAGGCCTCCTTGAAGGCCTTCACGCCGTCGCGGCCGAAGGCGTAGTCCTGCGCCAGCGTCGCGACGACGGTGCCGGGCTTGTCCAGCGCGACGGCGTTCGAGATCGCGTCCTGGCTCGAGTTGCGGCCGGTGCGGAAGATGTACTTGTTCCACTTGTCGCCGGTGATCGAATCGGCCACCGCCGGCTCGACGACGAGGATCTTCTTGTACTCCTCGGCCACCGGCAGCATCGCCAGCGCGACGCCGGATGAAGTGGGCCCGACCGCGATGTCGACCTTGTCATCGCCATAGGCCGCCGCCAGCAGGCTCTTGCCCAGGTCCGGCTTGCCCTGATCGTCCTTCTCGATCACGACGAGCTTCTTGCCCGCCACCATCATCGTGCCGCCGGTGGCGTAGTCCAGCCCAAGGTTGAAGCCGATGGTGGTCTGCTTGCCGTAGGCTTCCAGCGGGCCGGTGAGGGAGTGGATGTGGGCGATGCGGATGTCGTTGCCGGCCGCGTGTACGGGAGCTGCTACGAGCCAACCCGCGCTTGCGGCGAGTGTCGAGAGAGCGATGAGAAAGGGACGTCTGGGGATCGCACGGCACGGCATGAGTGTCTGTCTCCTGGGTGCATTTGGATGGATCAATGCGAAGACAGTGCAATGGGCGTGCCGGAATGCACCGGGCTAGGGCAAACACCAAGCTTGCTCGGATCAATCATGGGTCGGCGTGCACTGGCGAGGGGCTACGCGCTCGGGCCAATGCGCGAGGTGGCCGTCGAGTCGCAAACTGATTGCCTAGATCCCGGACAGTCGAGCTAACACGTGTCTGGACTATCGGCAGTCCGAGACACAGGAGAGGTGCCCTTGAAGGGCCAAGCTGCCGTCGCAACGTTGGCCGAGTCGAGGATGTTGAGCACCGGTTTCGCCCATGAGCGGCTATCGCGGCCCGACTGTTGAATGGCGTGCCAACCCACCAAGCGGCCGCTCAACGTTTGAGTTAGCCAGCTCCGGAGGCAACCATCTGGTAGTAGCTGAAATAGATGTGGCCGGTTTGGGCGGCATGACGCTTTTTCCTGAGTAGCAAGCTCGTGAAGTCAATCCGCTCTTCAAGAACTGCCATGAGGTCGCCGCCATCCACAAGAAGGATAGACGCGCCACCTGCCTGATGAGCGGCCACTCCGTCTGGGGAGAACCCGTTAATCGAGAGGAAGATACCCAGCGTGTTTTCGAGCTTCGTTTTGACTTTGTCGGAAAAGACCGCCAGATCAGCCTTGTTGACCAAATCCTTTTGCCACTTCGCCTCAAAGAGGTACTCAGTTCCTTCGAGGGAGAAGGCCCCGTCTATCTGCTCGCCCAGATTCTTGAATGACGCCTTAGGGTCAAGGTCGAAAAGCTCGAACAACTCGTACATGACCCGCTCAAGTTCGAACCCTCGTGTCTGTGCGTTTTCGGAACCGACCAAGGCCATATAACGGGATTTGATCGTCTCTAACTTTTGGCGGACAGCGGAGTTTTCTTTGAGCTTTTTTGCGGCCAGTTGCTGCCTTCGCTTGATATCGTCTTGCTCCTTTTTGACTTCTTGATGCGGCTCGACAAGTTGCTTGAGCTGATTGACTGCGTTGCGGGCCTTTTCTACCTTTTGAGGGCCATCATCAAGCGGCTTCAAGTGCGAGAAGTCAGTGAGCTTGCAAAGCTCATAGCAGATCTTTGTCAGATCACCGAGATGTGCCTCTGGATTTGCCACGAGGTGATCCACGACATCGGAAGCTATCTGCCGCTTGTAGTGCTCCCAATTGAAGGTGTTCAGGAGACCAGGCTTCGACAAGCAGAGCTGCAAAAAACCACGAAGCTCGGACTTGTACCAGTAGACCGAGCAGAGAGCTTCTTTGAGCGCCATGATTCCGGAGGGAGATAGCTGCTTTGCCATGATGTGCGATTCGCTTGTAATGGCTAACGTTGATAATCAGCGCCGCCGAAGGCCGTCCGCTAGATAGATAAGTTGCATCTCGGCACTCTGGGACCGGCACGTCGATTCAGAGGCGGCCGCGCTCCATCAGCCGACCATCACAACAAGGGTTCGGGCGCTGCACATCTCATCTGCCTCAACGGCTGCTAGCCCAACTGCCCCAGCTTCTCGTACAGAGTGGCCCGCGCGATGCCAAGCAGGCGTGCCGCTGCCAGCTTGTTGCCCTTGGTCGCCGTCAGCGCGGCGCGAATGGCTTCAGCTTCCAATTCGGCCACGGCCTGCGGCAGCGACTTGACGCTCTGCGATTCCGTCGAATCGCGACCAGTTGGGGTCTGCGACAAATGCTCGGCGGCTGGAGCAGCCTCTTGGGCACGCTTGGCCTCACGCGCCGAATTCGCCGTGTCCACCAGGCGCGCGAGGTGTGGGCTCGCGAGCACCAACTCGTCGGTCATGAGACATGCCTGCTCCAGGACATTCCTCAGCTCTCGAATATTTCCCGGCCAATCGTGCTGGCTGAGCAGCTCCAAGGCGTCTGCGCTCAGGCTTCGGTGCGTCATGCCGGTCCGGCGCCCGATGTCGTCCAGCAGGTGATCGGCCAGCGCGTCCAGATCATTCAAGCGCTCGCGCAGCGCCGGCAGCCGGATCGGCAGCACATTGAGCCGGTAGTAAAGATCCGCACGGAACGTCCCTGCGGCCACCATTGCTGGCAGGTCGCGGCTGGTGGCGGCGATCACGCGGCAGTCGAGTTGCTCGACCTTGTTGCTGCCCAGCGGCTCGACCTCCTGCTCCTGCAGCACGCGCAGCAGCTTGGCCTGCAAGGCCAGTGGCATGTCGCCGATCTCGTCGAGGAACAGGGTGCCGCCGTCGGCGAGCTTGAACTTGCCGGGGCGGCCTTTGCGGTCGGCGCCGGTGTAGGCGCCGGGGGCGACGCCGAAGAACTCGGCTTCGAGGAGTGTCTCGGGCACGGCCGCGATGTTGACGCCGACGAAGGGGCCGGCGGCGCGGTGGCTGCCGGCGTGGATGCCCTGGGCCATCAGCTCCTTGCCGGTGCCGGTTTCGCCCAGCAGCAGCACGGTCGAGTCGGTGCCGGCCACGCGGCGGGCCAGGCGCTTGACCTCCATCACCACCGGGCTGGTGCCGATGAAGCTGGCGATCGTGTACTTGGGCCGGCGCTGGGTGGCCAGCTCGCGCCGCGCGTCGTCCAGCTCGCGCTGCATGCGGCTGAACTTGGCCATCAACGGCTGCATCGTCGACTCGCTGTGGTCCGGCGATTCGTTGAGCCAGACGATGCCGACCGCGCCGATGACCTGGCCCGTGTCGTCGCGCAGCGGCATCCGGCTGACGAGAAATGTGCCGGCCTTGTTGGTCAGCAGGTCGACGACGATCGGGCGGCCCGAGTCGATGACCTGGTTCATCAGCGTGTTGGGCACCACCGCTTCGACGGGCTTGCCGACGAAGTCTTCCTCGCGCTCGAAACCGAGGGCCGGCAGGAAGTGCTTGTAGCCCTCGCTGATCCAGACGATGCGGTGCTGGCGGTCGACCACCATCATGCCCAATGCAGCCTGGGCAAAGGTGTCGAACATCGATTGCGCGGCCAGGCGCAGCACTTCGCTGGCGTCTTGCGGCAAGCCGGTGGTGGGTCGTGGCGAGGCTGACATGGGGTCTCCCTGGCGCAGTGTTGCACACAGCGCCGGCCCCTCGCGACGGGGTCAGCCCGGGTTCGCCTCAGCTCAAGCCCAGGTCGACCGCAGCGTCGTCGCCAGCATCACCGCCGCACACAGCAGCAACCCGCCACCGCTGAGCTGGTGTATCCGGCCACGCCGCAGAACCCGCCATGCGGTCACGCGCCGCAGCCGCGACACCAGCCCGATCAATGCGCCGAAGTACACCAGGTTGATGGCCTCGAAGATCGCCCCGAGGGCGTAGAAGCCGGTCATCCAATGACCGCCGGCACGGTCGATGAACAGGGGGAAGAAGGCGCCGAAGAACAGCACCGGCTTCGGGTTGGTCAGGGTCAACGTCAGCCCTTGCACAAAGCCGGCGTGCGGCGCATCGGTGGTCGGCGTGCCAGCTGATCCCGGTGCGCTGCGCAACAGGCCCAGCCCCAGCCAGGCGACGTACAGCGCACCCGCCACCGTCAGCGCCACGCCCAGTGCCGGCCACTGCTGCATCACCGCCGCAAAGCCCAGGCCCGACAAGGTGATCAGCACCAGATCACCGGCCACGACACCGGCGGTGGCGCGGGCCGCATGCCAACCGCTGCGGTGGGCCTGGCCGGCGACCAGCAGCGTCGCCGGACCGGGCACCAAGATCACCAGCGCCGCCGCAGAGACGAACGCGCCGAGGCTGTGCAAAGCAAACACGGCCATCACGCCACCAATGCCGGAGCAGCCGCCAGCGCCTGGGCGTGCTGAAGGACCAACGCGTGCAGCCAGTCGGTGCTGTGGTCGAAGCGGTGGCCCAGCGACTCGGCGCGCGTCGTGTCCATCTCGTAGCGGGACGGGAAGTCGTACGGGCTCAGCTCAGACGGCAGCACCGCGCTGCGCACCGGTCGGGCCTCGGCCGGCAACTGCAGCCCTTGCGCCACCCGCAGGTGGATGTCCAACGCCGACAGCGGGCCGTGAGCCGCCGCATTGATGGGGCCGAGCAGGTTGGACTGGCCCACCCACAGCAGAAACGCAGCGATGCCAGGCGCACTGATGAAAGAGCTGCGCGCCGCCGCCGCGGCATGCCACAGCGGCTGCCGCGACCGCACCCGCTGCACGTAGTTTTGCAGCCTGCCGGTGAAGTCTTCAGGGCCGGCCAGCACATGGCCGATGCGCACGCTGACCACCGGCAGCCGGCCGTCCTGGTGAAAGAAGGCTTCGGCCTGGCGTTTGCCTCGCCCGTAGGCGGCTTCAGCCACGTCCGGCTCGTGCCAGGGGTAGGCCATGTCGACCAACTCGTGCGCCAGGTCCACATCGTCTTCGCGCAGCGGGCGGTCCACCCGGCCATGCAGGTGGCTGTAGACCTCGATGGTCGAGGCCATCACGTAACGCCCCACTTTGCTGGCAAAGACTTCGGCGGAGATGGCAGCGTCGGCCGGGCTGTAGCACATCTGGTCGTAGACCAGGTCGAAGCCGGGCTCGGCGGCAAAGGCACGCCCCATCGCCGCCGCATCACGCCGGTCGACCCACAGGCGACGCACGCGGGTGCCGAAGGTGTCGGGCGCCTGCCCTCGTGTGGCGAGGGTGACCGCGTGGCCCGCGTCGAGCAAGCCCTCGACCAGCAGCTTGCCGAAGAAGCGCGTGCCGCCGATGACCAAGACATTCTGTTTCATGAGCGGTACCGCCTTTTTCAATGCCAGCATGTTGCTTGCGCGTTCTTCAACCCGCAAACGCGAATTCCTTGCCACTTGCATCTGGAATTCTTATGCTCAGCCCATGACCTTGGCGCTGCCCACCTTGTCCGGCCTGATCGAGTTCGAATGCGCGGCGCGCTGGGGCAGCATCCGCCTGGCCGCGGCCGAACTGCACAAGACGCCATCGGCCATCAGCCAGCAGATCAAGCAGTTGGAGGCAACGCTGGGGTTTGCGCTGTTCGAGCGCCATGCGCGCCACATCTCGATCACCGACCAGGGCCGCGAGCTGGCCACAACGGTGACGAAGCTGCTGGCCGAGCTGGGCCGCCAAGTGACGGCGCTGCGGCAGGACGACCCGGCGGCCCTGCTGCGCCTCAGCACCACGCATTCGTTCGCGATGAAGTGGCTGGTGCCGCGGCTGCACCGCTTCACCGCGCTGCACCCGGCGATCGACCTTCGCGTCGAGGCCAGCGACCAGGTCGTCGACCTGGCCGAAGGGCGGTGCGATGTCGCGCTGCGCTATGTCGCGGCAACGCCCGGCGATGACACGCTCGTCTACCGCGAATGTCTGGTGGCGGTGGTCAGCCCGGCGTTGCTGCCTGCAGGCGCGACATCGCCGCCCAAGCTGGCCACGCTGCTGCGCCAGCCGCTGCTGTTCGAAGGCACGCCCGAGCCCTGGTTGCGCGTGCTGGAGGCCAGCGGCGCCCGCGCACGCCGGCTCGACTTTTCGCGCAGCTACAGCCACGGCGGGCTGCTGGTGCAGGCGGCGGTGGCCGGCCACGGGGTCGCGCTGGCGCCCTACGCGCTCGCTTGCGAAGACCTGCTGCAAGGCCGGCTCGTGCTGTGCGACAGCCCGCCGCTGCCCAACGGCTACGGCTACCGGGTGGTCGTGGCCGCAGGGCTGCCGCTGTCGGCCAAGGTACGCGCATTCACTGCCTGGATGAACGACGAAGTCGCGGCGATGTCGGCGCCCTTTTTCGCCGGCCACCGCGTCGGCCGCCCCCAGGCCCGCCGCGGCGCGCCGTGCACGGGCCTGATGCGGCCTGCAGCGTAGGCAACGGCGGCATTGGCGTGCCAGCAACGCCGGCGCGGCCGAAGGGTCAGCGCCACAGCGCCACCGGCCACACGCCCCAGCACGCGAGCAGCACGCACAGTTGCAGCACGCAGGCGACCATCACCAGGTCGTGCCGCCAGCCGACCGTGCGCAGCCACAGCACCCACGCGACATGCGCGAGCATCAGCAGCGGCAACGCCAGGGTCACGACGAACAGGCTGCCGCTGGCCACCGTGAAGTCGCCGATCGTGGCCAACGGCTGCAGCAGGAACATCGGGGCCGGCACCAGCAACAGCAAGGCGGCCAGGAAGGCCGGCTGGCCCAGGCTGCCGCCCCAGCGGACACAGCGGATCGGTGTCGCCAGCAGCGCGTGGAGCAGGCCGGCCAGGCCCAGGATCACGCTGGCCCAGAGGCCGTAGAACCAGATGGCCGGCACGCGCCGCAGCGAGCGCAGGCCATCGCTCAGCGTGCGCTCGCCGTCGGAAGCGGCGATGAAGACATGCGATGGCGCGATCCGGTCGTCCTGGCGATAGAGCCCGCCAGTCACCTGGTGCAGCGGTACCGCGTCGCTGCCGGGGCGCTTCAGCGAGGCGCCCGATTCGCCGGCCCGCACGACCCAGCTGCGGCCCAGCGCATCCAGCAGGCGCAGCGGCTCGAAGCGGCTTGACGCCGGCACATAGCGGCCGGCCCATTCATCGGCCAGCGCGGTGGCGCCGGCGGCTGATGGGCGCGCCTGCAGGTTCAGCTGGCGGATCAGGGCCTGGTCGAAGCGGTCGTAGTGCGCGGTCTCGCTGTCGGTGTTGACGGCAATGAAGAACGCGCGCTGCTGCAGCGGGAACAGGCACAGCATGCCGCGATAGCCGGTGACGCTGCCGGCGTGGCACTGCCCCGTCACGCCGTGCCGGTCACGCGTCGACAAGCCCAGGCCGTAGCCGGCGCCGAGGCCGGCACGGGCGGCGTCGGTGGTCGAAGGCTGACCCATCGCGCGCAGCAGCGCGGGCGTGATGAAGGGCGGGCCATCAGCGGCATCGGGCAACCGGCCGTCGCCCAGCATGAAGCGCGCCAGCAGCGCCATGTCGGCCGCGGCGGTGGTGAACTGCGCGGCAGGACGCACGGCGATCGGCAGTGCAGCCACCGCGCTCAGGTCTTGGCGGTGGCCCCAGGCCAGCCCTTGTTCGGCACCGACGCCCAACTGCGTGGTGAACCGCAAGCTGCTGTGGACCATGCCCAGCGGTTGCAGCAGTGCGTGCTCGGCCCACGCTTCGTAGCGCTCGCCGGCCACCGTTTCGATCACCATCGCCAGCACGGTATAGCCCATGTCCGAGTAAGAGAACCGGTGGCCCGGCTCGGTGCGAATCGTCAGGACATCGGGGTCGCGCGCAAAGGCGTCGGCCAGCGGCATGTCGGGCGAGTTGGCGGCGCTGAAGGCTTGCCACAGGCGCTGGTCTTCGAGGCCCGAGGTGTGGTCCAGCAGGTGGCGCACGAGCACCGGGCTGCTGGCCTGCCACGGGTTCAGGAAGCGCAGGTCAGGCAGGTAGCGGTTGACCGGCGCGTCCAGGTCGAGCCGGCGTTCGGTGGCCAAGCGCAGTGCGCCCAGCGCGAGCACGGTCTTGGCCAGTGAACCGACGTGCACCTTGGCCGCCGAGGTCAGCGCCGTCGCGGTCGGCACGTGCGCCAGCCCCACCGCACCGACCAGCACCTCGTCACTTGCGACCAGCGAATAGGTCGCGCCGGCAACATGCTCTTCGGCCAGCAGCTGCGACAACTCGGCGTTGACCGCGGCCGCGTCAAACGCCTGCGCGGGCAGCGTCGCGCACAGCAGGGCCAGTACGAGGCACCAGGCGGGCCAGCGGCTGACCCGATGCCACCATCGTTGATAGTGCCGTGGCGAATAGTCGGCCGCCGGCTGTGGAATTTCGAACATGCAGGATCCCTCCACGCTCGCCACGCAGGGGGTGGCGGCTGGTTTGCCAGCCATATTGCCTGAGTGGCCGCGCGCCGGGCTGCGTGCAATCACCAAGCCCGCTGTCGCCTCAACAGGCGTCAGCCATTCATCGCACCACGCTGCCACCCATGTCAACGAGGACCATGGTTCGCCGCTTGCCCAGCACCGGGCGGACAAGCGCTTCCCACAATGCGGCTTCCTTGACCCCAAACCACCGAGGTTCAGATGAAAAAGTGGCTGAAGGCGAACCGTGGCTTCGTGATGTTTCTGCTGTGTTTCGGTTTCCTGCGCACCGCCGTGGCCGACTGGAACCCGATCCCGACCGGCTCCATGAGGCCGACGATCCTGGAGGGCGACGTGGTGTTCGTGAACCGCCTGGCCTTCGATGCCAAGGTGCCGCTGACCAATTGGACCGTCGCCCGGCTGGGCGAGCCGCAACGTGGCGACGTGGTGACCTTCAGCTCGCCCAAGGACGGCACGCGGCTGATCAAGCGCATCGTCGGCATCCCGGGCGATGTGGTGCAGATGCGCGACGAGGTGCTGTTCGTCAACGGCGAACAGGCCGACTACACCGACATGGCGCCTGCGACCGAAGTGCTGACCGGCGATGTCAGCGTGTCGGCGATTCGCGCGACCGAGCATGTGGCGGGCAGCAGCCGGCGCGTGCAGATCCTGCCGCAGGTGGGAGCGCGGCGCGACTTCGGCCCGCTGAAGCTGCCGGCCGACCAGTACTTCATGCTGGGCGACAACCGCGACAACAGCGAAGACTCGCGCTTCATCGGCCCGGTGCCGCGCCGGCTGTTGATCGGCCGGGCCCATCACATCCTGCTGTCGGCCGACATCACCGGCAACTGGCTGCCGCGCTGGGAGCGCACGGCCTCGGCCATCCGCTGACCGGGCTCGTGCGCAAATGGACCTCAGCGTTGGCGGTCGGCCGCCGAATTCACCATCGGCACCAGCTTGAACGCGACGATCTGCGGGGCCGGTGCGCCCTGCGGCTGCCACGAGCCCCAGCCGAGAACAGCGCCCTGATCGTTGATCGCTTCGACCATGGTGATCTCCACCCGCCGGCCCTCGGGGCTGGCGCAAGGACTGCCGATCAGCTGATTGATCTCGACCGGTTCCGCATCGACGCTGGCCCAGTACATCGGCTCGTAGCCATCGCTCCCGGCGCGGCCGACGATCTCTCCGTTGCGATTGATGGCCAAGGGCGTGCTCGAGTCGCTGTGCGGTGGCACCGGCAGCGCGCGAGGCTTGTTGCCCTTCCACACCGTGGCGCGAACAGCGCCGGGTTTCCAGCTGACGCCGATGACGACGCCGGCGTCGTTGATGCCCGTCGTCCACGACTCGTCCCAGCCCTTGAGGGGGCCGAGGTCGATGGCCGTCCCGTCGCGCCAGCGGATCGCGTGGCTGACGCCCGGCACCGCCGTCTCGCCGGTGCCGACCACTTCGCCGCGCCGATTGATCGCGACCGCCCTGGCAGAGTGGCCCTCGACCAGTGGCGCCAGCGCGGCGGGTTCCGCGTTCGTCCACACGGTGGCGACAGCCGGGCTGCCATCGAGGTAACGCGTGCCCACCACCTGGCCGCTGCGGTTGACGCCTTGAGCATCGGCCGCGCCACCGGGGAAGGTGGGCAGCACGGTGGGCTGGCCGTCCTTCCACATGACCGCTTCGGGCTTGGGATTCGGCCCGGTGTAGCCAGCCCATCCGGTGCCCACCACGATGCCATCGTCATTGATGCCGGTCATCTCGTTCCAGGTCACGCCGGTACCGGGCGCCCTGTAGGTGGCCGCGAGCTGGCCCTTCTTGTTCCACCCCAACCCGAACGGGTCATTGTTGGCGACCGTGCCGATGGCTTGGCCGACATTGTTCAGCTTGGCGGGCCAGGAGCCGGTGCCGATGCTGAAATCTTCCAGCCGCCGGCAGTCGTACGACGGCAGGGCGTGCGCGGCCAGCGCCAAGGCGCCCAAGGCCATGCCCGCTCCGCACCGGACGGCGCCAGCAATATTCAATCCTGAATGCGTCGACATCTGATCCTCCAAGGAGTTTTCAACGGTTTTGGGCGCCCGTGGCACCGCCGGCGATTGTCCATATCGACGATCGATGAATAACCCCTATGTTGAATGCACTGTGCGCTGACACGGCGTTGCCGACATGAATCTCAACCGGCGCACAATCGCGCCGAATCGTTGATCACCTGACCCGAGTGGGACCCATGACGATGCGCCTTCAGACATTGCTTCGCCCCGCCATCGCCGGCCTGCTGGCTGCCCCGCTGTTGGCACTGGCCGCCGCGCCCGGCTCCTCGTTGTCGGACTACGAGTTCAAGCCTGAGCGCGCACCGGTCGGCCAGGTCGTGCACTACGTGAAGTCCAACCTCGACGGCAGCCGGCGGCTGGTGCTGTCGGTGCACTTCTCGGCGCCGCTGATGATGGAGGTGCTGAAGGTCGAGGCCGACGGCCAGTACCTGGCCCTGGTGCAGGCCGAGCTGGACCCAGCGACGCTGAGCGAGTCGCGGATGAAGTCGTTCAATCGGCTCGAATCGGGCGCGCAACAGCAGCAGATGGCGTTGGAGGCAGATGCCGCGCAACGCCGCCTGGTGGCGCAGGTGGCCAACACCAGGCTGCCGGTCACGCCCGGACACTGGCCGGCGCACATCTACAACTTCGACCTGAGCGGCCTCAATGCGACGCTGCCGCACCTGAAGAATCCGCGGCATGACTTCGAGGTCGGCATCATCGATCCGGACTTCCAGTTCCTGAAGACCAGGTTCAAGCCGGATGCTGGCGAGCAGGCCGGCGGATTCGTCTACAAGGGCAAGGCGCGGTTCCGCTTCGTGCGCGACGAGGAGCTGGACGACATCCCCTGCCACCGCTTCGAGGTCAGCGGCCCGGCGTTCAAGAACATCAAGGGCACGCTCTGGGTCAACGCCAAGGACGGCCTGATCGAGCGCTTCGAGCACCCGCTGCCCGACAACCCGGAGTGGAAGAGCTTCAAGCTGAGCCGCATCTCGACCCGGCTGATGAGCGACACCGAATGGGAGGCCTTCAAGGCCGCCACCGTGCGCCGCGCGATGGACATGCGCGATGGGGAATAGAAACGCCCCGCCGCCGGCCGTCGAAGACCCGCGGCTGACCCGCGTCAGCACACTGTGTCTCGCGCTGCCCGAGGCCGAGCGCGCGCAGCAGGGCCCGCATGCCGACTTCCGCGTGCGCAAGAAGGTCTTCGCCTACTACCTGGACGACCACCACGGCGACGGCATCGTCTGTGTCTGCTGCAAAGGCGAACTGGGTGAAAACGTGGACCGCGTCGCACGCGACCCAGAGCGCTACACACTGCCCGCCTACATCCACCACCGCGGCTGGTTCGGCATCCGGCTGGATCGCAAGACCATCGACTGGCGCGATGTCGAAAGCGCGATCCGGTTGAGCTATCTGCTCAGTGCGCCGAAGACGCTGGCGCGCTTGCTGGACGAGGTGCCGCGAATCGAAAGCGCTGCGGTGGCCAAGAAGGCGAAGGCCACGACGCCCGCATCGCAAGCCAAGGCCACCAGGAAGACGGCCCCCGTCGCGGCTGCGCTCTCGGCGGGCTATTCCGGCACGCCACTGTCCGGCAAGCTGGGATTGAAGCCCGGCATGAAGGTGCACGTGGTCAATGAACCTGAAGGTTATCGAGACTGGCTGGCGCCGGTGCCGGCCGGCTTGGGGTTCAGCGCCCGCCTCGGTACCGACACCGCACTGGTCCACCTGTTCGTCGACGACAAGCGCGACCTGGCCGACGCGCTGCGCCGCTACCGCGAGCAACTCGCGGCCGACGCCACCGTCTGGGTCTCGTGGCCGAAGAAGTCGAGCAAAGTGCCGACAGACATCACCGAAGACGTGATCCGCGAAGTGGCCTTGCCGCTGGGCTGGGTCGACGTGAAAGTCTGTGCCGTCAACGACATCTGGTCCGGCTTGAAGCTGGTGGTGCGCAAGGGCTTGCGTTAGGCACCGCCGCATTGCGGGAATTGCGGACGCCAGGCGAGGAAAAGAGGCGCAGACTCGCGCCCTTCTCAGCCTGACGGAGCCCGCCATGGCCCACAAACCGATCTACAAGTCGCTGTATGTACAGGTCATCACGGCCATCGTGATCGGGGTGGCGCTGGGCCACTTTCTGCCGGCCACCGGCGAGGCGATGAAGCCGTTCGGCGATGCGTTCATCAAGCTGATCAAGATGATCATCGCGCCGATCATTTTCTGCACCGTCGTCGTCGGCATCGCCGGCATGGAAGACATGAAGAAGGTCGGCAAGACGGGCGGCCTGGCGCTGCTGTACTTCGAGGTGGTCAGCAGCATCGCACTGATCGTCGGCCTCGTGATCGTGAACCTGGTGCAACCGGGCGCCGGCATGAACGTCGACCCGGCGTCGCTGGACACCAAGGGCATCGCCGCCTTCACCGGCCCGGGCAAGATGCAGGGCACGGTCGACTTCTTGCTCAACATCATCCCCAGCACGGTGGTCGATGCCTTCGCCAAGGGCGAGATCCTGCAGGTGCTGTTGTTCTCGGTGATGTTCGGCTTCGCGCTGCACAAGTTCGGCGGCCGCGGAACGCTGGTGTTCGACATCATCGAGAAAACCTCGCACGTGCTGTTCTCGATCGTCGGCATCATCATGAAGGCCGCGCCCATCGGCGCCTTCGGCGCCATGGCCTTCACGATCGGCAAGTACGGCGTCGGCTCGCTGCTATCGCTCGGCAAGCTGATGGGCACGTTCTACCTGACCTGCCTCATCTTCATCTTCGTCGTGCTCGGGCTGATCGCCAGGGTGCACGGCTTCTCGGTCTGGAAGTTCATCAAGTACATCAAGGAAGAACTGCTGATCGTGCTCGGTACCTCATCGAGCGAGTCGGTGCTGCCGCGCATGATGGCCAAGATGGAGAACCTGGGCGCACGCAAGTCGGTGGTCGGCCTCGTCATCCCGACCGGCTATTCGTTCAATCTCGACGGCACCTCGATCTACCTGACGATGGCGGCAGTGTTCATTGCCCAGGCGACCAACACGCCGATGACGCTGATGCAGCAGCTGACGCTGCTGGGCGTGCTGCTTCTCACCAGCAAAGGCGCGGCAGGCGTCACCGGCAGCGGCTTCATCGTGCTGGCGGCGACGTTGTCGGCGGTGGGCGGCGTACCGGTGGCCGGGCTGGCGCTGATCCTCGGCATCGATCGCTTCATGTCCGAGGCGCGCGCGCTGACCAACCTGATCGGCAACGGCGTGGCCACGGTGGTCGTCGCCAAGTGGACAGGCGACCTCGACACCGCGCGGCTGCAGCGGCAGTTGAACAACGAGACCGACACCGAGGCCGATGAGCCGGAGCAGGTACTGGACGCCACCGAGCAGCACATGCCGGTGGTGGTCGCACCGCGCTGAGACGCCAAGGCGCGAAGCTCTACCGCACAACCGGGGCCGCCAGGGCGTACCCCTGTCGACGAGTTGGACTTGGGGTTTCACCGGAGGTATGAACCCTAGGTGTTTTCGAGTATCCCGGCGGGAATACCGCTTGCTGTGACTGTGCGTTGCAACATGTTTGGCAAGGCGCAGCGAATCTCCTTCGGCGGAAATTGCAGCCTTTTGAGGCATACCCCGCCATGGGCTGTGAAATATTTGGCAGAAACCCTCGCTGTGCGCCGCACACACTTGGGGTTGCGCCTGCCTGTTGCGACGCTTCTAATTCCGTTCGCCGGGAATCAACGGCACCGGAATCTCAGGGTCAAGGACACAGGGGAATTTCCTAATGAAGATGAAGCAAGTCGTTCGGGCGGTGGCAGTGGCAACAACAGCGCTGTTGGCAGGCGTGTCGGCCGAGGCAGCGCTGGTGCGCTACCACATGGCTGGCGTGGTGACCGAAAGCGGTGTTTTCGATGACGGCACGACGCTGGCGGAAGGCGCGCCGGTGAAGATCTCGTACAGCTACGAGACCAAGCAACCGTCCACCTACATGCTGCGCAACGACGACGGCTCCGGCATGGCTTCCTACGACTTCGTCCAGCCCTACCATTTCCGGATCCGCGCAGGCACCCATTTCGCCCGCGTGGATGGCTTCAAGGTCACGCTGAACAATGACCTGAACCAGCCCTTCGGCGACACCTTCGACCTCGAAGCCGTCGGCGGGGTCCATATCGACCATGTGATGCAGCCGGACGCGAAGTTCACCGTTTCGCTGCTCAGCCAGTTCGGCAATACCGGCGCGCTGCGCTCGCTGAACCTGCCCAAGCACCTGAACGAGTGGTCCTTCGACGCCTTCCGGGTGGCTCGCCTGGCCGCCGCGGGCGACCGCACGCTGCTGATGGTCCGCATCGACCGCATTTACTCGACGGTCTGCGCCCAGACCGCACCAGGCACCGACGACTGCGCCGAGTAAGCCTTCCCACCTCTTCTTTCATCACCAGCGCGCGTGCGCATGGGGCCCCACCCGCTCCGTGTCACGCGCGTTGGCTTTTGGGGTCACCCGACCAGCAGGGTTAGACCGCGCTTGTATCTGTCACGGGGTGCCACCCAGAATCGCGCCGACAACAACCCCGACAGGGAAGGAGAGCGGACATGAAAGCATATGGCGCCGAGTTCTTCGGCACGTTCTGGCTGGTTTTGGGAGGTTGCGGCAGTGCCGTGCTCGCCGCGGCGTTTCCGGGCGTCGGCATCGGGCTGCACGGTGTGTCGCTGGCCTTCGGGTTGACGGTGCTGACGATGGCGTATTCGATTGGCCATATCTCGGGCTGTCACCTGAACCCGGCGGTCAGCATCGGCCTGTGGGCAGGTGGACGCTTCCCGGCGGCCAAACTGCTGCCGTACATCGTGGCCCAGGTCTTGGGGGCGGTCGCGGCCGGTGGTGTGCTGTTTGTCATCGCCAGCGGCAAGGCGGGTTTCGATTTGGCCGGCAGCGGCTTTGCCTCGAACGGTTACGGCGCACATTCGCCGGGCCAGTATTCGATGGTGGCCGCGCTGGTCTGCGAGGTGGTGATGACGGCGTTCTTCCTGATCGTCATCCTCGGCGCCACCGACAAGCGCGCGCCGGCCGGCTTCGCGCCGATTGCGATCGGCTTGGGCCTGACGCTGATCCACCTGATCAGCATCCCGGTCACCAACACCTCGGTGAACCCGGCCCGCTCCACCGGCGTGGGCGTGTTCGTCGGTGGCTGGGCGATCGAGCAGCTGTGGCTGTTCTGGATCGCGCCCATCGTCGGCGCGGTGATCGGCGCCAAGGCCTACGGTTTCCTGGGTTCGGAAGACTGAAGAGCGGCACTTCGCCGATCTGGTGGAAGGGCCCGGTTCGCCGGGCCCTTTGCCTTTGCGGGGCGTTCCCGACCAATGGCCCGTGTCCCGCAAAAAGCAGCAGCGAAAGCCAAGCGCAAGCGGCTTCTTTTGAGAGGTTGGAGCGTGCGAAGCCACTTGTAATTCTGTAATTACAAGATTACGATCCTGGACATGGGCATCCCCGTGGTTTCTTCGTCGGCGACACCTGTCCGTGGCACCTCACTTCACGACGAAGTGGCCACTCGCATCCGGACGATGGTATTCGAGCGGCAATTGGCGCCTGGGGAGTGGATCGACGAGAAGGCCCTGGCCAGTGGCTGGCAGATCAGCCGCACGCCGCTGCGCGAGGCGCTGAAGGTTTTGGCCGCCGAAGGGCTGGTCGAGCTGGTGCCGCAGCGTGGCTGCCGAGTGGTCGAGCTCAGCGATGACGACGCCGACCAGCTGTTCCCGGTGATGGCGCTGCTGGAAGGCCGTTGCGCTTTCGAAGCCACCCGCAATGCAACGCCGGCCGACCGCGCAACACTGCGCCGCCTGCATGACGAACTCGAGCGCCACGCCGCCGCGCAAGACCGCGATGGCTACTACCGCGCCAACCACGAGTTCCACACGCTGGTGCAGCAGCTGGCCCACAACCGCTGGCTGGACCGCTCGACCGGCGACCTGCGCCAGTTCCTGCGCCTGATGCGCGGCCGCCAGTTGAAGCTGCCGGGCCGCATCGACGCGTCGATCAACGAACACCGCGTGTTGATCGACGCGATGCTGACCGGTGACGCCGCCCGCGCCGAGCGCACGATGCACGATCACCTGATGGCTCAGCTGGCGGCGCTGAAGGCCCTGCGCACCAGGGAGCGCGAGACCGCACCGCACAACGACCCCACAGCCGATCAGCTTTCCGCCGGAGGGCCCGCCGATGCTGGTTGACAGCCTGCGCGAAGCCGCACGCCGCCGCGGTGCCGAGCACGACCTGCGAACGCTGGCCGCCGAATGCGAGCACTTGTTGTCGCAGCGCGGGGAAGCCAGCAGCACACAGACCGCGCGCCAGATCGTCGAGCGCCTGCTAGACCTGCTGGCCGAGCCAGGCCGCAAGGACGGTGCCCGCAGCGCGGCGCTGGACCGTTTCTTCTCGCACCTGGCTGACAACTTCAGCCCCGAGCCGATGGCGGTGCTGGCCAGTGCGCAGGCTTATGCGGCGCAACCCGACGCGGCGCACCTGATCGCCCTGATCGAACACACCGAACCGCGCCGGCAGGAGCTTTTCCGCCGCATCAACCGCGCGCCTGGCGGCACGGCGGCGTTGATCGGTCTGCGCCGAGCGCTGCTTGAGCGCCTGCCGAAAAAGCCCGAATGGCGTGCGCTCGAGGCCGACCTGTTGCACCTGCTGTCGAGCTGGTTCAACCCGGGCTTTCTCGAAATGCGGCAGGTCAGCTGGCGCTCGCCGGCACAGCTGCTGGAGCAGATCATCCGCCACGAGGCGGTGCATGAGATCGACGGCTGGGACGACCTGCGCCGCCGCCTGCTGCCCGACCGCCGCTGCTTCGCGTTCTTCCACCCGCAATTGCCGGAAGAGCCCTTGATCTTCGTCGAGGTGGCCTTGCTGCCCGAGATGGCCGCGGCGATCCCGCCCTTGATCGACAAGAAGGCACAACCGCTGTCGCCCGACAACTTCAAGGTTGCCGTGTTCTACAGCATCAGCAACTGCCAGCCCGGGCTGCGTGGCGTGTCGCTCGGCAACTTCCTGATCAAGCGTGTGGCCGAGGAGCTGAAGGCCGAGTTGCCGCAGTTGAAGACCTTCTGCACGCTGTCGCCGATCCCCGGCTTTATGACATGGCTGCTGGCCACGCGAGACGCAGCGTCGCTGCCCGGCATGAAGCCCGCGCTGATCCAACGCTTGGACCAGGCCCGCGAGGCGCTGCAAAAAGCCTGCGGCGGGGACCTCGCCAGCCTGGCCCAGACCGCCACACACGCCGCCTTGCCCAAGCCGGCGCAGCAGGCCTTGCTGCAGCTGGCGGCGCTGTACCTGGTGCACCAGTCGCCCCAGCCCGGCGGCGACCCGGTGGCACGTTTTCACCTCGACAACGGCGCCCGGCTCGAACGCCTGAACCTGCAGGGCAACCCGTCCACCAAGGGCCTGAAGCAATCGGCCGGCTTGATGGTCAATTATCTGTATGACCTGGCGAACATCGACGCCTGCCACGATCGCTTCGTGCATGGCGAGGTGGCGCATTCGCGCGCCGTGTCGCGGCTGCTTTGACAAGACCCACTGACGGAGACATGCGATGACCATCCATTCCCCCCGCCGCCTGGCCCTGATCGTGTTGGCTGCCGCGGCGTCAGCCATGTCAGCACCCCAGGCGCTGGCGCAGGCAAACGCCTGGCCGGCCAAGCCGGTGACCATCATCGTGCCCTTCCCTGCCGGCGGAGGCACCGACGCCTTCGCGCGCCCGCTGACGGCGATGTTGACCAAGCAGACCGGCAAGCAGTTCATCATCGACAACAAGGGCGGCGCCGGCGGCACGCTGGGCGCCACCGTGGCCTCGCGCGCCGCGCCGGACGGCTACACCTTCCTCATGGGCGCGGTGCACCACACGATCGCGCCGGCGATGTACCCCAAGCTCGAATACCACCTGGACACCGATTTCGTGCCGGTGGGCCTGATCTCCAGCGTGCCGCAGGTCATCGTCGTCAACCCGCAGCGGGTGCCTGTCAATGACCTGAAGGGCCTGCTCGACTACGTGCGCGCCAACCCCGGCAAGCTGAACTACGGCTCGGCCGGCAACGGCACCTCGCACCACCTGGCCGGTGAGTTGTTCAAGCTGCAGACCAAGACCTTCATCACCCACATCCCCTACCGCGGCGCCGGCCCGGCGCTGCAGGACCTGGTCGCCGGCCAGGTCGACCTGATGTTCGACGGCCTGGCCTCGAGCGCCACCCACATCAAGAGCGGCCGCATCAAGGCGCTGGCGGTGGCATCTGACAAGCGCGCGCCCGGCTTCCCCGATGTGCCCACCAGTGCCGAAGGTGGTGTGCCGACCTACCAGGTAGCCACCTGGTACGGGCTGTGGGCGCCGAAGGGCACACCGAAGGAGGCCATCACCGCGATGCAGGCCGAAATGAAGAAGGCCTTCGCCAGCGACGAAATCAAGTCGGCCTGGAACGGGCTCGGCGCCGGCATGCCCAACCTGTGGGGCAACGACTTCGGCAAGTTCGTCGCCAGCGAGACCAGCCGCTGGGCCGAAGTGGTGAAGTCCTCTGGCGCGAAACTTGATTAGCCCAAAATCGATGACTGGACATGTGCAGCTCCATCCTGCAGACGCGCCAGGCATCGCGCGGCTGCAGTTCTCGCACCCCGGCAAGCTGAATGCGTTGTCGGTGCAGATGTGGCGTGACCTGCGCGCTCTGCTCGAAGAGCTGAATGCCCTGCCGCCCGAACAAGGCCCGCGGGTCGTGATCGTGCAGGGCGACGGCGGCAGCTTCGTGGCCGGCGCGGACATCGAGGAGTTCCCCGACTTCCGCTTCGACACCGAGACGCTGGCGCACTACCACGAAGAGGTGGTGGCACCGGCATTGAATGCGTTGCTCGACTGCGAGCGCCCGCTGGTCGCGCAGATCGAAGGCGCCTGTGTCGGCGGCGGGCTGGAAATCGCCGCCTGCTGCGACATCCGGCTGTGCGGTGAATCGAGCCGCTTCGGTGTGCCGATCGCCAAGCTGGGCTTCCCGATGGCGCCACTGGAGATCGAGATCGTTGCGCGAGTGATCGGCGAGACCTGTCTGCGCGAGCTGCTGCTGGAAGCACGTGTGCTCAATGCCGACGAGGCACGCCAGCGCGGGCTGGTGACACGGGTCGTGCCCGACGCGCGGGTGGCCACCGAATCGCGGCGCAGTGCCGAGGCCATGGCAGCCCTGTCGCCACAAGCCTTGCGCCTGAACAAACGCGCGCTGCGACAGTTCGGCCGCGCCCATGGCAGCAGCCCGGACGAGCGCGCGCCGCACTACGCTTACGCCCCTTCCGCCGAGCACCGCGAGGGCCTGGCCGCTTTCAATGAAAAGCGCCCAGCGCGCTTCGGCGGCCAAGCCGCGAAGACCGACAACGACAAGCAGCTATGAATCTTTTCGCCGCCCTGCGCCAAGCCTTTCCGGCCGACCTGGATGCCTGCGCCATCGAGCCGGTCGACGGCGCCGACACCACGCGCGTCTACACCTGGCGCGACCTCGACCAGGCCAGCGCGCGCATCGCCAACCTGCTCGATTCGTTGGCGCTGCCGCCGGCCAGCCGCATCGCCGTGCAGGTCGAGAAAAGCGTCGAGGCGCTGCTGCTGTACCTCGGCGTACTGCGCGCCGGCCATGTGTTCCTGCCGCTGAACACCGCCTACCAGGCGGCCGAGATCGAGTACTTCATCGGCAACGCCGAGCCGGCGGTCGTCGTCTGCTCGGGCAAGAACTTCACCTGGATCAGCCGGCTCGCTTTCAAGGCCGGCACCACCCATGTCTTCACGCTGAACGAAGACCGCAGCGGCACCTTGATCGACCGCGCCGCCTTCCACGCCGACAGCCACACACCAGCGGCCAAGAGCGCCGACGACCTGGCTGCGATCCTCTACACCAGCGGTACCACCGGACGCAGCAAGGGCGCGATGCTGACGCACGGCAACCTGCTGTCGAACGCGCAAACCTTGAAGGACTATTGGGGGTGGAAAAAGGGCGACGTGCTGGTCCACGCGCTGCCGATCTTCCATGTCCACGGCTTGTTCGTCGCGTCGCACGGCGCGCTGCTGAACGGCAGCAAGATGCTGTGGTTCAGCAAGTTCGATCCCAAGGCGGTGCTCGCGCGCCTGGGCGAAGTGACTGTTTTCATGGGCGTGCCCACGCTGTATGTGCGCTTGCTGGGCGAGGCAGGGTTGACGCAGGCGGCCTGCAAGAACATGCGTCTCTTCATCAGCGGCTCGGCGCCTTTGCTGATCGAGACCTTCAACGACTGGCGGGAGCGCACGGGCCACACCATCCTCGAGCGCTACGGCATGAGCGAGACGGTGATGCTGACATCCAACCCGTACCGTGCCGAAGACGGTGAACGGCGCGGCGGCACGGTCGGCTTCCCCTTGCCCGGTGTGGGCTTGCGGGTGCGCGACGACCAGGGCCACGCATTGCCGGCAGGCGACGTCGGCGGCATCGAGGTCAAGGGCCCGAACGTGTTCGCCGGCTATTGGCGCATGCCCGAGAAGACCAAGGAAGAGTTCACCGCCGACGGCTGGTTCAAGACCGGCGACGTAGGGAAGGTCGATGCCGAGGGCTACGTGACCATCGTGGGCCGCAGCAAGGACCTGATCATCACCGGCGGCTACAACGTCTACCCCGCCGAGGTGGAGGGCTTCTTGAACGAGCTGCCCGGCGTGCTCGAAAGCGCAGTGATCGGCGTGCCGCATCCCGACTTCGGCGAGGGCGTGCTGGCGGTCGTCGTGCCGCGGGCCGGTGCCAGCGTCGACAGCGCAGCGCTGGTCGCCGCATTGAAGAACGGCATTGCCGGCTTCAAGGTGCCGAAGCAGGTGTTCGTGGTCCATGAACTGCCACGTAACACGATGGGAAAAGTGCAAAAAAATCTACTGCGCGAACAGCACAAGGGGCACTTCAGCGCTTGACGAATGTTGACGAGGACCGTGTGTCGGGCCGCCAGGGGGCACCACACAATCGGCCGCTCAAAGTGGCCCGCTTCGGTGCCGCTGTCACAACGTCAAGGAGACCCCGTGAAGCGACTTCCTCTCGCCGCCGCCCTGTCGGTCGCATTCGCCACGCTCGGCCTGGCCACCAGCGCCGCCGCCCAGCAGGTCACCAGCGCGCACGACGCCGCTGAGATCGACCAGCTGCTGGAACAAGAGCAACGCGTCGACAACTTCTACCGCGCCTACTTCCCGGACATCGAGACCGGCCACAAAGCCGCCGTCACCTTCCACGAACAGATCCTGGAGTCGAACTGGAAGGGCGGCTACCTGGTGCTGCAGCTCAACGACGAAGACATCACGAAGCTGAAGGCCTTCAAGTTCCGCGTCGTCAAGGACGAGGCCTTCATCGCCAAGCACGATGCGATGGTCAAGCGGCTGCGTGCCGCCGGCGCACCCAACATGTTCGGTGCCTCGGGTGAGCGGCTGGCCGCACAGCGCCTCGAAAGCGGCGAATCGATTCCCAACTATCCGTGCTACGAAACGGTCGAGGAGACCTTCGCCGCCGCACAGGGTTTCACCACCACCTACCCGAAGCTCGCCACCTGGACCCCGGTGGGCGAAAGCTGGGAGAAGACGCAGGGCACCGGCGGCTACGACATGGCCGTGCTGAAGCTGACCAACAAGGACACGCACGGCCCGAACGGTGAAGCCAAGCCCAAGCTGTTCATCAACTCAGGCCTGCATGCCCGCGAGTACGCCACCGCGCCGCTGATCCTGGCCTTTGCCAAGCAGCTGTTGACCGGCTATGGCAAGGACGCCGACGCGACCTGGATCCTCGATCACCACGAGGTCCACCTGATGCTGCAGACCAACCCCGATGGCCGTAAGAAGGCCGAAGGGGGCCTGCTCTGGCGCAAAAACACCAACAAGAACTACTGCGGCGCCAACAGCAACAACCGCGGCGCCGACCTGAACCGCAACTTCAGCTTCACCTGGAACATCACCCACGGCACCGGCTCCAGCGGCAATGCCTGTGACGAGACCTACCGTGGTCCTTCCGCGGGCTCCGAGCCCGAGACCCACGCCGTCGAGACCTATGCCCGCAGCATCTGGGCCGACCGCCGTGGCCCGAACCAGGGTGACGCCGCACCGGCCGACACCAGCGGCATCCACCTCGACGTGCACAGCTACAGCGAGCTGGTGCTGTGGCCCTGGGGCCATGTCAAGCAGGTGGCACCGAACGGCGTGGCGATGCAGACGCTGGGCCGCAAGCTGGCCTACTTCAACGGCTACACGCCCGAGCAGTCGATCGGCCTGTACCCGACCGACGGCACGTCGGACGACGTCAGCTACGGCGAACTCGGTGTCGCCGGGATGACCTTCGAAATCGGCACCTCGTTCTTCCAGAGCTGCACCAGCTACGAGAACACGATCAAGCCGAAGAACCTGCAGGCGCTGATGTACATGGCCAGGGTGGTGCGCACGCCCTACCTGACGCCGGCCGGCCCGGACGTGACCAAGCTCAAGCTCAGCACCAACGGCGTGCCCGCCGGCACACCGGTCACGCTGACGGCCACCGTCACCGATACCCGCTACAACAACAGCAAGGGCACCGAGCCGACGCAGAACATCGCCGGCGCCGAGGCCTACATCGACGTGCCGCCGTGGATGCCTGGGGCGACCCCGCTGGTGCTGGGGCCGAAAGACGGCGCCTTCGACACCAAGACCGAGCTGGCCAGTGCGACGCTGTCGACCAACGGCCTGAGCAAAGGCAAGCACCTGGTCTTCGTACGCGGCAAAGACGCTGCAGGCAACCAGGGCGCCGTCAGCGCCGTGTTCCTGAAGATCCAGTAAGAAGCGTGCCGGGCGACGCCCGGCCCACCGATCCCCGCGCACCTGGCAGCCGCTTCGTGCGCAGGGGTCGGCCCGCCACCCCGCTGCGGGGTGACGAAAGTTGACGAATTCGACCCCCTAGAACCGAAGGGGGCCCGGGTGGCGGCTTTGGGGGGTGCCCCACACAATCGTTCAGTCGGCGCGCCATACCGGTGCCAGCCGTTCACAAAGCCTCAGGAGACCCCCGTGAAGCGACTCCCCCTTGCCACCGCCCTGTCGGTGGCCTTCGCGACTGCCAGCCTGGCCACGAGCGCAGCTGCCCAGCAGACCATCAGCGCGCACGACGCCGTCGAGATGGACCAACTGCTGCAGCAGGAACAAAGCGTCAGCAACTTCTACCGTGCCTACTTCCCCGATGCGGCGACCGGCCGCAAGGCCGCCATCACCTTCCACGAGCAAGTGCTCGAATCGAACTGGAAGGGTGGCTACCTGGTGCTGCAGCTGGACGATGAAGACATCGCCAAGCTGAAGACCTTCAAGTTCCGCATCGTCAAGGACGAGGCCTTCACCGCCAAGCACGATTCGATGATCCGGCGCCTGCGCGCCGCCGGCGCACCGAACATCCTCGGCGCCTCTGGGGCCAAGCTGGCCGAAGAGCGCCTGGAAAGCGGCGAATCGATCCCGAACTACCCCTGCTACGAGACCGTCGAGGAAACCTTCGCGGCCGCCCAGGGCTTCACCACCACCTACCCGAAGCTGGCCACCTGGACGGACGTCGGCGACAGCTGGCAGAAGACCCAGGGCTCCGGCGGCTACGACATGGGCGTGCTGAAGCTGACCAACAAGGACACCACCGGTCCGAACGGCGAGGCCAAGCCGAAGCTGTTCGTCAACTCGGCGATCCACGCCCGCGAGTACGTGACCGCACCGGTGATGCTGGCCTTCGCCAAGCAGCTGCTGACCGGCTACGGCAAGAACGCCGACGCGACCTGGATCCTCGACCACCACGAGGTCCACCTGCTGCTGCAGACCAACCCCGACGGCCGCAAGAAGGCCGAAGGTGGCCTGCTGTGGCGCAAGAACACCAACACCGCCTACTGCGGCGCCAACAGCAACAACCGCGGCGCTGACCTGAACCGCAACTTCAGCTACAGCTGGAACGTGACCAACGGCCAAGGCTCGAGCGGCAACCCCTGCGCCGAGACCTTCCGTGGTCCGTCGAAGGGATCCGAGCCCGAGACCCAGACTGTCGAAAGCTACGTGCACAGCATCTGGCCGGACCGCCGCGGCCCGGGCTACGACGACGCGGCGCCGACCGACACCAGCGGCATCCACATCGACATCCACAGCTACAGCGAGCTGGTGTTGTGGCCGTACGGCTTCCGCAGCAAGGCGGCACCGAACGGCACGGCGCTGCAGACCCTGGGCCGCAAGTTCGCCTACTTCAACCACTACCTGCCCGAGCAGTCGATCGGCCTGTATGCGACCGACGGCACTTCGGACTCGACCAGCTACGGTGACCTGGGCGTTGCAGCGTTCACGATCGAGATGGGCACCTCGTTCTTCCAGAGCTGCACCAGCTACGAGAGCACCATCAAGCCGGACAACCTGGAAACGCTGATGTACGCGGCCAAGGTAGTGCGCACGCCCTACATCACACCGGCCGGGCCCGACGCGCTGAAGGTCAAGCTCAGCACCAACGGCATCCCTGCCGGCACCCCGGTGACGGTGACCGCGACGATCGACGACACACACTACAACAACAGCAACGGCACCGAGCCGACGCAGAACATCGCCGGCGCCGAGGTCTTCATCGACAACCCGCCATGGATGCCCGGTGCGTCGCCGCAGAACATGACCGCCGCCGACGGCTCGTTCAACACCAAGACCGAGAAAGCCACCCTGGCGCTGTCGACCACCGGCATGTCCAAGGGCAAGCACTTCGTCTATGTGCGTGGCGTGGACGCCTCAGGTAACAAGGGCCCGGTCAGCGCTGTGTTCCTGAAGATCAAGTAAACCGCCCGGCTGCACCACAATGCAGGCCATGAGGGCCTGCAAGCAGCTTGTTGGCAATTCGAGGGCGGCGCGGCTCGCATGCGGGCTCGCCGCCTTTTTCATGGCCGCGCCACAAGGCGCCGGCGCGGTGGGGCTGGAGGCCATCCAGCACTGCGGCGCCGAAGCGGACTGCCTGGGTCAGCTCGAAGCTCACGCATTGCGCGACAGTGCCGGCGCGGCCAAGCGCGAAGGCGCGCAGCTGACCCTGCAGTTCGGCCTGCAACCGGCCGCCCGCTTCGTCGACCAGCCGCCGCTGGTCCACACCTACCTCGGCCGGCTCGACGGGATCCTGCTGCACGTGGTCCGCGCCGCGACGCCGACCCAGCTGCCGGCCTATTGGCTGGTCGGCGAAAGCGGCCAGCCGCCGCTACGCGTCGAGGCCCTGCCTTCAGCGGGGCCGGGTGGCCGGCACTTTGTCATCGCCAGCGGCAACACGCTGGCGCTGTACCAGCGCTCCGGGCCGCGCTGGTCGCTGCAGTACCGCTTCGAGGCCCCGCCCGGCCTGAGCTGGGCGGTCAAGAGCTGGCGTGACGACGCGGCCGCGGTCCGGCTCGAATGGGTGTGGCCCGAAGCGCCCTCGGCCTGCGCCGGCCAGCCGGCCCAAGGTGGATTGCAGCTGCGCGACGGGCCGTTCGGCTGGGATTTGGTGCCGCCGGCGCCACACCCGTGTTCGCCGTGAGAAAAATTGAAGAAGCCCTCGAGCACGGTGGCGCGAGGGCTTTCTTGGGGGTGAGCGTTTCTGAGACGCGCTGCGAGCGCGGGCGGACGTTCAGTCCTCTTCGTTGTCTTCGTCTTCCTGCTGCGGCGGCGCGTTGCGCTGCACCGGTTGAGCCTGCGGTTGGTGCTGGACCGGGCTCTGGCCCGGGACGCCGGCCGGCATCATCGGCACCGGGCGGTTCAACTGGTTCAGGGCCTGGCGCGGCGGCGCGGCAATCGGCGTCGGCTCCGGCAGCGTCAGCTCGGTGGTGGCCGGGCCGCCCCGCGGCCCCAGCTGCACCGAGTGGTGATTGACCGCCAGCAGCACCGTGTCGCCATCGACCACGCTGCCGGTCCGCCAGGCCTTGGGCGGTTGGTCATCGACGGCGATGAGCGCCACGCCTTGCGGCGAATGGTCGGCACCGCGTGGCGCCACCACACCGAGCAGATGGAAGCGGTCACTGGACCCGGTCGGCCCGTCGTCTTCCTCGACCGCCTTGACCGAGGTGCCCAGCAGCCGGCGCAACTCGCCGCCCATCGCCAGCGAGGGCGTCGGGATCTGCGTGTTCGGCGGCAGAACGGTGCGCGACGAAAAAACCTTCAGCGCCCAGAAAACGGCGCTGGCGAGGACCAACGCCCAAACGGCCAGTGTTAACAATCGCGATGCCATACGACGATTATGATTCATGCCACTTATTGCACAGAAGGCTTTAACGGCCATCTCCCCATCATGAGCGTCACGCACCGCATCGCTTCTTCCGCCCGCCGCGGCGCCCAGGCCGGCTTCACGCTGATCGAAATCATGGTCGTGGTCGTGATCATCGGCGTGCTGGGCGCGCTGATCGTGCCGGGCGTGCTCGAAAACGCCGAGAGGGCCAAGGCCACCGCGGCCCGCGCCGACGTCGGCAACATCATGCAGGCGCTGAAGCTTTACAAGCTGGACAACAACCGCTTCCCCACCGCAGAACAAGGTCTGGTGGCGTTGGTTCAGAAGCCGACTGTCGGCACCATCCCGCCGAACTGGCGCGTCTACATCGAGAAGCTGCCCAACGACCCGTGGGGCAATGCCTATCAATACGCCAACCCCGGCGTCAAGGGCGACATTGATGTCTTCAGCTACGGCGCCGATGGCCAGCCGGGCGGCGAAGGAACCAACGCCGACATCGGCTCCTGGCAATAAGCCGGCCGCTTTCTTGATGCCACACACCTTGAAGCGTGCGCAGGCGCGCGGCTTCACCCTGCTCGAACTGCTGGTCGTCGTGATGATCATCGGGATCGCCGTCGGCATGGCCACGCTTGCGCTGCGCGACGCCGACGCGAACCGGCTCGAAGAAGAAGGGGCCCGCCTGGCCGCGCTGTTCGAGGGCGCCCGCGCCCGCGCCCGTGCCGAGGGGACCGAGGTGCTGTGGCAGCCCAAGCGCGAAATCGGCAACGGCTTCAGCTTCACCGGCCTGCCGCCCGACTCCGGCATCCCGACGCATTGGCTGGACGAGCGCACCCGCGGCGAGGTCATCGGCGCACCGGTGCTGCGGCTCGGCCCCGAGCCGGTGATTGGCGCCCAGCGCGTGGTGCTGCGCATCGAAGACAGGCAACTGGTGCTCGCCACCGATGGCCTGGGGCCCTTCGTCGTGGTCGCCCCGGAAGAACAGCCGTGAGCAAAATTGAATCTCGTGGCTTCACGCTGGTCGAGGTGCTGGTCGCTGTGGCCATCGTCGCCGTGGCGCTGGGCGCCGGCAGCCGTGCCGCCGGCACGCTGCTCGACAACTCGCAGCGCCTGTCCGACGTGACACTGGCCCAGTGGTGTGCCGACAACCGGCTGGTCGGCATGAAGCTCGCGAAGCAGTTTCCCGACGTCGGCACCAGCAGCTTCGAGTGCGAAGAGATGGGCCAGACCTACAACGTGACGATGGCCGTGCGCGCTTCGTTCAACCCGAACTTCCGGGTGGTCGACACCAACGTGCTGGACAGCCGCGGGCAGTCGCTGACGCATTTGTCGGTGATCCTGCCCCGGTATTGACGATGCATCCGTCCATGCGAGCACCCACCCGCCTCGCGACCGGCTTCACGCTGGTCGAGGTGATGGTCGCGCTGCTGATCATGGCGGTCCTGACGACGATGGCCTGGCAGGGCATCGACGGGCTGATGCGAGCCCGCGACGGCGCCCAGCGCAGCGGCGAGGCCGCTTTGCGCCTGGGCACCGTGCTCTCGCAGTGGGAGCAGGACCTGACACAGGTCCAGCAAAGCAATGCCGCGCCGGGCCTGAAGTTCGACGGTGCTTCGCTGCGTCTGACACGGCGCGGGCCCGGCGGCATCCAGCTCGTCGTCTGGACGCTGCAAGGCGGCAACTGGTACCGCTGGGCCGCGCCGCCGGTGACCCGCATCCAGGAATTGCAGGAATGGTGGATCCGCAGCCAGCAGTGGTCGGCGATCCAGGGCGATGCGCTGAAGATGCTGGAGCAGGTCGAAAGCCAGCAGATCTATTTCTTCCGCGGCAACAGCTGGAGCAATGCGCAGTCGACGGGCGACATCGAGAGCAAGCCAGAGCAACCGGACCCTCCACCCAATGCGCCACCCGGGACGCCGCCGCCGCCCCAGATCGGCGGCGAGAACGAGGCCCTGCCCTCCGGCGTGCGACTGGTGCTGAAGCTGCCCACCGGGCTGTTGACGCGCGACCTGATGGTGAGGCCGTCGCAGTGACCGCCCGCTCGCCTGCTCGCCAACGCGGCGCAGCGCTGCTGCTCGCGATGCTGATCGTGACCCTCGTCGCCACGCTGGCCGCCGGCATGGTGTGGCAGCAGTGGAAGGGCATCGAGGTCGAGACGGCCGAGCGCGCGCGCTCGCAGGCCACCTGGCTGATCGAAGGCGCGACCGATTTTTCGCGCCTGATCCTGCGCACCGACGCGCAGGACCGCGAGCACCCGAACGTCGACACCTTGAACGAGCCCTGGAACACGCCGCTGAAGGACGTCAAGCTGTCGGACTTCCTGGCCGCCGACAAGAACAACACCGAAGACACCGGTCTCGAAGCCTTCCTGTCGGGCCAGATCACCGATGCCCAGTCGCGCTACAACCTGAAGAACCTGATCACCGACGAAGACGCCGACGCCGCGAAAGAGCTGGCCAAGCTCAGGCGCTTGTGCGAAGCCCTGGGCATCCCGCCCGAGACGGCCAACCGCATCGCCGACGGCATGAAGGGCGCGGACCTGGCCGAAGACCAGCTCGACGACGAAGAGGCCGTGTCGCCCGGCGCACCGTTGCCGCCGCAACGCATCCAGCAACTGACCTGGTTCGGCCTCGACGCCGATGCGGTCCGGCGCCTCGCGCCTTACGTGATCATCCTGCCGGGTGAGACCAACGTGAACCTGCTGACTGCGCCGCCCGAGGTGCTGGTGGCGGTGCTGGAAGGTCTGGACCGCGGCAGCGCCGAACGCTTTGCGCAAAAGCGGCTGTCGGCCGACGTGCGCAGCCTGGACGACTTGCACGCACTGCTACCCGAGAAGGTGCACACACTGTTGACGGAAGCCAACCACGTCAGCATCAACTCGAACACTTTCGAGATCCTTGGCGAGTTGCGTTACGAAAACTTCTCGTTGCGCGAGCTGACCCTGGTCACCCGGCGCGGCCAGGAGGTCGTCGTGTTGCGGCGGGAAAGGCTCCCCCATGAATGACAATCGCCAGCCCAAGGGGTGCCCTGCGCGCCACGCCACAATAGCGCTCCCGTGCGCAGCGGCCCCCGCCCTGCATCGTGTGAACCGGTCCTGAACACGCATCCATGTCGACCCTGATCGTTGCCTTGCCCGTGCCGCCCCGGCTGTCGTCCCAGGGGGCGGCGGGCGCCGCGTTCGCGCCGGCCGAATACGACTATGTGTTCAGCGCCGACAGCGGGCCGCGTTTGCAAGCCAGCCGTGCCGCGCCGGCGCAGTTGCCCAAAGCCCAGTCGGTCGTGGCCATCGTGCCGCCGAATGGCATCGGCTGGCACCGCGTGGCCTTGCCGAAGGCACCGGCAGCCAAACTGCGCGCAGCGCTGTCCAGCGTGATGGAAGACGTGCTGCTCGAAGACGACAGCGAGTTGCACCTGGCCCTGGCTCCGCACGCCAAGGCCGGCGACTCGGTCTGGGTGGCGGCGCTGAACAAGGCCTGGCTGAAGGCCCAGCTCGATGCGCTGGAAGCCGACGGCCTGACAGTCGAACGGGTGGTACCGGCCTGGGTGCCGGACGACGCGCCGGCGGGCCACTTCTTCCGTGGCGAACCTTTGGCCGATGGCAGCGACCCGGGCACCCAGCTGGCCTGGCGCGACAGCCAGGGCCCGCTGTGCCTGCCGGCCGCCAGCGACACCACCCGCACCTTCCTCGCCCGCATCGGCGGCGACATCCCGGTGCGCTGGACTTCCGAGCCCGAGTGCGCGGCCGACGCGGTTCGCCTCGCGGGCGGCAACGTGGCCGCCTTGTCCAACAGCGAGTTCCTGTTCGCTGCGTCGCGCGGCGAATGGAACCTGCGCCAGTTCGACCTGGTGCCGCAGCGCCGCGGCAGCCGTGCAGCGAAAGAGTTATTGCAGCAGCTGTGGACCTCGCCGGCCTGGCGGCCGGCCCGCTATGGCGTGGCCGTGCTGCTGCTGCTGAACCTGGTCGGCGCCAACGTCTGGGCCTGGCAACAGCGCCAGGCGGTGACCAAGCAGAAAGCGGCGATGACCGCATTGCTGCAGACCACCTTCCCGCAGGTGCGTGCGATCGTCGACGCCCCTGCGCAGATGCAAAAGGAAATCGACCTGCTCCGTGCCTCGGCGGGCAAGCCGGGCGAGGCCGACCTGGAGCCGCTGATGTATGCGGCCGAAGCCGCGTGGCCGCCCTCGCGTGCACCGGCCGACGGCCTGAAATACGAGCCGGGGCGACTGACCATCAACAGCGCCGGCTGGAGCCCGCAAGAGGTCGAAGGCTTTCGTTCACGTCTGCGCCCGCTGGGTTACGACGCCGAATCGGTGCCCGGCCGGCTGACGCTGACGCGGGCCAAGATCACCGACGTCGGCCCCGAGCCGACCCTGGGCCCGACCCGTTCAGGCCCCACCGCGCCCGCACCCACGGCGACCCCCCCTCCTACGCCCAATCAGGCGCCGGGCGGCTCACCCGCGTCCCCGCCCCCGCCGCGCATGACGCCCCCAGGCGCTGGCGCGCAGCCCGTGCCCGGACAGCCGCAAGGTCTGCCCCGGGGCCCGCAGGGCAGCATGCCGCCGCGCTCGGGTGCTCCGATCCCCGAGCAATCCCGGCACATGCCCACCCAATCGCCGACCGGCGTGGACAACAACGTCGACAGGTGAGACAGCCATGAACGCACAACTGGAACTGCGCCAGCGCTGGGCCCGCATGACACCGCGCGAGCGTGCGTTGGTCGGCGCCGGCGTCGGCGCCGTCGCACTGCTGCTGCTGTGGTACATCGGCCTGTATTCGGCCTGGACGACCTGGCGGACGGTGCCGGCGCAAAAGCGCGCGCTCGAGCTCGACTGGATGCAGATGCAGCGCCTGGCCACCGAGGCGCGCGACCTGAAGACCCAGCCGCCGGTCAACGCGGCCCAGGCCGCGGAAGCGCTGAAATCGGCCACCGATCGCCTGGGCGCGAACGGCAAGCTGAGCCAGATCGGCGACCGTGCCACCTTGAGCGTCACCGGCGTCTCGCCGGAAGCGTTGCGCACCTGGCTGGCCGAAGTGCGCAGCGGCGCCCGCGCCCGGCCTGTCGACATGCAGGTCAACCGTGCCGAGGGTGGCCTGTCGGGTCAGGTCGTCGTCACCTTGGCCGCCACCTCCTGAGCGCCACGCGAGCACACGACGCCCATGGCCAAGTCCCCCACCCGCACCGGCTGGAGCCTGTCCACCTTCGATGACAGCATCCTGATCGGGATGCGGCGTGCGCGCAGTGGCCTGCAGGCGGCGGCCAATTCACCGCACCTGGTCCGCTGGGCCGTCGCGGGCGCCGTGCTGGGTGGCGTCTACGCCTTCATTGCCTATGCGCCAGCGGCCTGGTTGGCTGACAGCGTGGCCAGCGCCACCAACGGTCGCCTGCTGCTGGCCGAAGCCGAGGGCAGCATCTGGCAAGGCAGCGCCTTGCCGGTGCTGACCGGCGGCACCGGCAGCAAGGACGCGGCTGTCCTGCCTTCGCGACTGGACTGGTCGGTCTCGCCTTTCTTCGGTGGCCTGCGGCTGAAGCTGTCGCAGGGCTGCTGCATCGAGCCCGGTCTGGTCCTGGAATGGCGACCTGGCTGGAACAAGATGTCGGTCGCGGTGAAACCGGGCGCCAACGGCGTCGGCCACTGGCCGGCGGCTTGGCTCGAAGGCCTTGGCGCCCCCTGGAACACGCTGCGCCCCGGCGGCCAGCTGCGCCTGGCCACGCAGGGCCTGACACTCGAATCGAACGGCGGCGTCTGGCAGGTCCGCGGCCAGGCCGACCTGGACTGGATGCAGGCCTCGTCGCGCCTGTCCACCCTCGACGCGCTGGGCAGCTACCGCATCGGCCTGAGCGGCGGCGGCGAAGGCGCCGCAGCCGCCCGGCCGGCGATCACGCTGCGCACGCTGGAAGGCGCGCTGCAGCTCAACGGCAGCGGCCAATTCGGCGAGCGCGGCCTCAAATTCAACGGCGACGCGCGCGCCGCGCCAGGCTTCGAGCCGGCACTGAACAATTTGCTGAACATCATCGGACGCCGCAACGGCGCGTCGTCCGTCATTTCGATCGGGTGATCATGACTTTGCACCACCGCCTCCGTCCCATGAAGAGCCCGCTCTCTCGTCAAGTCGCCACGCTGCGCGGCCGCTGGGCCCCGCTGGCCTTGGCCGCCTTGCTGGCCGTCACGCCCGTCGTCCATGGCCAGTCGAACGAAGCCGACGATCCGCCGATGCCCAAGACGCGGGCCAAGGCCCCGGTGACGCTGAACTTCGTCAATGCCGACATCGAGGCCGTTTCACGCGCGATCGGTGCCATGCTGGACCGCCAGATCGTCGTCGACCCGCGGGTCAAGGGCCAGATCACCGTCACCAGCGAAAAGGCGCAGCCGCCACAAGAAGCGTGGCGCAGCTACCTGGCTGCACTGCGCGGCATGGGTTTCACCGTCGTCGAGAACGCCGGGCTGCTGAAGGTCGTGCCCGAGGCCGAGGCGAAGCTGCAGGCTGGCACCGTCTCGATCGGTGCACCGACGCTGCGCGGCGACCAGATCCTGACCCAGATCTTCCGCCTCAACCACGAGAACCCGAACAACCTCGTGGCGGTGCTGCGGCCGCTGATCAGCGCCAACAACACGATCAACGCGAACCCGGCCAACGGCACGCTGATCATCACCGACTACGCCGACAACCTGCAGCGCCTGGCCAAGATCATCGCTGCGCTGGACCAGCCGGCCGCGTCCGAGATCGAGGTCATCCCGGTGCAGCACGCCCTGGCGGCCGATCTGGCCCCGCTGCTGCAGAAGCTGACCGAAGGCGGTGCCGGCGCCAACGTGCCGGGCGGCGCCAACACGGCGGCGGCCGCCACCTCGATCGTCGTCGAGCCGCGCAGCAACGCGCTGATCGTGCGCACCGCCAACCCGGTGCGCATGAACGCGGTCAAGTCGCTGATCGAGAAGCTCGACAAGCCGATCCCCGGCGGCGGTCCGGCCGGCAACATCTGGGTCGTCTACCTGAAGAACGCCGACGCGGTGAAGCTGGCCGAAGTGCTGCGCGCCGCGATTGCCAGCGGTACCGCGTCGACCAGTGCCAGCAGTTCGGGCAGCAGCTTCAGCTCGGGCAGCGGCGGTGTCTCGCGCCCCAGCCCGACCGCCAATGCCAGCCCGGCCGTCAGCGCGGGAGGCACGGCCTCAGGTCTCAGCGCTGCCGCGACCACGCCGGTGGCGGCCTCGGCCAGCCCGTCCACCGGCGGCCAGATCCAGGCCGACCCGGCGACCAACTCGCTGATCATCTCGGCGCCCGAGCCGGTGTACCGCCAGATGCGCCAGGTGATCGACCAGCTCGACACCCGCCGCGCGCAGGTCTACGTCGAGACCCTGATCGTCAAGGTCGATGCCGAAAAGGCGGCTGAATTCGGCTTCCAGTGGCAGAGCCTGCTCGGAAACGCCAGCACCAGCGCCAATGTGGTGGGCGTGGCCGGCACCAACTTCGGCTCGGTCGGCAACATCATCGACCTGTCGCTGTCGGGCGCCGCGTCCGGTTCAACCACCGCCGGCACCACCACCGGCAGCCCGAGCTCGCTGCTTGGCAACGGCCTGAACATCGGCGTGTTCCGCAAGATCGCCGGCTTCTACACGCTCGGTGCACTGGCCCGCTTCCTCGAGACCAACACCGGCGCCAACGTGCTGTCGACGCCGAACCTGGTGGCCCTGGACAACGAGGAAGCCAAGATCGTGATCGGCTCGAACGTGCCGTTCACGACCGGCTCGTTCACCAACACCGGCACCGGCAACGGCGCGGTCAACCCGTTCCAGACGATCGAGCGCAAGGACGTCGGCATCACGCTGCGCATCAAGAGCCAGATCGGCGAAGGCGGCACCGTGCGCATGACGGTGTTCCAGGAAAACAGCTCGCTGCGCGCCGGCGGCCAGCAGATCACCGACAAGAGCTCGATCGAGACCACCGTGGTCGTCGACGATGGCAGCATGATGGTGCTGGGCGGCCTGCTGAAAGACGAATACGGCGATGCCGACAACGCCGTGCCTGTGCTGGGCAGCATTCCCATCATCGGCAACCTGTTCAAGAACGAAGCCCGCAAGCGCACGAAGAGCAACCTGATGCTGTTCCTGCGCCCGGTGGTGCTGCGCACGCCCCAGGCCGCCGAACAGATGATGATCGACCGCTACGACGCGATCCGTGCGGTGCAGGGCAACATCCAGCGCGACCCGACGACACTGGTGCCGGTGGATGGCAACCTCGTGCTGCCTGAACGCAAGGCCGGCAAGCTGCCGGACCAGCAGGTCGTCGTGCCGCCGACACCGGCCGCGACGCCCACCACCGTGCCCGCACCGACGCCCGGTCAATAAGTCCGCAGGAAAGAGGCACCTCCATGGGCCAACGCCACCCGCTGCCCTACGCCTTCGCGAAGGCCAACACCCTGCTGCTGGAAGACGACGGCCGCCAGCTCGTGCTGCGCCTGGCCGACTCGACCCCGCGCAGCGCGCTGACAGAGGTCCTGCGCCGCTACGCGGTCGACCGCTTCGAATCCGAGGCGACCGCCACGCTGGACAAGCGCCTGGCCGAGGCCTATGCCGGTGGCGAAGCCAGCGCTGCGGCGGTGGTCGGCGAGGTCGAAAGCGCGGTCGATCTGTCGCGCATGATGCAAGAGCTGCCGGCAGTCGAAGACCTGCTCGAAGCCGCCAACGACGCGCCGATCATCCGCATGCTCAACGCGCTGCTGACGCAGGCCGCGAAAGACGGCGCGAGCGACATCCACATCGAGCCTTATGAGCGCAGCTCGAGCGTGCGCTTCCGCGTCGACGGCACGCTGCGCCAGGTGGTACAGCCGAACAAGGCGTTGCACGCGGCGCTGATCTCGCGCCTGAAGATCATGGCCGAGCTCGACATCGCCGAGAAGCGCCTGCCGCAGGACGGCCGCATCTCCTTGCGCATCGGCGGCCGTGCGATCGACGTGCGGGTCTCGACCCTGCCCTCGGCCCATGGCGAGCGCGCCGTGCTGCGTCTGCTGGACAAGACCGAAGCCAAGTTCAGCCTCGAAAGCCTGGGCATGAGCGGCGACGTGCTGACCGCTTTCAACAGGCAGGTGCAGCAGCCGCACGGCATCGTGCTGGTCACGGGCCCGACAGGCTCTGGCAAGACGACCACGCTGTACGCGGCGATGACACGCCTGGACACCGCCACCACCAACGTGCTGACGGTGGAAAACCCGGTCGAATATGAGCTGCCCGGCATCGGCCAGACGCAGGTCAACCCGGCGATCGACCTGAGCTTCGCGACCGCGCTGCGCGCGATCCTGCGTCAGGATCCTGACGTGATCATGATCGGCGAAATCCGCGATTTCGAGACCGCGCAGATCGCCATCCAGGCCTCGCTGACCGGCCACTTGGTGCTGGCCACGCTGCACACCAACGACGCACTCAGCGCCGTGACCCGGCTGACCGACATGGGCGTCGAGCCCTTCCTGCTCAGCTCCAGCCTGCTGGGCGTGCTGGCGCAGCGCCTGGTGCGCAAGCTTTGCCCGGTCTGCAAGAAGCAGGACGAGCGCGGCCGCTGGCACCCGGTCGGCTGCTCCGAGTGCGCCAACACCGGCTACAAGGGCCGCACCGGCGTCTACGAGCTGATGGTGGTCGACGACAAGATCCGCGCGCTGATCCACAACCGCGCCGCCGAAAGCCAGCTCTATGTGGCCGCCGAGGCCGCGGGCTTCCGCACCATGCGCGACGACGGCCAACGTTTGATCGACTCCGGCATCACCTCGCAAGAGGAACTGCTGCGCGTGACCCGCGAATGACCCCGACCAGCCGGTAACCCCCGATGACCGCCTTCAAGTTCGAAGCCCTCGACGCCGCCGGCAAAACGACGACCGGCATCGTCGAGGCCGACAACGCCAAGGGTGCGCGGGCGCAGGTCCGCGCCAAGGACCTGGTGCCGTTGGCAGTGACGCCGGTGGGCGTGAGCAACGAAGGTGGCAATGCGGGTGTCGGCAGCGGTCGCAGCCGACTCGGCCGACGCGCCTTCAGCGCCAGCGGGCTGACGGTATGGACTCGCCAGCTGGCGGGCCTGGTCGGCTCCGGCCTGCCGCTGGAGCGGGCGCTGACCGCATTGGCCGATGAAGCCGAAGAGCCGCGCCAGCGCGAGCTGCTGGCCCACCTGCGAAGCGAGGTCAACGCCGGCAGCTCGTTCGCCCGTGCGTTGTCGTCGAGCCCGCGTGAGTTCGACGATGTCTACCGTGCGGTGGTCGCAGCCGGTGAAGCCAGCGGTGCGCTCGGTGCCGTGCTGGAGAAACTGGCCGACGACCTGGAAGACCGGCAGGCGCTGAAGGCCAAGGTCCTGGGCGCGATGCTCTACCCGGCCATCGTCTCGCTGATCGCGATCATCATCGTCACCTTCCTGGTGACCTACGTCGTGCCGCAGGTTGCCTCGGTCTTCACCACCACCAAGCGCGCGTTGCCGGGCCTGACTGTTGCGATGCTGGCCATCAGCGCCTTCGTGCGCAGCTACGGCTGGATCGTCGTGGTGCTGCTGGTCGCGGGCGTCGCGATGCTGAGCTTCTCGCTGCGCAACGAGGCCTTTCGCGAGCGCTTCGATGCGGCGACGCTGCGCCTGCCGCTGTTCGGCCGCCTGGCCCGCGGCTACAACGCCGCCCGCTTCGCCGGCACGCTGGCCATGCTGGCCGGCGCCGGTGTGCCGATCCTGAAAGCCTTGCAGGCCGCGGCCGAGACCTTGGGCAACCGCGCGATGCGCGCCGACGCGATGGCCGCGCTGGTGCAGGTGCGCGAAGGCGCACCACTGGCATCCGCCATGGCGGCCAAGAAACGTTTCCCCGGCCTGCTGGCGATGTTCGCCCGCCTGGGCGAACAGACCGGCAAACTGCCGGTGATGCTCGACCGCGCCGCCCGCCAACTCGGCGGCGAAGTGCAACGCCGCGCGCTCGCCGTGGCCACGGTGCTGGAGCCACTGCTGATCGTCGCCATGGGCGTCGTCGTGATGCTGATCGTGCTGTCGGTGCTGCTGCCAATCATTCAGCTCAACAGCTGGGTCAAGTAGGCCCCCACGGCCCTTCCAGGGCCTGCCTTGCAGGCCGCGCCAAGCCAGAGGCTTGGCTCCTCGGTAGGCACGAACAGTCCTCAGGACTGTTCATGTCCGACCTCGGCCCCCCGAGGGGGCTCGCGCAGCGGACCGGCGGAGCCGGATCCGCGCACGCCACTTGAGGTTGTGCGGCGCTTCGCGCGCCCATGTTGGCGGGCATTGCGGGAAGAAGCTTTTCGCTGCGCATCGAAAGCGGCCAGCGCTTCTACGAGTTCACGTACACGCTCTGATGCATCAGCCGCGGTTTCGACGGCCGCGGTCGTCGATCGATGCGGTGAGGCCATCTGAGTCGGCCTAGACTTCGCGGATGCTCGCTGTCCCTTTGACTGCCATTGCCGAGCCGGCTGTCCCGCTCGATGCGGGGCAGAACTTCGGCGCGATGACGCAGCGTGTCAGCAGCGGGGGCCTGTTGCTGAACGCGGCCGACCACGAGCCGGGCATGCTCGTGCCGCACCACGAACACGAGAACGCCTATTTGTGTGTGGTGCTGCAAGGCGGGTTCGAGTTGCATGCCAGCGGCCGCGACCATCGCTGTCTTGCCGGCACGGTGCTCGCTCACCCGGCGGGTCATCAGCACAGCAATCGGTTCCTGCCTGCACCGGGGCGATGCGTGAACCTGCACTTGGGCGATGGGTGGGTCGACGACGACCAGGCACTGCATGAGTGGCTCGCCGACTTCCGCCATATTGCACTGCCACCCCACCACGCCGCACTGCAACGGCTGGCGCGCGAGATGGCAGCGAAGGACAGCGCCGCGCCGTTGGCCTGTGCCGCGGCGGCGATCGAACTGTTGAGCACAGCGATGCGCAGCCCGGCACCACGGGCAGAGCCCACTTGGCTGGCGCGGGTCATTGACAGGCTCGAAGCCGACCTGGCCCATGCGCCAGGCTTGGGCGAGCTGGCACGCGATTGCGGACTGCATCCATCGCATCTGGCCCGTGCCTTCCGGCAGGCGCGCGGCGAAACCGTCGGCGACTACGTGCGGCGTCGGCGCGTCGAGCGCGCCGATCAGGCGCTGGTCCGCGGCGAATTGCCGTTGGCCGAGATCGCGGCCAACGCAGGCTTCGCCGACCAGGCCCATTTCACGCGGGTCTTCCGCGCCCACTTCGGCGTCGCGCCCGGTGCCCGCCGGCGGTCATTGCTGGCCTGACGCGCAATCCTCGTTCCAAGCCCGCAAACGGCATTCAAGACGCCTGCGGCGGTGTTGCCTACGCTCGTGGCCATCGAAGTGTTGCTGCGGGAGATTGCCGATGATTCGCCGACGTCACCATTTGCTGGACGGGTTGGTCGCCCTGGGCCTGGTCTGTGCGGCCCACGCCGCGGTGCCGAGCGGCACTGAGGTGTTGGTCGACGCACGCGCCGCGGCGGGCGGTGCTGCTTGGGACCACGCCGACGTGCTGGAGGGCAGTGGCCGCATCACCACTTCGGGCCTGAAGGGCCACTGGCAACGCACCGAAGACCTGCGTGGCGGCCGCTTTGTATGGCAGGCCGATCTGGGCATCTTCCGTCTCGCCGAGGGTCATGACGGCCAGTTGCGCTGGCGGCAAGACCCGTCAGGCGGCGTGCACGACCTGAACGGTGCTTTCGCGCGCCAGGCCACCACGACGCAGGCCTGGCTCGTGCAGCGTGGCTGGTTGCGGGCCGGTGCGGCCGGTGCGCGATTGGGCCCGGTGCAGGAGATCAGCGACGGCGACTGCCAGCCTTGTCTGGTGCTCGACGCCCAACCCCACGGCGGCCAGCCGGTACAGCTGTGGTTCGACGCGAAGACGCACTTGTTGGTACGAAGCGTGCGCGAGATGCCGATTTCGACGCTGACCGAACGTTATGGTGATCACCGCACAGAGGCCGGGTTGCTGTTGCCGCACAAGATCGAATCGATCGACAGCGGCAGCTCGGACGTCGAGACGATCGAGGTCGACACGTGGCGCACGCAGGCACCATCGTCAGCGGCGCTCTTCGCCCGTCCAACGCCACCCGACGACACCACACTCGACGGCGAGACCACGGTGCCGATCGAGATCGACGGCGCGCCGGTCGTGCGCGCAACGCTGAACGGGCGCGACTACGACTTCATGCTCGACACCGGCGGCCACAGCATCATCACGCCACAGGTGGCCAAGGAGCTGGGCCTGACGCCCGAAGGCATGGGCGCCAGCGGTGGGGCCGGCGCCGGCACGACGGCGCAGCAGTACACCCGCATCGACAAAGTCCAGATCGGCGCGGCGACGATGCGTGACCAGCATTTCTACGTGCTGCACTTTTCCTACGCCACCGTCGAGCGCGGCGCAAGTCCGCCGCTGGCTGGTTTGCTCGGGTTGGAGTTGCTGGAACGATTCGGCGCTCGGCTGGACTACCGGGCAAAAACGCTGACGCTGCGCAAGCTGGCCGGCTACCAGCACCGTGGCGGCGGGGTTGCGGTGCCGATCACGTTCGACGACGACATGCCGCTGCTGACGGGCCACATCGATGGGCTGCCGGCATTGATCGCGCTCGACACCGGCAACGGCGGCAGCACGGTGATCCAGCCGCGCTGGGCCCAGGCCCATGGCATGGCCGAGCGGATGAAGCGTGAAGGCGTCGAAACGGTGTCGTACGGCGCCGGTGGTGCGTCGCGCAACTGGGGCACACGCCTGCGCAGCTTCGAGGTCGGGGGGCTCACAGTCGAACGGCCGATCGTGCGCTATGCCGAAGACAGCGCCGGTGCCTTCAGCTCGCGCACCGAGGCCGCCAACATCGGCACCCAGATGCTGGCGCACTTCGCGCTCGACATCGACTACGGCCACGGCGTGATCTGGTTCGAACCACTGCCCGGTTATGTCGAGCCCCCGTTCAACCGTGCCGGCCTGCGTGCCATCAAGCTAGGGCCCGAGGCCTTCGACGTGGTGCTGGTCAGCCCCGACTCGCCCGCCGCTGCGGCCGGGTTGGCGCAGGGCGACCGCATCCTCATGGTGGATGGTGTACCCGCGACCGACCTGAGCGGCAGCCAACTGCGTGCCAAGCTGCTGCAGCCGGTGGGCACGGCGGTCCGGCTGGAGGTTCAGCGCGGCGAAGCCAGGCGTGAGGTCGCACTGCGCTTGGCTGAAGCGCTGCCCTGAGGGCCCGTCCCCCACGAACACAGGGGGCAAGCAGCCCTGCGCGGTCGCGCTCTCCTTCATTCGAAGGATGTGCCCATGGGTGGTCGAAGCGCTCAATCCTGCTGTGCGTGCATGCGGCTGTGTGTCTCCTGTGACAGCCCTCGCGCCGACCTACAGGGAGCACGTCATGGTCGACATCCTTCGCCCCGCGCCGGGCCCGAGCAGGCGCAAACCCCTCCGCCCCGCGGGCGGCCGTCCAAGCTGGTGGACTCGCGTGGTCGACTGGGTAACCGAGCACCCGAAGCAGGCCTCGGCGCTGGGCGGCTTGCTGGTGGCGGCGCTGCCGGCGCCGATGCAGTTGGCCGGTGCGCTGCTGTTGGGCGTGCCTTACGCGGACTTTCTGCCGGCGCTGCGCGAGAACAAGCTGTGGCAGGAGAACCTGGCCTGCGCCAGCGCACCTTTCGATGGCTTGGCCACGTCGCGGAACCTGCAGGTCGACGCGGTGGTCTGCCAGTCCGGCAACGTGCTGGTGCGGGTCAAGTCACCCAATGGCGACACGGCCTACCGCTGGGTGCCGCTGGACTCGGTGGTCACGCTCGCGGCTGGCGGCTTCAGCCTCATCGGCAGCGCCCATGCACAGCCGCTGCCACCGCTGGCCTTGGCCAGCGGTGGCGGCAGCAACCTCGAAGTGGTCTGCCAGCAATGGGTCGGCAACGGCCTGGTGAAGCGCCGCATGCGCGACAGCAGCACCGGCCGCTGCTTCGACGAGGTGGTCAACACTTTCACCGGCAAGGTCGTCAGCTCTGCGCCGGCGCCGGACTGCCGCTGCTGAAGGTTCGAACGGTGGCCCCGCGTTGGCGCCGGCTGGGTCGCCTCGCCGCAGCGTTGTGGCTGATGGGCTTGGCCGTGGCACCACGCACATCGGTGTCGGCGCGCCCCGCCCGTCCCGCCGTGCCGGCTGTTGCCGCCAGTACGCCGGCACCGCGAGCCTCCGATGCGGCGAGCCATCGGGCGGCACACGAGCCGGCCAGGGTGGCGTCTGCGGCATTGCCCTTCAAGCGCGGTCACAAGGAGGTGGTCGACCGGCCCAATCGCGGCGGGCGCTGAACGCCCGGATCGGTGATGATGGCCGGATGAAGACGGTGTTCGAAGCATCCAACGGCGTCGAGGCCCACATGATGCTGCACCTGCTGCAACAGCAGGGCTTGCAGGGGCGGGTCGACGGCGAGTATCTGCAGGGCGGCGTTGGGGAACTGCCGGCGGTGGGCCTGGTGCGGGTGGTGGTGGACGAAGCGGACTACGAGGCCGCGCGGGCGGTGGTCGTCGCGTTCGAGACGGCCCAGCCGGCCGCCCCCACCACACCGCCAGCCACGCGCGTGCCCAGCCGCACCACCTGGGCCGGCGTCGGCATCGTGATCGGCGCACTGCTCACGTGGGCCGCGATGCGCGCGCCGGCCAGCAGCGATGGCATTGACCATGACCACGACGGCGTGCTCGACGAGCGCTGGACCTACAGCCCCAGCGGCCAGCCGCTGGGCGTCGAGGCCGACCGCAACTTCGACCACAAGGTCGACTACATCGCCCACTACGAACGCGGCGTGCTGGCCACCGCCGAAAGCGACGACGACTTCGACGGCCGTTTCGAAACGCGGCTGTTCTTTCGCGCCGGCAACCTGGAGCGCACCGAAACCGACGCCGATGGCGACGGCTTCTACGAATGGACCTCCGGCTACCGCCACGGCGTGGTCGACAGCTCGGCAACGCTCGAACCCTCGACCGGCCAGCCGCTGCGCATCGAACACTTCAAGCTCGGCCAACTGGTTGAAGCCGAGCAGGACACCGATCGCGATGGCAAGCTCGACACGCGGCTGAGCTATGACGTGCTGGGCGAGGTCATCGCCCGCGAGCCGATGCGCTGAAACGGAATTGAAAAAGCGATGGCAGCGTTGCCGCTGCCATCGCTCGTCTGAGGGCCGTCGGCCTGTCGTCAGGAAGGCAGGAAGTCCATCGGGTAGGTGACGACCATCTGGTCGACATCCTTCGCCCCGAAGTCGAACTGCTGGATGCGGGCCAGCAGCTTCTGCTCCAGCTCCGGCGCCTTCAGTTCGCTGGACACGATGCGAACGCCGACGACCTGACCCGCCGGGGCGATCTTCAGCTCCAGCACGACCTTGCCTTGCAGGCCCGGGTCCTCACGCAGCGCCCGGTTGTAGATCGCGTAGATCGCGCCCTTGTTGCGTTCGAAGACGAGGCGGATCTCCTCGATCGAGCGCGAGGCCTTGCCGCTGTGGCCCTTCTGCAGCGTGCCGCCGGGTGAGCCCGCGCCGGTGCCCTTGCCGCCCGTGCCGGTGCCACCACCGCCACCCGGGCCGCCACCACCGCCGCCACCGGCCGTGCCTTCGACCAGCGTGGTCGAGCGGCCAGCCAGGCCGCCGCCGCCGGTGTTGCGGCTGTAGCCGGCGGTGTTGATGCCGCCCGAGCCGCCAGCCGCGTTCGACGTGATCATCGAACGCACCGGAATGCCCGCCTCGTCGCCCGCGCCGACGCCAGGGCCGACACCGGTGCCAACGCCAAGCCCCGGCTTGATGGCTTCCTTGTTCAGCTGTACCGCGACCGGTGCGCCATGCAGCTCGGCCAGTTGGTCCTTCATCGCCAGCAGGCCGACGCCGGTCGCCTTGCGGCGCGCCGCGTCGAGCGCCTCGCCCGGCGGCTTGCCCGGGATCGGGTTGCGGGCTTCGGGCACCGGCGGCTGCTTCTTGTCGCGCTCGGGCTTCGGGGCCGGCTCGTCGGGCTTCTTGGCTTCCTTGACCGCCTCCGGTTGCTGCTGCGCCGCCTCAACGGGCTTGGGCGTCGGCGGCGGCACCGGCTTCTTGTCTTCCAGCAGCAGCTTGGCCAGCGGCGGCGGCAAGGGTTGCACCTCCTGCTCGCGCGTCAGCTCCGGCAGCGGAATCCACGGCAGCACGATCGCGAACAACAGGCACAGGCCCATCACCACGCTGGCGACGGTGCGGAAGCGCCGGTCGTCTTCTTCAGGCACCGACCAGGCCAGCACCCCCGGGTGGAATGAAACGGACAGCGCGCTCATGTCGGCACCTCGTCTGGCGTGCCGAATGGATGGTGAGTCAGCTTGTGCGTCATGCGTCCGCCTTCTGCCTGAGCGCGAACGAGACGTCGCTGAAGTTGGCGCGGGCACAGGTCACCATGACCTTGCGCAGCAACTGGTAGGGGATCTCCTTGTCGCCCATGATCGTGATGGCGTGCGCGCCGCTCTGGTTCTCCTCGCGCACCACCTGGCGGGTGGACAGCAGTTCCAGCTCGGCTTGCAGCGGCGCGATCACGTCATTGGCGTTGGCCATCACATCGGAGACCAGCGCGATGCGCCGGCCCTCGACCACGATGTCGGTGCCGCTGACCAGGACGACCAGCGTCACCTTGGGCGCCTTGTCGGCGTTCGATTCGGGCAGCGTGACCGCCTTGGAGGCAGGCAGCACTTCGACCTCGGTCGAGTTCGACAGCAGGAAGAAGATCAGGATCGTGAACACATCGACCAGCGCGGTCAGGTTCAAGTCCAGTTGCTGCGTGTTGCGCTGCTTGTGGGCAGCGCGTTTTTGCAGCGGAGTGAGTTTCATCGTCAGTTCCCTTTGGGCCCGTCGGGCCTCAAGGCTTCGCGCGGACGACCGGCGCGTCGCCGATCGCGATGTCGGGGAAGAGTTCGTTGCGCACGATCTGGGCGCCCTGCTTGTGATGCGTCGAGCGCACCGCATCCATCACCTGCACCAACTTGTCGTACGGCGTGTCGGGTTCAGCCAGCACGCTGGCATCGCGCTGTTCCGGAAACTTCAGCTTGATTTGCGTGATGAGTGAATTCAGCGTGACCAGGTCCGGCGCATTGCTGCCCGTGTTGGCAATGCGCTGGATCAGGCCACCGATGCGGTCACCAACCTCGATCGCGTCGCGGCGAATCACCACTTCGAGTTTCAGGTTGTCAACCTGCAGTTGCTCGGCCGCACCGCTGCTCTGCGCCGGCAGGCTCATGTCCACCACCGCGAGGCGGGTGAACACGGCTGTCGACAGCAGGAACGGCACCAACACCACGATCAGGTTCAGGAAGGCCGAGATCTCCAGCGCCGCTGGATGTTTCTTGAGGCGTCGAACACGCATGACGCGAGCCCTTTATGTGGGTTGGCGAATCAGCGGGTCGAATGCTCGGGAGCGATGCGCTGCATCAGGTTCAGGAAGCTGATCTTGGCGGCTTCCAGACCGTCGACGATTTCGCTCGTGCGCGACTGCAGGAACGCGTGGATCAGCAGGAACGGGATCGCGACCATCAGCGCGAACGCGGTGTTGTTCATCGCGATCGAGATCGAGGCCGACAGCATCTCGGCCTTCTCGGCCGGGTTGACCTGCGCCACCGCCGTGAAGGCCTTGATCAGGCCCATGATGGTGCCCAGCAGACCGACCAGCGTGATCACGTTGGCGAAGGTGGCGATGTAGTGCGTGCGGCGCTCCAGGCGCGGCACGATTTCCATCATGCCTTCTTCCATCGCGGCGTCCAGGTCTTCGCGGCGGCGCGAGGTCTGCAGGCGGGTCAGCCCGTGGGTGACGATGCTGCCGATCGCCGACTCCGAGCGCGAAGCGGTGCTCAGCACCTCCTTCAGCTGGCCGCCCTGCAGCATCGGCAACATCTGCGCCCACTCGCGCTTGTTCTGGCTGCGCGCACGGCGCAGGAAGACCCAGCGCTCGACTGCAATCGACAAGCCCATCGCCAGAATGATCAGGCTGGGGTAGATGAACAAGCCGCAGTCCCGGAAGAACTTAACGGCCATATCAAAAGTAATCATCTCAATCTTCTCCGAGAGGCCACGAGGGCGAGAGCAGGAACAAAAGGAAAACGAATCAGGGCTTGGCAGCCGCTGCAGGCGCCGCGGCCGGGTGCGCGGCCGCGTCGTACTGGATCTGGCGACGGAACACCTCGCGGTCGACGGGCGCCAGCACCTCGTCGAGCACGCTGACAGTCGGTCGGCCCGCCAACTCGCCGGGCAAGGGCTTCTTCCACGGAACGATGTACAGCACCTTCGGCAGCTCGCGGTTGCCGATGATCTGCGTGCGCTCCAGGTCTGCCCGGTCTTCGGCACGCACGCCGAAAGCGGCAGTGCTGGCCAGTGCAAGCATCAGTAAAGCTCGTCTCATGGCTTGTCCTTCGGCGTGGAAGCCGCTGGGGCCGCAGCAGCCGGGGCCGATGCAGCGGCGGCCGGTGCGGGTGCGGGTTTGGCACGGGTCTTGACGTCGGCCACCCACTTGCCGACGGCAGCGTCGCCGGCCGGCGTGAGGGCCAGGTAGCGGTTGTACAACTCCAGCGCCTGGTCCGGGTGGTTCAGGTACAGGTCGTGCAGCACGCCCAGGTTCAAGCTGGCCGGCGCATAGTTGGCATCGGCAGCAATCGCCGCTTCATAAGCCTCGCGGGCCTTGTCGAACTGGCCTTGCTGGCGCAGCGCAATGGCCTGGCTGTTCAGCTTGGCGGCCTGTGAGACGCCGTTGTCGGCCCGCTCGGTCTTGCCCCAGCGGCCCGGGCGCAGCTCACGCAGCGCGGTGAAGCTCTTCTTGACCCACTCGTCGTACAGGCCATCGGCCGTGCGCTTGGCGTTGACCTCGTGCAGCTCGATCGCCTTCTCTTCGAACGGGAAGGCCTGCTCTTCCAGCAGCACGTTGTACTGCTCGAGCTCGATCTTGCTCAGCTTCTTCGGCCGCTGCGAACTGATCAAGGCCTTGCCGAAGTCCTGGTACAGCGCGCCGATCTGGTAGGTCGACGCGGTGACGACTTCGGCCACGCCGTAGTCGGCCGCCACCGTGTAGGCCTTCAGCGTTTCTTCGAGCTTGGTCTTCTTCAGCTTCAGCTGCTTTTGCAGCGGCTCGATCAGCTGCACCTGTGCGTAGCTGGCACGCACCGGCTCGGCCATCGCGAGTGCAGCCATCGCGCCGAGCGTCTTGGTGCGAGCGGTGCGGGCGCTGCCGCCGGCCTGGTCGGCCTGGAAGATTTCCTTCTGCAGTGCGAACGCGCGCGGCGCATTGCCCTCGGCCTCGGCCAGCTTGACCAGGCGGTAGCGGGCTTCGATCGCCTGCTCCAGCGGCGCCGGGTACAGGCGCAGATAGCGCTCGTATGCCTTGGCCGACGCGCTGCGCGCTGACGCGGTGCCGCCTTGGGCGGCCTTGTCGTACATCTCGGCGGCCTGCCATTGCGCGGATCGGGCCAGCTCGGGGTCTTTCTGCACCGCGGCCAGGCGTTCGTACTCGGCCGCCGCCGGGGCCCACTGGCCCTGCTCGGTGTAGGCCAGCGCGAGCTTGGCGGTCACGTCGTCGGCCAGCTGGTGCTTCGGGAACCGCTGGCGGAAGTCTTCCAGCGTGCGGGTGGCGCCAGCCCAGTCCTTCATGGCGATCTGCGCGGCGGCAGCGTCGTATTGCGCTGCAGTGCGCACCGTGGAGTTTGGCGCCGCCACGGCGACACGGGCGAAGTGACCGGCAGCGTCCTTGGTCTGGCCGGCGCTGCGCGCGGCTTCACCTTGCTTGTAGATCGCCGCGGCCAGCCGTTCGGTCAGCTCGGTGCGGGTGGCGTCCTTCTCGGGCGTCAGCGCCAGTACCTCGGTGTAGGCCTTCTCGGCCTGGTCGTAGGCGCCGGTTTCGAACGAGGTGTGGGCGACCACCGTCCACGCGACCTTGCGCAAAGCCGGCGCGGCCGGCGGCTGCAGCGCCAGCACCTGCTGCGCGACGCCCGCCGCACGCTCGCCTTCACCCAGGGTGTAGAGCTTGTCGGCGGCGTTGGTCAGCACCGGGGCGGCACGGCTGTCGCTCGGGTTGGCCTGGGCAAAACGCAGCGCGCTCTCAACCGAAGTCTTCTGCAGCGCCGTCAGTGCCGCCGTGTTGCCTTCGGCGCGGGCACGCTTGTCCTGTTCGGAATAAGCCAGCAGTGCGGCATAACCGGCATCGGCGCTTTGCGGGTGCGCGGGGTACTTGTAGGCCGAGATCTCGTACTCGGCCGCGGCGGCGGCAAACTGCTTGTCTTCGTACAGCAGCTCAGCCAACAGGAAGTGGTTGCGCGGCGCGGCGGCGTCGTCAGGGAACCCGTCGAGCAGGTCGCGGTACCAGCGCACCGCCTCTTGCACGTCGGCCGTCGCGTGGGTCTTCTGTGCGTTCGCGTGGTAGCGCGTGGCCAGTTCGGTCAGGTGGGTCTTGACCAGCGGCTGTGCACGTTCCCAGCCCTCGGGGTTGGCCTTGCGGAACTCGCTGCCGACGCCGTAGCGGGCGACGTATTCCTTCTTCGATTCGAGTGCCAACAGGTCGAAGCCGGACTGCTGCTGGATCTCGATCACGCGGGCCTGCATCAGCGGCGCCTGCGCGTGCAGGGGCTGGCGTCGCGCGAAAGCGTTCAGCGCGTCAGCCGCGTCCTTCGGCCGGTCCTGCTTCAGGTACAGCGCCGACAGCTGCTGGTAGACGCGGAACTCGTAGGTCTTGCGCACGTCGCTGTCGACGTAGGCCGGGATCGACTCGGCGCCCTTCAGGTTTTCCAGCGACAGGCTGATGACGCGGAAGGTGTCTTCGACCAGCTCGCGGTCGGCGCGGGTCAGCGCCTCGACCTTCTCCAGTTCGTCGTCGCTTTCCAGCGATCCCAGCTTCAGGTCCAGCACGCCGAAGAAAGAGGTCAGCGACTCCTCCAGCCGGCCTTGCTTGAAGACCGACCAGCCGTGCATGTAGAGCGCGCGGTCATAGAAGAGGCTGCCGTCGGTCGGTTCCTGTGACGGGCCGCCGCTAGCAGGAACGCTCCCCTCGGGGGACGGGCGCCGATCAGGCGACCTGGGGCCGCCTTTCAGCACGATCGCGTAGGCCTGTTCGGCGGCGGCGTAGTTGCGCGCAGTGAACAGCAGTTCGCCGCGGCGGAACTGCGCCTCGTCGAGGTAGCGGGTGTTCGGGTACTGCTTGACCAGTTGGTCCAGCGTCTTCAGTGCCACCTCCAGGTCACCGCCCTGCTCGTAGGCACGCGACAGCTGGTAGTAGACGCGGTCGTTGTCCGGGTCTTTCGGGTAGGCCTTCAGGTAGTCCTGGTAGCGCTGGATCGCGGCCTTGTAGTCGGGGTCGGCGGCGCCTGCTGCGTTGGCGCTGGCCGCAAACCGGCTGTCGGCCGAGTCCATCGCCAGGTCGCCCAGCCGGCGCATCGCCTGGGGGCGCTGCGGCGCGTTCGGTGCAGCGGCGAGGAACTTGTTGTAAGCCTCGATCGCCTGCTCTTCGTTGCCGGCGATGCCGCCGTCGGGCTCGACCTTGTACTCGCGGCCGGCCAGCGTCTTCAGTGTCGGCGCGTCGTCGCCGTTGGCGTTGCGGTTCTTGTGGGCACAGGCCGACAGGCCCAGCGCGGCCGCCAGCAGCGTCAGCCGGAACAGGGGTGCGCGCATCTCAGGGTTTCGCACGTTGGCCCCCTTGCGCGTCGTCGCTCGACTTCGACTCGCTCGACTTCGACTCGCTCGGCTTCACGTCGCCAGGCTTCTGGGTCGCGCGGTCGTACAGCTGGGCCACGGCATAACGGGCCTGGTTGGTGTAGCCAACCAGGCGCTCTTGTTGGGCCTGCAAGGCCACCACGGCGGTGTCCTGCAGGGCCAGTTGTTGTTCGGTGGTCAAGGCAGCGACACGCGGCTGCAGCGCCTTGATGCGCTCGGACAGCTCGTTCAGGCGCACGGCAAATGCGTCGAACTTGGCCGGCTCGGTGCGCTGGGCGGCGTCGAGCTTGGCGTCGTGCTCGCGGGCTTCGGCCAGCTGCTTGTCAGTCTCGCGCAGGTTCTTCTCGGCGCTCCAGCGGCGCTCGGGCAAGGACTGCGCCATCTGCCAGGTCAAGGCGCCGGACAGGCGGCGCAGGCGTTCGCTGACGGCGTCGGCATCGACTTCGGTCTTGACCGCGTCGCCACCTTCGGCGAGCAGCTTCTGCGCGCTGTCGAGCCGTGCCTGCTGCGCCTGCTGGGCCGGCGTCGCGTAGGCCAGGCCATCGGCGGCCACGTCTGCAGCCTCGAACTCGGCGGCCAGCGCGTCGCGCTGGCGTTGCAGGCCGTCGACCCGCGGTTCCGAGGTGCGCTGGCGCACCTGCGGCAGCCGTTCGGTGAAGGCCTTGCGGCGGTGGTCCAGCATCTCGCCGTAGATGCCCAGCTTGTCCTGCCACTCGGTCAGGTTGTGGCTGAGGAAGTTCAGGTCGCGGTAGTTCTTGAACGCTTCCTGGAAATCGTGGCCGGCCAGCACCGGCGCCAGATGGCCCTGGTGCGGCATGTCGGGCAGCTTGGTGATCGGCAGGAACCAGCCCATGTCCTCGGCCGGGTTGGCATCGGTCAGGCCCTGGACCAGCACACCGGAGCGGATGGCCGAGATGGACTCGTCCAGCGCCTTGTGCTCCTGGTCATAGGCACCGATGGCCTCCTGGTAGCGCGTCAGCGCCTGGCCATAGGCGCCCAGCTCGGCCAGTGCATAGGGCACCGCGATGCGGGCTTCGAGCACCGCAGCGTCGCTGGGGTCACGGCTGGCCAGTTCCATCCACGGCACCAGCGCCTGCGCCGGTTTCTTCTGCGCCGCGGCGGCCCAGCCGAAGCCGAGCAGCGCCTTGTTCGAATGCAGGCCCTGCAGGCGCACCCGCTCCAGTGCCTTGGCAGCACCTTCGGGATCGTCCTGCGTCAGCGCGGTGAAGCCTAACGCCACGTTGGCCTGGTCGCGCAGCACGCGCAGCTCTTCGCTGTACATCGGCGTGCGGCCCAGCTCGTCGAGCAGCGCCTTGCCGCCATCGACGTCGCCGCTGCGGATCAGCGCGACACCGAGGTTGAAGCGGGCATACGCCGGCGCCGTGCTGACCGGCGCATCGTTGCGGCCGAAGTTCAGCGTCACCGCGTCGACCAGCCAGCTGCCGATGCGGCTGAAGAAACCGGGCTTGTGCGGCTCGGGCTGCCCCTTGGGCGTCGGCTTGATCTCGGGCGCCGGCGGCCGGGCCAGCAGCGCGCGGAACGAATCGGCCGCACCGGGCGCGTCGCCCAGCGTCAACCGGATCTGGCCCGCGAGCAGCGAGCGCTCATCTTCAAGCGCGCCGGGCAGCGGACGCTCGATGTGCGACAGGGCCTCGCTGGCCTCGGCCGGGCTGCCGCGCTGATAGCGGATCTTGGCCAGGTAGTACCAAGCGCGATCGCGCACCGCCGGCTCGGCCCCGCGCTCGATCAGCTGCGAGAAGATCTCGCCCGCCTCACGGTGCAGACCGTAGCCCAGCAGCAGGCCACCGCGCAGCACCTCCGCCTCGTCTTCATGGCGCGGCAGCCGTTCGAACTGCTGCGACACCATCAAGCTGGTCAGTGCCGGGAACGGCCGGTCCTGGAAGAAATAGAACAGCGTGTCGCCGTAATGCGGCGCCTTGACCGAATGGTCGGGCTTGGCCGGCTCAGCAGCATGCGACAAGGCCGCTGTGAAGCCCAGCGTCAGCACGACGCTGGACTTGAACCAAGTGGCGTGCGCGGATCCGGCTTTGCCGGTCCGCTGCGCGAGCCCCCTTGGGGGGCAGCGACCGGAGGAAGCGTGGGGGCTCTTCACTGCCAGACTTTGACGTCGAATTCCGGCTGGAGCTTGGCCAGCTTGTCCTTGATGCGCAGCTCGATGTACTTGGGCTCGGCGCCCTTGTCGAACTTCAGCGTCGTGGCGCGCTTGTAGTCGCGGGTGTGCGGGCCCTGGCCGGTGAAGAAGGCGGTGATCTCGTGCGCACCGGTCTTCAGGTTGCCGACGAAGACGCGCTGCACGCCACCGCGGTGCAAGGCGGCCACTTCAGCCGGCGTGTACAGGTACTCGGCGATCATCTTGTCGTCGAGCTTGATCTGCACCGATTCGAGCGAGAACAGCTTGCCCACGTCCATCGAGACGAACAGCGCCACTTGCGTGCTGGCCGGAAACAGCAGCTCTTCCTCCAGCACCAACAGGTCACGGTTCAGCTTGATGACGTCGGCCTTGACGTCCTGCACGCGGCTGTCCAGCCCCGCCTCCGGGGCACTGGCCGCAGCGCCGGGCGCCGGGGACGCCACCGCGGCGGCGGACGCCGCTGGCGCAGGTGCCGCAGGCGCATCGGCCGCCTGGGCGGGTGTCACGAAAGTCAGCCAGGCCAGGCTGGCAACAGCAGCGGCGGCGCGCAAGGGGTTCAGCGAAAACATGCTGGGGTCTCGATTCAGAAATTGGCCGTCAGGTACAGCTGCAGCAGCGCACCGTTGAAGGCATAAGGCTTGCCAGTGCGGCTGTCGGTGAAGTCCTGGTAGTCGAAGCGCACGTACTCGAGCGAGCCGCTGAGCTTGATGTCGTAGCGGCCCGGCACCTTGGCGTACTCGTAGGTCGCGCGGCCACCCAGGCTCCAGCTGTTGAAGGTGCCGAGCTGGCGATTGGTGGTGTGGTACAGCGTCTCGACCGGTGCGTTGTCGCTGTAGAACAGCGCCGCGCTCTGGCGGTTGAAGCGCAGCCAGCTGTCGCCCAGCCACTTGTCGCCGAAATAGCGGCTGTAGCCACCCTCGAGCGTGTGCGCCTTGATGCCCCAGTTGTCCCAGTAGTAGCGGTACTCGGCGTGCATCGAGTGGCGCTGGCCGGCACCCCAGCTGCCGCCGCGGAACCAATCGCTGATGTCGCCGAGCGCACGGAACTTGATCGCTCGGCCCGAACGGGTGCGCGGGACGTTTTCCGGCACCAATGTTCCGAACACCCGGGCGGCCCGATAGGGGCTGCCGAGATAGCCCTCGTCGGCGAGCGCCTCGACGTTCGCACTGGCCAGCCAGCGTGGCGTCAGGATCTGCGTCGCGCCGAGCCGGTACTGCCAGTGCTCGGCATGGTCGAAGTAGCCCTGCTCACCCTTGCGACCGACCGCGTCATGGCCTTCGGTGAAGCCGAGGTTGACCGTGGTCATGCCGCCAAACACCTCTTGCGACACGTCGACCCCGAAGGTCTGCGCGATGTAGTCCGGCTCCTTGCCGCTGCTGGCGCTGACGTGGATCAGCGAGTCGCGCACCGCATAGTCGATGCCCAGATCGAGCTGCTGCCGCGTCTCGCTGTACTTGCTGGCCGTCGTGACGACGTCGATCGATGCATTGCTGACCGCGTCGACATAGTAGGTGGCCGACAGCGACACCTTGTTGAACAGGCTCTTGCGAATCAGCACCGCCGGACCCGCGGCGCGCACACCGCCACCGTCGTAGACATGCAGCATCGCTTCAGCGTGATCGGGCGGCAGGTCCACCGCCTGCGCAGTACCGGCCATGCCGCCGAACAGCCCGCTGCCGAGCCCCAATACGCGGGCCAGGGCCTTGCCCGCCGCCCGAATCAAGTGACGTGCGCGGATCCGGCTCTGCCGGTCCGCTGCGCGAGCCCCCTCGGGGGGCAGCCCGCCGGAGCGGGCGTGGGGGCTCTTAATTACAACCACAGCCGCCTCCCTGCACGCCAGTGGCGCCCCGCGCACCTTCGCGCACCGTGAACACGTGGTCACGGTGGCGCTCGGCCAGCGTGTCGCGCGACAGCTGCATGATCGGGTCGGCCAGGCGCTCGCGCTCGTAGGGCTGGACCCAGGGCTCGATCGGCGCGCAGCCTTGCAGCAGCGCTGCACCGGCGAGCAGCGCCAGCACTGCGACAGTGCGGCCAGCACGAAATGGGGGCATCACGGCACTCATTCCTTCAGCAACGCTCGGATCTGCTGGTCGTACTCGAGCTCGGTGCCGCTCTTGTAGCCACGGGTCAGGAAGCGCACGCGACCGTCGCGGTCGATCATCACGGTCGACGGCATCGTCGACAGCTGGTAGAGCTTGCTGACGCGCTTGTCGCTGTCCAGCAGCACCGGGAACTTGACGCCCAGCTGGCTGGCAACGCCGGCCGCGTTGCGGCTGTCTTCGTCGACATTGACGCCGAGCAGCGTGAAGCCCGACGGGCGGTACTTCTCGTACAGCTTGTTCAGCTGCGGCATCTCTTCGCGGCAGGGCCCGCACCAGGTGGCCCAGAAGTTCAGCAGCACGACCTTGCCGCGCTGTTCCTGCAGGCGCAGGTTCGGGCCATCGAGGCTCTTCAGCGTGAAGTCGGGCGCTGGCGACGACGGGGCGATGCTGGCCTGCGCCAGTGTCGGCAGGCCGATGGCCAGCGACGCCGCGCCGAGGCTCAGCAACTGGCGGCGCGACAGGTCGAGAAAGGGAGTGCTCATGGCGGCGGGGCTCAGCTCAGAACAGGAAGGACAGGCCGGCGTTCAGCTCGATGTTGTGGGTGCTGTCACGCTTGCCCAGCAGGTCGAGGGTGTAGATGTTGTCGCGCATGTCGACGCGCACCGCGAGCCAGTCGAAGACGTAGAGCTTGACGCCGACACCGAAGTCGATCGTCTTCATGCGCTGGCCGTTGAAGCGGGTGGTGCCACCGCCGGCGACGATGAAGACCTGCGACGGCATCGCGATGTCGCGCCACAGGAAGACTTCACCCGGCAGCACGTTCATGCCGACGTTGAAGTTCGAGTAGATCAGCGTCTCTTGGTTGTCGGTGAAGATGCCGCCCGGCAGGATGCGGCGGAAGGCCTCGTCGCTGACCTTGGTGCGGCCCGCGCTGCCCTCGACGAAGAAGTCTTCGGTGATGTGGTACGTCGCGCGCAGGCCGCCGGCCACGCTGGAGCCGAAGTTCTGCGCCGAGTACATGCCGCCGAACAAGCCCACTTCGAAGTCGTTGGATGGGAACTTGGGCAGCTTGATGTCGCGCCGGTCGACCTGCGGCACCACCACCGATTCGGCATTGGCCTGGGCGGCGGCCAGCGACGGCAGCGCGAGGGCAGCCACCAGGGCCGCAGTGAGGGTCACAAAGCTTTTGCGCATGGGGTGGCTGGCGTCGAAAGGGCGTCAGGAGACGTCAGAAGTGCAGCGACAGACCGATCGTGCCGGCCTGGAAGTTGCGATAGTTGGTGTCGGAGACGAAGGCGGCGTAGCGCGAGTAATCGACCCGCAGCGCCACCCGACTTGCCAGGTAATAGCGGGCGCCGAGCGTGAACACGCCCAGGTTGCCGTCGACCACATGGCGGTTGATGCGGTTCTTGTCCGGCACGTAGTGGTAGTGGCCCATGCCGACACCAAAGAACGGCGAGAACCGCTTGTCGGACCACGGCTCGGTCAGGAAGCTGGCGGTCCAGATCGTTGTCGTGTAGCTCTGGCCCTGGACGTCGGCACCGTTGATGTCCAGGCTCAGCGTGTCGGAGAAGCGCCAGCCCACCCAACCGCGGGTGAACGAGGTCTTGGCCGTCGCGCCGTAGCCGACACCGACATCGAAGCGCCGGTTCAGGAAATTCTGCAGCGTCGGGTCGGCCAACTCGAACGGCACGCCGTCTTCGGTGACCGTCTGCCGCATCTGCTCGCGCGAGACCCAGCCGGCGGCGCCACGGGCGGTGCGGACCTTGAACCAGTCGGTGTGGCGCAGCTCGATGACGACCCACTCTTCACGCTCGGCGGCATAGAAGATCGGATAGCCCCGGCCGGGCCCGCTGCGCATGTCCAGGTAGGGCCCGACCACGCGCACCCGCGCCAGCGGCTTGCCCGGCTGATCGCTCGGGGCCATGTTGGCGACGGGGGGCGTCGAGGGTTCGGCAGTGGGCGGGACCGCAGGGATGGCCGGTTCGTCGGCCCGGGCAGACAACGGCAGCAAGACGGTCAGTCCGGCCAGCCCGGCGGCGAGTCGGTGGCGCAGACGCATTATTGGGTTCTACAAGTGCCGGTGTTGGGGTCGGGCGGATTGAACATGCCGTAGGTCGCGGTGCTGAATTCGTCCTGGTCTCGGGGCGCGGGGTGGTCGATCCAGAACTGGATCAGCTTGGCGTTGGCGTCATCTTCGTTCTCGAAAATCTGGCCGCCGCCGTGCAGCATGTTGAGTAGCAGGGGCTTTGCCAGCAAGCGACTTTGCAACGATGCGCCTGGAATCGTCACGCCTTGGGCCGAGTAGTAGTTCTTGTACATGTCGCTGTCACGGATGACATCGGGCGTGTTGGCCGCGTCCGTCACGTCCAGCGGCGTGGCGCTTCGGATCACCCGCAGCGCACCGCCGGTGCCGGTCGTGTTGTCGTGACAACCACCCCCCGCGCAGGTGTTGGTCCCGGTCCCGTTGTGCACCGGCAGCTGGGCCAGGAAGATCGGGAAGATGCAGCGCTGGAAGTACGCATAGGCGAGCTTGCGCCCGCTGCTGCCGGGCGGATTCTGGATGTCGTCCGGGTTGCCCAGCGGGCTTCCGCCGCCGCAGGCGCCCAGCAGCGCCGCGGCGACGAGGCCGGCGGCGCCGGCTCTCACCAGTGGGTTTCGTCGCAAAGACAAGGTCATGGGGTCGGGCAGCCCGTGGCGATCCAGTCGGCAATCGTCTTGTAGTTCGCGCTGCCCACCGGCAACACCGCCGTCGACTGGCCGGTGGCGGCCGCCGGGTGCGGGATCGTCGAGGGGCGTTGCAGCAGGTAGTTGGCCGAAGGTGAGCAGGTGTTGGAGATCATCGTCAGCGTCACGCCGAAATCGCCTTCGGCATCACCAGTCAGCACAAAGCGGTTGTTTCGGAATGTTAGCCCACCGTTGCTGCCCACGGGCTGGTGGCAAACCACGCATTGTGAGCGAAGGATGGGCAGGATCTTCGCTTCGAAGGTCTCCTCGCTCAGCGTCGGCACACTGCGCACGTTAGCGCCATCGAACGGGTTGTTGTAGTACTGGCCTCCCAGGTCGATCCACTCGGCCACCAGGCGCTTCTCGGCCACGTTCAGCATCGCCGAGTGGTCGGGCGCGGTGTTGGGCGGATTCGGGTGCGCGGTGCGCGCGTCCGTGCTCGCCAGCAGCGACTGGCCAGACAGGATCTCGATCAACCGGCTTTGTCGGGCCAGGCCCAGGGCACCGCCTTCGCTGGCCATGTTGAACACCAGCGCCGGCAGGCGGTCGAGCATCGGCACGCCCTCTTCCAGGTGCGTCACCGGCTGGCCGTTGGCGTCCAGGCGCGGTTCGCCGATCAGCAGCTTGTCGTACGAGACCAGTCGGCCAGTGCCCGAGTAGGTGCCCGACAGGTCGAGCTTGGTGTCGCCCGCGTTGTGGCAGTTGGTGCAGGTGTTGGCACCGCGGTCACGTGCCCACAGCGGCTGGATCTGGTCCGGATAGTTGATGATGCCGTTGACCGGCGCCTTGGTGGCCAGGCCGCTGTAGCTGATCGAGATCGAGCTGCGCGCGGTCACGCCCTTGCTGGTGTCGGCCCACTCGTCGTTGTAGAGCAGGTCGGTGGCCAGCTTCAGCGCGGTCGGGTCGAGGCGGGTGCGGGTCGACGCCATCGTCTCGCCGGACTGGTGCTGGCCAGCCAGCGCAGCGCGCAGCGTGGCCGGCATCGTGTCGGCGATGGTGCCGGAGTTCAGTGCACCGCCGCGGCGCGGGCTGTGGCAACCGTCGCAGGTGCGGCGCTCGCCCGGGCGAACCTGGATCCAGTTGGTGTGGGTCTGGAACGCACGGCCCTGCTCGTCGATCACCGCCAATCCGATCGGCGTGTCGGCCGGCACATGCAGCTTGAACGAACCATCGGGCTCGATCGGCGCATAGCCGAGGATCTGCTGCGGCTCGAACTCGGTCTCGCCGATCGCCTCGCGCAGGCCCATCATCGAAGCTGGCGGGGCCACCGCACGCACCGCGCGGATGAAGCGCGCCGGGCCGCAGCGGTAGGACGGGTCGGCCGGATCCTTCAGCTTCAGGAGATCGGCCACCTGGGCCCGCGTGTCCTGGGTGTCGGTCGGCGCCGTCTTCGGGATCGCGTTGGTGCAGCCGGCCGGCAGATCGACGCCGGTCAGCACGCCATCTCCCATGCGACCCAGGCCGTCGGTGTCGTAGACGCTGCGCACCTCGAGCAGGCCCAGGTTCTGTGCGGCCAGTGCGGCGTCGACCGAGGTCGGGTCGACCACGTTGGGGCCCGGGCGCTGAACGACGGGCACCGGGTCGGTGTACATGAAGCCGGCCGGCGGCGCCGCCACGTTCAACCAGGTCTGCTTGGCCGGGTCGAACATGTAGATCGCGTACGGCGGTGGCACGTCGTCCTTCAGGTCGTCGGCGGCGACGTCGACTTCGCTGCGGTTCTCGTCTGCCAGGCGCGCCATCTCCTCGTCGGTCAGCGTGGCGCAGGCGACGATGCGATCCCCACGGTGCACTTCACAGGGCCGGTAGGCCACCAGCAGACGGTTGGTGCCGTCCCACAGCGGGAACGGCGTCGTCACACGGCCATAACGCGACAGCCCGCCGCCCAGGTTCAGCGCCTGGGTCGTCGCATGCGCCTGGCCGCCTTCGGCCGGCACATCCGGGCGTGCCGGCGTGTTCTGTTCGGAGTAGTTGGCGACGTCGATGAACATCAGCCCGCCGCCCTCGTTGGTGCGCGACAGCGGCATCAGGTCCGAGGCGACAAAGCCGGCGTACGGGCCCGTCGGGTCCATGTCGCGCGGGTGCAGGAAACTGTTGCCTTCGCTGTGCGCGCCGTACAGCACGAACATGTCGGTGCCGTCGGGCTTGACGCGGAAGATCTTGAAGTGGTTACGGCCGGCCACATGGTCCCAGCGCGAGAACATGATGTCGCCGTTCGGGCGCACGACCGGGTTGCGGTCATGGCTCTGGTTGAACGAGATCTGCTGGATATTGGTGCCGGTGGCACTCATCGTGTGCAGGTTGAACACGCGCTCGCGTTCGTACTCGTCCAGTGCGTAGTAGCCGTGGCCCACCGCCTGGTTGTTCTTGCTCTTGGTCTGGCGGTTGGACGAGAAGACGAAGCCGCGGCCATCGGGCAGGTAGGCCGGGTCGACGTCGTCGTCGGTCGGCGAGCTGGTCAGACGGCGCAGCTTGCCGGTCGTCAGCGACGCGCCGGTCATGTCGTATTCCCAGATGTTCCAGGCGCCGGTGCAGGCCTTGACGCCATCGACCTGCGAGCTGTTCGAGGCCGGGCACTTCATCGAGAAGATGATCTTCTTGCCGTTGTACGAGACCTCGGGGTCGGACGCGTCGCCCTTGCCCTGGGTGATCGATTCGGTCAGGTTGTGCTCGACCGCCCCGGGCGCCGACATCTCCTTGACCATCAGATCGCCCCCCGGTGCGCTGGGCGCTCCGTTGGTCGGGTTCATGCCGATCGTGTTGACCCGCTTCACGTAGGCGATGGGCACCGCGCCTTCGAGGCTCAGGCTGTCGTCGTCGGACTTGCTGCCCGAGCCCGAACAACCCGGCAGCACCAGGGCAGCGGTCAGGCCCAGGGCAGCGGCGGCAGCCCAGGCGACGCGGCGCGGGGCCGGCAGTTTGGCGATTGACATGAGGTTCTCCTCGTGCAGGGAATCGGTCGTGTCAGGCATTGCGCAGCAAGCCCGACGAATAGTGCAACTGGCCGGCGGCATCGACAACGACGGCGTCGATGTCCGGCAATGAATTGATCAAGGCCAGGCCGCGCTGGCAGCCGAGCATGAACACCGTCTTCGACAGCGCCTCGCTGGTCAGTCCGTCGTTGGCCAGGATGGTGACGCTGCGCAGGCCGGACGGCGAGCGGCCGGTGCGCGGGTCGATCAGATGGTGGTGGCGCACGCCGGCCTTCTCGAAGAAGCGCTCGTAGTCGCCCGAGGTCGAGACGGCGGTGTCCTGCAGCGGCAGCACCGCGGCCACCTCGCCTTCGCGGCGGGGGTCACGCACGGCGATCATCCAGGGCCGGCCGCGGCGGTCGCCCAGCACATGGCTGTCGCCACCGGCGCTGACCATCGCATTGGTGATGCCCCGCGCCCGCAGGATCGCCACGCAGCGGTCCACCGCATGGCCTTTGGCGAAGCCGCCCAGGTCGATGCGCATGCCCGGGCGGCCGAAACGCAGCGTGCGCGAAGCGTCGTCGAGCAACAGTTGGTGCCAGCCGATTGCTTCGCGCGCCGGGGCCAGCGTGGCGTCGTCGGGCGCCACGCCGGCGCGGTAGTCGTAGAGATGGCCGGCGCTGGCGTAGCTGATGTCGAAAGCGCCGTCGGACCAGCGCGAGAACTCGATCGCCCGCGCCAGCAGCATGCACATCTCGTCGGACACGCGCACCGGCATGTGGCCGGCGTCGCGGTTGATCAGCGACAGCTCCGACTCCGGCTTGTGCGGGCTCATCGTGCGGTCGATGCGGCGCATCTCGTCCATCACCGCCGCCATCGCGGCCTCGCCGGCGCGCCGGTCGTCGCCCCACAGCTCGACGGCGACGGTCGTGCCCATGATGGCTTCGTCTCGCCGCATCCAGCCGGCCGGCGCTTGCGCTGCCGGTGCGTGGCCGGCCATGGTCGCCGTGAAACGGGAGCGAAGAGAGGACAGACTGGAAAACATCATTAGCAAAGACGATGCCTGGGGAGCCGGCCAAAGGCCTACAAAACGTGGGATGGACAGGAAACCGCGTGATGGCGCAAGAACAACCATAACGCAGTCGGGGAAATGTAACTGCCCGACCGCTTGGTTTCGCCATTGCTTTCGGCGAGGCGATGCTTCATGTGTATGCATTCGCAACATCGCCGAAATGAAGCGTTCACGTCGGCGCGAGAACAATGTCACACTGGGCCATCGACCTGACACCGGTCGATGCAGGCGCCGCCGGCCGCTGTGCCGCGTCGATGCTGGGGCCGGGCCGCGGGACAGCCATCGCACCATGACAGGCCGCGGTCAGATCGAAGGCAATCCGGGAGGACTCAGTGGCCACCGTTCGTTACCTCGTGCACGATGTCGACACCTGCCTGCCCTTCTACGAAGCCCTCGGGTTCACCCTGAGTGAGCGTTGGGGGCCGCCCTTCGCGATGCTGGCCCGCGGCGACCTGACGCTGTGGCTGGCCGGCCCCGGCACATCGGCCCAACGTCCGCTGTCCGACGGCCGCCAACCCGAGCCCGGCGGCTGGAACCGGCTGGTGATTGAGGTCGACGACCTTGACGCAGCACTGAAAGCCTTGGCGCCCACCGGCGTGCGCTTTCGCAGCGACCCGATCGCCGGCCCCGGCGGCCGCCAGGTGCTGGCGGACGACCCGGCCGGCAATCCGGTCGAGTTGTTCGAAGCGGGCGGCTGAATGACCGTGGCGCCGGCGGCACGAACAGCGACGCCTGAGGCGGAATTCACGCCCCCCATCAACTGCACCGCATTCGGGCGCCTGTTTGGGGTTTGGCCCGGGCGCCACTTTTGCTTCAATGGATCTGCCGGGGATGGTTTTTCGATCCCGAAGGGCCACGGCCGGTGACCGACGTCGACGGAGGTTTGCATGTCTTCATCCGCCCAACGCCTGCCTGCAGTCAGCGGCATCTTGCCGATTGCGCGCATGCGCAACCTGTTCCGCATCGACGAGGTCGAGAAAAAGCTGCAGAAGCTCCCGCCGCGCGAACACGAGAGCCTGCGCAGCACCTATGAGCGCATGCTCGAGCGCGGCCCCGAGCGCTTCCAGGTCAAGCCCTCTGGCCTGCCGGTGATGGACCGGCTCTACGACGAACTGCCGAACTTCCACGAAGTGCTGGACGACCTGAAGCGCCAGCTCGCGCTGTGCCAGGACAGCAAGGACGCGCTGGAGCTGACGCCGATGCTGCTGCTCGGCCCGCCGGGCGTCGGCAAGACCCACTTCGCCCGCGCGGTGGCCCACCTGCTGGGCACCGGCATGGGCTTCATCTCGATGAGTTCGCTGACGGCCGGTTGGGTGCTCTCAGGCGCCTCCAGCCAATGGAAGGGCGCGCGGCCGGGCAAGGTCTTCGAAACCCTGATCGACGGCCCCTATGCGAACCCGGTGATGGTCGTCGACGAGATCGACAAGGCCCGCGGCGAGCACGCCTATGACCCACTCGGATCGCTCTACAGCCTGCTCGAGCACGACACCGCCGGCAGCTTCACCGACGAATTCGCCGAGGTGCCGATCGACGCCAGCCAGGTGATCTGGGTCGCCACCGCGAACGACGAGCGCGCGATCCCCGAGCCGATCCTGAACCGCGTCAACGTGTTCGAGATCCAGATGCCCGATGCCGATGCGGCCCGCGCGATCGCGCTACGTCTGTACCAGGGCATCCGCAGCGAGCACGACTGGGGCCGGCGTTTCGACCCGGCGCCGAGCGAAGACACGCTGGCCTGCCTGGCCGACATGCCGCCGCGCGAAATGCGGCGGGCCTGGATGACCGGCTTCGGCAACGCCCGGCTGGATGGGCGCGAGCAGGTCGAGCCCCGCGACCTGCCCTCGGCCTCGGCCAAGCGCGGCAGCATCGGCTTCGTGCACTGAAAGCGGCGCTGCGCAGCGCGCCGCGTCAGTCGGCGGCGGCGAAGCTGCGCAGCCCGTCCAGGTTCAGCACGGTCAGGCCTGAGTGCTCGATCCGGATCAGCCCTTCGTCGTTCAACCGGCGCAGGCTCACGTTGACCCGCTGGCGCGACAGCCCGCACAGCAAGCCGATCTCGGCCTGCCGCAGGTCGACGAAATCGCGCGTGGCGGGGTACAGATCGCTGTTGAACAGCGACGCCAGGCAGCGCGCGACGCGGGCATCGGTGCCCAGCAGCCGGTCGTATTCGAGCAGGCCGATGAACAGGCCCAGCCGCGCGTTCAGCAGGTGTTGCAGGTAGTGGTTGAACGACAGGCTGGTCTGGCGCAGCCGCTCGAAAGTCGCCAAGGGCATCAGCACCAGGCGTGACGGGCGCAGCGCCACCACGTCGTAGCGCCTCGATTCGCGCTTGAGCAACGAGCCCTCGCCGAACCAGCCGCCGCCGATCAACCCGGCCAGCGTGCTGACCTTGCCGGAAGGCGAGGTGACCGACATCTTGAGCACACCCTCGGCCACGCCGCACCAGTGGACGACCGGCTCGCCCATGGCCGCCACATAACCGCCGGCCGGCACCTGTCGCTCGCTGCACTCCTCGGCCACCCGGTCGCGCTCGGCCGGGTCGAGCGCCGCGCCCCAAACGGACTCGGCCAACATCTGCTCGATGCGCTGGTGACTGCTTGCCATCGTGCGCCGAGCATACGCCGGCGCGTTCAGTGGATAAAGCGTCCGTCGCGGGCGATCAGCGTCAGGTCGACGAAGCGCGACGCGCCACGGCCCGGCGCATCGAAGCCGAGCGAGAAGCCGCCGACATCGAACGAGCGCAGGCCCCACGCCGCTTGCAGAAAGCCGGCACGCGTGAACGGGGTGGAACAGCGGCGCAGCACCTCGGCCAGGACCTGCACGTTGATGTAGCCCTCCAGCGCGATGTGCGACGGCGACAGCGGCGTGTTTGCGGCTGCCCAAGCCTGCATGAACTCGCGCGACACCCTGACCAGCGCGCTGGTCGGCAAGGGCACGACCTGCGCGACCGCGATGCCGGCCGCGTCATCGCCCAGCGCCGTCAGCGTGGCGGCAGAGCCCATCACCGACAGCGCGTACAAGGGCGTGCCGCGCCGGATCATGCGAAAGGCCTTGATGAAGCCGATCGTCGGCTTGCCCGCCAGGCCGACCAGCACCGCCTCGGGCGCCGCGTCAGCCAATTGCTTCGCGGCCTCGGCCGCATTGCTTGCATCGCTGCGCACGGTGGTCCGCCCGATCAGCCCCAGCTTGTGCTGGCTGGCGGCGGCTTCAGCGGCTTGCGCCACTTCGTTGCCGAACGCGTTCTCCTGCGTCACCAGGCCGATGCGCTGAAGGCCCAGGGTTGCCAGGTGCTGGACCAGCCGCTCGACCTCTTCGGGGTAGCTCGCGCGGATTGGCAGCACGTTGCGCAAGTCACGCGGTCGCGTCGACACCGCACCGGTCAACGGCGCAAAACACGGCACATCCGAGCCACGCAGCATCGGCAGCATCGCCTCGATCATCGGCGTGCCCATGCAGCCGAACAGGCCGAGGCAGCCTTCATCGCCCAGCATGCGGCGCGCATTGGCCACCGCCCGGGTGGCGTCATAACCGTCGTCCTGCGTGACCAGCTCCAGCGGCCGCCCGTGGACGCCGCCATGGGCGTTGACCACGCCGGCGCCGACCTTCGCACCGGCATGCAAGGCCTGGCCCAGCTCGGACAACGGGCCGGTCAGCGCGACCGACTGGCCGAAGCGGATCGGGTCACCGCTCGGCCCCGGTCCGGCCCAACCGAGGCCGCTGGCCACCAGGCCCGCCGCGCCGACCAGGCGACGGCGCAAGCTGTCCGCCGGTCCCGTGGATCGAGCCCCTAACTTCACGTCTGACTGCATCTGCATCTCCGTGCGCCACGCGCCATTGCGGGCGTCGGGCATGCTAGGCGGACGATTGGCGAATCGCAGTCCTTGCGACGACAACGCAACACCGAAGGCGCTTCGGGCTTTCCCCGGTACAACAAGCGCGGCTCGTATGATCCGCCGCATGCCCGCCTCGCTCGATGGCCGCCTCGTGGTGGCCCTGTCCTCCCGTGCGCTGTTCGATTTCGAAGAAGAGAACCAGGTCTTCGAGGCGAACGACGACCGTGCCTACATGCAGTTGCAATTGCAGCGGCTGGACCAGCCCGCGCGTCCGGGCGTCGCGTTCTCGCTCGCGCGCAAGCTGCTCGCGTTCAACGCCAACGTCAGCGCCCCTGCGGTCGACGTGGTGATCCTGTCGCGCAACGACCCGGTGTCGGGCATGCGCGTGTTCCGCTCGGCCCAACACTACGGGTTGCCGATCGAGCGCGGTGCGTTCACGCGTGGCCAGAGCCCGTGGCGCTATTTGCGGCCGTTGGGGGCGCAGCTGTTCCTCTCCGCAAACCTCGCGGACGTGCGGCAGGCGCTCGAAGCCGGCGTGCCCGCAGCGCAGGTCTACCCGCATTCGGCGCGCGCGTCCGAAGCGCACCCGAACGAACTGCGCATCGCCTTCGACGGCGACGCAGTGCTGTTCTCCGACGAGGCCGAGCTGGTGTTTCAGCGCGAGGGGCTCGACGCCTTTCAGCGCCATGAAGTCAGCCGCGCCGGCACGCCGCTGCCACCGGGGCCCTTCAAGCCATTGCTCGAAGCTTTGCAACGGCTGCAGCGCAGCACCGCCGCCGGCGGCACGCAGATCCGCACCGCGCTGGTCACTGCGCGCAGCGCACCGGCGCACGAGCGCGCGATCCGCACGTTGATGGACTGGCAGATCGAGATCGACGAAGCGATCTTTCTCGGCGGCCTGCCCAAGGGCCCGTTCCTGCGCGAGTTCGAGCCCGACTTCTTTTTCGACGACCAGACCGGCCACGTGGCCAACGCCGCACCGCACGTGCCCTCGGGCCATGTCGCCTCGGGTGTGCGCAACCTGGACGCCGAACCCGCAAGAGCGCCCGCCGCCGAATGAACACCACCACCGTGCCGCTGCCCCCCAGCGCGACCACCGCCGCGAGCCGCCGCCACCCACGCGGTCTGAGGATCATCTTCCTGACGGAGATGTGGGAGCGCTTCAGCTACTACGGCATGCGGGCGCTGCTGGTGCTGTACCTGGTCAATGCGATGGGCTATGCCCGCGCCGATGCCTTGCAGATCTACGGCCTGTACACCGGCCTGGTCTACATCACGCCGCTGATCGGCGGCGCGATGGCCGACCGCTGGCTCGGCTCGCGCCTGGCCGCGGTGATCGGCGCGGCGATCATGATGATCGGCCACTTCGCGATGGCGATGCCGTCACTGCTGCCACTGGCGCTGGGCCTGCTGATCGTCGGCAACGGCTTCTTCAAGGCCAACACGACCGCGATGGTCGGCATGCTGTACCCGGACGAGAACGACCCGCGGCGCGCGGCCGGCTACACCTACTTCTACATGGGCGTGAACCTGGGCGGCTTCATTTCGCCGATCGCCGTCGGCACGCTGGGCCAGGTGGTCGGCTGGCACTGGGGCTTTGCCAGCGCCGGCATCGGCATGGCGGTCGGCATGGCAGTCCTGTGCTGGGGCCAGCGCTGGCTGGGCAACGCGGGCCTGCGTGACCAGCAAGCGCCGGTGAGCTGGAAGAACGCGCCGCTGGTCGCCGCCTTCTGCGTGGCCAGCGTGGTGTTGGTTCTGGCGGTGCTGGCGGTGGCGCCGTGGTTCGGCGCGCTGTGGCGGCCACTGCCCGGCGCCGTGAAAACCATCGTCTGGCTGGTGCTGCTGGGGTTGTGCGCCTGGGCTGCGCTGCGCGGCCCCGATCGCCGGCTGATGCGCTTCACCCGGCCCGAGATCGGCCGCGTCGCCGCGATCGGCATCGTCGCGGTCTTCGTGGTCTTCTTCTGGATGGGCTTCGAGCAAACCGGCGGCACGATGACGCTGTTCGCCGACAAGCAGACCGACCGCCACATCGGCGGCTGGGAAGTCCCGGCCTCGTGGTTCCTCAGCATCAACCCGCTCGGCATCCTGCTGCTCGCGCCGGTGTTCGCCTGGCTGTGGACCACGCTCGACAGCTCACGCTTCAAACTGCCCGACACCGCCAAGCAAGGCCTGGGCATGATCGTGCTGGGCCTGGGCTTCGTGATGATGGCGGCAGCGCAGACCCGCGCCGAGCAACTGGGCACGGTGGGCCCGCAATGGCTGGCCGGCGTCTATCTGCTGCACACCATCGGCGAGCTGATGCTGTCGCCGGTGGGGCTGTCGCTGGTCTCGCGCGCCGCGCCGCGGCGGTTGGTGGGGCTGTTGATGGGCGTGTGGCTGATGGCGATCGGCGTCGCCAACTACCTGGCCGGGGCGCTGGAAGGGCTGCTGGCCGGCAGTGGCATTCCGCTCTATGTATTCTTGTTCGGCACGTCGATCGGCGCCGGCGTGCTGCTGCTGGCGCTGACGCCCTGGCTGCAGAGACTGCTCAGCAGCCGCGACTGAACGAAAGGCAAGAAGATGGATTTGGCACGCTGGCTCGGCGTCTCCCACCCGGTCCTGCAAGCGCCGATGGCCGGCGCGCAGACCCATGCCATGGCGGCTGCCGTCAGCAACGCCGGCGGCCTGGGCGCGCTGCCGGCCGCGATGCTGAGCCTGCAGGCGCTGGGTGAAGAGCTGACCGCGCTGGTCACCGCCACCTCGGCGCCCTTCAACGTCAACTTCTTCTGCCACACGTCGCCGCGGCCCGACACCGAACGCGAGGCGCGCTGGCGCGAGGCGCTCGCGCCCGCCTACCGCGAGGCCGGCATCGACCCGGCGACGATCCCTGCCGGCCCGGGCCGCGCCCCCTTCAGCCACGAGGTGGCCGACGTCGTCGAGCCTTTCCGCCCCGCGGTGATCAGCTTTCACTTCGGCCTGCCCGCACCGGACCTGCTGGCGCGGGTCAAAGGCTGGGGCTCGAAGGTGCTGGCCTCGGCGACGACCGTCGACGAAGCGCGCTGGCTCGAAGCGCACGGCGCCGATGCCGTCATCGCGCAGGGCGTCGAAGCCGGCGGCCACCGCGGCATCTTCCTCAGCGATGACCTGAGCACCCAGCTCGGCAGCTTCGCGCTGTGGCCGCAGGTGGTCCAGGCGGTGAAGGTGCCGGTGATCGCTGCTGGCGGCATCGCCGACGCGGCCGGCGTGCGGGCCGCGCACGAGCTTGGTGTGGCCGGTGTGCAGATCGGCACCGCCTACCTGCTGTGCGACGAAGCACTCATCAGCCCACTGCACCGCGCAGCGCTGAAGACCGACGCCCCGACCGTGCTGACCAATGTCTTCACCGGCCGGCCGGCGCGCGGCATCGTCAACCGCGTGGTGCGCGACTGGGGCCCGGTCAACCCGCTGGTGCCGGCCTTCCCGCTGGGCACCGCCGCGATCGCGCCGCTGCGCGCGTGGGCCGAATCCAAGGGCCATGCCGACTTCACGCCCTTGTGGTCGGGCCAGAACCGCAGCGGCTGCCGCGAAGGGGCCGCCGCCGACCTCACCCGGGAGCTGGCCGCGGCCTGGCCCGTCTGAGGCGGTCTTCGCAACCGGGCAGAAGAACCGCCGGCCGAAGGCCAACTCATGGCGCGGGCCCTCCGCGCCTTCGACAGCTCTCCGCGCGTCTGGATGCGGACTGCTTCAGGCGCATCCTCACGCCGCCACACCGGCTGACGCGATGGGCGGATTGCGTTTCAGCCACGAGGTGACCTCGTCCAGCGCGACATGCTCGCCTGCGGCCCGGGCGTAGAACGCCAGGTCGATGCGTCCATCGGTGCCGATCAGGAAATCGGCCGGCAAACGGTCGAAGGGGCCTTCGACACGACCCGGAGCGAAGCCCTTGGAAAAAGCCCGGACGGCGTGCACCACGTTGCTCGGCGCGAGCAGGCCGGCCCAGCCCCGCTCCACCTCGAACAGGCGGTACAGCGCCATCTCAGGGTCGGGAATCAGCGCGAACGGTGTGTCCTGCCGACCAACGTACTCCTTCATGCTTTCGGCGGTGGACTGGAACACGACGAGCATGACGAGACCCTCGCGCGACAGCCGCTCGTGCGCCAAAACCAGCTCCCGCACCCTGAGGTTGCACATCGGGCAGGAGGCGTAGCGCATGAACGAGAGCAGGACCGGCCGCCCCCTCAGGCCCGAAAGGCGAACTGAGCGACCGAACATGTCGACGGTCTGAAAGTCGGGCGCGGCTGCCCCCTGGTGAAGCGGCATATCGAATCCTCTGTTGGACGATCGCCCAATGCTATCAGGACAATCGTCCAAGTTCCAACGGCAATTTGGACAATCGTCCAGATAGAATCACTGCATGACCGAGCCCTCCGCCACCCGAGGCCGCGTTGTCGCCGCGGCTTCACATCTCTTCGCGACGCGCGGTTTTGCCGCCACCTCCATTGCGGACGTGGCGGAGGCAGCAGGTCTGCTGAAAGGCAACCTGGCCTACTACTTCAAGACGAAGCAGGGTCTGCTGGAAGCGGTGGTCGATGCGCGGGCCAAGGTGCTGTGGGATGAGCTGGTGGCACCGGCCCAGCCGGGCGAGGATGCCCGCGCCACGATTCACCGGCTGCTGGACCACGTGCGGTCCTCCGCCGAAGAACTGGCCCAGTACGGGTGTCCGGTTGGCGGCTTGGCGACCGAACTGGGCAAGACGGATGAAACGCTGCACACGAACGCCGCCGCCTTGCTGCTGAAGCTGGAAGCGTATCTGTGCGAAGCCTTCGCGCGAACGATGCCGAGGAAGGACGCCGAGCGATCTGCCGAGCATCTGCTGTCGCGCCTGCAGGGGGCGGCGGTCGTTGCTCAAGCGCGGCGCGATCCTGCGGTGGTGCATCGCCAGATAGACGAAGCCATGTCTTGGCTGGACACCGTCCTGCCAAAGTCCACCAAGCGCAAACGCGCGGCCTGATGGTCGCCAGCGCGCTGCGCGACCGGCTTCTTGTCACTGAGCTTCACTAAGGCGGCTCGTAGCCACGCAAGCCCTGCAGGTCGAGCACCCGCACGCCGCCATACTCGATCGCGATCAGCTGCTGCACTTGCAGTGCCTGCAACGCCTCGTTGACCCGCTGGCGCGACAAGCCCACCAGGTAACCCAGCTCCTGCTGCGTGATGCGCAGCAGCTGGCCGACGCCGGGGTAGAGCACCGGGTGGAACAGCGCCGCGAGGTTGCGCGCGACCCGCGTGTCGGGGTCGTTCGAGCGGTCGGTCTCGCGGGCGGCGATGAACTGGCCCAGGCGTTCGTTGAGCTGGTTCAGCACGAAGCGGTTGAACGGGATGCTGCGTTCGAGCAGGTCATGAAAGGCATCGACAGGCAGGCCGGCCACCGTGCTCTTGCGCAGCGTCTCGATGTTGTAGCGGTAGGGTTCGCGCTTGAGCAGCGTGCCCTCGCCGAACCAGGCCCCGGGCGGCACACCGGTGAAGGTGACCGGCACACCGGCGCCCGGCTCGTTGCTCATCTTCAGCAGGCCCTCGAGCACGCCGAACCAATAAGTGGCCGGGCGGCCGATGCGGCAGATCTGCTCGCCCGGCTCGGCATGGGCCAGCATGATGCTGGCGCGCGCCATGCGCTGGTCCTCCGGCTCCAGCACGGCGAGCCACGGGATGCTCGCCAGCTCGGCATCGCTGGGTGCCCGCGCGCGTTCGCGCAAGGGTCGGGCTTCATGGGCCATCGTGAACAAAGGCACCGTGGCGGGAAGGGTCAAAAGATTGTCATCCAACCTGCAGCTCAGCGTCAAACCAAGGCCCTGACCGGCGTTTTCGCCCACGCAAGCTGGGAGAAGCGCGCATCAAGAACCCTCGGCATCGGCCGATACCTTGCTGTGGTCTTCTCATCTGCCATGGCTTCGCTCGTCCGCCCCCCACTGCGCCCTTCCCTTCTTCGCCGCGGGCTGGACGCCTTGGCGTTGGCGTTGTGGCTGTGCGCCGGCTGGGCCGCTGCGCCCGCGCCGGCGCTCGCGGCCGAGTCGGCCCGCGACGTGCTGGAGGACTTCCGCGCCCACGGTTACCCGTCGCCATTGCTTGCGCTGGAACGCCTGCAGCAGTCCGGGCTGGTGCCGGATGGCGAAGACGCGGCCAACCAGGATCTGCATTGGCGATACGAATCGGCCCGGGCCGAACTGGCCCTGGGCATTGGCGACCACGCGGTGGCCAGCGCGGCGATGTCACGCCTGCAGGCCCTGGCCGAGAAGGAACATTGCGCGCCCTGCACCACCGCACTGCTGCTGCGCCAGGAACAACAAGCTGAAGCAGTGGGCGGCAACGAACTGCGCCAGCGGCTTGCCGCCCTGACGGCCCTTCCGGTGCCCGCCGACCCGCAGCTGCAGTACGAGTGGTACATGGCCCGCTCGGCGGCGCAGGCTATCCTCGGCGACAGCGAAGGCGCGATCGCCGAAGCGCTGAAGGCCTCGGAAACCGCGACGCTGTACGACCGGCCGGCAGACCTGGCGATCACGCTGTCGATCCTGGCCAGCGTCAATGCCAGCCGGCGCGACCTGAACCGCGCAATCGAGTACGCCCGCCAGGGCGTGACGCTGGCGCGCCAGATCGGCCACAAGTTCGCGCTGGTGCGGCTGCTGGTCAACCACAGCTATTCGCTAGCGACGCAGAAAGAGAACACCGAGCGCAAGGCGGTGCTCGAAGAACTGCTGACGCTGACCGAGTCGACACGCGGCTTGCAAACCATCCGGCTGAACACGCTGATCAACCTGGCCGCGCTCAGCAACGACACGCACGACTACAACAAGGCGGTCGATTACGCGACGCGCGCCGAACGCATGGCCGACCGCGACGTCGACCCCAACGGCTACGCCTTCACCATCGTCAACCGCGGCGTCGCGTGGGCGCACCTGGGCCGCATCGACGAAGGCCTGGCGCTGGTCAAGACCTCGGTCGAGATCGCCGAGAAGACCGGCGACAAACGCGAGCTGGCCGACCTGATCGAGCAGCAGGTCGACGCCTTCGAGACCGCCGGCCGCACGCAGGCCGCCCTGCAGGCGCTGCGCCGCTGGATCGCCCTGAACAACGAGGTGACCGCCACGCAGCGCGAGCAGGCCGTCACCCAGATGCAAGAGGCCTTTGCCGCCCAGCAGCGGGTGCGCGAGATCGAGAACCTGAAGCTCGACAACGCGCGCCGCGACGCCGAGCTGCAGCTGCGTTCGTGGCGTGAACGCGCCTGGGCTGCTGCTGCGGTGCTGGTCGCGTTGCTGGCCTTCATCACCTGGCAGCGGCTGGCCCGCTCACGCACGATCAACCGCAGCCTGCGCCATGACGTCGAACGGCTGAGCGACGAATCTCTGCACGACGCGCTCACCGGTGCCTACAACCGCCGCTACGGTGAAGCGTTGCTGCAGCGGCTGAACAGCGACAACGCGAAGCAGCCCGAGGCACGCCGGCGCGCGGTGTCGTTGATGATGCTGGACGTCGATCACTTCAAGCGCATCAATGACACGCATGGCCACGCCGCTGGCGATGTCGTGCTGGTCGAGATGACGCAGCGGCTGCAGGCGATGCTGCGCGACGGCGACGCGGTCGTGCGCTGGGGCGGCGAAGAGTTCCTGCTGATCCTGCCGGGCACCGACACGTCGGGCCTGCAGGTGGTGGCCGAGCGGGCGCTCGCGGCACTCGGCCTGGATCCGATCGCGCTGCCGCAGGGCAAGCAACTGCCGGTGCGTGCGTCAGCCGGCGGCGTGGTCTGGCGTGCTGGTGGCGAGGTGACATGGGTCGCGTCGCTCGCGCTGACCGATGCAGCGCTCTACCAGGCCAAGGCCGATGGCCGCAACCGCGCCATCTTCGCGCTGTCGGACCAGCCCTTCGCCGAGGCCGAGCTGGAACAGTTGCCCCGCCTCGCGGCCGAGGGCCGCGTCGAGTTGGTCACCGTCAACGGGGTGCCGCAAGAAGCCCCGGTGGCGCCGCACACGCCGAGCGAAACACCAACGCCTTTGCACGAAACCGCGGCCGCCTGATCGGACCGCCCGCGCCAGCGCTTTTGATCTGCGCATCCTTCGCGCCGGCACATGCAGCGCCGCAACCGGCCTTCGCGCGCCCTCGGGAAAATCCGGACCTGAATTGCCCAAAGATTGTCGTCCAACCGACAACACGACGTCAAACTTCGGCCTAGGATGCGTCCCATCAACGCTGCCGGCCGGAGGGCTCGAGCAGCGGGCCGACCGGAGACTGACGCGCCGTGCAAACGACTTTTGTGCGATTGATGCTGGACCACGCCGCCAAGCGGCCGGACGCGCCGGCGTTGCGGGAAAAGGAATACGGCATCTGGCAAACGACGAGCTGGGCGCAGCTCGCCGAGCGGGTTCGCCACCTGGCTTGTGGCCTGGCGGCCGCCGGTCTGACGCGGGGCCAGCATGTCGTCGTGATCGGCGACAACCGGCCGCGCCTGACCGCCGCGATGCTTGCAGCTCAGGCGTTAGGGGCCGTGCCGGTCCCGCTGTACCAGGACGCCGCGGCCACCGAGTTCACCTTCCCGATCAATAACGCCGAAGTCCGCTTCGCGATCGTCGAAGACCAGGAACAGGTCGACAAGCTGCTCGAAGTGCGCGAACAGTGCCCGCAGCTGGCGCACATCTGGTTCGACGACCCACGCGGCCTGCGCCACTACGCTGAAGCCGGCCTGGAGTCGCTGGACGCGCTGCTCGAAGCGGGCAGGCTGCACGACCAATCGCACCCGAACTTATTCACCGATGAGGTCAGCCAGGGCCAGCCGGGTGACGTCGCCGCGATGTTCTTCACCTCCGGCACCACGGGCCACCCGAAGGGCGTGGTGCACACCCACTTCTCGCTGCTCGACCGTGCTGCAGCGGGCAAGAGCTTCGACAAGCTGAGCGAGGACGAAGAGGTCCTGGCCTACCTGCCGCCGGCGTGGATCGGACAGAACATCTTCAGCTTCGCGCAGTGGCTGGCCTGCGGCTACATCGTCAATTGCCCCGAGTCGGCGGCGACGGTGTCGATCGACATGAAGGAGATCGGCCCGAGCTACTACTTCGCGCCGCCGCGCATCTTCGAAGGCATGCTGACGACGGTGATGATCCGGATGGAAGACGCAAGCGCCATCAAGCGCACGCTGTTCCACCACTTCATGGGCCTGGCCAAGCGCGTGGGCACCGCGCTGATGGACGGCAAGCCGGTCGGTGTGGTCGACAGGTTGCGCTACGCGGCCGGCAATGCGCTGATCTACGGCCCGCTGCGCAACACGCTGGGGCTGTCGCGCGTGCGCGTGGCCTACACCGCGGGCGAGGCGATCGGGCCCGACCTGTTCAGCTTTTACCGCTCGATCGGTGTCAACCTGAAGCAGCTCTACGGCTCGACCGAGACCGCGGTGTTCGTCTGCCTGCAGCCCGACAACGAGGCCAAGTCGGACACGGTCGGCGTGCCAGTCGACGGCGTGGAGCTGAAGCTGTCCGACTCGGGCGAGCTGCTGGTCAAGTCACCGGGGCTGCTGAAGGAGTACTACAAGAACCCGGCCGCCACCGCCGAGGTGCTGAGCAGCGACGGCTGGTACCACACCGGTGACGCCGGCTTCCTGGATGCGGGCGGTCACCTGAAGATCATCGACCGCGCGAAGGATGTGGGCCGCCTGCTGGGTGGCGCCAACGACGGCGCGATGTTCGCGCCCAAGTACGTCGAGAACAAGCTGAAGTTCTTCCCGCACATCAAGGAGGCGGTGGCCTTTGGCGACCAGCGCGAGAAGGTCTGCGCCTTCATCAACATCGACTTCGAAGCGGTCGGCAACTGGGCCGAGCGGCGCAACCTGCCCTATGCCGGCTACACCGACCTGGCGCAGAAGCCTGAGGTCTACGCGCTGATCCGCGACTGCGTCGAGCAGGTCAATGCCGACCTGGCGCGCGACGAGCTGCTGGCAGGCAGCCAGGTCCACCGCTTCCTGGTGCTGCACAAGGAACTCGACGCCGACGACGGCGAGATGACCCGCACCCGCAAGGTCAAGCGCGGCTTCATCAACGACAAGTACCAGGTGCTGGTCGAGGCGATGTACGAAGGGCGACCCGAGCAGTTCATCGAGACCGCGGTCAAGTTTGAAGATGGCCGCAGTGGCAGTGTCAGCGCGACCTTGAAGATTCAAGACGTGAAGACCTTTGCCCCGACGCGGAGGGCCGCCTGATGAGCGCGCACCGCAAGATCGGCGAGGTGATCCTCGACGTGCAGAACATCAGCCTGCGCTTCGGCGGCGTGAAGGCGCTGACCGACATCAGCTTCAACGTCCGCGAGCACGAGGTGCGGGCCATCATCGGCCCGAACGGTGCCGGCAAGAGCTCGATGCTGAACTGCATCAACGGCGTCTACGTGCCGCAGGACGGCAAGATCAGCTTCCGTGGCCAGACCTTCAGCCACATGAACTCGCGCCAGGTGGCCGAGATGGGCGTCGCGCGCACCTTCCAGAACCTGGCGCTGTTCAAAGGCATGAGCGTGGTCGACAACCTGATGACCGGGCGCAACCTGAAGATGAAGACCAACATCTTCCAGCAAGCGATCCGCTGGGGCGCAGCCGAACGTGAAGAGACGGCACACCGCGCGTTCGTCGAGCACATCATCGACTTCCTCGAGATCCAGGCCCACCGCAAGACGCCCGTCGGCCGCCTGCCTTATGGCCTGCAAAAGCGCGTCGACCTGGGCCGCGCCCTGGCGATGGAGCCGAGCGTGCTGTTGCTGGACGAGCCAATGGCCGGCATGAACGTCGAAGAGAAACAGGACATGTGCCGTTTCATCCTCGACGTCAACGACGAGTTCGGCACCACCATCGTGCTGATCGAGCACGACATGGGCGTGGTGATGGACATCTCCGACCGCGTGGTGGTGCTCGACTACGGCAAGAAGATCGGCGACGGCACGCCTGACGAAGTGCGAGCCAACCCCGACGTCATCAGTGCCTACCTCGGCACCAGCCACTGAAGGCAGAGCAAGCGATGGGATTCTTCCTCGAGACCTTCTTCGGCGGCCTGATGGCGGGCATGCTGTATTCGCTGATCGCGCTCGGCTTCGTGCTGATCTTCAAGGCCAGCGGCGTCTTCAACTTCGCGCAGGGCGCGATGGTGCTGTTCGCCGCGCTGGCGATGGCGCGCTTTTCCGAGTGGGTGCCGCAATGGCTGCACACCGACAGCAAGCTGCTCGCCAACGGCATCGCCTTCGTGCTGGCGATGGCCTGCATGGTCGCGGTGGCCTGGTTGATCGAGCGGCTGTGCCTGTCCAAGCTGGTCAACCAGGAGCCGATCGCGCTGCTGATGGCCACGCTCGGCATCACCTACTTCCTCGACGGCTTCGGCCAGATGCTGTTCGGCTCGGACATCTACAAGATCGACGTCGGCCTGCCGAAGGACCCGATGTTCCTGTTCGAGCAGACCTTCCAGGGCGGCGTGCTGATCAGCCAGGAAGACCTGGCCGCCGCGGTGATCGCCGCCGCACTGGTCGCCGTGTTGGCGCTGTTCTTCCAGAAGACGGCCACCGGCCGCGCACTGCGCGCAGTGGCCGATGACCACCAGGCGGCGCAATCGATCGGCATCCCGCTGTCGCGCATCTGGGTCATCGTCTGGTCGGTGGCCGGCTTCGCCGCACTGGTCGCCGGGATCATCTGGGGCAGCAAGCTCGGCGTGCAGTTCTCGCTTTCGCAGGTGGCGCTGAAGGCACTGCCGGTGGTGATCCTCGGTGGCCTCACGTCCGTGCCCGGCGCCATCATCGGCGGTCTGATCATCGGTGTCGGCGAGAAGCTGTCCGAGGTCTATCTCGGGCCCTCGATGGGCGGTGGGATCGAGATCTGGTTTGCGTATGTGATGGCGTTGTTGTTCCTTCTCTTCAGGCCCCAGGGGCTCTTTGGAGAGAAGATCATTGACCGCGTTTGAGCGCAGAAGGAAAACGACATGCTCTATCGTGAAAATGGTCAATTCAAGACAACGTATCGAGCGGATCAGCAGATTTTCCCAATCCGCCAGGACCGCATCGTCATCGTCGCGTTCCTGGCACTCGCCTTCGTCGTCATCCCAGGCATGGCCAGCGAGTACATGCTGCGCGCGATCCTGGTCCCGTTCCTGATCCTGTCGCTGGCCGCGATCGGGCTGAACATCCTGGTTGGCTACTGCGGCCAGATCTCGCTCGGCACTGGCGCCTTCATGGCGATCGGCGCCTACGCGGCCTACAACTTCAATGTGCGCATCGAGGGCATGCCGCTGCTGTTGTCGCTGGTGCTTGGTGGCACATGCTCGACGGCAGTCGGCGTGCTGTTCGGCATCCCCAGCCTGCGCATCAAGGGCCTGTACCTCGCGGTCGCGACGCTGGCAGCCCAGTTCTTCACCGACTGGGCCTTCCTGCGCATCAAGTGGTTCACCAACGACTCGTCGTCAGGCTCGGTCAACGTCTCGGGGCTGCAGATCCTGGGCTGGCACATCGACACCCCCGCCGACAAATACCTGTTCTGCCTCGGCCTGGTCTGCGTCTGCGCGCTGATGGCGAAAAACCTTGTGCGTGGCCACATCGGCCGCGAGTGGATGGCGATGCGCGACATGGACGTAGCTGCGTCGGTGATCGGCATCCGCCCGGTCTACGCCAAGCTCTCGGCGTTCGCGGTCAGCTCGTTCTTCGTCGGTATCGCCGGCGCGCTGTGGGGCTTCGTGCACCTGGGCTCGTGGGAGCCGGCGGCCTTCTCGATCGACCGCTCGTTCCAGCTGCTGTTCATGGTCATCATCGGTGGCCTCGGCTCGATCTGTGGGGCATTCTTCGGTGCCGCCTTCATCATCGTGTTGCCGATCGTGCTGGACAACCTGCCCTACTGGTTCGGCATCCCGGTCGACACCGCGCTGGCCTCCCACCTGACCAACATGGTGTTCGGCGCGCTGATCGTGTTCTTCCTCGTCGTCGAGCCGCACGGCCTGGCCCGCCTGTGGTCGACCGCGAAAGAAAAGTTGCGCCTGTGGCCCTTCCCCCATTGAATCGATGACCACGGGCCCACGAAGCCCGCACACCGCACTGACGAGTGCTTTTTTCCACCCTCCGGAGGTAGACAAGATGTTGAAGTTCAAACCCCTCGCATCCGCTGCGTTGCTGGTCGCCTCGGGGCTGGCGGCGCTAGCCACCGCGCCGGCGGCGTTCGCGCAGGCCAAGGAGCAGTTCTTCCCGGTGCTGGTCTACCGCACCGGCGCGTATGCGCCGAACGGCGTGCCGTTCGCCAACGGGTATGTCGACTACCTGAAGCTCGTCAATGCCAAGGGCGGCATCAATGGCGTGAAGATCAGCTTCGAAGAGTGCGAAACCGGCTACGCGACCGACAAGGGCGTCGAGTGCTATGAGCGCTTGAAGGGCAAGGGCGCGACGGTGTTCCAGCCCCTGTCCACCGGCATCACCTTCGCGCTGACCGAGAAGGCGCCGGCCGACAAGATCCCGCTGATCACCGCCGGCTATGGCCGCAGCGAAAGCGCCGACGGTGGTGTCTTCAAATGGAACTTCCCGCTCGCCGGCACCTACTGGGTCGCAGCCGACGTGCTGGTGCAGAACATCGGCCAGAAGGAAGGCGGACTCGACAAGCTCAAGGGCAAGAAGATCGCGCTGGTCTACCACGACAGCCCCTACGGCAAAGAGCCGATCCCGCTGCTGACCGAGCGCAGCAAGCAGCTGGGCTTCGAGCTGCAGCTGCTGCCGGTGACCGCCCCGGGGGTCGAACAGAAATCGACCTGGCTGCAGGTGCGTCAGAACCACCCCGACTACGTGCTGCTGTGGGGCTGGGGCGTGATGAACTCGACCGCGCTGAAGGAAGCGCAGGCCACCGGCTATCCGCGCGAAAAGATGTACGGCGTGTGGTGGAGCGGCGCCGAGCCGGACGTGAAGGACGTGGGCGAAGGCGCCAAAGGCTACAACGCGCTGGCGATGCAGCACGGCGCCGGCCGCAGCAAGGTGCACACCGAAGTACTGAAGCTGGTGCACGAGAAAGGCCAGGGCACCGGCCCGGCCGAAGAGGTGGGCACCGTGCTGTACACCCGCGGGCTGATGTCGGCGATGCTGGGTGTCGAAGGCGTCAAGCGGGCGCAAGAGCGCTTCGGCAAGGGCAAGGTGATGACCGGCGAGCAGGTGCGCTGGGGCTTGGAGAACCTGGCACTCGACCAGGCCAAGCTCGATGCGCTCGGCTTTGCTGGGGTGATGCGCCCGATCAGCACCAGCTGCGCCGACCACATGGGCGCCAACTGGGCCCGCGTGCACACCTGGAGCGGCAAGTCGTGGCAGTTCAGCTCGGACTGGATCGAAGCAGACGCGCAGATTCTTCGACCCATGGTGAAGGCAGCTGCGGACAAGTACGCGGCGGAGAAGAAGCTCACCCGACGTACCCCTGAGGACTGCCAATCGTGACGGCCGCTTTCCACCCCTTGTCCGTCGCTGGCGGCTGAACGTTTCTGCACTCTCCCCTTCCCCTCTCGCCAAGCGAGAGGGGTTCGAGACACCCCCATCCCCCCGCCAAGCGGGGGAGGCCCCCTGGTGGGGCCTTCTTCAAAGCACTGCATGCAGTGCTTTGAAGAGTTGCGAAGGATGCGTATGAGCAATGTGCTGCTGAACGTCAACGGCATCGAAGTCATCTACAACCACGTGATTCTGGTGCTGAAGGGCGTGTCGCTGCAGGTGCCCGAGGGCCAGGTGGTGGCGCTGCTGGGTGGCAACGGGGCGGGCAAGACGACGACGCTGCGGGCGGTGTCGAACCTGCTGGCGGGCGAGCGCGATGAAGTAACCAAGGGCAGCATCGATCTGCGCGGTGAGCGCATCGAGAAGCTCAGCACCTCGGCGATGGTCGAACGCGGCGTGATCCAGGTGATGGAAGGGCGGCACTGCTTTGCCCACCTGACGATCGAAGAAAACCTGCTTACCGGCGGCTACACGCGCCGCGACGGCAAGGCCGCGGTGGCCGAGACGCTGGAGAAGGTCTACACCTACTTCCCGCGCCTGAAGACGCGGCGCGGCTCGCAGGCCGCCTACACCTCGGGCGGCGAGCAGCAGATGTGCGCGATCGGCCGCGCGCTGATGGCCAACCCGAAGATGGTGCTGCTGGACGAGCCGTCGATGGGGTTGGCGCCGCAGATCGTCGAAGAGGTGTTCGAGATCGTGCGCGACCTGAACCAGCGCGAGAAGGTCACCTTCCTGCTGGCCGAGCAGAACACCAACATCGCGCTGCGTTATGCGGACTACGGCTACATCCTTGAGAACGGCCGCATCGTGATGGACGGCGAGGCCAAGGCGCTGCGCGAGAACGAGGACGTGAAAGAGTTTTACCTCGGCATGGGTGGCGGCGATCGCAAGAGTTTTCGAGACGTCAAGAGCTACAAACGCCGTAAGCGCTGGCTGGCGTGATCACCGGACGACAGGGAATCATCATGAGCACGGACGATTTCGGTTTTGCACCGCCGCCGTTCAAGCCGGCCGAGGCGTTGGTGTCGCTGAAGCGCTCACTGCGCGATCTGCGCACGCTGACCGAACGCGGTGATGGCTTCGAGTTGAAGGGTGCACGCGTCATGGAGCTGGTGGCCGGCGAAACGGCGATCGACGCGAAACTGGCCAAGCGTCCGTCGCGCCAGGTGCCCGAGTGGGACCGCTTCACGCTCGATGGCAGCGCCGCGGTGCGCAAATTCAGCGACGAGGTGAAGAAGCGCCTGGCACGCTGGACCGAGGAGGAGCGATGAGCGACGCGTTCTACGACCCGCTCGAAACGCGGCCAGCGGCGCAGCGCGAGGCGGCGCTGATGGCCGCCCTGCCTGGCCTCGTAGCCCATGCGCAGTCCCGCACCGATGCGTTTGCCGAGCTGCTGGAGGGCGTGATCGCGAGTGATGTGACCAGCCGTGCCGCGCTGGCCGCGCTGCCGGTGATCCGCAAGAGCGAGCTGCTGGAGCGTCAGCAGCGCGACCGCGCCGATCCAACCAAGCATGATCCGTTCGGCGGCTTCTCGGCCATCGGCTGGCGTGGGCTGTTGCGCGCACAGGGCGCAAAGCGCGTCTTCCAGTCGCCCGGCCCGATCTACGAGCCCGAAGGCGATGCGGCCGACTACTGGCGCATGGCCCGCGCCATCCACGCCGCCGGCTTTCGCGCCGGTGACCTGGTGCACTGCAGTTTCAGCTACCACCTGACACCCGCCGGCTCGATGATGGAATCAGGCGCCCACGCTGCCGGTTGCACGGTGTTCGCGGGTGGCGTCGGCAACACCGAGCTGCAGCTGCAGGCGGTGGCCGAGCTGAAGCCGCACGGCTACATCGGCACGCCCAGCTTTCTGCGCATCCTGCTCGAGAAGGCCGCCGAGACCGGCGTCTCGACCGCATCGGTCACCAAGGCGATGCTGGGCGGCGAAGCCTTTCCGCCGTCTCTGCGAACCTGGTTCCAGCAACGCGGCATCGAGGCCTACCAAAGCTACGCCACCGCCGACGTCGGCCTGATCGCCTATGAGACCACGGCCCGCGAAGGCCTGGTGCTGGACGAAGGCGTGATCGTCGAAATCGTGCGGCCTGGTACGGGTGACCCGGTGCCCGACGGCGAAGTCGGCGAGGTCGTCGTGACCACACTGAACCCGGACTACCCACTGGTGCGTTTCGGCACCGGCGACCTGTCGGCGATCCTGCCCGGGCCCTGCCCCACCGGCCGCAGCAACGCCCGCATCCGCGGCTGGCTCGGCCGCGCCGACCAAACGGCGAAAGTCCGCGGCATGTTCGTCCACCCCGGCCAGGTGGCCGAGGTGCTGCGCCGGCACCCCGAGGCGGGCCGCGGCCGGCTGGTGGTCGAAGGCGAGATGGCCAACGACCGCATGACGCTGCAGGTCGAGATCGGCCAGGCGCCCGAGGGTCTGGGGGCCCGGCTGGCCGAGGCGATGCGCGATGTGACCAAGCTGCGCGGCGACGTCCAGTTCGTCGCGCCCGGCAGCTTGCCCAACGACGGTAAAGTCATCGAGGACGCCCGCAAGTACGACTGACCGAACCCTTGGGGCTGAGCGTCTCGACGCCAGAGCGCCACCACCACCGATCAGGTTTGTCGAAGCCCAGCGTGCCGCAAGGCCCTTCGACGCGCTCAGGGAGAACGAAGGCGCAATTCACGGCGACCGGGAGTCCTCTAGACTTCCCCGATGAAGATCGATTTCGTCTCCGATGTGGCCTGCCCGTGGTGCGCGGTGGGCCTGAATTCGCTTGAGCTGGCGCTGGCCAAGATCGGCCCGGACATTCCGGTCGAGCTGCACTTTCGCCCCTTCGAGCTGAACCCGCAGATGAGCCCGGAGGGAGAGGACGCGACCGAGCACCTGTCGCGCAAGTACGGCCTGACACCCGAGCAGCTGGACCGCAACCGGGCGGGGATCCGCGAACGCGGCGCCGCGGTCGGCTTCCAATTCGGTGACCGGGCCCGCGTCTGGAACACCTTCGATGCGCATCGGCTGATCCACTGGGCCGGGCTCGAAGGCAAGCAGCGCGAGATGAAACATGCGCTTCTGAAGGCCTACCACGGCCGCAACGAAAATCCCGGCGCGCACGACGTGCTGCTGCGCGCTGCCGAAGAGGTTGGCCTTGACGCCGACCGCGCGCGCGAAGTGATCGAGTCCGACCGCTACGCTGCCGAGGTGCGCGCCGAAGAGCGCCACTGGCAGCAACTCGGCGTCAACTCCGTACCTTCGGTCATCATCAACGACCGCCACCTGATCCAGGGCGGCCAGCCGCCCGAGGTGTTCGAGCAGGCGCTGCGCCAGCTGGCCCAAGCCTGACGACGGCGCGCAGCCCTAAGCGTCAACTACAGCTCATGCGCATAGACGATGAAGCCCCGATGCTCGGCGAGCTTGTCGTACAGCGCGCGGCCGGCCTGGTTGGTCAACTGCGTCTGCCAATACACGCGTGAGCTGCCGGCTTCGCGGGCCGCGGCGTAGACCGCTTCGATCAATAGGCGGCCGATACCTTGCCCGCGACAGGCTTCGTCGATGAAGAGGTCTTGCAGGTAGCAGACGTCGTGCAGGCGCGTGGTGCTGCGGTGGAAGAGGTAGTGGGCCAGGCCCACCACCCGACCTGATTGTTTTGCGACGAGGGCGTGCACCGGCTCAGCCGTGTCGAAGAATCTTGTCCAAGTGGCCGTGGTGATCGCCTCGGGCAGCGCGGTATTGCCAATCCGGCCATAGAAGGCGTTGTAGCCGGCCCAGACCAGCCGCCAACCATCCTGGTCGGTCGGCGTGATCGGGCGGATCGTGATGGCGTCGTTCATCTCGTTCGTCGTCAGCACGGCAGCGCCGCGGGCAGATTCGACGGGCCGGTGGCGGCTCGCGCGCCGAACAGCACGAGCCACAGGATCAGGACCGGTTCGCCCAGCGCCAGGACGAAGGTCAGATTGCCCACCGCATCCGGCAGCCCCGGCGCCAGCAGCGAGTTGACAGACCCGAGCAGGTAGCCCGCACCTGCGGCCATCACCGGCACCGCCAGCAGCCTCGGGATGAAGCCCGAGTGCCAGACCAGCCGCGCCAGCGGAATGAGCCACAGGCCCCAGAAGACCGCGGCGATCTGCAGGCCGCTGGCATGCAGCTTGATGAAGAGGAACGCCAGTGCATCGAGCTGCGGCCGGTCGAAGACATTCAGGAAGTCGGCGCCTCGGGCCAGCATCAACGCGGCCACTTCGTTCAGCACGTTGAGGAACACGATCGGGATCGGGATCAGCCCGAGCCAGACCATCTGGCGCGCCAGCCGCTGGTTCACCGGCTGGAACAGCTGGTACAGCGCCATCACCAGGAACACCTCGACCGCCTGGTGAAAGAACTCGCTGGCCATGCCCCATCGCAAGAGTGACTCGGCGCCGCGGATGCGTTCGGCGGTCAACGCGGCGTCGCTCGCATCGAACAGCTGGGCGGGCACGTAGAACAGGCCGAGCGGGGCCGTCACGGCCACCAGCAGGTACAGCGCCCCGGCCAGATGCGCTTGTTTCTTCAGCGCGTTCATGCGCGGCCCTGCACCGAAAGAGCCTGCGCAGCCGGCGCCACGGTGCGCCAACGTGCCCCCGGTTTTTGCAGGTAGTGCGCGAAGACATAACGCCACGGGATGACGAAGGGGACGATCAGCACCACGAGGCAGTCGGTGGTGGTCGACCAGGTGGCGGCGTCCATCTGGCCGCTGGACCACAGCGGCAGCGCGACGACGAGCAGCCAGATCGACTTCCAGAGCAGCTCCCACAGCAACACCGGCAGCATCTGCAGCGGGTAGCGCAGGCCGAGCAGCGACAGCAGCGAGAACGCAGCCAGCATGCAATTGACCACGCCCTGCATCAACCCCCAGGGCTTCTCATGGTGGACGATGCCGGGCCAGATCACGGTGCCCAGCCCGACGATGATCAGCAGGTACATCGCGCGCAGCAGGTAGAGGCGAAACAGCGAAACGTCGTTCACAGGACTTGCCACCAATGCGGCGGCGTTCATTCGACCGCCTTGAGGATCTTCTCGACCGCTGCAAGACGGGCCATGACGTCTGCCAGCGTCGAGTCGATCGAGGACAAGGCAGACGCTGTCTGGGCTTGCGCGGCCGACGCGGCGGCGGCGATCTGGCGGTAGGCCTCGTCCTGCGCCACGCGGGCCTTGGCCTGCTGGACCGCCGACCAGTACTTCATCCCGAAGACCAGCAGGATGGTCGCCAGCGGCAGGCAGATCGTCAAAAGGTACAGGGTCTCGGACATGGTGACCTCTACGGTTCAGGATGGGTGGTCAGGGACTTCGCCGCCTCGGCGATGGCCGCGGGCGTCAGCTCGATGGCGAAGCGCGTGACTTCGAAGTAGTTCAGCGCCTTGCCGTCGGACGACAACTCGAGCTGGCTGCTGACCAGGCCGGCGTCTTGCAGCTTCTGCAGGTGCAGGTGCAGCAAGGGCCGGCTGATGCCGAGCTCACGTGCCAACTGGCTGACGTAGTTGCGCCCGCTGCTGTCCAGCGCCGCCACGATCCGCAGCCGGTGCGGGTTGGCGAGCGCCGACAGCATCGCCAGCAGGCGATCTCCGTCAGGAACGTGGCTCTTTGTTTTCACGTGTCAACAATATCTGACACATGAAATGAAGTCAAGCAATCCGCCGACGAAGCAAGGCGACACAACGCCGACACGGCGCGAAGTCATCGCGAGGAAAAGGATCGACGGCGCCCGCCCCGCTCCCGCGGGGAGGCGCCCGGGTGGGGCGCTCGGGCCTTCGAACAGAAGCCGGCGAGGGGCCAGCGGCAGCCTGTGGCAGGCGGCTCAGCCAGGGCCGGCGCCTGTCGCACGAAACGGCAGCCGGTGGGGCTACAGCGGCACGAACTTGAACGAGCGCAGCACGATCTCGACCGACTGTCCGTTGCTCGGGGCCTGGCCCTTGAACAGCCACAGGTTCATGTGCACCGGCAAGGCGTTCTGTGGGATGCGGCGCTGCGCGCTGGCCGGCGAGAAGGTCTTCTTTTGGAACAGCCCGTTGTTGTCGCCGATGTCATGCAGGCCGTTGAGGCTGGCGTAGCGCACGCGGTCAGACGACCAGGTGAAGCGGTGGGTCGACAAGTTGCTGGTCAGCGCCACTTCGAAGGTCGTCGACAAGGGCTTGGGGCCCACGACCGCCGGGTAGATCGTCCAGTTGCCGTTGGGCCAGGATGCATTGCCCCAGCGCGCGAACTCGATGTCGATCTCGTTGGTGCCGTCGGGGCCGATGTCGGGCGTGGTGTAGTTGAACAGGCCCAGCACCAGGTTGCGGTCCATCTGGTCCGGCCGGCCTTCGACCTGCCACTGGTAGGTGCCGAAGCCCAGCGACTTGGTCATCGTCACTTCGGCGCAGGCCCAGTGCCCGTCGAGCTGGGTGACGCGCAAATGCATGGCGCCGTTGGCATCGACCCAGACGTTGCGCGCATCCCAGCTGTTGGGGCCGGGGCCGCCGCCGCCCTGGCGCACTTCCCAGGTATAGCCTGAGAACTGCACCGTGGCCGCAGAAGCGGCGGTCGGGCCGACCAGCACGGCCAAGGTCAACAGGGCCAGCGCCGACCGGCGCGGCATGGGGGGCAAGGCTTTCATCGAACGGTCTCCTCCTGCACGGCGGGTTTGCGTGCCGCAACCAGCGTAGCGCGAGACTTCTGAAAGCGATTGCACAAAACGCCCCCTGGGGCGTAAGAGGCGCTGTTCAGTGGTGACAGGATGTGTACGCCGCCGCTCAGCGCTCGACGATGACGAAGTGCTTGCGCATGCGCTCGACCACTTCGAACGAGCCCTTGAAGTTGGGCGGCAGGAACACCGCCTGGCCCGGGCCGAAACTCTCGACGTGGCCGGCGGCGTCATGCACCCGGCACAGGCCGTCGAGCACGATGAAGTACTCGTGCTCGCGCGGGCCGAATTCGATCTTCCACTGACCCGGGTCACATTCCCAGATGCCGGTGGCCAGGCCTTCGGCGGCGTTGTCGTAGAGCACCCAGGTACGGCGCTCGGGGTCGCCCACCTCGCGTCGTTCAGCACGGGGGTGGTCGATCTCGGGCGCGGTGGCGGGCGCCGGGTCGAAGCGGATGACGGAAGGTGTGGCTTGGCTCATGGGATGCCGCGCAAAGGCGGCTGGAAACTGCGGTGGAAGCCGTCATTCTCGCCACTTCAGGGGCCACCCTTACGTAGTTCCCGAGATGGCGCATCAGGCGGCGCGGCTAGCATGGACCACCTGCGCAGACTTCAGGAGAGACGCCCATGAAACGATTCGCCCTCACCCTCGTGGCCGCCGCCCTGGCGGGCTCGGCCTTCGCCGAATACCCCGACAAGCCGGTGACCATCGTCGTGCCGTTTGCGGCTGGTGGGCCGACCGACAAGGTGGCGCGCGACCTCGCCGAGGCGCTGCGCAAGCCGATGGGCGGCCAAGCCATCGTGATCGAGAACGTCGGCGGCGCCGGCGGCACGCTGGGCGCCACCAAGGTGGCCAAAGCCGCGCCGGACGGCTACACGCTGCTGCTGCACCACATCGGCATGGCGACCTCGCCGGCGCTGTACCGCACGATGCAATACAAGGCACTCGAAGACTTCGAGTACCTCGGCCTGGTCAACGAAGTGCCGATGACCTTGATCGGCAAGACCAGCCTGCCGGCAGCCAATTACGCCGAGCTGGCGAAGTGGCTCGATGCGAACCGGGGCAAGATCAACCTGGCCAACGCCGGCCTGGGCTCGGCTTCGCACCTGTGCGGTCTGCTGCTGCAGCAAAGCCTGAAGATCGACATGACCACCGTGCCGTACAAGGGCACGGCACCGGCGATGACCGACCTGCTCGGCGGCCAGGTCGACCTGATGTGCGACCAGACCACCAACACGACCGGCCAGATCGAAAGCGGCAAGGTCAAGGCCTTCGCGGTCACGTCGACCAAGCGCCTGACGACCCCGGTGCTGGCCAAGCTGCCGACGCTGGACGAGTCGGGCCTGAAGGGCTTCAACGTGACGATCTGGCACGGCCTGTACGCGCCCAAGGGCACGCCGAAGCCGGTGCTCGACAAGGTCAATGCAGCACTCAAGGCCGCGCTGAAGGACGCCGAGTTCGACAAGCGCGAAGAAGCGTTGGGCGCAGTGATCGTGACCGACGCGCGCGTGAACCCGGCCGAGCACAAGAAGTTCGTCGAGGCCGAGATCAACAAGTGGGGCCCGGTGATCAAGGCGGCAGGCCAGTACGCCGATTGATGGAATGACGGGCCGCGCGATGCGCAGGCCCGCTTCCAGTCGCTTCCGCGGATCCGGCTTTGCCGGTCCGCTGCAGGAGCCCCCGTGGGGGGCAGCCCCCGGGAGGGGGCGTGGGGGTCTTATTTCGCGATCAGCAACAGCAGGGAGCGTGACTCGAGTCCGTAGACGGTGTTTTCACCGCCGATGAAGGCCTCGCTGCCAGGCGCCACCATCGTGTTGGCGCCGTCATTCCAGGTCGCCGTGTCGGTCACGCGGTACCAGCTCTTGCCGGCGCCCGGCCACGGCAGCGTGAAGTTGACCTGGCCCGACCAGCCGTTGTAGCCGACATAGAGCGCGCTCGCGCCGTCGCCGAACTCGCTGCCGTCGATGCGCCAGGCGATCGCATGGTTGCTGGCGCTGGTGAAGTACGCGGCGTCGGCCACGCCACCATCGGGCTTGAACCAGCGCAGCTGCTCCATCACGTTGCCGTTGTTGTCGCCCGACGAGTAGAAGTTCGCTGGCCGCAGCGCCGGGTGGGCCTTGCGAAAGGCCATCAACCGGGTCGCGAAGGTCTTGTGGTTGGTGGCGTTGGTGTCGAGCGTCCAGTTGAGCCAGTTGGCCGACGAGTCGAGGTTGTACGGGTTGTTGTTGCCGTTGAGGCTGCGCAGCATCTCGTCGCCGCCGGTGATCATCGGCACGCCGCCGCTGAGCATCATGAAGGCCAGCCCGGTGCGGGTGGCACGCCGCTGCGCATAGGCGTCGCCGCCCTGGTCCCAGCTGTTGTTGTCGTTCTCGCCGCCGTCGGATGGGCCATACGGCCAGGCCTGGTTGTTGACCTTGCTGTTGTAGGCGTAAAGGTCACGCAGCGTGAAGCCGTCGTGCGCGACCATGAAGTTGACCGAGTGCCAGGGCTTGCGGCCATCGTCGCCGTACAGGTCCGACGAGCCGGCAAAGCGCGAGGCCAGCTCGCCGGTGGTCACCACATCCATGCCGAGCTTGTTCTGCGCCTTGCGCAGCGCATCGCGGAACTTGCCGTTCCACTCGGCCCAGCCGGTCGGGAAGCCGCCGACCTGGTACGAGTTGCCGCCGATCGCCCACGGTTCGGCGATCAGGTCCGCTCCGCTGCCGCCACCGGCCGGGCGCGGCGGCACTTCGTTGACGATGCGGTTGAGCGCGTTGCCCCCGTCCATCTTGTCGAAGTTGAAGCAGCCGTGCTCGCAGGTGTTGCCCAGCACCGAGGCGAGATCGAAGCGGAAGCCGTCGACACCCAGCGTGTTGCGCCAGTAGGCGAGCGAATCGACGATCAGGTTCTGCGCGGTCGGGTTGTGGGTGTTGTAGTTGCCGCCGACGCCGGTGTTGTCCCACGAGTACTGGAAGTTGCTCGTTAGGGAATAGTAGGTCGGGTTGTCCAGCCCGCGGAAGCTCTGCACGTTGTAGACGGTCAGCCCGTCGGTGCCGCCCCAGGCGCCACCCTCGCCGGTGTGGTTGTAGACCACGTCGATGTAGACCTTGATGCCGGCGTCGTGGAAGGCCTTGACCATGGCCTTGAACTCGCGCGTGGGGCCGCCGGCGGCCTTGTCGCTCGAATAGCGGCGGTCGGGCGCGAAGAAGGCCAGCGTCGAGTAACCCCAGTAGTTGTCGCCGCTGTCGCTGTTCGGGTCGACATCGTTGGTGTCGTTCTGCGTCTCCTGCACGGGCAGGAACTCGACCGCGGTGATGCCCAGCCCAGCCAGGTAAGACGCCTTGGCCGCTGCGCCGGCGTAGGTGCCGCGCAGTGCCGAAGCGACGCTGCTGTCGTTCTTGGTCAGGCCACGGACGTTCACCTCGTAGACGATGTCGTCCTTGAATGCTCGCGTCGGTTTGGTGCCGGTGGATTGGCTGTCGGCGGCCAACACGACGCCCTTGGGCGCGCAGGCGCCGCTGTCCTTGTTGCGGTGCGTGGCACCCGAGGCGTAGAGCGTGCCGTCGGCGCAGCTGGGCGTGACCATGTCCTGGCTGACCTCGCGCGCATACGGGTCGAGCAGCAGCTTGTTCGGGTTGAAGCGGTTGCCGCTGCCATCGACGTCGTTCAGGAAGCCGGTGCCGCTGCCCTTGACCCAGCCGCTGTCATAGGGCCAGTTCGGGCCCCAGGCGCGGTAGCCGTAGTAAACGGGGCCGGTGATGCCGTAGGTGGTTTGCAAGGTGGCCACCGACACCGTCTTGGACCAGACGTTGGTACCGGCGTCCTTGGTCATCACGTACTTGACCTTCTCCTGCGCGCCCGAGGCCATCTTGTAGATCCAGACCTCGATGCGGGTGGCGCGCGACGAGTAGACGCGGAAGTTGATGTTGGCTTGGGCACCGTCATACCGACCACCCAAGGTCAACGCGTCGATCGCGGCTGCCGCAGGGCCCGCCCCAAGGCTTGCAGCCAACCCCAACACCATCACGCAGGCGGCACCCCGACGCCGCCACCCTTGCCCACCGCATCCCGACTTCATGCTGGACCTCGCCGACTCGATGTGCGCCGACCAAGAGCTGCCCCAGATTGCGGCACGGGCGCACTCGATGAAGGCATCGACGGCCGCAGGCAGGTAGTAAAACTAGCGGCGAATCGTAGTGAGCACCTGATCAGTGCACAACCCGTCTACCGTCCAGAGTTACCCGCTCTAGCGCTAACCCGCGGACCTCAGTCGATGCATTGACGCATCGACTGTAGTTTTTATGTAGTCAAAGTACTGGTACTCACGCCACAGTGGTCAGGCTTGTCAGGCGCGGCTCGACAGCGCTTCCCAGCGCTCCATCAGCCCCAACAACTCTTCGTCGATCGCTGCGTGGCGGCCGGTGACCTCGGCGATGCGCTGCGGCGTTTCGGTGTACAGCGCGGTGCCGCCGATTTCGGCACTCAGCCGGGCTTGCTCGGCTTCCAGCGCCTCGATGCGCGCGGGCAGCTCGTCCAACTCGCGCTGCTCCTTGTAGCTGAGCTTGCGCTTCGCGGCGGCAGCTGGGGCGGCGGTTCCAACCGCGGCGCGAGCCGGCGGCGGCGGTGCGGCAGCGCGGGCCGCGGCTTCGGCAATGGCGGCGCTGCGCGCGGACTGCGCCTGCCAGTCGGCGATGCCGCCTTCGTACTCGCGCCACCGGCCCTCGCCTTCGGCCACCACGGTGCTGGTCACCACGTTGTCGACAAAGCGTCGGTCGTGGCTGACCAGGAACACCGTGCCGTCGTAGTCCTGCAGCAGCTCCTCGAGCAGCTCGAGCGTCTCGATGTCGAGGTCGTTGGTGGGCTCGTCGAGCACCAGCACGTTGGCCGGCCGCGCGAACAGGCGGGCCAGCAGCAGCCGGTTGCGCTCGCCGCCCGACAGGCTCTTGACCGGTGAGTTCGCTCGCGCCGGCGCGAACAGGAAGTCACCGAGGTAGCTCATCACATGCTTGCGCTGGGTGCCGATCTCGATCCACTCGCTGCCGGGGCTGATGGTGTCGGCCAGCGTCTTGTTCGGGTCCAGCACTTCGCGCATCTGGTCGAAGTAGGCGATCTGCATGTTCGAGCCGGTGCGCACCGTGCCGCTGTCGGGCATGAGTTGACCGAGGATCATCTTCAGCAGCGTCGTCTTGCCGGCCCCGTTGGGGCCGACCAGACCGACCTTGTCGCCGCGCAGGAAGATGGCCGAGAAGTCCTGCACGATGGTCTTGTCGCCATAGGCCTTCGACACGTTCTCCAGCTCGGCCACCAGCTTGCCGGAGGCGGCGCCGCGGTCGATGTCCAGCCGCACCCGGCCTTGTTGTTCGCGCCGCGCCGCATGCTCTTCACGCAGCTTCACCAGGCGCTGCACGCGGGCCACGCTGCGGGTCCGGCGGGCTTCGACACCCTTGCGGATCCAGACCTCTTCCTGCGCCAGCAGCTTGTCGAAACGTGCGCTCGCCAGCGCCTCGGCCTCCAGCTCGCGCTGCTTGGCGGCTTCGAAGGCGGCGAAGTTGCCGGGGTAGCCGTGCAGGTTGCCGCGGTCCAACTCGACGATGCGGGTAGCCACGGCATCGAGAAACGCGCGGTCGTGGGTGATCAGCACCAGCGCGCCGCGGAAGTTGTTCAACAGGCCGGCCAGCCAGTCGATCGCGTCGAGGTCCAGGTGGTTGGTCGGCTCGTCGAGCAGCAGCACGTCAGGTGCGGCCACCAGCGCACGAGCCAAGGCCACGCGCTTCTTGGTGCCCCCAGACAGCTCCGAGATGGTGCCGGTGGGATCCAATCGCAGGCGCTGCAGCGTTTCGTCGACACGCTGCTCCCAGGTCCAGCCGTCGAGCGCCTCCAGCCGCGTCTGCAGCGCATCGAGGTCTTCATGCGGCTCGTGGGCCTCGAAGCGGGCGCGCAGCTCACGCGCTTCGGCCACGCCTTCGCCGACGGTGTCAAACACTGTCGAGGCATGGTCGAAGACGGGCTCTTGCGGCACGTAGATGACACGCACGCCGCTTTGCAGCTGCAAGTTGCCGTCGTCGGGCCGCTCGAGGCCGGCGAGGATCTTCAGCAGCGACGATTTGCCGGTGCCGTTGCGGCCAATCAGGCCGACGCGTTCGCCGGCTTCAAGGGAGAAATCGGCACCGTCGAGCAAGGGCACATGGCCAAAAGCGAGGTGGGCGTTGGTGAGGGTCAGCAGGGCCATGGGTTCATTGTCCGCGCTCGCGCCGGCTGGCCCGCAGTGGGATCAGGAGGGTGGGGTGTTCCGTTCCGCTCATGTCCCCCGTCGACAGCCTGCGGCCGCCGCCTCCTCCTAATACTTCGCTGCACGAAACACCCCACCCTCCCGATCCGGCACGGCTGGCGTAGATCGACGCAGGCAGCGAACGGTGATGGGCGAGGCTGTCGGGTGACCGGCGAAGGGAAGTATTAGGAGGAGCCACCAGCCAAAGGCGGGTGGCGGGGGACATGACCGGAGCCGGTTACCCGGCAGCCTCGGCGCGCCAGACTCAGCGCGCCAGCGCCGCCTCCAACGCATTGATGAACATCGACGCCACATCGAACCCCGTCTGGTCGGTGATCTCCTGAAAGCAAGTCGGGCTGGTGACGTTGATTTCGGTCAGTTGGTCGCCGATTACGTCCAGGCCGATCAGCAGCAAACCGCGGGCGGCCAGCTTCGGGCCGATCGCGGCGGCGATTTCGCGGTCGCGGTCGCTCAGCGCCTGTGCAACGCCTTTGCCGCCTGCCGCGAGGTTGCCGCGAATCTCGCTGCCCTGCGGGATGCGCGCCAGCGAGTAGGGCACCGGCTCGCCGCCGATCACCAGCACCCGCTTGTCGCCGGCGCTGATGGCCGGCAGGTACTTCTGCACCATCACTGTCTGGGCGCCGTTGCGGTTCAGCGTCTCGATGATGCTGCCCAGGTTCAGGCCGTCTTCCTTGACGCGGAAGATGCCCATGCCGCCCATGCCGTCGAGCGGCTTCAGGATGATGTCCTTGTGCCCGTCGTGGAAGCTGCGGATGTCGGCCGCGTTGCGGGTCACCAGCGTCGGGGTGATGAATTCCGGGAACTCGAGAATCGAGAGCTTTTCGGGATGGTCGCGCAGCGCCTGCGGCGAGTTGAAGACGCGGGCGCCTTCGGCTTCGGCGCGGCTGAGCAGGTGCGTGGCGTAGAAGTACTCGCTGTCGAACGGCGGGTCCAGGCGCATCAGCACCGCGTCGAATTCGGCCAGCGCGGCACGCGTTTCGTCCTCGACCTTGAACCAGTCCTTGACGCCGTAGCCGGACGCGCCGGTGAGCGAGATGTGGCGCACATGGGCGGCGACACGGCCACCGCGCTCCCACGACAGGTCGGTCGGCTCACAGGCGTAGATCGCATGGCCGCGCTTGGCGGCCTCGCGCATCATCGCGAAGGTCGAATCCTTGTGGATCTTGAAACCCGCGAGCGGGTCGGCAACGAAGAGCAGTTTCATGGGCAGCGAGTGTGCCCTGAAGCCGACGCCCTTCGCTGCCGCGGGCCTTAGACCGTGACCGGCTCTGTGCGTGTCATCAGCCAGGCCAGCGCGTCGCCGCTGAGCTTGGGCGCCAGGCGTTCACGCACGGTGGCGTGGTAGCGGTTCAGCCATTCGGCCTCGTCGGCGCGCAGCAGGCCGAGGTCGATGCAGCGGGTGTCGATCGGGCAGAGCGTCAGCGTTTCGAACTCGAGGAATTCGCCGAACTCGCTGGCCGGCGCCGGCACGTTGAGCACCAGGTTCTCGATCCGCACACCCCAGCGGCCCGGCCGGTACAGGCCCGGCTCGATCGAGGTGATCATGCCGGGCTCCATCGCCATGTTGACGTCGGGGATGGCCTTGCTGATCGACTGCGGGCCTTCGTGCACGTTGAGGAAGTAACCCACGCCGTGGCCGGTGCCGTGGCCGTATTCGAGGCTCTCGGCCCACAGCGGGGCACGGGCCAGCGCGTCGAGGGACGGGCTCAGCGTGCCACGCGGGAAACGCACGCGGCTCAGGTTCAGCGTGCCTTTGAGCACCAGCGTGTAGTCGCGCTTCTGCGCCGGCGAAGGCGTGCCGATCGGCCAGACGCGGGTGATGTCGGTCGTGCCACCGATGAACTGTGCGCCGGAGTCGATCAGCAGCAGGCCGTTGCCTTCGATCACCGCATGGTGCTCGGGCGTTGCGCGGTAGTGCGGCATGGCACCGTTGGCGTTGTAGCCGGCGATCGTCGGGAAGCTCAGGCCCACGAAGCCCGGGCGCTTCGCACGCTCGGCGCTGAGCTTTTCATCGATGGTGATCTCGGTGATGCGCTCACCGCGGGCCAGCGCCGGCTCGAGCCACGCGTAGAACGCGCACATCGCGGCACCGTCTTCTTCCATTGCCTGGCGCACGAACGCCGCTTCGGCCGCGGTCTTGCGGCTCTTCATCAAGGTGCTCGGGTTGATCGCCTCGATCACCGTCAGGCCCTCGGGCGCGGCTTCGCGCAGGCCGAGCGTGACTCGCTTCGGGTCGATCAGCAGGCGTGCGCCGGGGCCCAATGCGCCCAGCGCTGCCGGGGCCTGGCCGTAGTCGGCCAGCGTGATGCCGTCAGCCGCCAGCGCGGTGGCCAGTTCGGCGCTGACCTTGCCGGCGCCGACGAACAGCGTCGCGGCCTGGTGGTTGATCAGCAGGTGGGCCAGGAACACCGGGTTATAGGCGACATCGGCGCCGCGCAAGTTGGTGATCCAAGCGATGTCGTCGACAGTCGAGACGAAATGGTGCGTCGCGCCGTGGCGCGACATCGCTTCACGCACCAGCGCCAGCTTGGCCGGGCGGGCGACCGGGGCTTGCGGGGCCACGTGGTCGTAGACCGCCGCCGTCGGCAGGCTCGGGCGGTCGACCCAGGCCGATTCGAGCAGGTCGACGTTGGTGAGCAAGCGGATGCCGGCGCGCTCTGCCACGCCGCGCAGCTGCTGTGCCGCGGCCAGGCCCAGCACTTGGCCATCGACGGCCAACGCCTGGCCCGGGCGCACCCGCTCGGTGATCCAGTCCAGGTGATGCGTCGCCGCGCCGGTCGGGATCTTGACCAGCGTGATGCCGCTGCCCTGCAGTTCGGCTTCGGCCTGCGTCCAGTAGCGGCTGTCGGCGAACAGCGAGGCTTCGCCGATGGTGACCACCAGCGTCGCCATCGAACCGGTGAAGCCAGAGAACCACTCGCGGCCCTGCCAGCGGCCGGGCAGGTACTCGGACAGGTGCGGGTCGCTCGACGGCACCAGCACCGCGTCCACGTGGTTCGCGGCCATCACCTCGCGCAGGCGGGCAATGCGAAGGCGGGCGGGGGCGGTGCGGGTGTCCATGGTGCGGCTCCGTTGGGAAGTCGGCGTGCGGCGCGAACCGGGTCAGTCCACGCGCAACGGCAGGGGATTTGATCCCGGTCAAGGGGGCCGGGTGCGATTCATTCTAGGAGTCTGGCCACCGAAGGAAATCCTGAAAGCCCACGTCAGAAAGGCCTCTTGCCGAATGGTTCGCCATTTTGGCTTCAGTAACCATATGTACCAAACGTAATCGGACATGCCCGCGGCTTAAAGCGCTCTCGGCGCGGACGAGGACACCGTCACAAACGGCAACGCCGCACGTTTGTATTTCAGGGAGCGCGTCATGCAGAGAAGATCCTTCGTGCAGGCTTTGTCAGCAGCTTCGGCTGTGGGCTTGGGCACTTCGATGGGGGCGTGGCCCCTGGTGAGCCGCGCGGACACCCGCGTCGTTCGATTCGGCCAGTCGGCCTCACTCACGGGCGGCCAGGCTGCCTACGGGCAGGACATGCGCAGCGGCATCGCCGCCGCCTTCGCTGCCGCCAATGCGCAGAACAATGGCGTTCGCTTCGAGCTGAACTGCCTGGACGACGGCGGCCTGCGCGCCAATTGCATGAAGAATGTGCTGAGCCTGGCGGAGACCGACGCCATCAGCTTGATCGGCCTGACGAGCGGCGTCGGCGCCGAAGCCAGCCTGCCGGTGATCGAGGACTCGCGCATCGCGCTGCTGGGCACTGCCAGCGGCAACCTGGGCCTGCGCGCCAGCAACGTCAAGAACGTCTTCAATGTGCGGGTCGGCCACGACGCCGAGTACCGCCGGATGATCGGTTATGCCAAGGACTTCGGCCTGAAGGGCGTGGGCATCGTCTACATGGCCGATGCCGCGGCCAGCAACCTGAATTCGCTCAAACAATCCTTGGCCGACGTCGGCATGACGCCGAAGGTGATCGTGGCGATCGACCGCAACGCGACCAATTTCGAAGCCGCCGCGCACGAGCTGCTGATCAACCGGCCGGACTGCGTGATGTTCACCACCAACGCCGAGCCGATCGCCAAGATCATCGAGCTGATGGCGGCCGCGAAGTACCCGGGGCTGTTCTATGCCTCGTCGTATTCGGGCCAGACGCTGATCGACAAGCTCGTGGCGCGCCAGCAAGGCTGCGTGATGAGCCTGGTGGTGCCGCGGCCGTCGAGCCTGGGCACGCCGGTGGTCAACCAATGCCAGCGCGACCTGGCGCTGCTGAACAACGGCGCGCGCGTCGGTGTGACCACGCTGGAAGGCTACATCGTCGGCCGCATCGCCGTCGAAGCGACGCACTCGGCGATCAGCAGCGGCCGGCTGAGCCGGGCCCGCTTCGGCGAGGTGCTGGGCGGACTGCGCACTGACCTGGGCGGCTTCCGTGTCGACTACGGCGGCGGAGCGCAAGGCTCCAAGTTTGTCGACCTGATGGCCGTCGACCGCTACGGTCGCCTGGTCGGCTGATTTTTCTGACTGTTCAAGGGAGCGCAGCATGCAACGCCGCCATTTCATGATCGCCGGCGCTGCAGGTTGCGCCACCTTGCCCCATTGGGGTTTCGCCGCCGGCAAGGCCGTGCGCATCGGCCAGTCGGCCTCGCTGACAGGGACGCAGACCCAGTACGGCAAGGACGTCAACCTGGGCCTGAACGCCGCGCTGATGGCGGCCAACAAGACCGAAGGCCCGACCGGCCTGAACTTCGAACTGCTGGCGCTCGACGACGGCGGTGTCAAAGAGCGCGTGGTGTCCAACGCCAAGAGCTTGATCGACGTGGGCGCCTCGGCATTGGTCGGCTTCACCAGCGGCATCGGCGCGCAGGACTGCCTGTCGCTGGTGCAGGAAAACCAGATCGCGATGATCGGCACGGCCAGCGGCAACATGGGCATCCGCGGCAGCGGCCAGCCCGGCACCGCACACGTGCGGGCCGGCTACGACATCGAATACCGGCAGATGATCAATTACGTGAAGACCTTCGGGTTCAACAAGGTCGGCTACGTTTATCTGCAAGACACCTCGAAGATCAACCTCGCGACGATGACGGCGGTGATGGACAGCGCCGGCATCAAATCGCCGCTCGCGATCGGTGTCGACCGCAACGCCAAGGACATTGAAGGCGCCGCGAAGCAGCTGCTCGCCGCCAAGCTCGATTGCGTGGTCTTCACGACCAATGCCACGCCGGTGCTGGCGATCATGAAGCACATGAACGATGGCGGGTTCCCCGGCATGTTCTTCGCGACCTCGCTGGCCGGGCAGGACCTGATCAACGGCGTGCAGACAGTCGGCCGCAGCGTCGTGATGAGCCTGGTGGTGCCGCGGCCCACCGCGCTGGGCATCGGCGTCGTGTCGCAATGCACCCGCGACGTGGCGGCAGTCAATGCCGGCGCGAAGATGGGCGTCACCGTGCTCGAAGGCTATATCGCCGGGCGCGTGGCCGTCGAGGCGGCGCGCCAGGCGGCGCTGCGCGGCGGCGACCCCAGCCGCCAGCGCATCCGCGATTCGCTGGCCAACCTGAAGGTCGACCTCGGTGGCTACCGCGTGGCGTACGAGTCGGGCAACAGCCAGGGTTCGCAGTATGTCGACCTGGTAGTGGTCGACCGCTTCGGCCGCATCGCCGGCTGAAATTGGCCCCCACGCCCGCTCCGGCGGGCTGCCCCCCGAGGGGGCTCGCGCAGCGGACCGGCAAAGCCGGATCCGCGCACGCCACCGGATGGTGAGCGGCGCTTCGCGCGCTCAGTCGGTCAGGGCACAGTCAGGCTCGCGCACGGGCCGGAGAAGCCGGATCATCAAAGGCTGGTGCGTAGTGTCCAGATTTCCGGGAACAGCACCGTGTCCAGCATCTTGCGCAGGTAGCTGACACCACCGGTGCCGCCGGTGCCGCGCTTGAAGCCGATCACGCGCTCGACGGTTGTCACGTGGCGGAAGCGCCAGAGGCGGAACGCGTCTTCGAGGTCGGTCAGTTCTTCGCCCAGCTGGTACAGGTCCCAGTTCGCTTCGGGCTTGCGGTAGACCTGCAACCAGGCTTGCTCGACCCCGTCGTCGGCCTCGTAGGGCTGCGTCCAGTCGCGCTCGAGGTGGCTGGCCGGCACGGCGATGCCGCGGCGCGCCAGCAGGCGCAGCGACTCGTCGTACAGCGACGGCGCTTTCCACGCGGTCTCGACGATGGCCAGCAGGTCGGGCCGATGTGCATGCGGCTGCAGCATCGCCGGGTTCTTGTTGCCCAGGCTGAATTCGATGCAGCGGTACTGCCAGCTCTGGAAGCCGCTGGACTGCGCGAGATAGGGCCGGATGGCCGAGTACTCCGGCGGCGTCATCGTTGCCAGCACGTCCCAGGCATGCACCAGCTGTTCCATGATCTTCGAGACGCGGGCCAGCATCTTGAAGGCCGGCGGCAGCTGGTCTGAGGCAATCGCCTTCACCGCCGCACGCAGCTCGTGCAGCATCAGCTTCATCCACAGCTCGCTGGTCTGGTGCTGCACGATGAACAGCATCTCGTTGTGGTCGGGCGAGAGCGGCTGCTGCGCGTTCAGCACCGCGTCCAGGTGCAGGTAATCGGCATAGCTCATGTCGCGCGAGAAATCGAGCTGGGCGCCCTCCTCTTTGACGATCGATTCGCCCCGCGGCGCGTTCGTGGCGCCATGACCCATCGGGCATCCCTGGTCGCTCATGTCACCGCTGCCTTCTGGTTGAAGCGCGCCTCGCGCCATTGTTCGGTCGCCAGGATGTCCGCAAGTGTTGTCACTGCGTCATGGACATCGACATAACGGGTGTACAGCGGCGTGAAGCCGAAGCGCAGCAGATCAGGCTCGGCCTCGGACCCGTCACCGGCGCGGAAGTCTCCGATCACGCCGCGCGCGATCAGCGCCTGCATCACCGCGTAGCCGGAGACACCCGGGCACGCCAGCGAAACCTGGCTGCCACGGCGTTGGCGGTCGGCCGGTGTCACCGACCTCAAACCATGGTCGGCGCACCTTGCCGCGACCTGCGCGAGGAACAGGTCGGTCAGCGCGAGCGACTTCTCACGCAACGCCGCCATGCCGCCCATGGGCTCGGCCGCCAGCAGCGTGTCGACACCACACTCGAGCACCGACAGGCCGATCACCGATGGCGTGCCGCACAGGTAGCGAGACACGCCTTCGGCCGGTTGGTAGGCGGTGTCGAAGGTGAATGGCGATGCGTGGCCCATCCAGCCCGACAGCGGCTGCCAGAAGCGGCTCGTATGACGGGGGTGTGCCCAGACGAAGGCCGGCGCACCCGGGCCGCCATTGAGGTACTTGTAGCCGCAGCCGACCGCGAAGTCGGCGTCGGCGCCATTCAGGTCGACCAGCAAGGCACCGGCCGAATGGGCGAGGTCCCACAAGGCCAGCGCGCCCTTGGCATGGGCCTGCGCCGTCAGCGCCGCCATGTCGTGGATCGCGCCGGTGCGGTAGTTCACTTGCGTCAGCATCAGCACCGCCACGCGCTCGTCCAGCCGCGCCGCGATCTGGTCGCTCGTCGCCAATTCCAACTCGAAGCCGTGCTGCTTGGCCAGCGACTGCGCGATGTACAGATCGGTCGGGAAGTTGCTGCGTTCGGACAGGATCACCCGGCGGCCGGGTTGGCCCTGCTTGGCGATCTCGATCGCGGCACTGAGCACCTTGTACAGGTTGATCGAGGTCGAGTCGGCCGTCACCAGCTCGCCCGGCTTGGCGCCGACCAGGCGGCCGATCTTGTCGCCCACGCGCTGCGGCAGCGTGATCCAGCCCGCCGTGTTCCAGCTGCGGATCAGGCCATCGCCCCATTCCTGCTGCACCACCTGCGCGGCGCGTGCCGGCGCGGCAGCGGGCAACACGCCGAGCGAGTTGCCATCGAGGTAGTTCACGCCGTCGGGCAGGGTGAACAAGGCGCGCAGCGAGCGCAGCGGGTCGGCCGCGTCGAGCGCGGCACAGTCGGGTCGGGTCAAGGGTTCGGTCATTCGTTGGCTCACAGCTCACGCAACACCGCGCGCACCGGTGAGGCGTCGGCGGTGGTCAGTTTCAAAGGCAAGGCGATCAACTCGTAGTCGCCCTCGGGCACATCGTCGAGCACCAGGTTTTCGAGCACGCGCAGGTTGCGGCGCCGCAGTACCTGGTGGCTGGGCAGCTCCTTGCTCGTGGCGGGATCGACGCTGGCGGTGTCGATGCCCACGAGCAGCACGCCGCGTTCGGCAAACGCCTCGATCACGGCAGCGTCGAAGGCCGGCAGGTCGTTGTCGAAGTGGTCCTGCGGCGCCTTCCTGTAGGTGCGCACCAGCACGCGCGGCGGCAAGTCAGCCAACGCGTGCGCGACATGCTCGGGGCGCACCAGCGGGCCGCAGTCGATCGCATGGATCACGCGGCAGCGGCCCAGGTAGGGCAGCAGGTCGACCGCGCCGATCGGCGCGCCTTCGGGGTCGTAATGCAGCGGCGCGTCGGCATGCGCGCCGACATGCGGCGACAGCGTGATCGCCGACACGTTGACCGGGCAGCCGGGCGTGATCGTGGCGACCCACTCCTGGCGGTAAGCGGTGTCGCCCGGGAACACCGGCGCACCGGCATGCACGGGGGGCGAAATGTCCCAGAGGCGTTTGCTCATCGGGCCAGCATAGGGCGAGGGGTGAGGCGGCGGCAAGACGGCGCACAGCCGCACCTGCCGGGTTCGGAAAAAGTATAGACCTGAATAGTTGACAAGTGAAGTAATTCGACCTAGATTTTGGTCAGCCCAACCTGGGAGCCCGTTCCATGCCCTTGCCGCTGCTGCCCAGCGCCCTTGTCGATTCGTTTGCGCGCGACCGCCTGCCACCACCCGAGCAATGGCCCGAGCTGGTGTTCGACCTGCCCGAGCTGCGTTTTGCCGACCAGCTCAATTGCACCGCCGCCCTGCTCGATGCACGCGTGGCCCAGGGCGAAGGCGAGCGCCTCGCGATCCAGGGCGAGGGCGTGCGTTGGACCTATGCCGAGCTGCAGGCCCAGGTCAACTGCATCACGAACGAGCTGGTCGACGGCTTGGGGCTGGTCAGCGGCAACCGGGTGCTGCTGCGGGGCGCGAACACGCCGATGCTCGCGGCCTGCTGGCTGGCGGTCGTCAAAGCCGGCGGCATCGCGGTGGGCAGCATGCCGCTGCTGCGGGCGAAAGAGCTGAAGCAGATCGTCGACAAGGCGCAGATCAGCCATGCGCTGTGTGATGCGCGTTTGGCTGAGGAGTTGCAGCTGGCGCGTGCCGACGGCGGCGCAGCGAGCCTGCGCGAAGTCGTGCTGTTCCACAGCGATGCGCCCGACGGACTGGAGGCCCGCGCCGCTCGCCGATCGGCCCGATTCGACGCGGTCGCCACCTCGGCCGACGACGTCTGCCTGATGGCCTTCACCTCGGGCACCACCGGCACGCCCAAGGCGACGATGCACTTCCATCGCGACGTGATGGCAGCCTGCGCCTGCTGGCCAGCGCATGTGCTGCGCGCCACACGCGACGACATCTTCATCGGCAGCCCGCCCCTGGCCTTCACCTTCGGGCTAGGTGGTTTGCTGCTGTTCCCGATGTCGGTTGGCGCGTCGACGGTGCTGATCGAGAAGGCAACCCCTGACACGCTGCCGGCGGCGATCGAACGGTACCGCGCGACGGTCTGCTTCACGGCACCGACGTCATACCGAGCGATCGCGATGGCGCTGTCCAACGGCGGTCCGAAGCACGACCTCGGCTCGCTGCGCAAGTGCGTCTCGGCCGGCGAGGCGCTGCCCGCGGCCACGCGCAAGCTGTGGCGCGACACGACGGCCATCGAGATCATCGACGGCATCGGCTCGACCGAGATGCTGCACATCTTCATCTCGGCCGACGAGGCCCATGCGCGCCCTGGCGCGACCGGCATGCCGGTGCCTGGCTACCGCGCGTGCATCGTCGACGACGACGGCCGCGAACTGCCGCCAGGCCAGGTCGGCCGGCTCGCCGTCAAAGGCCCGACGGGCTGCAAGTACCTGGCCGACGATCGCCAGCGCCAATACGTGCAGAACGGCTGGAACCTGACCGGCGACGCCTATCTGGTCGACACCGACGGCCAGTACGTCTACCAAGCCCGAACCGACGACATGATCATCAGCGGCGGCTACAACATCGCCGGGCCCGAAGTCGAAAGCGCGCTGCTGCTGCACCCCGCCGTGGCCGAATGCGGCGTGATCGGGCTGGCCGATGCCGACCGCGGCCAGATCGTCAAGGCCTTCGTCGTATTGAAACCCGGCCACCCGGGCGACGAGGCGATGACCAAGACGCTGCAGGACTTCGTCAAGCAGTCGATCGCACCGTACAAGTACCCGCGGGCGATCGAATACCTCGCTCAACTGCCGCGCACCGAGACCGGCAAACTGCAGCGCTTCCGCCTGCGCCAATCCACTTGAACAAGAAAGACAAGACGATGCACAAGGTCCTGCAACCCTCGCACTGGGCGCCGCCCCGCGGCTATGTGAACGGCGTGGCCGCGCGCGGCACACAGGTCTTCGTCGCCGGCCAGATCGGCTGGAACGCCGACTGCGCCTTCGACAGCGACGACCTGGTCGAACAAACCAGGCAAGCGTTGCTGAACGTGATCGCCGTGCTGGCCGAAGCCGGCGCAACGCCCGACCACATCGTGCGCATGACCTGGTACCTCGTCGACCGCAGCGAGTACCTGGCCCGCGGCAAGGAAATCGGCGCGGTGTTCCGCGACACCATCGGCTCCTACGCGATCGCGATGACCGCGGTGCAGGTGGCCGCGCTGATCGAGTCGCGCGCCAAGGTCGAGATCGAAGTGACGGCGGTGATCCCGGGCTGAGAGCACCCACAGCCAGAATGCAAAAGGCCGCCTCGAGGGCGGCCCTTGCCTGGAGCGGTGCGCGTCAGACCGAGAAGCTCGACCCGCAGCCGCAGGTCGTCGACGCGTTCGGGTTCTTGATCACGAACTGGGCGCCTTGCAGGTCTTCCTTGTAGTCGATCTCGGCGCCCATCAGGTACTGCAGACTCATCGCGTCGATCAGCAAGGTGACGCCGTTCTTGCTCATCTGCGTGTCGTCTTCGTTGACGATTTCGTCGAAGGTGAAGCCGTACTGGAAGCCCGAGCAGCCGCCACCTTGCACGAACACGCGCAGCTTCAGATCCGGGTTGCCCTCTTCAGCCACCAGATCGGCCACCTTGGCGGCCGCACTGTCGGTGAACAGGATCGGAGCGGGCATCACGCCGGTGTCGGGGGTGGAGGTTTCGGCCAGGGCGCTCATGGGGACTTCCTTCGGGAACAGAGTCAATCTTCAGGTCTGGGGTCGGGCGGCCATCATGCGTCGTTCGAGGCAGCCAGGATCAGCGCGGGCTTCTCACCCTGGCTCGAATGGTGACGCAGTTCACCATCAATGGTGGCGCCTTGGTGCATTTCAAGGGTCTCGTAGCGAACTTCGCCGGCAATTCGAGCCTTGGGCTGGATTTCCAGCAGCTCCGTGGAATGAACGGGCCCAACAATTTGCCCGTTGATGATCACATGCCCCGCGATCACCCTGCCATGCACCCGGGCATTTTCGCTGATCACGAGCAAGGTGGGGCGGTCGCCTGCGGCTATCACGTCACCGTGCACTTCGCCGTCGATGCGCAGCCCGTCGCCAAAGCGCAGTTCGCCATGAACCGCCGTGCCTTCCCCGATCAGGCTGCGAATGGGGGGTTGTCTCTTACTGAACCACATGAGTGTGTCCTTTGCTGCTTTCCCAACTCGTCGCGTGCCTTCATTGCGCCGCGTGCACCGGCGCTGGGCCGCATCAAAGCTTGGCCATCTGCGTGGCCATGACGGCACCTGAGCCGTTCAACACCCTCACTTGCACTGTTTTTACCACGGCCCCTTCGGGCTGGTCGATGCGCCCTTCGACCCGTGCATACTGTTTCACCTGTAGAGGTTTGGCGCCGCCAGGCAGACTGGCCGACCAGGGCTCACCGTTGAGTTGACCGCTCAGCGTCAGCTCGTACCGCCCTTCGAACGGCGTCGAAGGCTTGCCGTTCTGCATCACCAGCAATTGGTAGCGCAACTGGTTGGCGCCGGCCGGCTCAACCTGGAACGCCCGCACCACCAATGCGCTGCCCACGGAGGCGCTTCCGCCAACGGGCAGCAAACGCTCGAAGAAGCCCAGATCGGCCTTCAGCGCCAGATTCTCCGCTTCGGCCTGCTTCAGTTGAGCCGCGAGTCGCTCTTGAGCCACCTTCTCGGCCTTCAGCAGGCTGTCAGCGGTGTTGGCGATGGCTTGTGCTCGCCCGGACTCCTCGCGCAGGCCGTCGAGCTCTGCTTTGAGCCGCCTCACTTCCTCTTTCGAACCCCGGTCCAGGCCGGCAATGTCCTTGCCGAACTCGAAGGCCCACAAGCCGATGGCGGCAGAAAAACCCAGTGCCACGGCATACATGGCCCAACGCAATGGCCAGGGCAGATGGCTGCGCACGATCATGCGCGGAGCACTGATCGACAGGCGGCGACGCAACAGCTTGAAGCGCATCGTGTCCGGAGGTGAACGGGGCCCGAAGACGCGAAAGGCCGCATGAGCGGCCTTTCGTTGGGGACAACGAACTTGTCGTTGAAGCGGGGATCAGCGCTTGCTGAACTGTTTCCGGCGGCGAGCGCCGTGCAGACCGACCTTCTTACGTTCGACTTCACGCGCATCACGCGTCACGAAGCCGGCACGGCTCAGGTCAGGCTTGAGCGCCGCATCGTAGTCGATCAGCGCGCGGGTGATGCCGTGGCGAACAGCGCCGGCCTGGCCGGATTCACCACCGCCGTGCACGTTGACCTTGATGTCGAAGGCCTCGCCATTGTTCGTCAGCAGCAGCGGCTGCTTGACGATCATGATCGAGGTCTGGCGGCCGAAGTATTCGTCGACGGTCTTGCCGTTGACGAGGATCTGGCCGGTGCCCTTCTTGATGAAGACGCGGGCAACCGACGATTTGCGGCGGCCGGTGCCATAGTTCCAATTACCGATCATCACCGCTCCTTAGATTTCCAGCGCCTTGGGCTGCTGGGCGGCGTGCGGGTGCGTATCGCCCGCATACACCTTCAGCTTCTTGATCATCGCGTAGCCGAGCGGGCCCTTGGGCAGCATGCCCTTGACGGCCTTTTCCAGGGCACGGCCCGGATGCTTGGCTTGCATGTCCTTGAACTTGGTGGCGTAGATGCCGCCCGGGTGGCCTGAGTGACGGTAGTACACCTTGTCATTGGCCTTGTTGCCGGTGACGCGGATCTTGTCGGCGTTCAGGATGATGATGAAATCACCGGTGTCGACGTGAGGCGTGTAGATGGCCTTGTGCTTGCCGCGCAAACGGAGTGCCACTTCGCTGGCAACACGTCCGAGCACCTTGTCGGTGGCGTCAATCACAAGCCACTCGTGCGTCACTTCGGCCGGCTTGGCGCTGAAGGTCTTCATGAGGGTCTCTTGATGAGAGAAAAACGGCTGTTTGAACGGCTCGTCCGGCCCCTTCGGCGCCGCTTGGAGGCCCAACCCGCTTCTGCAGCAGGCTCGACCGGCGACCTCTCAGGCTTACCGGGTACCTCGCGCCACAGGGCTTGCGATTTGATATCGCGTGCCATGCGGGCAAAGCCCGTTCTCCCCGCCGAATAACGGGAAAGCCTGTGAGTATACCGCAGCGGAGTCTTTCGCCAAGCGTCAGGCCCAAGGGCGCTCGGGGGGCATTGGAGTCCCCTCCTCAATCGGCCTCGTTAGACTAGGGTTATCACCAAGATCCTGGAGGCCACTCCCATGGGCCAGTCCGACGATCGTTCGGCGCCTGCCGACGCGCACACGCCGACCGCCAGCCAGCCACCGGGCACCCAGCCGGCGACCAGCGCACCGGGTTTCAGGTGGATTCCGATCCGCTCCCTCGCCCAACGCCACCGACCCAAAGTGCTCGCTCACTTGCTCTCTTTGGCGCCGGAAGACCGTTACCTTCGCTTCGGCTACGCCGCCAGTGATGCCCAGGTCAGCCGCTATGTCGACCTGCTCGATTTCGATCGGGACGAGGTGTTCGGCATCTTCAACCGCCGGCTCGAACTGATCGCCCAGGCTCACCTGGCCTATCTGCCGGATTCGACCCGCCTGCGCCAGGCGGCCGAGTTTGGCGTGTCGGTGCTGACCAAGGCGCGAGGCCGAGGCTATGGCGCGCGCTTGTTCGACCACGCGATGCTGCACGCCCGCAACCGAGGGGTCGACACGATGATCATCCACGCGCTGAGCGAGAACGCCGCGATGCTGAAGATCGCCCGCAATGCTGGCGCCACCGTCGAGCGCGAAGGCGGCGAGGCCGAAGCTCGGTTGCGCCTGCCGCCCGAAACCCTGGGTTCGGTGCTCGAGGAGATGGTCGAAAACCAGGCCGCCGAGATCGATTACCAATTGAAGAGCAACGCCCAGCGGGTGGACCAACTGCGCCATCTTTTCGTCGAAATCAAGGCCGGCATCCGCAAAGTGCGTGATTCGACGATCGAGTGAGCTGGCGCTTACCATGCGCCGATGCCTGACCACAGCACCGACGCCCCTTACGCCGACCTGGACCCCGCCGCCGTGCTGGGCGCGCTGCAGGATGCAGGCTTCCCCTGCGACGGCCGGCTGCTGCAGCTGAATTCATACGAGAACCGTGTCTACCAGGTGCCGCTCGACGACGGTCGCGTGATCGTTGCGAAGTTCTATCGCCCACATCGCTGGAGCGATGCGCAGATCGCCGAAGAACACCGTTTTGCCGCCGAACTGGCCGAGGCCGAACTGCCGGTGGTGCCGCCGCTGCCTTTGACCATCGACGGCCCGGCGCTGACCTTGTCTGCCGACACCCCCACGCTCGGCCATTACCACGTCGCCCCTGGCCAGGATGTCGCCCCTGGGCAGGTGTTCCGCTTCTCGGTCAGCGAACGCTGGGCTGGCCGGGCGCCCGAACTGGAGCAGCCCGACACCCTAGCGTGGATTGGCCGCTTGCTGGCCCGCATGCACCTAGTCGGCGCGCGCGACACGTTCGCTCACCGACGCACGCTCGATGTGCAGACCTTCGGCCACCGGCCACGCGAGCGCTTGATCGAGCTGGGATTTGTCGACCCCGAGATCGACCGCGGATGGATCAATGCCAGCGCCGCCGCGCTGGAGGCCGTCGACCGAGCCTTCGAGCGCCACGGCCCGCCACGCCACCTGCGGCTGCACGGCGACTGCCACGCCGGCAACGTGCTCTGGCGCGATGAGGGCGTCGGCGCCGGGCCGCATTTCGTCGACCTCGACGACTGCTGCATGGGCCCCGCGATCCAGGACCTGTGGATGCTGCTGCCCGGCGAACGCGGCGCGGTCGATGCGGCCCTACACCACCTGCTCGACGGCTACCGCGACTTCATGGATTTCGACGACCGCGAACTGCTGCTGATCGAGCCGCTGCGCACGCTGCGCATGGTCCACCACAGCGCGTGGTTGGCCGAACGCTGGCGCGACCCGGCCTTCCCGATCGCCTTCCCCTGGTTCGCGAGCCCGTCGTACTGGAACCAGCAAGCCGCCGACCTGCGCGAACAATTTGAACGAATGCAAAGTTGATTGGCAACCGTGAAGTAGTGCACGTCTAATTCGGCACTTCAGGGCACCATATCAAGGGGGCGTTCAAGTGAATCCGAAATTGTCATGGCGGCAGCAAGCCGTCAGCGTTGCGCTGCTCGGCGCGACACTAATCTCCGGCTGCAGCGGCGATTCTTCGCCCGACAGCGGGTTGATTTCCACCACGCCGAACAGCGGTAGCCAAGCCGCAGAGCCTAACGCCCAAGTGACGGCACGCTTTGCAGAGGCTCTGCAAGCCGACACAGTCGACAGCAGCACTTTCGTCGTCGATCAAGAAGGCGCCGCGGTAGCAGGCACCGTGAGCTACGACGCAAACGAGCACGAAGCGAGGTTTGTGGCGAGCGCGCCTCTGGAGTTCCTGACCCCCTACCGCGCGACGTTGAGTGGTTCGATCTTGACCAGCGATGGTCAGCCAATCGACTCGGCGCAGTGGCATTTCCGCACCCGCGATGGTCGCTGGAGCGACGAAGTCGCGCTGCCCAAGGCGATCGCCGACGCAGAGACCCGCGAGTTCGGCGGCCTCGCGTTCGGCCCGGACGGCCGCAGCTGGCTGGTCTGGGAAGAGCTCCGTGGCGGCTCCGCCAGCGTGTGGGTCGCCCAGCGCCAAGCCGGAGGGAGCGCCTGGGACACGCCCGTTCGGCTGTTTCTCGACGACCTGGGTGCCATCGACACGATGCACTATCCGGTCCACCTGCAACCGCGCATTGCCATCAACGCACATGGCGTCGCCACCGTCGTCTGGCAAGAACTCAACCGCCCCGGCGAGGACGATCCGGTGCAGAGCTACATCTGGGCCGCCCGATGGGATGGTTCAGCCTGGTCCGAAGCCGAACGCATCGGTGCACCTGGCGTCGGCAGCGGATCGAGTGCACTCGTCGCTGTCGATGGCGGCGATCACAGCTTGGTGGTCTGGAACCAATCGGTGCTGGCTGAAGGCGCCGTGCAGCTGTGGGCACAGCGTTTCACCAACGGCACCGGCTGGTCCACTCCGGAAAAAATCGGCGAGGCCCGCCCCTGGGAAACCCGGTTGGAGATGGCGGCCGATGGCTCGGCGCGAGCGATCTGGCAGGAATCGAATGCAACCAACCTGTGGGCGGCCGATTTCGACGGCCAGGGCACATGGACATCACCGACCCGGTTGGTGACAACCGCCATCCCAGGCTCGTTCACAAGTCAGCAGCGCCCCGACCACTCCAGCGTCGTCGTGTGGACCCAGAACGAAGGGAACCGCCTGACTTCGCAGTGGTGGTCGATCCGCCAGGCCGATGGCCAGTGGACGTCGGCCGCGCGCCTTGATGACGACATGGAGTCACACGACATCGCCGTGACGCCCACCGGCGACATCCTGATGGGCTATGTCAAGGCAGTCGAAGGCAGCAATGCCGAGGTCTATACCCGGCGCCTGGCCGCCGGTTCCGGCAGCTGGACGACGCCTGTCCGGCTGGTGTCGCAAACCGGCGCGGCGCCGGCGTCACGGCAGATCAAGATCGCTGTCGACGATAAGGGGCGTGGGCTGCTGGCCTTCGAGCAATTCCTGACCACCGGCAGCGAACACCGGCTATGGACCAGCCGCCTGGCGGATCCATCCGGCGATAGCTGGTCCGAACCGCAGCAGCGTCTCGACAAGAACCGCCTGCTGACCGGCCTCGTCGTCGGCCCGCACGGTCGGGCTAGCCTGGTGCTGCGGCGCGAGGACATGGGCGAAGACTTCGCCGACATGCGCTTCGATTGACCGGTCCAGCGGTGGCCGGCCTGCCG
>Ga0307516_10000064_pt1 | contig 115074 bp, 96 predicted proteins | sample 19_EM_MG_FD_203310 | JGI IMG/M metagenome (GOLD analysis project Ga0307516, IMG submission 203310) | Populus trichocarpa ectomycorrhiza microbial communities from riparian zone in the Pacific Northwest, United States - 19_EM | ecosystem: Host-associated > Plants > Roots > Unclassified | place... | reverse complement strand
GCGCCTTGGCGCTCCAGCGCCGCGATCTCGCGCCGGATGAAGGTGTGGCTCACCTTCGGGTACTGGTTGACCAGGTAGGCCACACGCATGCCGATGACCTCGTCGCTCAGCGCAGGTAGTGCCGCACCGACGCGGCGACGCCGCGCTCGATCAGCCCTTCGCGCGTGCCCACCGGCTGCCAGCCCAGCACTTGGCGGCTGTGGCTGTTGTCGAAACGTGCCGCCAGTTGGCGGCAGGCCCAGTCGTGGTGGCTAGGGGTCTTGCGGTTCGGGTGGCGGATCGCGTTCTTGACCAGCTCCTTCGCGACGTCGAGCGCAAAGAACTTCCAGATCGGCGTCGGCGTCGCGCGCAGCTTGGTCTGCGTCAGCGTCGACACCGCGTCGACATACTCACGCGCACTCAGCAGCGGGTCGTCGGTCAACAGGAACGACTGGCCCTCGATGCCGGGCTTGTCCAGCCCCAGCACCAGCGCATCGGCGACATCGTCGACCAGCACCAGCGGCAGCTTGTTCTGGCCATCGCCCCAGTACTGCACCCGCGTGTCGCTGTGGAACATGCCCACGCCCCAGTGCGCCGGCGGGCAGCCTTCGCCGATCACCACCGCCGGGCGGAAAATCACCAGCGGCAGGCCCTTGCTGCGGTGCATTTCCAGCAGCAGCGCCTCGCAGGCCGCTTTCGAGCGCGCGTACAGGTTGCGCGATGCGATCGCCGGGTCCAGCGGCGTGCTGCCGTCGATCACCGTCGACGGGCTCGCCGCGTCGTACGAATCGATGGTGCCGGTGTAGATGAAGCGCTTCACGCCAGCGGCCAGTGCGGCTTCGGCCAGCACGCGGGTCGGCTTCTGGTCGTTGTCGACATAGTCCTGCCAGCGCTGGCCGACCGCCTTGGCCAGGTGGTAGACCACCTCGATGCCTTGCAGCGCGCAGCCCACCGCCTCGGCATCGTCGAGCGCGCCTTCGGCCACCTCGATCGGCAGCCCTTCCAACTCGTACAGCGCACTGGCCTTGCTGCGCGACAGCACGCGCACGCCGTGGCCCTTGGCCAGCAGCGCACGCACCAGGCGCTTGCCGATGAAGCCGGTGCCGCCGATGACCAGCACGGTCGACGGCTTCGCGGGCGCGGCGGCTGCGGCGGGCTTTTCGCGCGGCGTCAGCGTCACGCCGGCACTTTCGGCAATGCGCTCGCAGGTGCGGATGACCTCGGCGCCGAAGCGGCCGTCCAGCCGCTCGTCCAGCGTTCCTGAGCGCACGCCGGCGTAGAACGCGGCCACGCTGCGCGAGATGCTGTCGAGGAAGACGTTGGCCTGCGGGCCTTTCTTCAGCGTCGAGATGAACTGGCGCTGGAAGTTGCCCCAGGCTTGCGCGCGCAACGAGGCGCTGCTGCGGCGGCCCTGGCCCAGGCCATCGAATAAGGCGCTGTTGGTGCGGGCTTCCTGCACCTGCAGCAGGTCGCGGTCGAAATCGAGTTCGGCGCTGGCGGCGTAACCACGCACCCGCACGCTGCGATCGGCCTGGCCTGGCTGCACCGACAGCTCCAGGCTGACGCCCGTGCCACCCTTTTGGCCCGTCAGGCTCCAGTGGCGGAAGACGCGCTGCGCACCGGGCAGATCGATCGGCAGCGAGGCGCGCGCCTGCAGCTCGTCCAACGGGCCGACCAGGTCGAGCAGGAAGGCCACCAGGTGCGGCCCCAGCTCATAGAACAGGTTGGCTTCGGCGCGCAGCATCCAGTTGTTGTAGGGGCCGAACTGGATCAGGCCGAGCGGGTAGAGCCAGCGCAGCGCGACATGGTCGAGCCGGCCGATCGTGCCGTCTTTCACCTGCGTGCGCAGGCGCTCGTACGACGACAGGAACAGGAAGTTGTGGTTGACACCGAGCTTGACGCCCTTGGCCGCGGCCAGGTCGGCCAGCGACGCGCAGGCGGCCGCGTCCAGCCCCATCGGCTTTTCGACGAAGGCGTGCACACCCGCTTCGAGGATCTGTCGCGTCACGTCGATGTGCAGCTGCGGCGGGACCAGCACGTGCACGGCGTCGATGCCGGACTTCAGCATCTCGGCCAGCGAGGTGAACACGCCCGGGATGCCGAAGCTGGCCGCCGCCGCTTCGGCGCGGCCGCGCGAGACGTCGCACACCGCGGCGATCTCGACCTCGGGCAGTGCCTGCAAGGCCTTGGCATGGGCTTGCAGGATGTAGCCGGCGCCGAGCAGGCCGACGCGCATTCGTGGGGTGTTCATGACAGTTCTTCTTTTCTCGATTTACTTGTATTCGATGATGCGGAAGCGCCCCCTCAGGCGGTTCCATTGAAAGCGCAGCAGCCCGCGGCCGTTGGCCAGCTTGGCCAGCAGGTTGAAGCGGGTGTAGAGCCAGCTGTCGGCAATGCTGTCGCCCCGCCCACGGCGAAAGCGAAAGATGCGCCAGCCCAGCAACCCGTAGCCGCCCAGCAGCAGCAGGCTCAGCCCATGTGTGGGCCAGGCGGTCAGCAGCACGAACAGCGGCAGGCCCACGCCCCAGACCCAGGTGCTGCGACGCTCGCGCGCGCAGTCGCGAAGTGGGCCGTCGCCGTGCAGGAACGCGCGCTGGCCGATGGCGTGGCCGGCGCGCACCGAGCGCGTCCACCATTGCGAGAAGCGGTGGATGTCGGCATCGTGCCGGGCCATGGCCACGTCGAGCTTGCACACCTGCAGGCCTGATTCGCCGACACGCACGCCAAACTCGGAGTCTTCACCGGCGATCACCTCGGGGCGGAAGCCGCCGAGCGATTCGAACACCGCGAGCTTGACCATCATGATGCCGCCCAGCGCACCGAAGTTGTCGATCAGCCCAGCCGGCGACTGCCACTCGAGCGCGCAAAGACGGTTGTAGACCGACGCTTCCGGCTTCATCTCTTGCAGGTGGCCGATCACGACGGCCAGCTTCGGGTCGGCGTCGAGTGCAGCTTCGGCGGCATCGAGCCAGGCTGGCTGCATCAGGCAGTCACCGTCGATGAACTGCACATGGCGCAGACCGGGGTGTCGCTGGCGCAGCAGCGCGGCACCTTCGTTGCGCGCACGCGCAGCCGAAAAGGGCTTGGCCGGGTCCAGCGGCAGCACCGCGTCGCACAGCGGGCGGGCCCGCTCGACACTGCCGTCGGACGAGCCGGAATCGACGTAGATCACCGGCCGCGGCTGGGCGCGCAGCGCCTGCAGGCAGGCCATCAACCGTTCGCCTTCGTTGCGCCCGATCACCACCACGCCGGCGGCCACCACCATGGCGGCGTCAGGCGACGTCATGGCGCGAGGCAGTGGACTGCAGACGAATTAGGGGGGAGAGAACGGTGGCCATCAGGGGTGGGTGCGCCCGGCCGCCGGCGCTGGCGTGCCGGCCGCGGGCTGGTGCAGCGCGAACCCTCTATTGTTGCTGACGCACGGCCACCAGCCCAGCGGCCGGGTGCAACGGCTGCCTTTCGGGGCGGTACAAGCGTGCACAGGACACGCCCAGACCGGCGAGCATGTAGGTCAGTTGCAGCACGACGACGATGCTGCTGGTGGTGACCAGCGTGAACATCACGGCCAGCGTGGTGGCCAGCAGGCAGGTGGCCATGTGGCGGCCCTCGGGCGGTGCGTCCTTGTTGCGTTTGACGCCCCACAGCCCGACCATCATCGAAACCAGCATGCCAACGAAGCAGAACAGGCCTACGACGCCGGTGGTCAACGCCACCGCCAGGTAGGAGTTGACGATGTCGATGATGCCCTGGCCCTGGCGCAGCTCTTCCATGTAGTTCAAGTAGCCCGGCACGCCGAGCCATGGGCTCTGCCGGATCAGGCTGAGCGAGATCTCCAGCAGGCGCTGCCGATACTCGACGTTTTCACTGTCCACGTTGCCGACGAAGGGCAGCATGTCGAGCACGAAGCTCATGCCCGGCACCACGGCCGCAATGCCCAGGAAGAAAACCCCGCCAACGGCCAGCAGGATCAGGTGCTTGACCGGCGCCCGGCCCATCGCAAGCATCAGGATGGTCAATACCGCCGCACCGAGCCAGGAGCCGCGGGCCAGCGACGCCGCCAGGCCAGCGATCAGCCCAAGCGTGCCGAGCCAGACCCAGGTCTTGTTTTTCAGTTCGGTGCGGACGACGCCCCACCAACCCCAGCCAATCAGCAGCACGCAACCCAGCATCAGCGAATGTCCCGCCGAGGCCTTGGCCCGCAGGAAACCAGCCCGCTCTAGGAAGACGATCATGTCCCAGTCGATGCCCCAGTGCACCGACACGGCGTCGTACAAGGGCCAGCGGCGCACCGATTCGAACATCGCCAGCACCGACAGGATCAGCGCCACCAGCACATATGCGCGCATCGCGCTGCTCAGCGCCTCGGGCCGGCTGAAGGCGCGGCTGAAGACCCAATACGGCAGCAGCGTGTCGATGGCCAGCACGAAAGATTGGCGAACCAGATCGGTGGTCGAGGCGTACGGGGCCATCACCGCGATCTGCACCGCGTAATAGGCGAACACGAACCAGTCGGTGCCGGCGCCCAGCAGGCCCGGTCGGCGCGGCCCTTTCTTCGGCATCATCACCATCGCCGGCACCAGCAGCGCAAAGCTGAGCGCCCGGGAGTGGGTCATTTCGAAGAAGTTGCTGATGCCGCCCAAGCCAGGGATGTACGCCCCGGCGTTGGGCACCACCATCAGCAGCAGCGCCCACAGCACGGCGCCGCGCTCGGCCCGGTCGCCTTCGGGTGCCATGAACATGGCCACGACAGCGGGCATCGCCACGGCATAGGCCCAGATGCTGGGCGTGACGAACGACAGGGTGGTGACCAGCAGGAAGGCCCAGCGCCACCGACGGATCTCGGGGCGGGCCGTTGCCGGCCAGGCCGCGCTGGCCATCCAGAACACGAGCAGCGCGACGGCCAGGATGACGATCAGCGCTTTGAGGTGATCAAGCATGGAGCGGGAAATTGCCGCGACAGGCGGCGGCGCAAGCGTACCTCATGGTCTGTTCGAAGCCTCACTCGCCGGCCGCACAGGGTGCGTCACCGTTGGCATCGTCGCGCCGCGCATGCGACGTTTCGCTGAGATCTGACCGCAAAGGCGACACCCGGCCCGGTTCCGCACCGCGTTCTTGGCGACAATAGGCAGCTTTGCCCAGCCCCCCGCCCAATGCCTGACGCCACCCCCGCCGACACGCCGGCCCCCAGCAGCCTGCGCCAGCGGGCCGGATCGGCGGCCCTGTGGATCGGCCTCGGCTTCGCGCTGACGCAAGCGGTGCGCCTGGGCAGCAGCATCGTCTTGACGCGCCTGCTCGCGCCCGAAATGTACGGCCTGATGACGATGGGCACCGTCGTCATCTCTGCCGTCGTGATGATGTCGGACTTCGGCTTCTCGCAAAGCGTGATCCACAACCCGCGCGGCGACGACCCCGACTTTCTCAACACCATCTGGTCGCTGCAGATCGGCCGCGGCCTGGCGCTGTGCCTGCTGATGAACCTGGCAGCGCTGGTGATGTACACCTCGCACAGCTGGTGGCCCGGCCTGCTGCGCGGCAGCTATGCCGATCCGCATCTGCCGGGGGTGGTGGCGATCCTGTCGCTGGTGCCGATCGCGATGGGCCTCGAATCGACCAACCTGGCGCGGGCCCAACGCGCGCTGGCGATGGGCCAGGTGGTGCGCAACGAGGTGATCGTCCAGCTGGGCGTGACCACGCTGATGATCGTGTTGTCGATGCACTGGCCGGAGTTCTGGGTCCTGCCGCTGGGCTGGGTGGTGTTCTCGAGCAGCGTCACGCTGCTGAGCCACCTCACGCTGCCGGGGCCGCGGAACCGGCTGGGCTGGGACCGCGCCGCCGCCAGCGCGGCCTGGCACTTCTCGAAGTGGATCCTGCTGTCCTCGCTGTTGACCTACCTGTTCCGCGAGGGCGACCGGATCCTGCTGGGCGGCCTCCTGACCTCGGCCGAGCTCGGCATCTATGCGATCGGTGCGCTGCTCGTCAACGCGACACGCGAGGTGATTTACCGCCTGGCCGCGTTCGTCGGCATGCCGGCGCTGGCCGAGATTGCACGCGAACAGCCCGAGCGGCTGCGCCAGTCCTACAAGCAATGCCGCCTGCCGATCGACGCGGTCTGCCTGTTCGGCGCCGGCTTCCTGTTCGCCGCGTCCGATCGCATCATCGGGCTGATCTACGACGGCCGCTACAGCGCGGCGGGCCACGCGCTGGCCATCCTGTCGCTCGGGCTGATCGCCTTCCGCTACACGATGATGGACCAGTACCTGATCGCCACCGGCGAGACCAACCAGCTGTTCAAGCGCGGCGTGCTGCAGAACGTGATGCTGTACACCGCGGTGCCGCTCGGTTTTTCGCTGTGGGGCATGACCGGCGCGCTGGCCGGCATCTTGCTCGCGCAAGCGGCCGTGGTGCCCTTCATGTTCAAGATCCAGCACGATCGCGGCCTGCTCGACTGGGGCTTCGAGATCGGCACCCTCGCCATCTTCCCGTTGGGTTGGGGCGTGGGCTGGCTAGTGCGTTGACATTTCTCTTCTGATGCAACTGACCACCATCATCGTCAGCTACAACACGCGCCATCTGCTGGACGAGTGCCTGGCCGACCTGCACCGGGCTGAAGCGGCCATCGGCGGCGGCGTTTGCGTGGTGGTCGACAACGCATCGCGCGACGGCTCGGCCGAGCACCTGCAGACCCGCCACCCGGACGTGCAGCTGATCCAGCTGGAACAGAACGTCGGTTTTGGCAGGGCCAACAATGCGGCCCTGCCCAGGGTGCACACGCCGTACGTGCTGCTGCTGAACACCGACGCCTTCATGACGCCGGAGTCGATCCGGCTGTCGCTGGACTACATGCAGGCCCACCCGCGCTGCGGCGTGCTGGGCGCCCGGCTGCTCAATCGCGACGGCAGCCCGCAGCCCAGCGCGCGCCGTTTCCCGACACCGTGGAATGTGTTCCTGCTGCAGGCCGGGCTCGAGCGCTGGTTCACCGGCACGCCCCGCATCGACCCGTCCGACTTCGACGCCGAGCGCGCCCAGGAGTGCGACTGGGTGCCCGGCTGCTACTACCTGATCCGCAAGTCGGTGATCGACCAGGTCGGCCTGTTCGACCCGCTGTTCTTTCTCTACGCCGAAGAGGTCGACCTGTGCCGCCGGGTCAAGAACGCCGGCTGGCAGGTGCATTACTTCCCCGAGGCACGCGTCGTCCACCTGGGCGGCGAGAGCGCGAAGTCAGACGGCGAGGTCACCGCCAGCCGGCAGATCGACGCACTGTCGATCGAAAGCAACCTGCTGTACTTCCGCAAGCACCACGGCCGCCTGGGCTTGGGAGCCCACGTACTGTTCGAAGGGCTGGCCGCCCTGCTGGTCGGCACACGCGAGCTGGTGCGCCGCAGCAGCATCGCGCGCTTGAGCACCGGCATGCATCGCTGGCGCGCGACGCTGGGCCTGCTTTGGCAGACCCGGTTCGGAACGACGCCGACACGCTGACCAGGCGCTCCGCCAGGAGCCGCCGTCTTCAAGTGGCGTGCGTGGATCTGGCTTTGCCAGTCCGCTGCGCGAGCCCCCTCGGGGGGCAGCCCCGGGACGGGGCGTGGGGGCTCACACGTTCTGGCTCACAATTTCTTGTAAAGCGCCAGCCACTGCGCCATCACCTCGGGCCAGCGCCAAGCGCAAGCCTGTTCGCGGGCGGCCAGCGACATGCGCTCCGCCAGCGCCGGGTCTTCGGCGAGTTGGTCAAGGCGGGCGGCGATGCCGTGGGTGATGGCCTGAAGGCTTTCGGGTGCGACCAGAAAGCCCGATTCACCGTCACGCACCAGCAGCTGCGGGCCGCCCCAATCCAGGCAGACCGGCGGCAGGCCGAGCGCCATCGCCTCCTGCACGACGATGCCGTTGGCATCCTCGAGGCTGGGCAGCACCATGCCACGGTAGGCCCCGAAGCTGGCGATCAAGTCTTCGTGCCGTTCGTACCAGTCGAGAAAACGCACGCGCTGCTGCAGGCCCAACTCTTCGACCAACGCACGGCAGGCATCGAGTTCGGGGCCGCGGCCGACCACGTCGAGCTCGATCGGCAAGCGGGTGTGCACGAGGCTGCGCACAGCCAGCGACGTGCCCTTGTGAAACACCAACCGGCCGAAATGCACGAAGCGCAGGTTGGTGCCCTGGTGGGTCAGGCGCGGCCGCTCCAGCAAGGCTTGCGGCACCCCGCAATCGACCGTGTCGACCAGCGTTTTCGTGTCGATACCTGCCGCCAGCAGTGACTGGCGGGTGCGGTCGCCGCCCGCCACCAGGATCATCTCGGCTCGCCGCTTGAAGATCGGCTGCCGGCGGCGCAGCCACTGCATCGGCATGTGCAACCGGCGCCGCAGCGACGCGCTCAGGCTTTCGCGGTGACGGAACAGTTTCGGGTAATAGATGTTGCCGTTCAGCGGCCCAAGCACATTCGGAAAGCGCCGCGACAGCCAGCGCGGCATCACCGGCGAATTCGGCTCGACCTGGTGGATCACCACCTTCTGGCCCGGTTGGGCGCGCTCGGCCGCTAGCTGTTCCGCCATGTTGACGGCCTTCCAGCAAAACCACGGGTCGAGCAGCGCACGCAGCACGCCCGAGCCCCAGATCGCGCGCGAGACCCAGGTGTCGGCGACAAAGTGGACGTCGGTCAGGCGCAGCCGCTCGGCGACCTCGGCACGGTTGCGGTCATGGGTGATCTGCAGCGTGTTGGGCAGCACGCGGCGCAGTTCGCGCAGGATCTGCAACGCCTTCATTGCTTCGCCGCCCATCTGCTCTGAAACATTGGGCGCAATCAGGATCACGAGCAAGTCGGTCTCGGGCACGGTCGGGTTCAAGTTCAGAAAACGGCAACGATTGTCGGCCGACGAAAGCCGGTGGGCCCGCAGCATAAAGCCTCGGGGCACCTTCCCGCGACGCGGCGCGGCGACACCACCGCAACGCGCATGCCACAAGCAAGAAAGCCGCCGGGCTTCGCAGCACCGACGACTCAGGGACGCTCGAGGGAACGAAGACCGTTCCCCGGGTCGCCTGCGATCCCCTCAGGAAGCGGGCGGGATCAACCCCGGCCCCGGGGCATAGCACTCAAGAGAAAAGCCGCCGGGCTTTTCAGCACCGGCGGCTTCAGGATCAGGGGTTCGAGTCAGCTTAGCGGGTGCAACCAGCCCACCAGCATTGCTTGGTGTCGCGGTACGGCAGCACGGCTTGCCACTTGACGCTGCCGGTCTGGTTCTGCGTTTCCTTCAGGCCCCAGATGCCGTACTTGCTAGGCTTGTACACGTGGTTGTACAGCGTGTAGGCCTGGCCACCCACGGCTTGCCAGTCGGCCAGCGTGCGGGAGTAAGCGGTGCCCATGCGGGGGTCACGGTTGGCGGTGGTCATCAGGTTCAGCCATTGCTGGTCGGTGTCGCCGGGAGCCATGATCAGGTGCTGGCCGCCTTCGTAAGCCATCAGCGGCAGGCCGCGGGCGGTGGCTTCGTTCTTGTTGTTGGTCATCCAGGTCTTGACTTGGGCGACGGCGCCGTCGATGTACGACTCGCGGGTCTTGCCATACAGCGGCGGGGTGGCCTTGTTGCCGTTCGCGTCCTGGCCCAGGATTTCCTGGAACAACTTGTTCAGGCCACCGTCCGGATCGGCGTACCAGGTCTTGACCGTGCTGCGCACCGACATGTCACCGATGTAGCCACCGAAGTAAGGTGCCACCGTCATCGCGTCCATGCCCTTGTAGCAAGCCTGGCCGACCTGGGCCACCGCATACGGGCAGTCCATCTGCATCTTGCTCACCCACGAGTTCGAAGCCTGGCCGTTGAACACGCACTTGAGGCGGTTGGCATCGGCACCGAATTCGGCCTTCATGATCTTGCACAGCTGAGCCGAGCGCATGCCATACCAGCTGGGCTGCAGGTCATAGACGCTGACACCCTTCTTTACCTGGTCGGGCCACATCGCTGCGGCTTGGTCACGCATCCAGCCGGCTTGGCTGAAGGCATAGTTCCAGGGCTCGTTGCTGTACTCGACGATCAGGTTCAGCTTCGGGGCCAGCAGCTGCTTCAGCTGGCGGGCAAAGTGCATCGCGTAGTCGTCGGTGGCATGGGTCGGCAGGTTGATCCAGGGATCAGCACCGACTTCGTTGGCCAACGACACCATCGCGTTCACCGGCACGCCGGCGGGGCCGCTCCACATCGCGTCGCTCCAACGCGGACGGTCTTCCCAGTTCGCCAGCGGCGAGCTGTTGGCACGGTTCCAGTCCAGGAAGCGCAGCGTGCGGAAGCCCTTCAGGTCGTTGACGTAGTTCGGGTGCCAGGTGCGGCCATCGAGGTTCTCGAAGGTGACCAGCGTGCCCAGGCCCTTGGCCGTGCAGTCGGCGGTCGACAGCGAGAACACCGTCTTGTCGCCGCTGCAGACGCCGCCCGGGGGCAGCACGCGGATGTTGCGGACGTAGTTGTTCGGGTCGGTCGCACGGATCGTCAGCAGCAGGCCAGCGTTGTCGCTGTTGGTGACGTTGACGATGTCACGGCCCGGGGTCGACTCGGCAGCCACCTTCGAACCGGCCAGGCCGTATTCGACGGTGCCGGAACCTTCGTACAGCACGGTGTACTTGCCGGCGGCGTGCACACGGGCGTCGTCTTGGAACATCAGCACCGAAACCGAGCGGTACTTGACGTTGGGGTCACCGGCGGCCGGCAGGCTCTTCGGCCAGCCGTTCTCGTCGACGTTCATCTTCGACTGTTCGAGCGTGTCCCAGCTGCTCTGGCCGTTCGTGAAGTTCTTGCAGCTGGCATCGCGCGGGTAGCTGCACTGGGTGAACCAGCCGCCGGCACGCTTGAACTGGTCGATCGTCGCAACGTCGGGCGAGAAGTAGTCGAAGCTGTTCAGGTTGACGCCCACGCCGTGGTTGGACGGGGTACCAGCAGCTTGCGCCGAAATCGAAGCGGTCAGCGCCAACACCGTGGCAGCGGCCAGCGAGGCGGGGCGGGAGATCAGGTTGATTTTCATCGTGTTGGCCTTTTGGTAAACGTGGGCTATGCAGTCGGTCTTGGGTTTTGGCTGTATCGCTACACCGAACTTCTGCATGAGCGACGCGTTGTGATTCGTCCGGTCGGGGGCCTCGCTAAGCCTCGATCCGCAAGAAAACCTACGGTTCTGAAACCAAAGGCAACTCGGGTGTTTTCCATGTTCTTTTCCACAGATCAAGCATTCAAGTCGGCTGATAAGGCCGGCTCAGATGGGCTCAAACTGCAGCCCGCGTACAAGTTGTGACGGGCTTTTTGCCCGTCAACGGAAACCTCGAACAGACGCCGAGCGACCGTCATTGCAGGCACCCTGCCCACCAGCAAGGCTGGTTGTCACGGGCGGCCTTGACGGCCTGCCACTTCGGGAAAGCGTCGGAGAACTGGGTTTCCTTCAAGCCCCAGGCGCCCCATTTCGAGGGCCGGGTGGCATGGTTGAACCAGACGAACAGCTGGCCGCCTGCGGCCTGCCAGTCGCCCAGGTGCCGCTGATAGGCCCGGCCCATGCGGGCGTCCCGGTTGGCAGCGGCTATCAGGTCGAGCCAAGCCCGATCGTCTTCGCTGCCCGGCGGCAGCGTCAGGTGCTGGCCACCTTCGTAAGCCCACAGCGGCAGGTCGTAGGCGTCAGCCAGGCCCTTGGCAGTGCGCATCCAGCCGCGCGACTGAGCCAGCGCGCCGCCCTCCGGGGCTTGGGCATGGCGGCCTTGCAGAGGCGTCTTGGCGGCATGGCCCTGGCTGTCTTCACCGAGCAGCTCTTGAAACACCCGATTCAGGCCGTCGGCCTCGCGGGGCCAGCCGGTCACCAGCGGCGTCAGCTCAGCGGTGCCGAGGTAGCCGCCGAAATACGGCGCGATCGCCACCGCATCGACCCGCTTGGCGCAGGGTGCGCCCAAAGTTGGTGCGGCCTGCGGGCAAGCCAGCGTCTGGCGAATCAGGTCCGGGTTGGCAGCCTGGACGTTGAGCACGCAGCGGACCGGCGCTGCCTGACCGGCCCACTCGGCCTTGATGGCCTGGCAGATCTGGGCCGAACGCCAGGCGTACCAATTGACCACCAGCGTGGCGTCATTCGGGGTTTTGGCGTTGGGCCACTGGCCGTGCGCACGCTGCAGCATCCACCCGGCCACCGGAAAGGCCTGGTTCCACGGCTCATTGGCGTATTCGACGATCGCGGTCTGGCCCGGCGCGAGCTGGGCTTTCAGCAGCTTGGCAAAGCCGCGCACGTAGTCGTCGCTGGCCTGCATCGGCAGGTTGAGCCAAGGGTCGGCGCCGGCCACGCGGGCCAAATCCAGCATGGCTTCGACCGGCACGCCGCCGGCCGAAGCCCAGGTGGCGTCCTCGGGACGCGGCCGATCGGCCCAGTGGGCCAGTGGCGAACTGTTGGTCTTGCCCCAGTCCATGAAGCGCAGCACGCGGAAGCCGCGCAGGTCCTGCACGAAGCGGGGGTGCCAGCGCTGGTCGGCCGGGAACTGCTCAAAAGGGACGAAGGCGCCCTGGGTCTTGGCTTCGCAGCCGGCTGCCGTCTCGGCGTAGTGCCCAAGGTCGCGTTGGCAGGCGCCGCCGGGCGGAAAGACGCGGATGTTGCGCAGCGGGTCCTTCGGGTCGGTCGCTTTGATCGAGATGCGCCAGCCGCCGTCAACTTGGTTGTCGATCTGCACCACATCTCGGCCGTGGTGCGACTCGCGCTCGATCTTGCGGCCGATCAGGTCGTGCACCAGCACGCCCTTGCCCTCGTAGGTCACCACATACTTGCCCGCCGGGTGGGCATGGCCGTTGTCGTTGAACAGCAGCACGGCGACCGAGCGGAAGCGGGTTTGGGCATCGTCGGCGTCGGGCAGACGGCGCGGCCAGCCTTGTTCGTCCAGCTCGAGCTTGGCTTGTTCGTGGGTGTCCCAGGCGCTGGCGTCCTTGGCAAAGCCGCGGCAAGCCTTGTCTTGCGACGGCTCGCACTGGGTCAGCCAGCCGGAGCTGCGCTTGAACTGGTCGACCAGCGGAAAGTCGGGGCTGAAATAGTCCCAGGCCGAGAGATTCAGGCCAAGGCCCGAGCGAACGGGACGCGCGGGTGTACTGGCGCCACCGGCCGCTACTGCACCGGCAGCACCGAGGCATAACAGGCCGGCGACGCTCGACCGACGGCTGCGGGCGTTCGAGCGCCGCGTGCCGAGTGGCCGCTGCCAGCGTATTCCCTCCTCCGTGCCCTCGAACAAAACTGCCAACTCCGTCATCAATTTTGGTATCGGCGCCTCCCCAACCTAGGGGGGCTGACCCAGCGGCGGATGATGCATGGGAGGCAAGCCGTTAGGCGTGACAGCCCCTCCCCAATTGGTAAGTGAATGCTGCAAATTCGGGGTTAGCCCCAACCGAGGTAACGATCGACACGTCGGGAAACCCGGGAAACCCTGAAAAGTCAGGGCAGTGCCGCGAGGCGCCGGCGCTCGGCCGACGGCAAGCTGGTCAGCAGATCTCGGATGAACTGGTCCTGCAGGGCGAAAGCATCAGCAGCGTTGGCGTTGATCGACGACACCCGGACCAGCATGCCGTCGACGATCTCGCCTTTCAGGCCGTGGCGAATCTCGGCCAGGCGCTTGTCCAGCCCATTCATTGTCAGCTCGTCGCCGATCACGGTCCAATAGGTGACCGGCTCATGGCGAACGGTCGAGAACACGGTTTCCAGCCGCCGGACCGGCAGGCGGCCCATCGGCAGGTCGAGCTGGTCTTCGCGCCGGTTGTTGAGCTGGAAGCCCTGCGCCGGGTAGCAGACCTCGGGATAGTGCATCTGCAGGCTGACGTCGGACTGGTCGGCGCCGTAGGCGATCGACAGCATGATGCGTTCACCCGGCCCACGCACATACGTCCGCTCGAGCGTCTCGGTGTACAGGCGCCGCAGCAGCGCCTCGGTCTGCGGGTTGACGACGATGCCGCGGGCCCGGTTGTCGACAGTCCAGCCCTTGAAACCGGCAGGCACGGCATCGGCCAATTTGAAGGGCGCGCGCCGGTCGGCCATGCGCCGGGTCGGGATCATCACTGTGCCCAGCGCGGAAGCCGCGGCCATCAGCACCGCCGACAGGGCGGCACGACGGGTCAGCGGTGGCGGTGCGTCGTGGGCCATCGCTACGCGGCCGGCTTGTGCAGCCACCGCAGCAGCGAGTCGCAGGCCACGATCAACAGCAGCGCCGACAGGAACAACACGATGCCGGCCAGGCCGTGCAGAAAGCCTTGGCCGGCCGCGTCACCCAGGTGGTAGGTGATCAGCGCCAGCGCGATCACCCGGATCACGTTGGCCGCGAACGAGATCGGCACGATCAACAGCGCCAGCGCCAGGTTGCGCCAAAGCGAGGCCGAGCGGACCACGTTCAGGTACAGCAAGCCCATCGCCTCGAGCGTGAACAGCGTGTACAGCCCGGCACAGGCGTCCGCCACCAGCAGCTGATACGGCCCCACCTGCAGGATCACGCCGCTGCGGGCCACCGGGTAGCCCACGCCGTACAGCAGGTTGGCGGCCACCGTCGACACCGCCAGCTTCATGGGCTGGGTCACCGTTTCGACCAAGGCCGCCGGCAGCGGCACCAGGAAAAGCATGAAAAACAGTGGGAACCACATCGCCTTCAGCGGCTTCGGGCCCCGCAGCAACAGCAGCGTGCCGGCCAGTGCCGGCAAAGCCGACAAGGCCTGCGCGCTGAGGATGCGCTGCGAGCGGCCGAACACATGTGTCAGCAGCGCCAGCGCCAGCAGCGACCAGCCCCAGCCGGCGCGTGTGGGATCGGTGCCCGGCTGCCAGGCCAGCGCCTCGCGCTGGCGCCAGAACAGCCAGATGCAAAGCATCAGCACCACTGGACCGTGGCCCTGCTCGTCGGTCGACCAGATCACCGTCGCGAGGTCGCGCAGCGTTGGGGCGTACATCGCGGCGAAGCCCGCGAGCACCAGCGCCCAGTGCACCCGGCTGCGCGCGCTCGGGTCCGCCGTCATGGGGGAGCCCGGGTTGGCAGCGGGCTTCAACAAGGTCGCCTCGGTCCGGCTCAGAACTCGTTCATCACCACGCCGGCCAGGCGCGATTGGCCGGCCTGCAGCGAGACCACCATGTCCTGCAGCTTGGCCACCTTGCTGGCATTGCGCCGTGCGACCACCAGCGCCGCACCGCAGCGGGCGGCAATGACCACCCCGTCGGTGCCGAAGACGGCGGCCGGTGTGTCGATCAGCACGTGGTCGAATTTGGAGGTCAGCTCCCGCAGCAGCAGGCCGAAAGCCGGCCCTTCGACCAGCTCCAGCGGGTTGGGAGGTTGCACGCCGACCGGGATGACCCACAGGTTCGGTACGTCCGCCACCGCCTTGACCACGTTCTTGCCGCCGCGGCCGGCCAGCAGGTTCGACAGCCCACGCGAGTTGTCGATGCCGAAGATCTGGTGCATGCGGGCGCCGCGCATGTCGGCGTCGACCACCAGCACCTTGGCACCCAGCTGGGCCAGCGCGACGGCCAGATTGGCGCAGAAATAGGTCTTGCCGTCACCGGTGTCGGGGCTGACAACCGCCAGCGCGCGGCGTTGGGTCTCGTCCTCCGAATGGGTGCGCAGCAGGATCTGGCTGCGGATGGCGCGAAATGCCTCGGCCTGGTGGCCGAAAGGCTGGGTCAACGCGACCAGCTCGGGGTTGGCCCGGCGCCGGTCTTCGTCACCATAGGCGTATTGAAACTGCTGCGACAGCGCGAACAGCACGTCTTCGGCATTGGCCAGGCCCAACGCGATGGCGGCCTCGCCAAAGCGCAGCTTGTGCTCGCGCTGGTACTTGCTGATGCGCTCGACGTCTTCGGCGCTCAGGTTGCGCGCGTCGCGAATCAGCTCGCCGATCGCGCGAACCTTCTGCTCGCTCTGCTCCAGCGTCTGAACCGACTCGAGATCCGGCTCGGGGCTGGGCCCGCCCTTGGGGTTCATCATGTCCCTTTGCCCGGCGCAGGCAGGCGCCGGCCCGAGATCATGCGGTCTTGCGCCTGCGCCAGTTGCACACGCATGCGGCGGCCGATGGCCGGCGTCGGCATGATGCCGATCACTGGCAGGCCGAGTGCGGCCACGGCGTCCGACGGCACGCGGATGCGCTTGTCGAGTTGCTCGAGCGTGAAGGCCACGCCCAGGCCGACGGCGATGCCGAAGAAGACACCGATCAGCAGGTTGGCCGCCACCTTCGGCGAGGACGGTGCCCCCGGCGGCGTGGCGCGCGCCAGCATCGAAGCGTTGCTCTGCCGGTTCTGGCTTTCGAGGTTGCTCTGGTTGTAGCGGTTCAGCAGCAGGTCGTAGGAACGCTGGGCGTTTTCGACGTCACGCGCCAGCACCGAACTCTGGTCACGCACTTCCTTCATGCGCAGCACCTTGGCCCGTTGCTCTTCCAGGCTGGCGCGGACCTGGCCTTCGCGGGCGCGGTCGATGCGCGCGCTGACCGACACGCTGCCGGTGACATTTCGGGTCTCGGCGGCCAGCCGCGCTTTCAGGTCGCTCAGCGTGGAGCGTGCCTCGACCACCTGTGGGTGCTGGTCGCCGTAGCGCGAATTCAACTCGCGCAGCCTCGCCTCAGCCCGGCTCACCTCTGCCTTCAGCGGCGCCAGCACCGGGCTGTTCAGCACCTCGCTGAGGTTGTCGTTGGCCGCCAGGGCCCGACTCGACGATTCGCCCGACACGCCCTGCATCGACACCAGTTGCTGGCTCAGCATGTTGAGCCGGTTCATCTCAACGTCGAAGCGCTCGTCGGTGGCGATGATGCCTTGGGCCTGCTGGAACTTGGACAGATGCTGCTGTGCTGTTTCCAGCGCCGTGCGGGCGTCGTCGACCTGCTTGCTGAAGAAGCCGCTGTACTCACGGGCCGGGTCGACGCGCAACTCGACCGCCGTTTCGAGATAAGCCTGCACGAACGCGTTGGCCAGCGTCGCGACAAACTGCGGCTCGGTTCCGCGGTAGGCGACGTTGACCACGTTGCTGCCAGCGCGGGCGACCTGAACATCCAGGTTGCGCAGCATGAAGTCGACCAGCCAGTCTTCGATCGTGCCGTCGCCCTTGCTGACCTTTTCCCACAGTTTGCGGATCTCGGGCACCTCGGTCAGCTTGAGGTTGCGCACGACGCGCAGGGCAACGCGGTCGCTGCGCAGCACCTCGACCTGGGTGTTCATCATCGCTGGCGAAGCGGCGCCGCCATACAGCATGGCGGCCACCGGGTCCGGCTTGATGTCGATCACCAGCGTGGCAGTGGCGGTGTACATCTTCGGCGCCAGCACCGTGTAGGCCACCGCTGCGCCCAGTACCAGCACAAAGGCCAGCACCGCCGGCAGCCAGCGGGCACGCAAGACAGCGATGATGTTGGCGAGGTTCATGGCATCAGGCTCGGGTTCGGCTCAGAACAGGCTTTCGCGGACAAAAACGACATCGCCAGTTTGGAGCGCATCGTCGAGCGACAGTTCAAGCGACTGCACCTGCCCGTTGGCCCCCCGCCGGCTGACGCGCAGGCCGCGCTGCGTGCCGCGCTGCGTCAGCCCACCGGCGCTGGCCAGCGCCTGCATCACCGTCATGCCGCGCTCCAGCCGCAACTGCCCCGGCCGCTGCACTTCGCCGTACAGGTAGATCACTGGATAGCGGTCGACCCAGATCGCATCGCCCGGCTGGATCACGATGTCTTCGTTGCGGCCATTGGGCGCGAATACGCGCGGCAAGTCCACTTCGCGGCGAAACGGCTGCCCGTTGCGCAGGCCGGTGACCACCACCGTGTCCGAGCCGGCGCTGGTGGCCACGCCACCGGCCAGCGCGATGACGTCGGTCAGGCGCATGCCGGCCACGTCGAGGGGGATCCGGCCCGGCCGGCCCACCTGGCCCAGCACGTTGACCTGGTTGGCCCGCACCTGGGTCACCATCACGGTGATCTGCGGGTTCTTGACGAAGTCGCCCTTCTTCAAGGCGTTGGCCAGCGCGGTCTCAGCCTCATTGATGGTCAGGCCACCCAGGCGGATGGCACCGATCAAGGGGTAGCTGATGACGCCGGCCTCGGTCAGGCGGGTCTCCAGCGACAGGTCGGGACTCTGGTAGACCGTGATTCGCACGGTGTCGCCCGCGCCGATGCGGTACTGGTCCTGCTCGGTTTTCGAGTCAGCGGCGGGCTGGGCAACGGCCGCCAACGGGGCCAGGCTGGCGCCGGCCAGCACCAAGCCCAGGGAGCAGGCTACCAATGCGGCAGCCACCGATCTCGGCCGGCGGCCGACAGACTTGCAATCACTCATTTCAATCCCATCCCTTTCTTTGCAATGTTCGGATCCATGCCGCTGCCCGCCGACGCCGGCTGCGGCGCCGCATCGGGCACCTTCATTTGCACCGGATCGGACGAGCTTTCCGGCAGCGTCAACTGCACCGGCACCGGCGCCATCGGCAAGTTGGCCGCCGAAGCTGCACCCGCCGGCGCACCAGCGGCACCCGGGCCGCCGACGAACTTGCCCTGGTAGCTGATCTGAGCCGCGGTGCGCAAGGCCTTCAGGTTGTCGTCGATCGCCCGGCGCTTGGCCAAGGTGGCCAGATACTGCTCGATCGCCGGCGCGGCGCGCTCGAAGCTGACCGGCTCCATGCGCGAAGCGGCGATGAACACGACCCGCATGTTCGGGGCGTCCGACAACACAGCCGACTCGCCGTCTTTCATCTTGGAGAACCGATCGACCAGGCCCATCGGCAACTGTTCGGCCGGCTTGACCGCATGGCTGCCCGTATAACGCAAGCCTTCGGCTTTCAGCGCCTCGGCGAAATCGTCGGCGGACTTGGACTTGGCCAGGCGCTCGGTGATCCAGGCTTGCTTGGCGGGGGGCGCGTCAATCACCAGCTCCTGTAGCGAATAGACGCGGCGGTCCTTGAACAGAGAAGGCGTCGCGTCGTAGAAGCTGCGTGACTCTTCCGAGCCGGCGCGGGGCACGCCCTGTGTCACACGCTCTTTGTAGGCACGTGCCAGCACTTCTCGCCGCGCGGCCTCCAGCGCCTGCACCACCTGCGGGTCACGGTCGAGCTTAAGTTCCACCGCTTTCTGCACCGCCAGTTCCTGGTCGATCAGGCTCTCGAGCACGCGCTTGCTGGTGGCATCGAGCTGGTCGGGCCGCACGCTGCGGTCTTGCTGCAGCACGAAGTTGACCTGGTGGACGGTGATGTCGCTCTGGTTGACGCGGGCGGCGACCTGCGTCGCCTCGGTCTTGCGATCACCGCAGCCAGCCATGCCGACCAGCACGCCGGCCGCGGCCAGCAATGTCAGCCATTGGGCTGCGCGCGTCAGCGTCTTGTCTCGGGGCGTCATGCGGATTCGGCTCCCAGGCCCCGTTGCGCGGAGCCCATGCTGGGGCAAGCTGCGCCGCATCGCGCGGCGGTTGCCAATGATTCTACGAATGCCCGGCCCCGCCGACCCGGCGCCGCTGCTTCAAACGTGGGGGCGCTGATAACCGAAGCGTTCAATGAAGAATTTCTCGCGTCGCGCAACCAGTTCCACCGACGCTTCGTCGTAGAAGCGCTCGGTGCGGGCCGGCCGGCCGCTGGCCTTGGTGTCATAGATCATCTTGCGCTGCTCATCGCTCAGGGCAATGCCCGCGCGTTCCAGCGCCGTCACCAAGTCCTCCGTCAGGCTGTCCTGCCGGATCACGTACTGCACCATGCTGTTGCTGGCTTCGAACGCACGCAGGCCTTCTTGCGTACCAACCGTGACGGGCATTTGGTCGGCGCCACGCACATAAAGGTTGAAGTAGCGGAAGGTCATCAGGCCGGCAATCTTGCCGATCGGCGACTTGGCCATGCTCGGATCCACGGCGCGCCGCGTCTGCAACGAACAGGCCACGCGCAACCACTCGCGAAACGCCTCGACGTTTTCCGGGTCGGCGTACCAGAAGCTCTTGGCCCGCTCGGCGCTCAAGTCCTCGGGCAACACGACCCGCTTGACTTGGTCAGTGGGTGCCTGGTCGGTGCGGGCCTTCGCGTTCGCTTCGATCTTCTCGGCCACCTTCACCCAGGCCTTGTCGCTGGTCAGTCGCTGATACAGGTCGCCTTGCTTTGCACAACCAGCGGCCCACAACGAGAGGTACCAACCCCAGGGGTCACGCACCGAGCCGAACACCGGCCGGCCGCTGGCCAGCACCTCGTCGGGCGGCGCCTTGTGCTTGTTGTCGACCTCGCCGCCGACGATTTTCAGCAGCAGCTTTTCGACATGCGATGCACCGGTGTTGCGAAATTCAATGAAGACTAATTTGTCGGCGATCAGCATGCAAGCACGTCCTACGAAAATCAACAACGATAAGCGGCACCACGCTCGGCCATGGGGGCCGCGCGAAGGCGCTGCGATGATAGTCGAGACGTGAGAGCTGACAGGCCCTCGCCGAAGTGCGAATCAGCGCACGCTTCGGAGGGTCGCGGCATTGTTCTTGCGTAGATCTGCTGTGCTAGTATCAAAACGCTACTTCATCGCACTCGCGCTGTGCTGGAACCGAAGGCCATAGAGCTGAGGTAAGGCGCTCCCACCCCGCAACCTTACAAGCAGTGATCAATGTTTAATCTTGTGCCCGATGAGGGTTCCGACATTCCCTATCTACCTGACAACAATGCCGAAATCACGCGCGAAGCCGCGTCGACGGTCGAGTTGAAAGGCGATTGGACGATCCCCGCCAAAGCCATCACCGTGATGCGCGTCAAGACGGGCAAGTTCACTGTCAATGTCTCGATCAACACGCTGCGCCCCGCGCAGAAGTTGGTGGTGACCTTCCAGGGTGCACGCGCCGGCGGCAAGGAAACAACCAGCGCGATGCGGCCGATGTTCGCGCGCCGCAACTACGAGGCACTGTTCGAAGCGCCGATCCTGGCCATCAGCGATCCGATGACCGAGATCGACTGGAACTCCAACGTGCCCCGTTGCGGCTTCTACATGGGCACGCTGGAAGACGATCTGGTGCCTGAACTGAACGCATTGATCGACGCGTTCTGCGCCAAGCTGGGCGTGCCGGTCGACAACGTGGTCATGTACGGCTCGTCCGCCGGTGGCACCTCCGCCATCCTGGTGGGCAGTCGCCGCACCAGCAAGACCGGCATCGTGGCAGTCTGCCCGTTCCTGCGTCCCGACAAGTACCGCGAAGGTGTCATCGCTGCCGGCATGCGCGCCATCGGCAAGACGATGGACGACTACGAAGAAATGATGCAGAGCACGCCGTGGCGCTTCAACGCGCTGACAGCGTTGAAGGACGCTCACACGGGCGGCCAAGACATCCGCCTGGTGGTCGGCCAGAACGTCAAGGACGTCACCACCATCAACCGCCATTTCCCCGGCCTGTGGCGCCGCTGGGACATCGATCCCGAAGGTGGCGTATCGCCGGACGGCCACGTGATGACGCTGATGTACAACTCGGCCGAAGCGGGCCACGGCCCGGAGCCGGTCGAGTTGTCGCTGCCGCTGTGGAAGCGGGCCAATGAGTTCTTCGACGCGCCGATCAAGCGCACGCCGAAAAAGGCGGGCAAGAAGAAGGCCGAGGCGGATGCCGACGCCGATTGAGCGAGCACGCTCGAGGAACAGCAAAGGGCGCCCGCGGGCGCCCTTTTTCATTGCTTCGGCTTCGGTCTTCGATGCTTCGCTGGCTAAGCCGGCAACCCCCGACGTTCAGCCGAACTTGTAGCCGAAGCGTTCGATGATCGGCGCGTACACCCGGCCGACCAACGCGCGACTGTCATCGTCGTAGAACTCGGTGTAGTGGCGCTTCTTGGCGCCCTCCTTGCGCTCGCTGGTGACGTTTTCGGCCACGACGGGGATCGGGTCGTTGACCCCCAGGCGTTTGAGCACCTCGTCGAAACCGTTTTGCAGAGCCTCGAAGCGGATCACGTAATCCGCATGGTCCAGGTACTCGAGCGGGCCCTTGATGGTGCTGCCCTTTTCCTGGTGGCGGTGCAACTGGCCGGCGATCCATTCGGCAAACGGCTGTTCCTGCGCCGCGTCCATGCTGGCCTTGATCTTCGGATTCTCTTGCGCCCAGCGGTACTTCTTGGGCTCATTGACGAAGCGCCCCTTGCGCTTGAGATAGCGGCTGACCAGCAGGTCGTAGGGGTTGCGTACGCTGGTGAACTTGAACAGGCCATCAAGTTGCTCACGCGTCATCAGGCCGGCGTCCTGCAGGTCCTGCCACGTCGCGTGGTGCTTCTTGATTTGCAGGTCTCCGTCGCGGCGCAGTTCCCAGTCGGGCATCGCCTGACCGTCCAGCGAGCGCTGCAACGTCTTCGCAATGGCCTTGCTGGCAGTCTGCGGATTGGCGAAAAAGATGTACCGGAAACGAGTCGAGTAGACAGCCAAGGCAACCCCCCAGTTTCGTAGTCGGGCCGAGTCAGGCTACGCGCTTGGACCCCTATACTTCCTCGGACAGGATGAGGGGAACCAACGCACACCATGCTTACTTCCGACAAACTGATTCTCGTTGAACTTCACAAATCCGGCTCCTCCCGGTTGAAGAAACTTCTAGGGGATTTCGTGGGCGGAGAAACCAGCGGCAAGCACGCGGGCTACGCTGACGAGTTGGTCGCCACGGGCAAGCCCATCGTGGGCTTCGTCTGCAATCCGCTGACTTGGTATCTGACGCAGTGGCAGCTGGGCTGCGCGGGCAAGGGCGACATCCGCAAGCGCCTGACCAATCAGGAGCGATGGGACCAACTGCAGGCACGGCGTGCCAACCGTCCCGTCAAAGAGAGTTCCCGACCCAACGCACGCGAGATCCCTGAAGGCTGGAACGCGAGCTACGCCGAGAAGGCTTGGTACGGTGACGCGGAAAGCCCGGAAGCCTTTCGCGAGTGGTTGAAGGCCGTGCTGTCCAACCGGGCGATCCGCCGCTTGGTCGATTCAGGCTACGCCGGCTCGCCAATCAACAAGCTGGCTGGGTTGATGACCTACCACTTGTTCACGAGCTTCGTGCGTGGCGGCGAGAACGTCGACAAATCGATCGACAGCCTCGAAGCGCTCGAAGCCTTGGGGGCGGCCAACGCCATCACGCCTCACTTCATCCGCGCTGAATCGATTGGCACGGACTTGCTGCAGGTGCTGACCGCATTGGGCATCCCGCTGAGCGCCGAGCAGCAGGCCGCTGTCGACGCGCTGAAGGACCGTGGAGCGGCCGCGGCCAAAGCCATCCAGCGCTTTTACGACGTGCCCAGCCTGCGCATGGTCGCCAAGAGAGACGAACTGATCAGCAAGCTGTTCGGCTATACCGCCCCGTCAACCGTGCCGGACGCCGAGACCTTCGGCCGCAAACCAGGCAAGAACAAAGCCGACAAGGCGGAAAAGGCCGACAAGCCACCGCGTGCTGAAGGCGCGAAGCTCAGCAAGGCCGAGAAGGAACAAAAGCGCCTGGCGCGCGAGCAGCGCCAAACCAAGAAAGCCGCCAAGGGCGCGGGCGACGGCAGTGGCGCCAAGAAGGCCAAACCGGCACACGCCGAGGCCAAGATGAATTCTGCTCATTCCAAGAGCGCCAAGGCGGCGAATCCGAAGGCCGCCAAGCCGAAGCCAGCCAAGGCCTCCAAGGCTCAGCCGATGGACGACGAGGACGACGACGAGTAGGCCACAGACCCCTTCAGCAGAGACGGCCGCAGCAGCGGCCGTTTTCCTTTCTGCGGGCCGCATAGCCCCGCGCTGGTCGCGCGATCAGCCGAGCACGCCCGGGGTGCTCCATTGGTTCAGCCAAGGCGCGCAGGCGGTCTGAATCCGCTCGATCTCCTCGGTCGTCAATACCTTGTGGGCATCGGAAGCGCGCTTCTGGATCGCATGCGCTTTCTCCGATTTGCCGTCGGCCTTGCTGCCGGTGGCTTCCGACGCGATCATGGTTGGCACGAACTCCATGCCGGCGAACTGGCAGATGGCCTGGATCGATTCAGTCGGCGAATCGATCAGCCAGTCGTACGGCGCCATGAACATGTCCTTGCCGTGCGCGGGAACCGCGTCATTGACGAGCTTGGTGAAGCGCTCGAACACGCCGATCATTTCGTCGACGCCCTTGTCCAGCCAGCCGGTCTTCTCGGGCGGTTCTCCATCCGATTGAGCCTTGGCCAGGCGCTTGCGGTACGACGCCACCACGTCGACCGGATCGCGGCTGCAGACCAGGATCTTGGATTGCGGAAAGACTTCGAAGATCAGTTCCAGCTTGCGCAGATGGCCGGGCGTCTTTTCCAGCGGATGGCGGCCAGGGTAGACCGTATTGCCGGCGAAGTAGAAGAACGCCCGGATCGAATCGGCCTCGGACAGTTCACCAAACTCCTTTTCGTACGGCTCGATCCATTCACGCAGCGCCATCAAGTTGGGGCGCCCCTTCAGGTAGGCCCGGGTCGGAAAGTGGATCGGGTCGACATACGGCTGACGCGGCCGCAGAAAGATGAAGGTCTCGCGGCAGTTGGCGATGTCGAACATCGTCGGGTGCTGCGCGAAGGCGACCTGCAGCATGGAGGTGCCCGAGCGCGCCAACCCGACGATGAAGATCGGGCGGCTTTGCTGGCACCAGCGCCGCAGTTCAGCCAGATCAAATTTGGCGGCCGGCTCAGGCTGCGGCTGGCCTGTCAGGCGTTGAAGCATGGTGGGCATGACTTGCTACCGATTGTAGAAAGTTGAAAACAATGGTGCCGGCGGTGACGGCATCGTTCGCGACCTTCGAATGATGCGGGCGCAATCGCCGCACCTCAGGGTCTGCTCAGGCTTTGAATCGAGGGTACCCGAAGGTCTCGAAATCATCCTGGTAGGCCTCGTACAGGGCCTGCTCCACACCTGGCTCATCACGCAGCAGCTGCAACAGGGCTTCGTCGTCCGCGTCGCTCTTGTTCCGTTTCGGTGCGGTCGGCGCCTGCTTGGGGCGCTCAGGCAGCCCCGGGATGGAGCGCTGCACGCGCTCCAGGTCGTCGTCGAGCGATTCGAGGTGGCCGACCGCGTTGACCAGCAGCTTGCCGTCCTCGTCGCACAGCCATTGCGTCTGGGACCACAGCAGCCGGTGATACTGCTTGCGCTTGAGCTTGGGCGACAGTGCAAAGCTGCGGAAGTCGGGCATGTTCTCGATGAACTTCAGGCGGTCCATCTCCTTGTTGCCGCGCCAGCGCTTCATGAAGTGAAAGGTGCTCTGCGCGCGTGCATACGGATTGCGCACGATGCCGAACGAGAAGTACGACTTCCACAGTTCAGGCCCCACGATGGCGCGGATTTCACCGGCCGTGGCGTGCTTGGTCAGGCCGAAACGTTTCTTGAATTCGTTCTGCAAGACTTCGCCCAGCGCGGTGCCACCGACCTCGAGATCGCGATAGCTGCTGTACTGGCTGAAGAGCTCGGTGACCGAAGTTCCTGCGGACTTGGGGACGTGAACGAAGATGAATTTGTGGGTATGGTTGACGATCACAGGTCTCGGCTCCAATGTGCAGTCGCAGATAATACCGACTGCATGGCGACGCGATGCGTGCGAAAGAAACATCGATGATCATTTCACTCAACAAGCGCTACGTTTTCGTTCACATCCACAAGTGCGCTGGCACCAGCATCGAAGTCGCACTGGCCAAGTCGCTGAAGCACAACGACATCGTTCTGGGATCGACCAAGAGCGGCGAGAAGTACCAGGAGTTTTTCAAGCGGTCGATCGGCTTGAACAAGCACAGCACCGCGCTCGAAGCCAGCGGCTTTCTGGGCGATGCGATGTATGCGAAATTCTTCAAGTTCGCGTTCGTGCGCCACCCCATCGACCGCCTGCATTCGCTGTATTCGTACGCGCTGAAGCTCGCGCACGACACGGAGCTGAACGACGACGAGCGCCGCCAATTCGACGCAAACGGGAAGTGGCCGGATCGCCCGCCGTTTCGCTACAAGGCTGTGGCTGCGGCGCTCGAATCGAAGTCGTTCAGCGACTTCGCGCTGCACCCGCTGACCTGGGCCGATGCCGGCGCACAACCCCAGTGGCAAAGCGTCTGCAACGCGCAGGGCGAGTTGATCGTCGACTTCGTCGGCAAGGTCGAATCGATCGAGCAGGACTTCACCCACATTTGCGAGAAGCTCGAAGTCACGGTGCCGCTCGAGGTTCGCAACTCCAGCCACGAGAAGAAGTCCTCGCACGAGCTGTCGTCGCTGGCACTGTCGACGGTTCAAGACCGGTTTGCACGCGACTTCGCTTTGTTCGGCTACTCGGCAGAGTGAGTTCCAGGCGCCGGAAGTATCCCCGGCGCTCTAACTCGACAACAGAGCAGCACAACAGCGCGGCGGGAGCAGCGCCGTCAGCGGCGGCCACTCCCAAACGAAAGCGGCCGCTGTAAAGCGGCCGCGTTTTGCCTCAGGTGACCAGCAGCGGAAGCTGCCGACCGGTCTCACCATTCGGTGCCGGCCTCATAGCCCAGGCGTTGCAACGCGTCGGGGAAGCGTTGCTTGAAAGCGGCCTTCAGCTCCGGCGTGAAGACATTGACCCATTGCCGGCCTTCGCCTGAGCGAATATGGTCGGCTGGATCGCTGCCAGCGGCGCCGCCGAACAACGACAGCTCACGCACGAACTTCAGCGCCGTCTCCAGCCGCTCGCCCTCGTAGCCGAGGAATTCCATCATCGGCTTGAACAGCTTCAGGTCACGGTCGACGATCAACTCTTCATAGCGCGCTTCGAAGCAGATGTCTTTCTGGCTGTAGTCCCAGCCCACCATTTCGCGAATGGTCTTGCCGCCGGCATGGTCCATCTCGAACAGCAGCTTTTCATGATCGCTGCCCAGCGCGCTGATGGCCTGGCGGTACGACTTGCCGCCGTATTCCTTCTTCGGGTTGTTGGCCCACTTCTCGATCGTCTTCACGTGGTAGAAGCAGCCCGAGATGACCACGTCGCGCGGGTCGCGGATCACGTGCACCGCGCGCACACCCCGGCCTGCAAAGCGCGACTGCAACGCCTTCAGGTCGACCTTGCTGTGGTCTTGCAGAAAGATGTCGGTGTTGGGCGGCAACTCGGCCTGCGCCTTGGTGTGCAGGTGAAGTTTTTCGTGGCGCTTGAGCGCACGGAAGATGTTGGCCATCCAGACCGAACCGGTCTTGTGATGGGTGCAGACGACGATCAGCGGTGGTTTCATCGGACAACAGTGGCGCCGCGTGCGCCTCAAGCAAAGCAGATGGATAGGGGCGGCAACCGCGGCGGCAATACGCTGCCGCCGGTGCCGGGCACTCAGAGCGCCGCAGACTCCAGGTCGCGGATCTCCTCGTAATTGGTGATCACCGCCGACAGAGGCTCGTCGATCACCTTCTTCAGCGCTGGTTGGCGCTCGAACTGGTTATCGACGCCCAGGAAGGCAGCCAGGCGCTCGCAGACGGCGGGCTGGAAGTCACCAGCATCGTCGAACACGCCTTCGTAGTCCAGCGACAGGCGCTGGCCGTCCTCGAACGAGCTGTCGACGGTGTCAGCGGCGCGCTTGCGCTTCTTCATCGACGACAGTACCAGAGCGCGTTCAACGGCCACAGGCCGCTTCTCGGGCAGCTTGGCCGAATCATCCGCCGGCTTGTGGTAACGGCCAGTCTGCACCGCCACGAGGTTGGACAGCACCGAATAGAAGTGTTGACGGCGCAGGTGCACCACCTTCAGCTGGCTGCGCTTGATCAGACGCAGCATCGGCGGGTTCGTGAACGGCAGTTGCCAGGCATCGTGCACCAGGTTCAGGTGCTCGTACTTGATGTCCAGCAGCGCAATGCCGTCCTTGTCCTTGGGCACCAGCGATGCGACATAGGACAGGAAGATCTTGTTCTGGTGTTCCGGGAACACCATGTCGGGATCGGCCGCGATCTGCTCGCGCAGGTACTTGAAGAAGCCCTGCGGATTGTTCGAGTTGAAGATCTCGCCGCGATCGCGCACCCGCGGGTGCGAGGCCAGCATGCGGCGAAACACCGTGGTGCCAGAGCGCACGCCGCCCATGAAAAACACGATGCGGCCCAGGTCCTCTTCTCGGATCACTTCATGGGCCGGACGGTCTTTTTGCTTCATGCGAGGGCGCTCCTGATGGCGACGGGAAATGGGAACAAAGGAATACGCGGCCCAGGAGGCCGGGTGTGAAGTTTACGCGGCGCGCTACCAGAGCACGTTCTTGACCGAAATCGACTTCCAGATGTGGTTCCAGCCGGCATCACTGCCATAGCGCGCCTTTTCTTCGCGCTGAGCCTGCGCGCTCAAGTGAGCAAGATTCTGACCCAATGTCATCACCAGGTCGGTCAACTGCCACAGACTGATCTGCTTCGGGTTGCCGTCGCCTTGTTCGGGCTGGATCACCGGCACCTGAGCCCGACGGAAGGTCTCGCGGAACACCTCGAACTCCGGCGCGTCGCCGCTCAGGTCGAGCACAGCCAGCGGCAGCGGCCGCATCAGGCGGAAGCGACCCAGCATTGCGCCCAATTGCCGGCGTTCGCGGCTCGGCGCCGCTGCCGGCGGCGGCAGGCTGGGGTCGGAGCCACCGACAACCACCTGCGCGGGTGCCCAATCGGGGTGGAACTGGTCCAGTGCATCGGCCAACAGATCGGCCAGTTCGACCTGGTCGGCGCGTGCCAGCAGCAGCACACGCTGAGGCCCACCTTCATTGTTCAGCAACCAGGGCCGCCAGCGCCAGAACGGCACCGTCACGACGCGCGCATGTTCGGCCGCCGGCACCGGTTCGGACAGCGGGTGGCTGTCGATCAGCGTCACCTCATGGAACTGGGTGGTCAAATGCGCCATCGCGGTGCTCAGCATCGCCGGCTGGAACATGCGCACGATGTCGAGGCGCACGAACAGCGGCAGGCGTGCCGGCTGTTTGCCCAAGGTCAGCATTTCGGCGCAGACCCGCGTCACCCACAGGGTGGCACGGCCGTAGGCCGCCAGGACGTCCTGCAGGCTGGCCTGCGCACTCGGCAGACCCAGCGAGCGCCCGTCGGCCGGCTCCAGCCCTGGTGCGATCGCCAGCTTGCAATGTGTCGACATGCCGTGGAAGGCTTCGAACAAGGCGCTCTGGTTGGTGGGCAGCGGCTGGTCGAAATAGAGCACCACCTGGGCCAGATGGCGCATCAGGTTGACGGTCTGGAAGATGTGCTCGCGGTATGGCGAGTCGAGTTCGAAAAAGCTGCGATCGACCGTCATCACCACCGTCGGGTAGTTGGTCAGACGGCGCAACGTGTCGTCGAAGGCGATCTTGGCCTGTGCTCGCACCAGCGCGTAGGTCCGGGTCGTCGTTTCCGTCAGGCCCATCAGCAGTTGGCGGTCGAAGGCGATGTCGCAGCAGACCTCGGCGACCTCCTCCATCGTCTCGCACTTGTGCCACGGATGGCGCGTGGGGATGCCTTCCAGTGCGTGGCCCATCGCGACCAGCGGCATGCCGGTGGCGAAGGCCTCGACCGCCTTGATCTTCAGTCCGGTGGAAAACGCCAGCGGCACGATGACCAGATCGACGTCGCGGTAGAACTCATCGGTCGAATCGACCGGGCCCACCAGCTCCACACCTGGCATGCCTTCGAGATCGGGCAACCGGCTGCACATGGCGCCGACGAAACGGATCACCACCGGCGCTTCGCGTCGCGCCAGGATCGGCAGCGCGACCTTGACGAAGGCGCGCGCGTTGTTGACGTTGATCGCGTTGCCGGAGCCGAGCATGCCGATCACCAGCCGGTTCTCGTCTTCAGGCCGACGCACGCGCGGCACGCGATGCTCGGGCTCGATGTGCGGCATCGTGATGCACGGCGTGCTGCTGATGCTGCGGTAGAACTCAGCCTCTTCGTCCTTGATGGCCCAGACCAGCTGCGCGCGGTTCATCGCGATCGCCTCCTGGTCTTCGGTCGTATAGAAGAACTCGGGGGCGATGCCGTTGTCGTCCAGCAGCTGGCGGCGGCCGGTGAATTTATCGTGGGTGTCGAGGATCTTCAGCGTGTTCGCCGGCGCGTACTCGAACGCCTTGCTCATGTAGGCGTAGTTGACGATGAACGCATCGAAGCGGTTGCGCTTGAACAGCCACTGCAGGTAGTCGCGGATCGAATCGTCCCACCACTCGTCGATCTTGTAGTCCGCGCCCTCGGGCCGGGTGTAGGTGTGGCGGGTCGCAGGGAGCAGGTGAAAGCTGTCCCACTGGTCGGCCATCTCGCGCACCAGGTCGTCCGGCAGGTAATCGAACCACCATTCCTGCGGATAGAAGACGAAGTGGATGCGCGCACCGCGGCGTTGCAGCTCCCGGCAGACGGCGTAGATCCGCTTGCGGTTGCCCTGGTCGGTTGGCGCCGTGGGCGTTGGCGACAGCACCAGGATGTCCGCGCCCAGCAGGCTGACCTCGGGCTCCGCCAGCCGGGCCATCAACTCGGCATGCAGCGCAGCGTGCGGGTCAGCGCCGGGCAGGTCCAAAGGTCCGCTGACCCCGCCAGCAGCCCGGGTGGACAAGGCCTCGGCTCGACGGTTCATGACGCTGCGCTGACGGAGCCGGCTTGTGCGGCAGGTTTGTTGACCTTGTTTGCGGTCGCATCGGCCGGCCCGGCCTCGACCGATTTCAGCCACTCGGCGAACTCGGCCTCGCTGATTTCGCTGACGTTCAGGCGCAGGAACGGCACGCCCAGCTGCCGCGTTGCAGTCTCATCTTCGTTCGACGGCACGGTGCTCAGGTGCTCAGCGATGAAGGTGAGGCGGGTGACTCCCAGCGATTCACGCGGCAGCAGCACACCTTCGAAATCGAGCACCCGGTGGCCCGGACGCTTCAACAGCGGCTGTGTGATGTCGTCGCTGATGGCGCGCATGCCCTGCGCATGCTCGGCGCCCCACAACGGCATCTGCAGCACAAACCGCAGCGGCACCGAACGATCGAGGTGAAAGTCGAAGTGGAACGCCGCGCTCGGCCCGGTCCAGCGGAAGGGGTTGCCGACACCGTCGCGTTCCAGTCCGTAGAAACCACGCTCGGACGGCATCGGCATGCCGGCTTCGATGACCGCCTTGCGCCGCCCGGCGTATTGGGTGCGGGCTTGCGGCAGCAGGATGTCGCGGCCCTTCTGGACCAGCTTGATGACGTCCATTTCCTGCCGCAGGGCCGTCAGCTCGGAGGTCAGTTCAGCCAGGGCCAGCCGACCTGTCGCCAACTCGCGCGCCAATGCGTCGAGCACGTTGTGTTCGCCGAGTTCGTCGCGGATCTCGCGCGCCAGCGTCTTCAACCGGACTGCCTTGTCTTGTTCGCTCATGTTCAGGCCTGTCAACAGGGGATGTATTTCAGGCGGCGGAATTTACCAGCCGGCATCTGGCTTGATCCCCCCTAGGATCAAGCCTGAAACACAGGGATACCAAGTCAAACGCGTGAAGCCAGCCAGCGGGCCAAACGGTCGACCTGGCCATCGTATTCGGCGTCCAGCGCCTGACGGGTGGTCGCGGCCGAAACGGTCAATTCTTCCAGCGCAGACGAGCCGCTCGTCCGGCCGAAACGATCGAACAGGTAGTCGGTCAACGCGGCGTTGTCATCGAACATCGGCATCTGCCACAAATGGGTCAGGCCTTGGGCGCCCGGCAACGTGGTCAGCACCGGCTTGCCATAACAAAGCGGCTCGACCGTCTTGATCTTCAAGCCGGTGCCGCCCACCATCGGGTTCAGCGCAATGTCGATCGCGTCGTAGAAGGTGTGCAGTTCCTGCACGAAGCCCAGCTTGATGACGCCGGTGCCGTCGCGCACATGGCGGCAGACGCCGCCGGCCACCACGATCGGGTGCGGAAAGGGCACGCCACGCGCCTGCATCTTCGACAGGAACTCGGCCATGCTCAGGATGTTCCAGTCGTTGCCGCTGCCCAGATACCCGAAGGTCAATGGGCGGTCGCCGCCACGCGCCGTGAACGGGCGCAATGCCGGCTCGACATACGGCAGGTACAGGATGTTGCGGTGACCCCGGGCCGCCAGTTCCGCAGCCTCTTCCTTTTGGATCGCCAGTGCCGCATCGGCTCGCCGCAGTGCCACGTCTTCGTCGGCATAGCTGGTGCTGAACCACTGCGGCTTCATGCCGGCTGCGGTGTACTTGGCACGTCGTTCGCCGAAGACGTCGTGGGTGTCCAGCACCTTGACGACGTCCGAGGCGAACTGTTCGAGCAACGGCGAATACCAGACGTAGTTGACGTGCACCACGTTGTAACCGCGCAGTCGGTGCATGTCGCGCGCGGCCGCGTCGAGGCCGCGGTCGTACCAATCGACGATGCGGCACACATGACCGGGCTGGATGTGCTTGGGTGCCCGCGAGCGCACCACGTTGACACGCCCGAACTCAGCCGCCAGCGCGTGCGACAACGCGGGGTCGAAACCCTCCTCGTTGTGGTACAGCAGGTCGACCTCGTAGCCCTGGCTCTTGTACAGGCGCACCAATTGCATGATGCGACGCGAGTTGCCCTGGTCGGCCGGCACCAGCCGATTGAAGGTGACCACCAGGCAGCGCGGCGCCGCCAGCCCGCTGGGTGCGAAGGTGGAAGGCGTTGTGGGGGTAGACAGATCCATCATGCCGTTTCGATGGTGAATTCGGCCGCGCCGATGTCGCAAAAACCATCATTGGGCACGGCATCGCGAGGCAACGACAGGTGCAGCAATGCATCGCGCCCGGGGGCGACCGCTGGCAGCTCCAGTTTCAGGAAAGCCCCGTGTTCGGTGTAGTCGACTGCCAACGGCGCCAACGACTGGCCGCCGAGCGCGATCTGACTGCCGTCGATGCGGGCGCGCACATTGCGCAACAGCAGGCGCGCCTGGCACGGTGCGCCCCAGGGCAGCAACAGGGCTCCGAGGCCGCGGCTGTTGAACAGTGCCCGCCCCTCATGGACGATGTGATGGGCCAGCGTCTGGCTGCCGGCCGCGACCAGCAGCACCGGGTCGATGCGCAGACGCAATTTGAGATGGGCCTGATCCAGGCGCTCGACGTGGATGTCGGCCTGCCGGGCGCGGGCCATCTGGGCTGCCAGCGCCACGCCCCGCTCGACGTCATGCAGCCCGGCGTCGCCGAGCGCACCGGCCAGGCCGGCGCTGGCCAGCACACGGGCACCACCGGCCTCGACCGGCTGCAAGGCGCCTTGACGAACCAGGCCATCGAACGCGCCCCAGCCTCCGGCTTGCGGGGTGCCGAACAACAGCAGCGACGCGCGCGCCTGAAGCGCCTTCGCCGCCAGGGCGGCCATGGCAGCAGCGGAGTCGCGCTCGGGCACGGCCACCAGGCACAACGACGCCCGGCGCAGCGTCTGGCTGGCGTCGGCGGGATGCTTCGCCGCGTCGATGCGCAGGCGCGGTGCCGGCTGCCCATGGGTCACCAGCACATGGTCCTGGTAGTGACGCGGAGAGGTGTGGATCCAGCCGATGGGGCTTTGCGATTCAAGCAGCGGCAGCACGCGCAGCGTGTCGGTCAGCACCACCGGAAGGCCGTTGCCGAGCGCGCCACTGCGGGCCAGGCTGGCGGCGAACAGGTCAACCCATACGTCGACGATCAGCGCCGCCTTGGTGGCGGCGAACGCGGCGTCAGGCGCATTCATGGCGCGACCTCCCTGGCGGCGTCGAGCAGAGCCCGGATGCGCGGATACAAGGCCCGTGGGCTGAGCGATTCGGCGCGCTGCGCTTCGACCTGCCGGCGCGCTGCGCGGTCCGAGGCCTTGGGCATCGAGGCGCACAACGATTCGATGCTGGCGTGCAACTGGTCGACCAGCCCGGCGCCAATCGACACGTGGTCGATCAAGGGCGATTCGAATTCGGGGTACGAGCCGATGTCGACCGTGACCACGCGGCCACCGCCCATCACTGCACGAGGCAGGATGCCGGACGTTTCGCCGTAGGTCGGGTAGCGCAGCACGAACGACAGGTCGGCACGACCGAGCAGGATGTCCAGTTCCCGGGCATCGAGGTAGCCGGTCACCTTCGGGCCGTCACCATCGGGCCAGAGTTGGCGGATTCGCTCGGACACCGCGTATTCGTCGGCCCGCTCTTCACCGGCAAATAGCAGCTTCAGGCGCGGGTGGCTTGTACAGGCGCGGGAAAAAGCCACCAGCACCTCATAGAGCATCTTGTTGCCGGTCAGGAAGCCCGGCACCAGCAGCAGGATGTCGTTGGTGTCGATGCCGAAGCGTTGCAACACCTGGTAGGCGTCCCAGGCCGGCGGCGCGGGCGGCAGCACGAAGTGCGGGATGCGCGCCAGCGGGCGGCCATTTTCGGCACCGAGCGGGATGTCGAAGGCGCCGCCGCGAAAACGTGACTCGGCATAGCGGCTGTGCAGCATCAGGCCACGGGCCGATTCGGCGATGCGCCGCACCATCAGGCATTCCTGGTACAGCAGGCCCGGCGTGCGACCCAGCGAGCCGTCGCGGGCGACAAAGTCGGCAGGCACTTCGTAGCCGGTGTCGCGCACCCACTGGTTGAACATGCCGTTCGAGCGCTCCATCTGCAGCGCCACCTGGTGCATGTAGAACAGCGAGACGTCGTGCACGACCACCACACCAGGAAAGCGGTGCAGGTGATCGAGCATGTAGGCGCAATCGCCGTTGTTGCCGACGTTGTAGAGCACCTGGGCGTCGCGCTCGGGCTGGCGGGCCAGGAAGGCGGCCTCGTCCAGCACCTCGAATGGCGAGCCCGGAAAGTAGGCCGCCGCGGCGCCGCAGCGGCCGACCTCGGCCACCAGGCTCAGGTCGAAGTCCTGCGCCAGCATCGGCAGGTATTCGACGATGTAGTCGGCCAGGCCGTTGCGCTGGGGCGGCAACGGCGAAAAAACATAGAGGCGTCGGCGCCCGTTTGCCGCCATGGCAGGCGCGGGCCGGACCCCGGGGTCAGCGTTACTCAGCACGGCGCGATGTCTCCGGCCTCGTCAGGCCTGCGCCGCATGCGGCGCGATCGGCCGCACCGGAGCGGTCGGCGCGGACACCGCTGGCGCCGGCGCAACCGGGCGCGCCAGCCATTCGCGTTCGAAGTTGGTGCGCTGCAGCGTCATCATCTCGGAACAGATGTTGACGATCTCGCTCTTCAGCAGCGCCAACCGAGCCGGCAAGGCCTCGGGGTTCTGCGTCAGCACCAGGCGCTTGAGGAAGGCCACCTCGGCCTCCAGCGCCGCCAATTTGCGCTCGCTCTCACCAAGCGTGGCGACACCGATCTGGATCGGGTAGTTGCCCAGCGGCTGGTTGTCCGGGCCCACCACGCTGATCTGGTTGACGCCGTTGACCAAGCGGTCGATGCGGACAGGGATCGAGAAGTGATGCACGCTGCCATCGGCGGCCGACTCATAGAACGCCAGCGGCTCGGCGCCCTGGTCATTCAACCGTGCCAGCAACGCGGGGCGCTGGCTGACACCGTGGAGATTGACGATGCAGCCTTGCAAAGCACCCGCAGCCAGGCCATGGAAGCGCACTTGATACAACAGGTCCACCGGGGCGCCGTCGGTCAGGCGCAGCAACTCGTGCAGACCCTGGATCGAGGTCGCCAGCACCGACGCGCCGCGGGTGGTACGCACTTCCAGCGCGACCATGCCGTCGCCGATCTGGCCAGGCAGCAGCGCGGCTTGCGGAATGCGCAGCTCGAAGGCCGAGTGTTCGCGCGAGGGCAGGTTCAGGCCAGCCAGATCGCGCGCGAAATCGAACACCGACAGGTTGGCCACGGCCGAGGCGACACAGCGGCCATCGAGCCAGAGCTGGACCACGTCGAATGCCAATGCGTCGTCGGCAGGGACGGAAAAACCGATGATGCGGCCATGGCCCCAGTCGATGCGGGCCTGGGCGAGCGGCACGGCGCCGATGGCGGCGGGGTCGTTGGCGTCAGAGGAAGTCATGGTAGGGCCTGCAATGAAGGGCAGCTACCTGAGCGGTCACGGCGAAGGCCCACCCGAAAGGGTCAGGCCGTCGCTGTGGGGTGCTCAGGGCGCGGTTTCAAAAACGCTGGAGGTCACCGGCGCTTCGCTGGCCGGCGTGACCACCAGCGCTGCCGTCAGGCGGCGGATCTCGAAGCTGCCGCGACCCACCGGGTTGAAGAACAGATGGAAGTCGAGCGCGTTGATCTGCGACGGGTCCAGCATGTCGACGCTCAGGCTGTCGGCCGCCAACTGACCGGGCTGCAACCGCAGCGTTCGCTCGCTCCAGTGCTCGCCGACCTTCCAGGCGCACTTGGCGTTCATGCCCGGCATCGGGGTGCCGCGCACCTCGACCGCGAGCGACAGGCGCGCCGGACCGGCCGGCATGTCGGCCAGCAAGGCGCGCGCGTCGATCACGAACGACAGGAAGCTGCCGTCGAAATCGGCATGGTTGACGACCAGCGCGTAGTGCTCGTCGGCGCCGCGTGGCTGACTGACCTGGATGACCTGCAGGAAGCCGTTGCGGTAGTCGCTGTAAATGGCAGTTTCGTTGCCCAACCGGTAACCCGACGGCGGGTTGCTCGCCGAGGCCTGGCTGCTGGGCAGACGCAGCCAAGCCGGCGCCAGGCTGCGTTCGGCATTGCCTTGGTCGTGCCCGGCCAGCGGCGACAGGCCGACCGGCTCGCTGCCGAGTTCATGGCCGGCCACCAGCTCGCACAGCTGATCGATGGTGTCGTTGAGGCGGCCACGCAGGGCCTGAAGTTCGAGGGTCAAGCGATGCACCTGTTCATGGCGTCGCGTATCGACAGGATGTGACATGGAAGAATCAGCTGCAAGTGTTGGGCCCGACCGGTGTCAGGCGTCCGGCAAGCGAGCGCTCGACCGTTCCTTTGGGCATGTTAGCTTGGTGGTCAAACGGCCTTGGCGGCCTTTTTGGCCCCTGGAACTTTGTTTGTATTCGCGTGGAGTTTGCCTTCCGGCTTGGCGCTCCCGCCTTCCGTGGTTTCGTAGCCGTAGCGCCGGCGACCCTGGGCGCAAGCGCGGCGGACCACTGTCTGCTCGGCATCGGACAGCACCCCTTCGTCCTTGTGATCGACCTGGCGGGTGTTCAGCTGGGCAAACCACTTGGCGTCGAAGGGCTCGCCAATGAAGTCCAGCAACAGCTTCAGCTGCGACTCGGGCTCGGCCACGAAATCTTCGTAGCGCAACTCGAACACCCGCGCCGGGTACGCCCGCTTCAGGCCGCTGACGATCTGCACCGCTTCGGTCCAGTAGTTGCAAGCCCCGGTCAGGTTCTCGACCTTGACGATGCGGCCGATGCGCAGACTGGCCACCACGTTGACCGGGTCGCGCACGATGTGGACGAACTTCGAGCGCTGCATGCTGCTGGCCGCCAGCAGCGCACCGTAGACGTTCTGCGGGGTCTTGTCGAACCAGCGCGTGGCGCCGGGCTTCTTGCGCTGCAGGTACAGCGCCATGTAGCGGGTATACAGCTCGGCGCGCGAGCCACATTGGCGCAGCAGATCGGCAAACTCGGGCTCGGTGATGCCGTCGATCTCGCGGTGCTTTTTCAGCACGGCGTTGTTCGACAACGAACGCGACATCGCCTCGGTGCCATAGGGTTCACCCCAGCGGAAGAAATGCGTCTCTTCCGGGCAAGCCAAATTCGGGTGCATGCGCAGCGCGTCGCGCAGCATCGTGGTGCCCGAGCGCACGCAACCGAGAACGAAGAAGGGAGGCGGCGATTCGGCCGCCTCGGCCGATGCAGGCACTGCGCCCCCGGCTTTCTTGTTGGCCGTCGGCGCAGCGGCGGCAGGCTTGGCTTTGGGTGAGGGGGCGGCCGGTTTGTTCATGAGAGGAATGCTTGGTCGTCGAAGGCACGGGCTGGGTCTTCCAGCCGCGTTATTTCCAGAACTGCCGCCAGGCAGCGCCCGTCGCGACGTGGTGAGGCGCCGGGTCGAGCGCATGATAAGCGGTGCGCAGCGCGAGCAAAGTGGCGTCGCCGAGCTCCGGACCCAGATCGCGCAATGCGACCGCTTGACAGGCACGGGGGGTATCGGCGGCCGAAAGAAAGCGCTCGTCAGGCAAAAGGCCGCCGTCCCGCATCGCTTCGAGCACCGGCAAGATGACGCCGGCGTCGGTGGCCTGGTCGAACTCCGCCAGGGCTGTCGCGGCACGCTGCTCACGCGACAGCGGCGGGTCCGCATCGATCACCGTGGCACGGCTGTCGGCGCGGATCACCTCGCGCACCCAACCGGGCCGACGCAGGTCGAGCCCGAACGCGGCCGGTTGCACCGGGTCGGTCTGGATCAGCTCCAACAGGTAGGCGGCCGGGTCGTGGTCGCGGCGGTAGAGGTCGCGCGGCGAAAACCCCCGGTGCGCACCGGTTCCGGCGATGCGGGCGGCCTCGCGATCGAAAGGCGCATCGAAGATCGGCAGCCGACCTTCACCGCGGGCCTGGCTCAGCAAGGCCATCAGCCACGCCCGCGAGCTGGCGCGCAGCACGTAATAGCGGCGCTTGTTGGTGCCCAAGGGGCCGCGCGACAGGTTTTCCACCGTCCCGACATGGGCCCTCAGGCCTGTGCCGGCAGTGACTTCCGCCACTCGACGTGCGTGACGGGCCGTGGGTGTGCCGACCCGGTCGAAATAGCTTAGGTCGGACTCGGCAAGTGCGGTGCGTGCATCGAGCGTTTCGGCCAGCGCCAAAGCCTCGGGCGCGAGCTTGCGGGCAAAGAAAAAAGGCTGGGCCAGCAGGTGGTCCAGGTGGTCGTTTTCGAGCACCAGCGGCTGGCCGCGCGTACCGAATTCGTAGTACGTCAGGTTGAAGCCGGCAATGCGCGCACGGGGGCAAACTTTGGCCACCAGCGTCTGGATCGCGAACTCGTCAGGGATCCAGCTCCAGCGCAGCCAGCGGCGGATGTCGGGTCGCTGGAGGTCCGCCGCCACCGCCATCGCCGTGGCCCGTGTGAGGCAAAACCACTGCGAGCCGAAATGGACCGTCAAGCCGTCCGGTACCTTGCGCCGGATCCGGAATTCGCGCTGCCGATCGGTGGCCCATTCGAACCAGCGGCGGTGTGTCCGGTAGTTGAACGGAAAGTAATACTCGAAACGTTCGCTTTCCAATCCGTCCTGGATCCAGCGCCCTTGACGCGGGTCTTGGGCCTGGATGAACTCAGTGCCGGGGCGTTGGCGCAGAAATGTCTGCAGGCTGGCCACTGGCCGATATGGCACGCAGGAGGCGCTCAGCAGCACCAGGTGTTCGGCAGCGAACTGGCTATCTGCCAGCGCCGCAGCCATCAGGCGTCGGGTGGCCTCGACCAGCGTGTGGTCGCCCCAGCGGCACGCGAGCGGCTCGTCAACGAAGCGATACCGCCCGTCGGCTGGCAGCAGCCGCTGCAATTCGGCGCGCTGCGCTGCGCTGCGCGCGCCGTCGTAGTGGATGTAGGTCGCCACCTCGGGGTGAAGAAAGAACGGCGCCGACAGTCGGCGCGCCACCACCGCCGGCGACTCGTGGCACAGCATCAGCAGCGCCAGGCGCGGCCCGGCGGCCGCTTCAGAGCTGGGTGGTGTCAGCGGAACCATCGCGCCAGCTGCCGGCGCTTGAGCTCGTCGACCAGCTTCGGGAAATCGGCCACGCGCTCTTCGAGCGAACCGGGGTTTTGCTTCTGGATCGGCTCGCTGACCGTCTTGAACTGGTGGGCCGAGCCGACGAAACCGGCGATCTCGTTGAGCTTGGACAGGCTCTTGATGTCGTTGTAATCGATCTGCAGGTAGCTCTGGCCGGTCTGGTGCAGCACCGTCTGCACGTCGTTGTAGTACAGGCTCTGGCGCAGCGAGAAGGTCACCAGCTTGTTGATGTCGACCTTCACCGGCTTCGGCGGCGCCTTGGCCACCTCGGTCGTCAGCCAGACGCCGGTCTCACGGGCGGTTTCGAGAGAGATGTAGGCCTCCAGCAGGTTGCGCGAGAGCACGACCTTCTTGACGTTCGGGTCGTACAGCAGCCGCGCGGTCATCGTGTTGCTGTGATCCAGGAACAGCCGCAGGCCGATGACCGGCCGGTCGCACGCCTGGTCGACCTGGTTGAGGAAGGCTTCTTCATCGGCGTTGCGCGGCGCCGGCTCGTCGCGGGTGTAGCTCCCCAGCTTTCCCTTGTTGTGGTGGGAAAAGCCGATGAAGGACGGGTTGAACAACTCGCCGTGGCAGCGCAAGTCCGGCAGCATGTTCAGCTGGCGTTCCAGAAAGTTGGAACCGCTGCGCATCATGCCCACCAGCAAGAAGGCCGGGCGGCTGAAGATGGGCTTCTTGTTCTGAGGCGGCTTGATGGAGATCTTCAACACGAATCCTTGAAAGTGCCCGGGCTCCGCGCGGGGCGCGGGAACTGTACCGCAGGGTATGGACGGGCGAGCGCGGCGCCTCAACGTTCGGTGTAGCAGCCTTCACGCCAGCCCGTACAGCTGGCGCGCCAGCGCCTGCTTGAGGGCAACCCAGCCGGCATCGCGCCAAGCGAGCGGCTGGTCGAGCGTCTCGGGCGGCCCGCACTCGCCTTGCAGGCGCTTGAACCGCGACCCCCAGTGCACCACCGCACCATGCTTGTGCTCGTAGTACACCGATTGGGCCAGGTACTGGCCGCTGACCCCCAAGCGGGCCGCCACCATGTGCGGGTGGTAGCGCATGGCCAGCATGTGATCGCCCGGGTGAGCCGGTGGCCCGCGGAACAGCAACTCGTCGACGCCTGCGACCCGAAGCGCCGGCAACTGCTCACGCAGTCCTTCGACGATCTCCTGCTCCAGCTTCGGCGCGCATTCCCAATACACCGTCTCGCCAAATGCCGGCGCGTGGCGCTGCAACCAGGCCCGGACATCGGCCCGCTCGAACAGATTGCCCGACCGGTAGCCCGACAGGTGCAGGCGCCGCATCCCGGCCGAACCCGCCTGGGGCGATACGGGGTAGAGGAACGCATCGTCCTGGCCGCATAACAGCGCCGGGGCATCCCCGGTGAATTGCCTCATTCGGCTGTGGCCGGCCACATCTCGCAGCTCAAAGAGGGTGAAGGCCTCTATGGCTTGCTTCAGCGGCGCCATGTTTTCGCCCTCGGCGAATTGCAGCGGCGTGATGCCAATGCCGGTGGCGATCACAGGCAGCTGAAAACTGCGGGCCGCGTCGGCCAACATCCCGATGAGAAACGCAGAGTGGGGTGCGAGCAAAGTGTTGATGTAGCCGCCGCCGTACAGGTGCAGCAGACGGGCCGAACGCAACTGTGCAATCGCCTCGGACAGCTCGGGGTGTTGGCGCCAGTGGTTTTGACTGAAGAAGCCCAGCCCATAGGACAAGTTCTTCATGAAACCGCCCTTGCTGCGGTCGTGATGGACCCGCTTGAGGCGGGAGACGAACTGGACCCCGGGAAAGCGGCTTCCAAACAACGCGGTCGAACCGGTCGCGCTGTTGTTGTCGACCACGACCTGCCCCTCGCCCCGGCGCGGCAGGACTTCTTCGTGCAGAAAACGCAGCCATTGCAGCAAGATCAGTTCGTCACCGTAGTTGGGCGCGCCGCTGCCTCCGATCAGGTAGTACATGGAAGTGGATCGAATTCGTTGTTCAGACAGCGCTGCGGTAGCCGAGGTGCACGTAGTCGGCCTCGTAAAGGCGATCCAGTTGCGCCTGTAGTGCGGGCGTCAACACCTCATCGAACGAAAACGGCGCTGCCGGGTGGCGCCATGGGCGCGCGTTGACATCCGGCACACGCCACACGCCTGCCTTGTGCAGGATCAGCGCCATGTCGGCGGCGAAGTTCTCGACCTTGCCAACTTGGTCGATCTTCAGGTGCTTGCGGTACTGCACCAACATCGGTCCCTGCGGGCACCAGTGCGGGTCGCGCCGGATGTCGGTGTCGCCCGCCAAGTTGGCTTCGACGAAACGCAGGAAGGCGGCGAAGTTGTCGCGCTGTTGCTCCAGCGAGGTCGGCTCATCGGGGACGGGGAAACGCAAGCCCCAGTCGCGCTCCAGCGTCTTGCGGATCGCCGCGAAGCTGTGGCGACCGGTCTGCGCGATCTTCTCGTTGAAGCAGGCATAGGCACGGCGGCCTGGATCGCGCACGAAGGTGAACACGAAGGCCCCTTCATGCAGCTGCCGACTGATCAGCGCGTGCGTCCCATCACTGTTCTCTCGGCTGCGACGCAATCCGGGATGTTGATGGATGTCTTGCGGTTGCTCGGGGTAGGTTCCTTGGGCCAGATACAGCAGGTGGTTCTGGACCGTGGTGCTGGCGCACTTGGGCAGGTTCAAGTAGATCAGCGGCACCCGGGGCGCGGTGACGATGCCCATCGGCCAGCGTGAGGCCGGGCGGAGTTGTCGTGGCGTGTCCAGCAAGTCGCTGGCATGGGGCGTCGCCGCTGTGGGCTCTTCGCCGCGCCAGCTTTGCTGCAGCAACGCCGCACGGGCGTGCTGAGGATCGAGTGCGAGTGCGTGCGCCAGATGGCGCACGCGGCGCGGCACCCAGGTGCCTCGTTCCGCCAAGCGGACGTGGTAGTCGGCCCATCGCACGCGCGCCTTGGCCAGGTGGCGAAAACCCGCTTCGTCGAGCGTGCCGGCCAAGGCGCGGTCAAATACCGCTCCCAACAGACCCAGGCCGTTCAAGGCCTGCGCTGTCGTGTGGCCCACGAACGGCAGCCGCAGGTTGACGCGGTTGTGGGTCGGCAGACGCTCGGCGTGCAGGCGGTCTTTCACCTGGTACGGGTCATAGCAGACATAGACGCGCTGCGCGGCGAGGGAACCATCGACGCCATCGATGAAATCGCCGCGCCAGTCCGGCCCTCGGCGGCCGGCGAAGCGCTGGTCGAACCAGACCCGATCAGGCGCCAGGGTCGACTGCGGATTGAGTGCCAGCACCGTGCAACCAGGCGCTGCGGCGGCCAGGCTCAGCGCCGCGTAGCCCCCCATCGACGGCCCATAGAACATGACGCGCTCGAAGCGACCAAAGAAGCCTTGCGCTTGCAGCGCGCGAAACAGCTGGTGCAGCTCAGCACTGCGGTACCAGGCCGTTGCCACGCGCTTGACGCCCAACACCGAGTGGCCGCGCTTCTGAAGAAAGGCCTGGCCCCAGACCGGTCGGTTCAGGTCGGGTTCGGCCTTGCCCATCGTCGCCGGCTCGAAGGTGACGATCAACGCCGGACCACCCGGCAGGAAATCGACCTGGTAGCCCGGCATGCGCAACAGCGCCGCGTCGCGTTGCTGGCAGCGCGCGATGAAGTCCTCGATTGCCCCTTCGGACAAAGCCATGGCCAACCGCCGCGTCAGAACCAGGCGCCGGCCTGCATGAAGCCGAGCTCCTGCAGTTGCCGCGTGCCTTCAAAGCGCACCGAGACCTCGGGGTCGAACAGCACCGGATCGCCGGCATCGAGGTAAGCCTTGTACTCGGCGCTGCCGTCGTAGTGCTCGCCGCGTTTCATTTCCTCGGCAGCCTTCTGCGTCAGCAGGTTGACGTACTTGAAATGGAACAGCACGCCCGACACCGCCTGGCGGTTGCCGCGCACGGTGCAGTTGATCTCGCGCCGGTTGGTATGGTGCATCGACGATACATAGCGCAGCCCCGGCTGCCATTTGATCAGCGGCACCTTGTTCAGCGCCGGCGCTTTCATCGGATCGTCGGCGAAGAAGCGCCGCATCCGCACGCCACCCTGGACCCAGAAGCTCCCGCTGCCTTCGTCCCAACGCTGGGTGAGGTTGAAGCGGTCGAAGTAGGGACAGAGCTGAAACGGGTCGGTGTCAGGGGTCAGCTGCGCTTCGCTCAATCGGCCGGCGCCGTAGACGTCGATCAGCGGCGCAAACAGGGCCGGCTGCTCCAGCCCGTCCATATAGCGGGTCAGACTCTTCAATCCGCGCTGCTCGCAGTATGGGAAGAGCAGGAACTCATCCGGGTCGACGGTGACGCACCATTTGCCTACACCGTGGCGAGCGAGCAGATGGTTGCACCAGTCCATGCCGAAGTTCGACGCCTTGTAGCTGCCGTCGGCGCGCCAGACCGAACAGTCCGGCTGCTCCAGCAGATAGGCCTCGGTGTCGTCGGTCGACGCGTTGTCGACGAACAGGAAGTGCGCGGCGCCCAGGTGCCGGTAGTGACCGAGAAAACGGGTCAGACGCGGCCGCTCGTTGCGAACGCACACGACGACGATGCACCAGGCCTTGGCGATGGCCTGCGCGTCGACCCGGCGCGGCTGCAGTTCGGCGCCATGGCGGGCGATGCGCTGTCGGGTGGCGAGGTCGTCCAGGCTCAGTTCCATGGAATGTCGGCGAAGGATTGAGAGTCGACGTAGCGGCGCGACACGGCCGGGTCGAACATCATGCCGCGCGCCTCGTCCCACAGGGCGCGGTATTTGCGGTATTCCTCGGCATCGTTGTAGTGCTGCTTGCGTGCCACCTCTTCTTCGACCTTGGCGCGAAAGCCGCGGTGGTACTTGAAGTGGGCGAGGAACAGCGGCTCGGGCGCACGCTGCACGCCGGCCGCGTAGTGCAGGCCCTCTGACCAGCGCACGAACGGGTGATAGCGCAGCAGCGGCACCTTCTGCGCGGTGTAGTGATTCGGCGGCGAGCCAGGCAACAGACGGTGGCGGGCATTGCTGACATAGCTGGGGCTGTTCGAGTAGCTGCCCGAGCCGAGGCGCCAGCGCAATGCCGGCACCGCGTCGAAGCACGGCGCTTCGGCAAACGGCGCGCCACGCTCGAAATCGGCTGCATCCAGGGGACCGTCGGGGTACATGTCGACCATCAGCGCCAGCGCGGCGTCGTGGCCGCCGGCAGCCAGGCGGGCGCAACGCGCCGTCAGCGTTTCAGCCTCGCAACCCGGCCAGACCAGGAATTCGTCGATGTCGACCACCAGCGCCCAGCGCCCTTGCGCGTGGGCAGCGAGCATGGCCTGCTGCCAGGCGACGCCGTAGTGCGACAGCTTGTAGGGGGTGTCGACCGAATAAAGCATCACGTCGGGCTGTCCCAGCAGGTACTCGCGGGTGCCGTCGTCGGACAGGTTGTCGGCGATCGTGAAGCGCCGAACGCCCAGCGCACGGTAGTGGGCCAGGAAGTGAGGCATCAGCACCCGCTCGTTCCGGGCCACGGCGAATACGCCCACCTCGTCGACTGGGGGTGGCGCGCCGGCCCAGGGGTCGCGAAGGCGTACCAACTGCTGCGAACCCAAGGCGCCGACGACGCTGGGCGCGCGGTCGGTCGGCCAGATGCGCGCAGGCCCATGCGGCGTCGCCTCGCGCAGGCAGGACGCCAGCGGATCGTCCACGGTGCCGAGGGTCAAGACGGTGGGCGAACCAGGCCCTGGCGGCGGCAGGTCGAGGAAGCCGACGGCCGGCCGGGCACAGAAGTGCCACTGGCCACGCTGATCGAGCGACACGCCGGCAGCGGCCAGCAGCTTGGCCAGCAGCCGCTCCGCGTCCACTGCCTGTGTCAGCCAGGCCGGAGCGGTGTCATCGTCCAGGCGGTCCAGCGCCCAGGCCAGCGCTTGGCGCGACAGGCCCAGGCCCGTACTCACCCGCGCCGTGGGCAGATCAGCCGGTGACAGGTCCAGCTGCAGGCGGTTAGGCTCGACCCGCACTTGGCGGGTGACAGCTGCGCCAGCCTGACCGTGGTAGTGCGCGCTCAAGATACCGGTGCGGGCCAGCCACGCATCGAGGGCGGGTGTCGAGTCGGCGTCAACGAAGTAGAACGCGCCATGGTCGCTGTGGGCCAGCAGGTATCGCAACAAGTCGAACAGATTGGGCTGCAGCAGCTGTGTCAAACCGGCATGAACGCTGGCGCTGACCGCAGCGTCGCCTGTGGGGTGCCACAGGCAAAGGCTGATGCCATGTCCCGCCTTGCTTTGGCCTTGTGACAGCGCGTTGATCCAGGGCGATGCCGCAACTGCCGTTTCGGCAGACCGACGCAGGACGACCAGCACGCTCGCGCCGGGCGCGCTCGATGGTGACTCGACCGCATCGGGGAGCGCCGTGGCCGCCAGTGCCCGCTCGGCACCCCACACCCCTGTCGCGGCCATCGACCAGCGCTGGTGCAGGCCCTGCACCCAGGCTGGCGCCCCGGTCTGTCCGGCCCAGTGGGCCAGGCCCGCAGCGGTGGCGGCCAGTGCGGCAGGTGGCCACGGATGTTCGATTTGGCGCAATGCACAGGCTGCGAGTGCGAACTCCAAGGCCTCGGTGAGCGATCGGCCAACCTCCGCCGCCAGTTCGGCCGGAACGGAGCGGGCAACCTGCAGCAACAGGGGCAGCCCCACAAAGCCGGCGCGCTCATTCGCTGCGGCGCGCAGGTGGGCCAGTGCGGCGCGGCGCCGCTCGGGATCATTCCCCGCGCCCGCGTGGCCGAGCTCGCGATGCGCCTCCCAGGCGGATGCACGAACCGCCACCTGAGACGGCCAAGGCGTGGGGCTGACTTGCCGCCAGGCCGCTTCGGCGCGCTCGCCCTCCAATACGGTACGCAACCGGTCGGCCGGCGGCAGGCCTGTCTGCCAGGCTTCATCGGTGTCGCCGCGGGCCGCGGCGGCCTGCAGCGCGTGGCGCTGCAATGAGGCCACCTCGCCAACGCCTTCCGCGCGGGCCCATGCGAGCAACTGATGCGTGTTCGCGGCCTGGTCCGCGGCGGTCCCGGTGGTCAGGGCGGCAAGCGCCGGCCCGGCCCGCATCCGAGCCGCCAACAAAGCGTCCGGCCATTCAACGCTCGGGAGCTCCTGCTCCGCGATCCGCCAAAAAGCAGGAACCAAGGCGTAGTGCCGCAATGCGGACTGCAACACCTGCTCGGCCTGCTCGTCGTCGAGCCAGGGCCGGCAACGCAACAATTGCACATGGCCGCGCAGCAGGTGGTGGTCATGCAGGCGGGACCACAGCGGGTCGGCCGCCAGCGACTGCCACAAGGTCAGCATGGCTTCGACGAAGCGCTGCACCTCTTCATCGTCGAGCATCACACCCGACTGCAGCGCCTGGTGCAGTTGCGTGACAGCGTCCAGCACCGTGACGGTGTTCAGCCAGCCGACTGCATCCGGTCGCGCGATGCGTCGTGCCAGCGCGACCGCCGCTGTCAGCCGCCGCGCCGGGAGTTCGTCACGCAGACGCAGCGGCAACAGCAAGGACAGCTCCCACCGTCCGTCGTGACGCTCCAGGCTGTCCAGATGGTCGTCAGCCAACAGCGGCCGCAACGCGGACAGGCCACCAACGCCACAGAAGGTCGGGACCAGGCTCGCCAAAAATGGCTGCAGGCACTCGGCCGGTTGCGCAGGGTGTTCGGCGAGCAAGCGCGCGAGCGACTGTCGAATCGCCGTGGCACCCTGCCCGCCTGCCGCCACGGCATCGCCCAGCGATGTGTTGAAAGCCTGTTGCAGGCGCCAGACCGTGCGTGCGCCATCGCTAGGTGCCGATGACGCCACAAATCGGCCGGCATCACCGGCCAGCCATGGCGTGAGAGCCTCGGCGTCTTCCGGCGCGAGGTGGCGGCGCAAGCGCGCTTGCATCTCGTCGAGCGACGGGGTTGGCAGGCCTGCGACCAGCGCGTGCGTCAGAACCTGCGCCTGCCGAAAACCATGATCGGCCGCCAGAAGCCATGCCTCGCCGCCCACCACTGGCGGTGCGGCACTGGAGCGGCTGTCCAGCCAGTGCAGCGCCACCTGCACCAACGGCAACAAGGCGGCGCGAGCCACCCGCTGCGGGTGCGGCCACAGCCTGTGCCCGTTGACACTGAGCTGGACCCAGGCATCAGCGCCGGGTGGCGTGGCCGCCCAGATGCCACTCGGCAAGTCCAGTTCGAAACCGCAGCGTGGGCCGGCTCCGTGCAAGGCTTGGCGCACGTCGTCGCGCGCGATGCGTCGCGCCCGCACGGGCCATGACTGCCGATGGCAGTGCACGACGAAATGCTCGCCCTGTGTCGCGGTGTCGCTGACCCAGCCACTGATGCGCAGCCCTTCGATCCGCTCGGCCGAGGCCCTCAGGCTTTCGGAGCGGGCGACGCCGCCCAGCTGCCAGCAGTTCTCGGCCCATAGCGGCAAATCGCCATGGCCCAGCGCCGTTGTCGCGAGCAGCGGCTGCAAGCGTGTCCACTCGGCTGTTCGCTGAGGCGAGGAGGGCATGGCAGCCACCGAATCGATCCAGGCGACGAACTCGGCTTCATCCAATGCCACCATGAGCTCGGCGGAAGCCGCGCCCTGGACCCGCAGTGTGCAACGGGCAGGCTGCCCGCCAACGCGCTGCCACCAGTCGGCCCCGTCAAGACGCAATACGAAGCCGCTGTCCAGCGCCACAGCACCGCCGCAATGGGCTTGAACGTCGGGCCGTGGTACACGCTCCAGCGTCGCTGGCAGCCGCTGGCTGTCATGCCACAGCGTGACGTCGGCCAGTTGGCCCTCCGGCCCCAGCGCCCAGCCTTCGACCGCGAGGAATTCGACGCGGTCTACTGCGTGGCGGCTCACGCCGCCACCCGCAGCGCCTGCGGCGGCTGGGTGGTGGCCAGCAAGCGGTCGGCCAATTCGTCGGGCTGGTCGGCCAGCGCCAGCGGCAACAGCAGGTGCTGCGGGTCGTTCAGGCGAGTGCGTTCGGCCTGGGCCCCGAGGTCGAACACCGCAATCCGGCGACCGCTGTGCAAGGCGCCGGAGAGCACATAACAATAAGTTTCTGGCCAGATCGACGGGATCAGCACGATATGCGGATCGGCGGCGCTGATCTTTTCCAGCAGCTCGTTGTCGAAATAGCGCCCCAGCAGCGCGACACCCTGGTCGGCCAGACGCGGATCGTCCATCGAGTAGCCGAGCAGCGACACCTTCAGCGGCAACGCCCGGTTGCGCGCTGACTGGGCCAGCCCGAGCACCACGTCGTAGCCCTTGATGCGGCTGATCGCCCCGATCACCAGCACGCGCAGCGACTCGCCCGGCGTCAGGCGCAGCGGCGGCAACTCGCGCGGCGGCGGGTCGTCTTCGTGCGGCTCGATGCTGACGCGCAGTTGCGGCGCCATCTGAGCCAGGCGGCGGGCGACGTCGGCCGACGGCACGACGACTTGTTGCGCAGCGGCCAGCAGTTGAAGCGACTGCGCCCGCCAGGTTTCGATTGTGCCGGTCTGCTCGATCAGCTTGTCTTGGGTGAGGCAGCGATTGCAGTCATCGACGCTCGGCTCACCGCAGTGACGCCCATCGGGCGTCACCAAGTTGACCCGCGGACAGACGGCGTAGTAATCGTGCACCGCCAGCCGGATCGACAGCCCCAGGCGCTGCGCTGCGCCCATCAGGTGCTGCGCGGTGGCCGCCGGGAAGTCGATCAGGTGGTGCAGGTGGATTTCGCTGATGGACAGCTCACGCAAAGCCTCTTCGAGCATGCCGTCCACGTTCAACGGCAACGCGGCCAGGTTTTGCAGGCCGTACAGCCCTGGATGCAGCAGTGCCACGCAGCCGGCCTCGTGCGAAGGCCGCAGCTCGAACGCCGCCGCCCCCTGGGCCAGAAGCTGCTGCGACTGCTCGAGCAGATGACGCTCCGTGCCGCCGCCGCGGTTGTGGCAGACCAGCAGCACGTTGCGCTCGGCCTTCAGGCGCTTCAAGCGGGCCAGGTCCATGCGTGCCCGGTAGACCCAGGCAGGATCCTCAGCAATGTGCCGCGCGACATCGGCTTCGTAGTGCGGGTGCAGCTTCGCCAGTGTCCGGATGGCCTTGGCCGTGCGCTCGGCCGCCTCGCCCTTGAAGCTGACCGAGCCGACATGACGCACGAACACGTCGCAGGCCAGCGCATTGGTCCAGCCGCGCCGGATGGCCCGTTGGCAGAAATCGTTCTCTTCGCCATAGCCACGGCCGAAATGGCGCTCGTCGAGCAGGCCGACATCGCGGATCGCTTCGCGCCGCATGTACATGCAGAAGCCGACGCCGGTCGGCGTGCTGACATGCTTGCCCGGGTTCACCTCAGCCGCCAGTCGATCGACCTCGACCGGCGTGATCTCCAGGCCCAGCCGGTTGTCGCTCAAGGTCTCGGGGTAGCTGCAGATCGTTGCGTTGTTCGACAACGGCGTCACCGTCGCCAGGCGTGGGTGTTCGGCTGCATGGCGCATCAGGCGGTCCAGCCAGTCGTTGTAGACCTCGGTGTCGCTGTTCAGAATGACCACGTCGCGATCACGGTGCAACCGCAGACCACGGTTGACCGTCTTGACGAAGCCCTGGTTGAGGCGGTGCTGCTCGAGCGTGAACAGGTCGCGCCCGGCCAGACTGCGCAGCATCGCGTTCAATTCAGGCACCGGGCCGGCATCGTTGATGACGATCACCTCGTGTGGCGTGTTGACCGGTGCGCTCAGCACCGTCCAGAGGCAGCGCAGCGTTTCCTGCGCGCCACCATAGACCGGAATGATCACGTCGACCACGGGCTCCGCCGTGCGCGGACGCGGAACCAGGCTGGCCCAGCGCGTCGGATCGAGCATGTCGGCGTCGGCGGCATCGGCGGATGCCGCCGGAATGACCCGCGACATTGCCTGCTTGTCGTTCAAGTGGTGTGCGACATGGCCGGTTGCGAACAACGACAGCGGATTGCCCTTGGACACGCGCAAGCCCGGTTGCGAGCCCAGCAGGCGTCGCATATCAACACCGGGCAGCGGGCTGCGGCCTTCGCGCCAGCCCCAGCGCTGGAAGTGTTCCAACGCGTCGAGGCCAGACTGGGCCACGTCGGGGTTGTTCTGCAGGTAGTACTCAGCGTCGAACCACGGCGTGGGCGACAGGCCCCGGAAGCGCGTCACCAGCCCGTAGTGCAACAGCCGGTTGATGCCATGGCGCGGGCCGCAGTGCGCGTCGTAGTGACGCAGGTCGAACAGCGGCGTCGGCGACAGATTGGCCCCATCACCGACCAGCACGTAATGGCGCAGCGGCGACATGCCGCGCAGCTCACTGGGTTCTATCTGAGCCAGGTAGTGCTCACGATCGAACAGGCCCAGATGGCGCGTCAGTTCGATCTCGAACGAAAGCAGCGCTTGCCGATTGCCCCATAGGCGGCCGATCGCACGCGCCAAGCGGATGCTTTGCAGCATCACCTGAGCGTCGAAGGCACGCTTGGGTACCGCAATCACAGAGCCGCCTCCATTACCGCCCGTCGCTGGCCCCGACGCGGCCCTTGTGGAGCCGCGTCGGGCGATTACTGTCAGAAGGTGGTCAGCACCTTGGCCGAGATGGCCAGTTGATAGAGGATCGACGTGATGCCACGCGCCACTTCCACCCACTTGGTCTCGACCTTCGGGAACACGATGATTTCGTCGCCCGGCCCCGGCTTGGCGCCGCTCGGAGCGATGCTGCCATCCGGACGCATCAGCAAGGTCTTGTTGCGGTCCGAGCGCTGGGTGTAGCCGCCGACAAGGTCGACGTACTCGTCGACACCGTAGTTAGGCGTGTAGATCAGCGTGTTGGCGAAGGTGACCTCGCCGCTGACTGAGACGAGGTTGCTGCGTTCAGGCAGGCGGACGACGTCACCGTCTTCCATCACCGTGTCGGGCGCCTGCTCCTTGCTGGCCAACACGACCTGGCCCTTGGGCACGATCAGGCGGGCGCGCTCCACGAACTGAAGGATCAGTTCGGCTTCCGTCTTGCGCAGGGTGGCTTCTTCCATCGTCGAAGAGCGGCCGGTCAGCGCCGTTACCTCAAGACCACGCAGGGTCTGGTCCAGACTTTCCTTCTGCTTGGCAGCCACCGACAGGCGGTACAGCTGCAAGGCGTCCATGTTGGCCTGCGGCGCCGGCTTCAGGCGGGCGATCACGTCCTTCAGGCGCGAGCCATACGGCATCACGAAGGAACGCTCGCCGAGGTGGGCACCATCGATGCGCACGAGGATGGTGGCGGGGTACTTGTCGGCGGTCACACCGACCGTGTCACCGGCCTGGATGATGACATCGGCGGCCTTCTCGATCGGGTGGTATTCGCTGCGCCGTTCGGCACCGATCGAACGCACGATGCTGATGTGGGTGGCGTTCGGGTTGGGCTGGGCCAGCGTCATCAGCTCAGCCGCCGTGATCTGCGGCTTGTTCAGTTCGAACTGGTACGGGTTCAGCACCTCGCCCGAGACCACCACCGCATGGCGGCGTGGCGGCACGACGATGGTGTCGCCGTCCTGCAGCTGCAGCGCCTCGATCTCGCCCTTCAGCAGGAACTTGTACAGATCGATGCGCGCGCGCAGCTTGCCATTGCGCATCACGTCCACTGCCAGGTAGCTGCCACGGTCCGGGTCGATGCCGGCGGCACGGTCGATGTAGTACAGCACCGAGTCGGAGGACAAGCCGCCGTAGAGACCCGGGGCGCGCACGAAGCCGGTCACATAGACCTTGACCGGCTGGGCAGCCTGGAGCGTGGCGTAGACGCCGACGTTGGCACGAAAGACCTTCTTCACCGCGTTGTCGACCAGCTGGTTCAGATCGCCGTTGCGCACACCGGTCACCTTCACCGGGCCGACGTTCGGAATGAAGATATTGCCTTGCGCGTCGATCGGCTGCACCGCCTCATAGGCGATCGCCCCCCACAGGCGCACCAGCACGTTGTCGCCCACTGCCAGCTGGTAGTCGGGGTTGAAGCCGCTGAAGGTCACGGCGCCGAAGCGGCCGCTGAACATCTGTGAACCGAAGACGATTGGTTTGGCGCCAAGGGTAGAGCTCGGGGTCGGCGGCAGCGGCGCGGTCGGCGCGGGCGGTGCGACCACAGGTGCGCCCACGGGAACCGGCGCTTGCGGCTGGGCCGCGGTACCGGCGGTCGGCACGCCGGTGTTGGGCGTCGGCGTCGAGGTCGGGGTCGTGGTACCAGCAGTCGTCGGCGGGACACCAGTCTGCGGCGGCGGTGTCTGCGCGACGGCCACGGTGACCAGGACACCCAGGGTCAGGGCCGCGATGAGGGCGCGTGGAAGGGTACGGTTCATGGCGTTCAGTCCTGATGTTCCTGGATGGTGGCGACGATCAGCCGGACCACTGAGTAAAGGATGGCGCACAGCGCAAGCAAGGTGAGCAGGTTGTAGATGCGGCGAGGGTACTCCGCCGACTGGGCCTTGATAGGCGCTTCGACGATGACCAGGCTTTTCAGCTTGCGGGCCGCTTCCAGGCGAGCCGCTTCCAGGGCCCCGTTGGCCGCCTTGTATTGGTCTTCCGCCATCGCGGCGTTCAGCAGCAGCTCCTGGTACTGGGTGTTCAAGGTCCCCAGGCGGTCGCCCGACACACCGTTGGTGGTCCGCGCCTTCTCTGCGTCCAGCTGGGCGCGATTGGCCGCCACCTGCTGTCTCAATGTCACGATCTGCGGTGCATCCGGCTGCATGAAGGCCAGCTTGCTCTTCAGATCTGCCTCCAGCCGCGCCACGGTGGCTTGCAGCTCGGCGGTCAGCGCAGACGCCGCACTCGACTGGGCAATCGGGTCGAGGATCTTGTTGACAGTCTGGAACTCGACCAGCTTGGCCTTGGCCGCTTGCCATTTGAGCGCCGCTGCCTCGTACTCACCTTTCGAAAACTGCATCTGCTCGGACGCGATGCGATGCGAGAACTCGTTCACGAAACGCTCGGCTGAATCGAGGATCGCACGGTTCAGCTTTTCCGCCATCTCGGGGTCGAAACCCTGCGTGCGGATCGTCAGCAGCCCGTTCACGTCGCTGAACTCCAGCTCGACGCGGGACCGGTAGTACTTGAAGAACCACTCCGCGCTGGTGCCCGGCCACAGGCGGTAGAAGACGTCGGCGCGCGGCTGCTCGAAATGCTCGCGCAGCTTCAGCCGCTTGTCCAACTCCTGCGCCAGCGTCACCGAATGCACGTAGTCCATCACGTACAAGGTGTCCTGCCAGCCCAGCAGGCCGGCACCGGTGCCCAGCGAGATAGCGCCCCCGCCCGAGGAACTGACGAGCGCCGACTGCACCGCAATCATCGATTCGCTGGTGTAGCGGTCCGAGGCGATCACGGTGTAGTAGACGAGTCCCAGCGCCATCGGCAGGGCAATCAAGGCCAGCTTGAGCCGGCGGGGCGTGAATGCAGATGCCTTCATGGTTGCGTTGCCTTGAGTAATTCCTGGAAGGCCGCGAGACCCTCGTCAACATCGTCGTACACCGAAGCATGGCCGTTGTGGATGAACACGACGGTGCTGCAAAGGTCCTTGATGTCCTTGTGGTTGTGCGACACCAGGATCACGCCGGCGCCCGCCAGCTTTTCCCGGAACACGGCACCGGCCTTCTTGCGGAAGATCGGGTCGCCCACCGCCATGACCTCGTCGATCAGGTAGTAGTCGAAGTCGAAGGCCATGCTCATGCCGAACGCCACCCGCGACCTCATGCCCGGCGAATAGGTGCGCATCGGCAGGTCGAAATAGTTGCCGATCTCGGCAAACCGCTCGACGTATTCGATCTTCTCGCGCTTCTCGGCGCCGGTTGCGCCAAACACCCGGCAGACGAAGCGCACATTGTCGCGCGCGCTCAGCGAGCCCTGGAAACCACTGCCCAGGCCCACCGGCCACGAGATGCGTTCGTTGGTGACGACCTCGCCGCGGTCGGGGGAGTCGAGCCCGGCCAGCAGATTCAGCAGCGTGGACTTGCCGGCGCCATTGCGGCCGATCAGGCCGACACCTGAGCCACTTGGCAGGGTGAAGTTCAGGTCCTTGAATACATACTTCCGACCGTGCGGGGTCGGGTACGACTTGGTGAGGTTGCGCAGCTCGATCATCGCAGCGCGCTCATGACCGCAGCAGCACGCGCTGCCGGTTGACGAAGAACAGTGACACGCCGAGGAACAGCAGCGTCAGGCCCACCACCAGCGGGTACTCGAGGTTGACACCCATCAGCGGGTGGTAGGTCGGGAAGAACGCCCATCGCGCCAGCTCGACCAGGTGCAGCAAGGGGTTCCACAGCAGAATCTGGATCACCAGCGGGGGAAAGGTTGTGATCGGGATCAGCACGCCCGAAGTGATGTACAGCGGAAACGAAGTCAGCTGCAAAAAGGTGTTGATCGCCGGGAACTTCTTCACCGCGACGGCCGACATCAACCCGGCACCGATGCCCCAGATGATGAAGACCGAGACGACACCGAGGTACTCCAGCGGCTTGTCCGCCAGCCAGCGGTAGTCCAGCCAAGCGAAGATCAGCATGAAGGCGACGAAGATCATCGTGTACATCACGACTTCCATGATCGTCCGCGCCGCCATCGCATCGGCCGGCTTGACCTGCCGGTAGCCGAAGAGGCCCGCGTTGGCGTCGACCGCGCTCATCATTCGAAACCAGATGTTGCGGAAGATGAAGAACGGGATCGCTGCGACCACCAGATAGACCGCCGTATCGATCATCACACCAACGGTGCGCTGCCGAACGATCACGCGCAGGACCAGCATCGTCGCGATGTTGGCCATCGGCTCGAACAGGACCCAGAACAGGCCGACCAGGCGGTTGCCAAAGCGCGTCTTCAACTCGCGCAAGATGAGCGCGAAGACGACTGCCTTCTGGATCTGCCAGGAACTGCGTTTCATGGTCGGGGTTGGGCGATGCCGGTCAGGCGCGCCGGCAAAGCGGGAACTCTATCCGACGCGGCAGGGGGGGCTCCCAGCGGTCTGTCAGCAAGTATCAGCACAAATCCCTCCGCGGCCGGCTCCCAGGCCAAGACCGGGTGCCTTGTCGTTCGCGCGGCCATTGTGCCCTGTGACGGCCGCCTCCCGCTCCACGAATTGGGGGGCAACGCCCACAGCGCGGCGACCGCGCCACAACCTGCCCTCATCGACCACCACTCTCAGGCCGCTGAGCGCCAGACGACAATCTGTGGCGCGCCGCCATGAACATCCTATTCATCCACCAAAATTTTCCCGGTCAGTTCCGTCACCTGGCACCGGCCCTGGCTGCGGCGGGTCACCGGGTCGACGCACTGGCGATGCACCAGCGCCCGCCGCCGCGCGGTGTCACCCAGCATGTCTACCGGGTGCAACGGCGCCCGGGCAAGGACGTGCACCCGCTGTTGCGCGAAGCCGAAGCCAAGATCCTGCGTGCCGAAGCCTGCGCTGCGGCCATGCTGCAGCTGGCCAAGAGCGGCTACTGGCCGGACCTCGTGATCACCAACCCCGGCTGGGGCGAAGCGCTGTTCGTCAAGGACGTGTTCCCAGGCACCAAGCTGGTCAGCCTGCTCGAATTCTTTCACGGCACGCCGGACGGCGACTTCGGTTTCGACCCCGAGTTCTCCGCGCCATCGATCGAGGCGCGAATGAAACACCGGTTGAAGAACCTGGCCTTGATCGAATCGCTGCTCGCGATGGACCATGGCGTGGCGCCCACCGCCTGGCAGGCTTCGCGGCTGCCGGTCGAGTACCGCCCGCGGGTCGACGTGATCTTCGATGGCATCGACACCAGCCACGTCCGGCCCGACCCTGCAGCGCGTTTCACGCACCCGCTGGTGCCCGTCGAACTCGCCGCCGGCGACCCGGTGGTGACCTTCGTCAACCGCAACCTGGAGCCCTACCGTGGCTACCATGTGTTCATGCGCGCCCTGCCCGAGATCCAGCGCCTGTTGCCGGAGGCTCGGGTGCTGCTGGTCGGGGCGGACGGGGTCAGTTACGGCGCCGCCGCGCCGGCAGGCACGACCTGGAAACAGCGTTTTCTCGACGAGGTGGCGGGCGACCTGGACCTGAGCCGCGTCCACTTCCTCGGCCAGCTGCCGTACACCCAGTACCTGTCGCTGCTGCAGGTGTCGGCCGCACATGTCTACCTGACCTACCCGTTCGTGCTGTCCTGGAGCTGCCTCGAGGCGATGAGCGCTGGCTGCCACGTGATCGGCAGCCGCACCGCACCGGTGCAGGACTACATCGAAGACGGCGTCAACGGCAGCCTGTTCGACTTCTTCGACCCGCATGCATTGGCTGCTCTGGTCGAAGAAGCCGTGCGCAACCGAACCGCCTACGCCGGCTTGCGCGAAGCGGCCCGCCGGACGGTGGTCGAACGCTGCGACCTGCAGCAGGTCTGTCTGCCGCAGTGGCGCACGATGCTGTCGACGCTGATGGAGCAGCCGGTATGACCGCCGGCGGCCAGCGACAAGGGACATGCTGATGTGGCGTCGCTTGCTCGGCAGCCAGGCCCGCGTCGTTCCACCCATGGGCACGCCGGCGGCGGCCGCCGGCGCTCGCCGCCTGCTGGTCCTGGAAGAAGGCGCCACGCCAAGTGGCGACTACATCCTCGCGCCGTTCCTCGCAACGCTGGGCCCGCTGGTCCAGCGGCTCGATGCGCGCCTGCCGCCGCACACCGGTCAGATCGAACCCGGTGACTTCGTGGTCGTGCAGCGTTATCTGCACTCACCGTGGCGCCACGCGATCGAACGCCAACGGCACGAGCTTGCCGGACTGGCCTGGTTTCTTGATGACGACCTGCTGGACCCGGCCGCGCTGGCCGAACTGGCCGGCCCCTACGCCGGCAAGATTCACCAGCTGGCGCTGTCGCAGCGGCCTTGGTTCGAGCAGATGGGCAGCCAGTGGTGGGTTGCCACCGACGCGCTGGCCCGCAAGTACGCCGAAGCCCGGCCAACCGTGCTGCCGCTGGCGCCGCCCCGCCACTTGGTCGAGCCCAAAGCCGCAGTGCGCATCGTTTATCACGGCACCGCGTCGCATCAGCGCGAGATCGAGTGGCTACACGGCGTGATGGCCGAGGTGCAGCAACGCTGCACCTACACCCGCTTCGAACTGTTCGGCGAGCTGCCGGTGAACCGGCGTTTTCGTGACCTGTCGCGCGTCGCGGTGCTGCACCCGATGCGCTGGGAAAGCTACCTGGCCTACACCGCCGGCCAAGCTGCCGACATCGGCCTGGCCCCGCTGCTGCCGGGTGTCTTCAACGCCGCACGCGGGCCGGTCAAGTTCATCGACTACACCCGCCAGGGCGCGCTGGGGCTGTACAGCCGGGTCCCGCCTTACGAGGGTTTCGTGCGCGACGGCATCGACGGCGTGCTGCTGCCCAACGAGCCCGAGGTCTGGGTCGAAGCCATCGTGCGCTGGGCAGGGGATGCCCCGGGGCGCACCAAACTTGTCGCCGCGGCGCGCGAGCGCTTCGGCTGAAGGCGCTGCTCAGGTCTCGGGCAGCGCACGCCGGTACTGCACCGCCTCGGCCACCGCCGCAACGTTGACCTCATCGGCCCCCGCCAGATCGGCAATCGTGCGGGCCAGCTTCATCACCCGGTGCAGGCTGCGGCCGGACCAGCCCAGCCGGCCGGCTACCGCCTGCAGGAACTGAGCGGCAGCGGGCTCGAGACGGCACACGGCATCCAGCTCGCCGGCAGCGACCGCACTGTTCGGCGCCGCCTGCCGCTGCACCTGCCGTTGCCGCGCGATGGCCACCCGCTCGGACACGCTGGCGCTGGTCTCGCCGTCTGCCGCGCCCATCAACGCCGCCGGCGTGATGGCCGGCACCTCGACCTGCATGTCAATGCGGTCCAGCAGCGGGCCCGACAGCTTGCCCTGGTAACGCAGCACCGCCTCGGGTGAGCAGCGGCAGTTCTTGCCCGTCGCGGCAAACGCGCCGAGCCAGCCACAAGGGCATGGGTTCATCGCGGCCACCAGCTGGAAACGCGCCGGGTACTGAGCCTGACGGGCCGCCCTCGAAATCGTGATCTGGCCGGTCTCCAGCGGTTCGCGCAAGGCCTCCAACGCCGCCCGTGGAAATTCGGGCAGTTCGTCGAGGAAAAGCACCCCGCCGTGAGCCAACGAAATTTCACCCGGTCGCGGTGGGGACCCACCGCCGACCAGGGCCACCGCGCTGGCGCTGTGGTGCGGGTTGCGGACCGGCCGCACGCGCCACTGTGCCGGCTCGAAGCCACGCACCGAGATGCTGTGCAGCGCCGCGGTCGACAAGGCCTCGTCATCGTCCATCGGTGGGAGCAAACCCGCCAGCCGCTGCGCGAGCATGGACTTGCCGGTGCCGGGTGGCCCCACCAAAAGCACGCTGTGGCTTCCGGCGGCTGCGATCTCCAACGCGCGCTTGGCGGCCGACTGGCCCTTGACATCGCGCAAGTCGGTCAGCGCCACCGCGCGGACATCGGGCTCGGCACGCGCACGAGGCAGCTCCGTCCGGATGGCGTCGCCCTCACCCACTGGCTGCAGCGCCTCGACCACATCCGCCAGGTGGCGCGCGGCACGAATGTCCAGCCCATCAACCCGTGCCGCCTCGGCTGCACTGGCCAGTGGCAGCACCAGCGTCGGGCGCGGTGTGGCCTCTCGCGCCGCCAAGGCCAGCGCCAACGCGCCACGCACCGGTCGCAACTCGCCGGCCAGGGACAGCTCGCCAGCGAATTCGACACCCACCAGCCGCCGCACATCGACCAGCCCTTGCGCAGCCAGGATGCCCAGCGCGATCGGCAGGTCGAAGCGGCCGGACTCCTTGGGCAGGTCGGCCGGCGCCAGGTTGACCGTGATCCTTTTGTTGTGCGGGAAGGCGAAGCCACTTTCGGCGAGCGCGGCACGCACGCGTTCGCGGGCCTCCTTGACCTCGGTGTCGGCCAGCCCGACCAGCGTGAAGCTGGGCAGGCCATTGGCCAGATGAACCTCGACCCGGACTTCGGGCGCCGCGAGCCCATCCAGGGCGCGGCTGGCGACAACGGCCAACGACATGCGAAACATCCTCCCTCGACGAGGGCGCCGGTGCATCGCCGGCCAGCCCCCATGTCACCGGGATTGTGCGCAGAGGCGCCGGAAATGCCCTTCCCCCGCTTGGGGGAGGCCGCGGCGCACCTCTGTGGTGCCGTTTCGACCGAGCACTCGCCTTTGGTGCACCCGCGGTCGCTGTCGATGCACCGCCCTGCGTCGTTTCCGCTTGTGACTGCGCTGTCGGACCGTCAGGCACGGAAGCTGCAATCAAGACCGGTGGGAGTCCATTTGCATCGAGGAGTGCGCGAATGACGAGAAATACGAAGCTGGGCCTGCTGGCCACCACCTTGGCGGCCGTTCTGTGGGCGCCCGGCGCCGCGCAAGCCGCCGACACGTCGTTGACCTTCAACGTCGGCGCCGTCAGCGATTACCGCTACCGGGGCATCTCGCAAACCCGGCTGCAGCCGGCGCTGCAGGGCGGCGTCGACCTGGGCCTGGCCAACGGCCTGTACCTCGGCACCTGGGCCTCGACGATCAAGTGGATCGACGACGCTGGCGGCAACGCCGACATCGAGATCGACCTGTACGGCGGCTGGAAGGGCGAGGTGGCGAAGAACCTGACGCTCGACGTCGGTGCGCTGACCTACCAGTACCCCGGCAACGACTTGCACCCGAGCACCAACACGACCGAGCTCTACGCCGCGCTGAGCTACGCGATGTTTACGCTGAAGTATTCGCACAGTCTGACCAACTTGTTCGGCTTTGCCGACAGCAAGGGCAGCGGCTACGTCGACCTGTCGGCCTCGTTCGACGTCGGGGCCGGCTGGCTGCTCGCGCCGCACATCGGCCACCAGACCGTGCGGCATCTTGGTGACGCCAGCTACGCCGACTACTCGCTGGCCATCAGCAAGGACTTCAACGGCCTGGTGCCCAGCCTGGCCGTGGTCGATACCGACACCGACGTCTACGTCGGGCCCAACGGCAAGGACCTCGGCAAGGCCGGTGTCGTGCTGGGCATCAAGTACAACTTCTGAAGCCCTAACCTAGGAGCAAACAACCATGAAGATGGTGACCGCCGTCGTCAAGCCGTTCAAGCTGGACGAAGTGCGTGAGGCCCTGAGCGCCATTGGCGTTCAAGGCATCACGGTGACCGAAGTCAAGGGCTTCGGTCGTCAAAAAGGCCATACCGAGCTGTACCGCGGTGCGGAGTACGTGGTCGACTTCCTGCCGAAGGTGAAGATCGAAGCCGCGATCGACGATGCGCTCGTCGACCGCGTGATCGAGGCTATCGAGGCCTCGGCCCGGACCGGCAAGATCGGCGACGGCAAGATTTTCGTGTCTGCCTTGGAGCAGGTCGTGCGCATCCGGACCGGCGAGACCGGCAAGGACGCCCTCTAACTACATCCGAGACAAACCGCACCATGAGAAAACTTCTTGCCTCCCTCGCCCTGGGCCTCGCGGTCTTGGGCTTCGCCGGGGTATCGCTGGCGCAGGACGGCGCCGCCTCGGCGCCGGCGGCCACGGCCACCGCCCCTGCGGCGGAAACTGCGGCCTCGGGCGCCGCAGCCGCTGCCGCGCCGGCGGATGCCGCCTCGGCCGCCGCGGCACCCGCTCCCGTGCCGAACAAGGGCGACACCGCCTGGATGATGGTCTCGACCCTGCTGGTCATCATGATGACCGTGCCCGGCCTGGCGCTGTTCTACGGCGGTCTGGTGCGCAGCAAGAACATGCTGTCGGTGCTGATGCAGGTGATGGTCACCTTCTCGATGATCGTCGTGCTGTGGGTCATCTACGGCTACAGCCTTGCATTCACCGAGGGCAACCCGTTCGTCGGCGGCTTCGACAGGCTGTTCATGAAGGGCATCTGGGACAACGTCGCGGGCACCTTTGCCAACGGTGCGACATTCAGCAAGGGCGTCTACATCCCGGAGATCGTCTTCGCCGCGTTCCAGGCCACCTTCGCCGGCATCACCTGCGCGCTGATCGTCGGCTCGTTCGCCGAACGCATCAAGTTCTCGGCGGTGCTGCTGTTCATGGCGCTGTGGTTCACCTTCAGCTATGCGCCGATCGCCCACATGGTCTGGTTCTGGATGGGCCCGGACGCCTACACCGGCGCGGCCGGCGTGGCTGACGCGATGAACGCCAAGGCCGGCTACATCTGGCAGATGGGCGCGCTGGACTTCGCCGGCGGCACCGTGGTGCACATCAACGCCGCAGTGGCTGGCCTGGTCGGCGCCTTCATGGTCGGCAAGCGCATTGGCTACGGCAAGGAGTCGATGGCGCCGCACAGCCTGACGCTGACGATGGTCGGCTCGGCGCTGCTGTGGGTGGGCTGGTTCGGTTTCAACGCCGGCTCGGCGCTGGAAGCCAACGGCTTTGCCGCCCTGGCCTTCATGAACACCTTCGTCGCCACGGCGGCCGCGGTGCTGGCCTGGTCGATCGGTGAAGCGCTGCACAAGGGCAAGGCCTCGATGCTGGGGGCGGCTTCTGGCGCCGTCGCCGGCCTGGTCGCCATCACGCCGGCGGCCGGCAACGTCGGTGTCGGCGGCGCGCTGATCATCGGCATCGTCGCCGGCTTCGCCTGCCTGTGGGGCGTGACCGGCTTGAAGAAGCTGCTGGGTGCCGACGACACTCTCGACGTGTTCGGCGTGCACGGCGTCGGCGGCATCCTGGGTGCCTTGCTGACCGGTGTCTTCAACTCGCCGAACCTGGGTGGCCCGAGCGCGGTGGCCGACTGGACGACCGTCGCGATGGTCGCACCGGACGCCTATTCGATCGCCTCGCAGGTCTGGATCCAGCTGAAGGCGGTGCTGATCACCGTCGTCTGGTCGGGCGTGGTATCGCTGGTCGCCTACAAGATCGTCGACCTGGTGATCGGCCTGCGGGTGCCGGAAGACGAGGAACGCGAGGGTCTGGACATCACCTCGCACGGCGAAACCGCCTACAACAAGTAAGCCGGTTCTTTCTCTCTCACCAAGGGCTGCCTGCGGGCAGCCCTTTTTCGTGGGGCGAGTTGCAAATCGGTCCCGCCAACCCCATCTGCCAAAATCGACTTTCCATCTGCATTGCCGTCGCCATGGTCCCGCACCTCGTCACCGCGCTCACCGGCCCCATCAACGAGCTGGAGCAGCGCATCCTGGAGTCGATGCCGGCGATCGAACGCTGGTTCCGGCTCGAATGGATGGAGCACACGCCGCCGTTCTACAGCTCGGTGGACATCCGCAACGCCGGCTTCAAGCTGGCGCCGGTCGACACCGACCTGTTCCCGGGCGGCTTCAACAACCTGACGCCCGACATGCTGCCGCTGGCCGTGCAGGCGGCCATGGCGGCGATCGAGAAGATCTGCCCCGAGGCGAAGAACCTGCTGCTGGTGCCCGAGCCGCACCTGCTGGGCAAGAAGTTCTACCTGATGAACCTGCAGCGGCTGACGCAGATCTTCTCGCTGGCCGGGTTGAACGTGCGCCTGGGCACGCTGGACGAGCGGCTGAACGAGCCCGGCACGCTGGACTTGCCCGACGGCAGCCGCCTGGAGCTGGAACCGCTGCTGCGCAGCAAGCGCCGGCTCGGCCTGAAGAACTTCGACCCCTGCACGATCCTGCTCAACACCGACCTTTCATCGGGCGTGCCGAAGGTGCTGGACAACCTGCACGAGCAATACCTGCTGCCGCCGCTGCACGCCGGCTGGGGGCTGCGGCGCAAGAGCCGCCACTTCCAGGCCTATGAAGAGGTGGCCAAGAAGTTCGCCAAGCTGCTGGGCATGGACCCGTGGCTGATCAATCCCATGCACAGCCAGTGCGGTCAGGTCGATTGGCAGCAGCCGCAGGGGCTGGACTGCGTGCAGAGCAACGTCGACGCGGTGCTGACCAAGATCCGCCGCAAGCACAAGGAATACGGCATCAATGAAAAGCCCTTCGTCGTCGTCAAGGCCGACAACGGCCCGAGCGGCCTGGGGCTGATGACGGTGCGCGACGCGAAGGAGCTGGACGACCCCGGCTTCCGCGCCCGCCACAGCTCGGTCATGGGCGGTCAGCCGACGGGCGAGGTGATCATCCAGGAAGGCGTGCCGACCTACGAGCGCATGAACGATGCGGTGGCCGAACCGGTCGTCTACATGATCGACCGTTATGTCGTCGGCGGCTTCTACCGCATCCACGCCGACCGCGGCATCGACCAGAACCTCAACGCGCCCGGCGCGAGCTTCGTGCCGCTGGCCTTCGCCGAAAGCCACCACCTGCCCAAGCCGGGCGAGAAGCCCGGCGCCAGCGCACCGAACCGCTTCTACATGTACGGCGTGATCGGCCGGCTGGCGATGCTGGCCGCCGCCTACGAGCTGGAAGCCACCGACCCGAACGCCGAGGTCTACGAGTAGGGAAGGAGGCCGGGCCTCACGGCGGCGTTGGCGCCGGAGCCCGGCGCCGTTAGATCTGCACGCGCGTCCCCAGCTCGACCACCGTGTTGTCGGGCAGGCGGAAGTACTCGGCCGCACCGCGCGCGTTGCGCGTCATCGCCGCGAAGATGCGCTCACGCCAGCCGGCCATGCCGGTGCCAGGCGTCGGCACCACTGTCTCGCGGCTGAGGAAGAAGCTGGTCTCGAAGGCCGACACATGCAGGCCTTGCTTCTCGGCCAGCGCCAGCGCCTGCGGCACATCGGGCGTGTCCATGAAGCCGAAGTGCAGGCTGACACGCCAGAAGGCATTGCCCAGGTCATGCACCGAGACGCGCTCGTCGGCCGGCACCCAGGGCACCTCTTCGTAGTGCACGGTCAGGATCAGGTTGCGCTCGTGCAGCACCTGGTAGTGCTTCAGGTTGTGCAGCAAGGCCTGCGGCACCATCTCGGGGTTCGCGACCGGGTAGACCGCCGTGCGGGTGCTGCGCTGCAAGTCCGACGGATCCAGGCTGGCGATGAACGGCGCCAGCGCCAGCCCGTCGCTTTCGATGCTGTCCATCACCAGCGCGCGGCCGCGTGCCCAGGTGCTCATCAGGCCGAAGATCAGCAGGCCCAGTGCCAGCGGGAACCAGCCACCATCGAACAGCTTGACCGCGCAACTGGCCACCAGCAACAGGTCCAGCGTCAGGAACAGCGCCGTCGCGCCCCAAGCCAGCGGTGCCGGCAGGCGCCAGCCCTCGCGCACGACGAAGAAGGTCAGCACCGTCGTGATCAGCATCGTCAGCGTCACTGCCATCCCGTAGGCGCCGCCCAGCGCCGTCGAGCTGCCGAAGCCGAGCACCGCGCCGATCACGCCCGCCAGCAGCACCCAGTTGACCGCCGGCATGTAGATCTGGCCCATCTCGCGCGCCGATGTGAAGCGGATCGTCATGCGCGGCAGGAAGCCGAGCTGGATCGCCTGGCGGGTCATCGAATACGCCCCTGAAATCACCGCCTGCGAAGCGACGATGGCGGCCAGCGTGGCCAGGCCCACCGCAGGCAGCACCCACGCCGAAGGGAAAAGGCGAAAGAACGGGTTCTCCAGCGCCGTCGGGTCGCCCATCAACAACGCACCTTGGCCAAGGTAGTTCAGCGCCAGCGACGGCAACACCAGTGCGCCCCACGCCAGCTGGATCGGCAGCCGCCCGAAGTGGCCCATGTCGGCATACAGCGCCTCGGCACCGGTCAGCGCCAACACCACCGCCCCGACCAGCGCAAACACCTGCCAGCCGCTGCTGCGCAGAAACGCCAGGCCACGCAGCGGGTTCAGCGCAGCCAGGATGGCCGGATGCTCGATGATCTGCAGGATGCCGGTGACCGCCAGCACGACGAACCACAGCACGATCACCGGCCCGAAGGCCCGGCCCACCGCGGCAGTGCCGAAACGCTGCACGACGAACAGGCCGACGAGCGCCGCGATCGACAGCGGCAGCACCCAGTCTTTCAGGTCCGACGAGACGACCTCCAACCCCTCCATCGCGCCCAGCACCGTGATCGCCGGCGTGATCACGCTGTCGCCGTAGAACAGCGTCGCCCCGAAGACACCCAGCGTCAGCAGCACCAGCCGCAGCCGGGGCTTGTGCGCCACGGCGTGCGTGGCAAGGGCGGTAAGTGCCAGCGCGCCGCCCTCGCCACGGTTGTCGGCACGCAGGATCAGCACCACGTATTTCAGCGTGACGACCAGCATCAGCGCCCAGAAGATCAGCGAGACCGCGCCGACCAGGTTGTCGGTGTTCAGCGCGATGCCAGTGGCCGGCGAAAAGATTTCCTTGACCGTGTAAAGCGGGCTGGTGCCGATGTCGCCGTAGACGACGCCGATCGCGCCCAGCGTCAAGGCGCCCAGCGACGACCGTTGCAGGCCACTGGCGGACTGAGGCGCCAAGGCGGTGTTGGAGCTCATGTGCTTTCCTGGTTGAACTGGCCGCGATGGTCGCGAGCCGGGCATCAGGAACGCATAAAGATATGTAAAGCAGAGCCCGCGGCCGCAAGCCTGTGGCGGCGCTGGGTCAGGCCGACGGCTCCGACAGCCGGTAGCCCACCCCCGGCTCGGTCAGCAGCCGCTGCGGGTCGGCCGGATCGGCTTCGAGCTTGGCGCGCAGCTGGCCCATGTACAGCCGCAGGTAATGGGTGTGCTCGGTGAACTCTTCGCCCCAGACGTCGGCCAGCAACTGGCGGTGCGTCACCACCTGGCCGGCGCTGCGCACCAGCCGGGCCAGCAGCTTGAACTCGGTCGGCGTCAGGTGGACCGGCTGGTCGCGCAGGCTGACCCGGTGCGCCGCCAGGTCGACCACCAGCACATCGGCCTCGTAGCGGGTCAACGCGGGCTTCAGCGCCGTGCCACGGTGGCGCAGTGCCACGCGCAGACGCGCCAGCAGCTCACCGATGCTGAACGGCTTGACCAGGTAGTCGTCGGCACCGGCGTCGAGCAGGCGGATCTTCTGCCCGTCGGCCTGGCGGGCCGAGATCACCAGCACCGGCACCGCGTCGCGCTTGCGCAGCGTGGCCAGCAGCGTTTCGCCGTCGCCGTCGGGCAGGCCCAGGTCCAGCAGCACCAGGTCGGGCGCTGGCCGCGCATGGGTCCACAGCGCCAGGCCTTCGCTCAGGCTCGCGGCCGTGCTGACTTCATAGCCTTCGAGCGCCAGCCCGTCACGCAGCGTCGTGCGCAGGTCACGGTCGTCTTCGACCAGCAGAACGCGAATCATCAGGCAATCTCCTCCGAGGCGGCCTCGGGCATGGGCTGAACCGGCAACCACAGCTCGAAACTGCTGCCGCCGTGGGCGCGCCCGCGCAACTTCAGGTCACCACCATGGGCACGGGCGATTGCCCGGCAAACGGCCAGGCCCACGCCCACGCCGCGCGCGGCGCCCGCCGGTCCGGCGACGTCACCACGCTGGAACACTTCGAACACGCGGCGCCGGTCGGCCGGCGCGATGCCTTCGCCGCGATCGCGCACCGCCATCACCAGCTGCGGCCCGGTGGTCTCGCCAGGCAGCGGTGCCTGCTGCCGTACGACCAGCTCGACTGGACCGTGGCTGTACTTCAGCGCGTTGTCGATCAGGTTGTCCAGCAGTTGCGACAGCAACAGCGCATCGCAACGCAGCAGCGGCAGATCAGGCTCCAGCCGGGCCCGCACACGCTTGTCAAGGTCGCGTCGGCGAGCGTGGGCCAGCGCGGTACCGACGATTTCCTCGGCCGACTCCCAATCGAGACGCAGCAGCATGCCCGGCGTGTCCAGGCGGGCCAGCTGCAGGGTGTTGTCGGTCATGCGGCTGAGCAATTCAACTTCGTCGACGATCTGACCGGCCAGCTTGTCGCGCTGGGCCGGCGCCAGGCGGTCACCCTGGTCGCGCAAAGACGAAGCGGCGCCGAGGATCACCGCCAGCGGCGTGCGGTAGTCGTGCGAGATCGAGGCCAGCAGCGCATTGCGCACCGCCTGCGTCTGGGCCAATGCGCGCGCCGCGTCGCCCTGCTGGGCCAGCACAGCGCGCTGCAGCGCGACGCCGAGCAGGTCGCACAAAGCCTGAGCTCGCAGGCGCGTGGCGTCGGTGGCCGTGTCGGGCTTGGTCAAACGCACCAGCGCCGCTCCGCAACTGGCACCCCGCGAGCGCAATGGCAGGTACCACGCCGGCTGCTCGCTGTGTCGACCGGTCCCGGGGCCGAAGGCCTGCGACTGCCGCAGGCACAGCCACAGGCCGGCGCGCTGGTCGGCATCGACTTCTCCATGCAAATGCAGCTTGGCTTCCTGGTCGGTTGGCGGCAGCTCGTCGAGCAGCAGCAAGAGCGCCGCCGGCGCCCCACCCAGCTCGGACAAGGCCTGCGCCACCGGGCCAGCCTGAGACAGGGGATCCGGCGTGTCGCGCAGGGCTTCCCCGAGCGCCTGCAGCCGAGCGGCCCAGCGTGCCGCGTCGCGGGCCGCCGCGGCCTGGGCACGCAGCCGCCACACCAGGCCGGCGATCAACCAACTCACCATCAGCATCGCGGCCAGCAATGCCGCATGGCGGCCGGCCAGCACCCCGAAGCTGCCGCGCGGTGGCACGAAGCCCCAGTCGAAGCTCAGCGTGCAGATCAGCGCAAAGCCGAATGCCGCGGGCGCCGACAACCAGATGCTGGCCACCACCGAGGCGATGACGAACAGCATCGCCTGGTTGGCCAGGTCCACATGGTGATCGACCAGCAGGGCCCCCGTCCAGGCCAGACCCCACAACGCGAACGCCCCCCCCACGCCGGCTGCACGGCGCCGCCAGGCGGACCGCGCCGGCGGCGCGACAGGCGCCTGCAGCGCCCGCGAGGCCCCCTGGACTGCCGATGCGTTCATGGCCGACACGGTAACCGCGGCGACGTCAGGATGACATCAGGACGAGACCCACATTCAGTCCGCCGCCGACGCGGCCGCGGCACCCTTGGCAGCCAGCTCGGCCCGGATGCGCTTCAGCCGCTCCTTCGGGTCTTCGCCGCTGCCGGCCTGGTTCAGCTTCATCTCGGCGATGAAACGGCTCGGGATGCCGGCGATCGTGTCGCGGCCTTTCTTGCGCCGGCGCAGCGTGCTGACGACCAGCGTCTTCTGCGCCCGCGTGATGCCCACATACATCAGCCGCCGCTCTTCCTGCAGCCGCTCGAGCGTCATTTCCTCGTCGTCGGTCTTGAACGGCAGCAGGCCTTCGTTGACGCCGGCGAGGATGACGTGCGGCCACTCCAGCCCCTTGCTGGCGTGCAGCGTCGACAGCACGACCTGGTCTTGCTCGTCACCGCGCTCGGCCAGGCTCAAGATCACGCTGATCGTCTGCGCCACGTCGAGCACGCTCTTGCGCTCGCTCTCGAAGGTTCCGCCTTCCTGCGTGATCTCGCCGCCGCAGCGCTTGGCGACCCAGTCGACGAAGTCCAGCACGTTGCTCCAGCGCGAGGCGGCGAGCTTTTCGCTGTCTTCGCTGTCGTACAGATGCTTTTCGTAGTCGATGTCCTTCAGCCAGTCCAGCAGCAAGGCCTTGGCATCCTCCGCACCCACCGTCGTGCGCGCCCTGTGCTCCAGGTCGTTCACATAACGGCCGAATTCATGCAGCGAGCCGATCGCCTTGGCAGGCAAGGCAGCGGGCAGGCTCTCGGCGAACAGCGCCTCGAACATGCTGGTCTTCCACTTGTGCGAGAACTCGCCCAGCTTGCCGATCGTCGTGTGGCCGATGCCGCGCTTGGGCGTGGTCACCGCGCGCAGGAAGGCCGGGTCGTCGTCCTGGTTCACCAGCAGGCGCAGCCAGGCGCACAGGTCCTTGATCTCGGCCTTGTCGAAGAAGCTCTGGCCACCCGAGACCTTGTACGGGATCTGCGCCGCACGCAGCTTCTGCTCGAAAGCACGCGCCAGGTGGTTCGCGCGATAGAGGATCGCGAAGTCGGCGAACTTGTTGCGGCCGTCGTTGCTGCGCAGCGCCTGGATGCGGGCGACCGCGCGGTCGGCCTCGTGCTCTTCACCGTCGCATTCAGCCACCCGCACCGGCTCGCCGTCGCCGAGGTCGCTCCACAGCTTCTTGGCGAAGATCTTCGGGTTGCCGGCGATCACCTCGTTGGCCGCGCGCAGGATCGCGCTGGTCGAGCGGTAGTTCTGCTCCAGCGGGATCACCTTCAGGCTCGGGAACTCTTCGGGCAGCTTCTTCAGGTTCTCGATCGTCGCGCCGCGCCAGCCGTAGATGCTCTGGTCGTCGTCGCCCACGGCAGTGAACATGCCGCGCTTGAACTCGTCCGGGTGGTTGACCAGGCCCTTGAGCAGGTCGTACTGGACTGCGTTGGTGTCCTGGTACTCGTCGACCAGCACATGGCCGAACTGGTTCAGCCACTTGGTCTGCGCTTCGGGGCAGGTGGTGACCAGCTTCAGTGGCAGGCTGATCAGGTCGTCGAAATCGACCGCCTGGTAGGCCGAGAGCCGTTCTTCGTACAGCGCCATCACCCGGGCCGCGACACGCTCGTCGTCATCTTTCGCTGCAGCCGCCGCGCCGGCGCTGTTCAGCCCCTGGTTCTTCCACAGGCTGATCGTCCACTGCCAGCGGCGGGCCATCGCGTTGTCGGTGCAGGCGCCCGCATCGCGGATCACGCCCAGCACGTCGTCGGCATCGAGGATCGAGAAGTTCGGCTTCAGGCCCAGCTGCTCGCCGTCTTCGCGCAGCATGCGCACGCCCAGGCTGTGGAAGGTGCTGATCGCCAGGTCCTTCGCCGCCTTGGGCCCGACCAGCGCCTTGGCCCGTTCACGCATTTCCAGCGCCGCCTTGTTGGTGAAGGTGATCGCGGCGATCTGCTTCGGCGCCATGCCGGTCTGCAGCAGGCGGGCGATCTTGTGCGTGATCACGCGCGTCTTGCCCGAGCCGGCGCCGGCCAGCACCAGGCAGGGCCCACGCAGGTAGTGGACGGCCTCCATCTGGGCGGCGTTCAGGCTGGCGGGCGGTGGGGCAGACATGGGCAGTGGGCAGGCAAGTGGTGCGTCGGCGCGGCAAACGCGCAACCGCGACGCGTGACGTCAGAGTTTGTGGGTCGAGAGCAGCAGGCTCGTCTCGGTGTGGGCGATGCCCTCGATGAGGCGGATCCGGCTCAGCACACGGTCGAAAGCTTCCAAGCTGTCGGCACGCAATTCGGCCACGATGTCCCAGCGGCCGTTGGTGGTGTGCAGCGTCTGCACCGCCGGGTCGCCGCGCAACGCGCGGATCACCGCGTCAGCCGCGTTGCCTTCGACAGCGATCGTCATCAGCGCCGCGATGCGGTTGGTTTCGGTCTGCGGCTTCAGCCGCACGGTGTAGCCGACGATGGTGCCGTTGGCTTCGAGCCTGGCGATGCGGTTCTGGACCGTACCACGCGCCACGCGCAAGGTCTTGGCCAGCGAGGCCACCGAGGCACGCGCGTCGGCGCGCAAAAGGCTGAGCAGCTGTTGGTCGACGTCGTCCATTGGATTTGATCAAAACGCCAGCCGATTCTACCGTTTTGCGCAATCGGCCTTACAGATTGCACAGTTTGCTGCCTTCTTGTTGGCTGCAGTCCTGCCGAAAATCCAGTCAAGGCAGTGCACGGGGGCCGCGCGCATTGCTGTTGGTACTCACTGACATCAGTGAAACACCCATTCGAGACACCCCGGCCCAACTAACCGCAAGACGAGAGTCCCATGGTCGACTACATCGGCATCGCCGACATCCAACGCCTGGTCCAACACATTGGAGCCGGCGCCTTCATCGAACGCCTCGCCGGCGAAATCGAGGCCGATTACCGGCGCTGGGCCCTCTTCGAGAAGTCCGCCCGCCTGGCCAGCCACTCCGACGTCGGCGTCATCGAACTGATGCCCACCAGCGACGGCGCGCTGTACTCCTTCAAGTACGTCAACGGCCACCCGAAGAACACCTCGGAAGGCCTGCTCACCGTCACCGCCTTCGGCGTGCTGGCCGACGTCAACACCGGCTACCCGGTGCTGCTGTCGGAGCTGACGGTCACCACCGCACTGCGCACCGCCGCCATGTCGGCCTTGGCCGCCAAGTGGATGGCCCGCCCGGACAGCCGCGTGATGGCGCTGATCGGCAACGGCGCCCAGAGCGAGTTCCAGGCGATCGCCTTCCACCGCATGCTGGGCATCCGCGAGCTGCGCCTGTTCGACGTCGACGGCCAGGCCAGCGCCAAGCTGGAGCGCAACCTGCGTGCGCTGCCGGAACTGTCCGACCTGACGATCGTGCGTTGTGAGTCGACCGCCGAAGCCACCGAAGGCGCCGACATCATCACCACCGTCACCGCCGACAAGCGCAACGCGACCATCCTCGAGCCGTCGATGATCCGCCCCGGCGTGCACATCAACGGCGTCGGCGGCGACTGCCCCGGCAAGACCGAGCTGCACCGCGACATCCTGCTGCGTGCCGATGCCCGCGTGATCGTCGAGTACGAGCCGCAATCGCGCATCGAAGGCGAGATCCAGCAGCTGCCGGCAGACTTCCCGGTGACCGAGTTCGCCGACATCGTCGCTTCGGGCCACAGCGCCCGCCAAAGCGGCGACCAGGTCACGATCTTCGACTCGGTCGGCTTCGCGCTGGAAGACTTCTCGGCCCTGCGTTTCCTGCACCTGCTGCTGGGTGAACAAAAGGAAGCCTCGCGCCAGATCGACCTGGTGCCGCGCCTGGACGACCCGAAGGACCTGTTCGGCGGCGTGCTGGGTGGCGCGCCCACGCGCGCGAAGCTGCGCAGGGTTGCATAACGGCGCCAAACTGCGCCGCGTCGCCTGAGCGTTTCGACGCTCCCATCAAAAAAGCCCGGGCATGCCCGGGCTTTGTCGTTTCAGCGGCCGCCGATCACTCGGTCAGGCAGCGCAGCTTGGTGGCCTTCAGCACGCGCTGGCCGTCGACAGTCGTCAGCTCGCCGACCACCTCGACCAGCACACCGACCGCCAGGTCCGCCGCGCTGCCGTGGATGAAAGTTGCTGCCGATGCATCGATGCGTTGCGGTCCGATCTTGAAGTTGGACAGCGACTTGAACTCGCTGATGCCACCAGCCACACGCGGCTTGTAGGCGTCTTCGGTGATCAGTTCGATCCAGGTCGCGGCCACGGTCCGGGTCGAGGCGATGAACTTGCCTTTCGCCAGCACCATCACGCCGTTTGCCAGATCGGCACGGCTGCCGCCTTCGAACACCGTGTCGTCGTTGAAGCTGACCGCCATGCCCGGCAGCTTGAAGTGGCCACCGCCCACGGTGCCGAGATCAGAGATCCGGCCACCGACGACCGCTGCGGTCTTGGCCAGGTCGGGCAGGAAGTCGACCCGGCTCACCCAGACGATGCCGTCGTTGTCGGCCACCCCCGTCACCTGCACTCGCTTGCCATTGGCCAGCGTGTCGCGCGTGCCGTCGACGAACACCACGCCATCGCCCAGCTTCAGTGTCACGCCGAGGAACTCGAAGCTGCCGGCACCGGCTTTGTACTCCCGCACCTCACCCATCAGCTTGACTGTCTGCGCGGCAGGCGGCGCCTTGAACGCCACCGTCTTGGCCTTCAGCACCTCGCCCTTGACGACTCCGGTGATGACCACCCGGGCGCCGTTGCCCAGGTCCGCCGCCACACCATCGATGAAAGTGGCAGCACTGGCATCGACCCATTGGCCCTGGACCTTGAACTTGGCGCCCGAGACCCAGTCGCCGATCGTGCCTTCCAGGGTCTTCGGCACTTCCACCACCGGCGCCGGCTTGATGATCGTCATCGAGCTGGCCTTCAGCGTGCCTTCGACGACCGCGCCCTCCAGGCTGACGATCGCCCCCAACCCGACGCTGCCGATGCCGTTGACCCGGGCCTGGCTCGCATCCACCTTGATGCCTGAGACGGTGAAGCTCGCGATCGACTCGAACGCCGTGACACCACCACCCAGCACGAAACCGGCGCCGTTGTCGGGCGTGATCAGCTTCAGCGCGTCGGCCTTCAGCACACCGCCCGCCGGCAATGCCTTGGCATAGACCATCGCCAGTTGCCCGGCGCGCGGCGTAGCGCCCAGCGGCAGCACATCCGCGGCCCGGTAGTCGACAGTCATGTCATTGAACTTGAAGCGGTGCGTGTCGAGGTTCAGCTCCTTGATCACGCCACCGACCTTGATGCCCTTGCCCAGCTCGGTCTTGGGCTTGCGCTCGACCCGCGTCGCCAGCAGGCTCTTGTCGTCCTGCAGCGTGCCGTGCACTTCGACCGCGTCACCCAGGGCCAGCGCGGTGAAGCTCGCCACGCCTGAGAACACCGTGCGCCCTTCACCCTCGGTGCGGACGACGATCTTCTGGCCATACACCATGAAGCTGCGGCTGTCGAAATTCAAACCGCCGATCGGGCCGAAGACGCTCGGCTGGATCGTTACCTCGCTGGCACTCGCGCCGGCGGCCTGGATGGTGACCCGCATGCCCAGTTGTAGCTGGTCGGCGCTGACATCGGTCGGCGCGGCGGGGTTGGCCTCCGAGCGGACCCGCGCCTGCGTCGTGTCATAGGCCACACCGTCGACGCTGAGCTGGCCGAGGCCGGTCACGGTGCCGGTCAGTTGCTGCGCGCTTTCGCGGCTGGCGGCGTCAGAGGATTGCCGCTCGGCCGCGGGTGTCGCCTCGCCACCGCCGCAGGCGGCCAAGGCGAAGAGCAAGGCCGCGCTGAGGGCCGACAGCCCGAAGTGGGAGAGAAGGTGTTGAGAACGGGTTTTCATGGAAGCTCCGAAGGTCAAGAGGAGCCCATGAAAGAACGGAGGCGTGCACCAGGTCTGGCGGTCCGGCGGCCGTGGACAGTGAACTGTCGGTAGGCCCGTTGACTTTGCGCCCCCACCTTTCGATGGGTTTGCCAAAACGATTCGTCTATGTGACTTTTCGTTTCAGACGTGTGCACTGTATTCAGCGGAACGCCGGTCATGCCGGCCATCCGACCGGCGGGCGATCGATGGCGACGAGTGGTGTGACGCCCCCTGAAGGCCGTGAACTGGTTTGCAAAACATCGTTCGCCGCAGCCGTTCGGCGACCCAAAAAGCGCCTGAGATCGCCTTGGGCGGGCTGAACGCCCCGCGTTCGCGTGCTGGCCGAGCGCCTGGCCATGCTTATGCGTCCCTGATGCGGGGTCGACGAAGCTGGCGCCATCAGGACGGTGGCCAGGCTGACCCCGCCGCCCTCCCGCTGTCCAGGCCAACTGAGGCATCCGGGCTCCTGGGCCAGCCATGTTGTGGCGGGGTGCTTGCCCGCCGATGAAAGGCGCACCATGCCCTCGCTCACCGAATTCAAACTCCTGCCCTTGACCGCGGTCGCTGGCCAGCCGCAGCTGCCGCAGGCCAGCCAGACCGCCACCCTCACCGACGCGGCGGTCAGCCAGATGACCGACCTGCGCCTGGCCCCTTGCGTCAAGGTCGATCACCGTGACGGCATCGCAGCGACGCTGCATGTGATGCAGCGCGCGGGCGTGCGCATGGCCTTCGTCACCGGTATCGCCGGTGAGCTGATCGGCCTGGTCACCTCCGACGACCTGCAGGGCGAACGGCCGATGCTGCGGGCGATGGCCGACCATGTCTGCGTCGAGGAACTGACGCTCGACCAGGTGATGACACCGCGCGCCGAATGGCGGGTCGTCGATGCCTGGCAGATCGAGCACTGCCGGCTCGGCAACGTGGCCGCAACGATGCGCGAACACGGCCTGCGCTATCTGCTCGTGATCGAACGCGACGCCGGCGGCAGCCAGGTCCGCGGCTTGTTCTCGGCCCGCCGGCTCGAGCTGGTGCTGGGCGTCGAGCTCGGCTCGGGCCCGCTGTCGCGCAGCTTCGCCGAGCTGGAGGCGGTGCTGGTGCGCTGACGCCGTCAAGCATGGCGGGGTAAGCTCGCGCGCCGATCTTTCGCTGCGCGCAGCGCCTGCCCCTTGTCGACGACGCCCCCGCCACCACCCCAGCGCATCCAGATCATCGGCGCGTCCTGCGCCGGCAAGACGACGCTCGGCCGCACGTTGGGCGCACGCCTGGGGCTGCCGTTCACCGACATCGACGACCTGTGGTGGTCGCCAGGCTGGATCGAGGCCGGCCACAGCAGCCTGCGCCGCCGGCTCGAACCGCTGGCCGCCGCGCCGGCCTGGGTCATCAGCGGCAACTATTTCGCCAGCAGCGAGCCGGTGCTGTGGCCGCGTCTGCAGTGGCTGATCGTGCTGGACTTCCCGCTCGGCCTGTTGACACGGCGGGCGCTGTGGCGCACCGTGCGGCGCGCCGCCACCGGCGAGCCGTGCTGCAACGGCAATCGCGAAGAGTGGCTACGGCTGCTGCAACGTGACGGCATCCTCCGCTATACCTGGCGCACCTGGGCCGCCCGCCACGCGCGCTACCAGGGCTTGGCCAATGACCCGGCACTGGCCGCGGTGTGGGTCACGCGCCTGGGCAGCCCGGCCGAGGTCGAGGCCTTGCTCGCCAGCTTGCCGCCCGCCCCTTTGTCTGCCCAGGCCTCGCTGAACAGCCCCGATGCCCCCGATCCTGCTTGACCCCCAACGGCGCGCGCTGCTCGCCGCGGCGCTGGCCGCCGGCGCGGCGCCGGCCTTCGTTCGCCACGCGCTGGCGGCGGATGTGGCACGTTTCGAATTCGGTGTCGCCAGCGGCTTCCCCCAGCCCGGTGGCATGGTGCTGTGGACGATGCTGACCGGCGCCGACCTGCCCGAGCGCGCCGAGGTGCGCTGGGAAGTGGCGCGCGACGAGGGCTTTCGCGACATCGTCGCGCGAGGCACCGAGACCGCCGACGTCGCCTGGGGCCACAGCGTGCACGCCGAACCGAGCGGCCTGGCCCCGGGACGCTGGTACTTCTACCGCTTCGAAGCGCTCGGCGCATGCAGCCCGGTGGGGCGGACCCGCACCGCGCCGGCGCCTGACGAGAACGCGCCGCTCGCTTTCGCGATCGCCAGCTGCCAACGCTACGACGCCGGCCGCTACGCCGCCTGGCGCCAGCTCGCGAGCGAACCGCTGGACCTGGTACTGTTTCTCGGCGACTACATCTACGAGTACCCGTCGTCGCCGCTGTCGCCGCGCCAGCACGAGGCCGGCTACACCCGCACGCTGGCGGAGTACCGCGCCCGCTACGCCACCTACCAGCGCGACCCGCAGCTGCAAGCCGCCCACGCCGCCTGCCCGTGGCTGCTGGTGTGGGACGACCACGAGGTCGAGAACGACTACGCCGGCCTCCAAGGCAACGAGTTGCAGACGGATTTCGCAGCCCAGCGCGTGGCGGCTTACCAGGCCTATTGGGAGCACCTGCCATTTCCGAAGGCACTGCGTCCCACCGGCAACAGCGAGATGCGCATCTACGGCGCGCACGACTGGGGCCGCCTGGCGCGCATCCTGGCGCTCGACGATCGCCAGTACCGCGATCCGCAGGCCTGCCAGAAGCCTGGCCGCGGCGGCTCCGGCAACGTGACGCTGAAAGACTGCGCCGCCTTGCGCGACCCGCGCCGCACGCTGCTGGGCGAGGCGCAAGAGCAATGGTTGGCCCAGGCCTGGGCCACCGACCGGCCGTGGAACCTGCTGGCCCAGCAGACGCTGATGGCCCGCTTCGCCTGGAGCGATCCGGCCGGCGCCGACGGCGGGCTGTACTGGACCGATGGTTGGGACGGCTACGCCCCGGCGCGCCAGCGCCTGTTCGACGGCATCACGCAACGCAAACTTGGCGGCGCCGTGGTGCTGGGCGGCGACGTGCATGCGCATTACGTGGCCGACCTGAAGGCCGACTTCGCCGACCCGCGCTCGGCGACGCTGGCGACCGAGTTCTGCAGCAGTTCGATCACCAGCCTCGGCCTCGACCAGGCCAAGATCGACGCCGCGCGGGCGCTGAACCCGCACGTCAAATGGGGCCGTGCCGACAAGCGCGGCTACATCAGCTTCAGCCTCGACGCGAAGCAGATCGAGGCGCGGCTCATGGTGGTGGCAGATGCCATCGACGCGTCGAGCAAGGTCGACCTCGCGGCCCGCTACGTCGTCGAAGCCGGCAAGCCCGGCGCGCAGGTGTGAACCCCCACGCTCCCTTCCGGGAGCTGCCCCCCGAGGGGGCTCGCGCAGCGGACCGGCAAAGCCGGATCCGCGCACGCCACTTGATGACGAGCGACGCTACGCGCGCTCGGCAACCTACGCGATGAGCGCGATCTTCGCCGTCACGCTGCCGTTCTTTGCGCTGGTGCTGTGCGGCTACCTCGCCGCCAAGCGCCATGTGCTGCCGGCCAGTGCGATCCCTGGGCTGAACGCGTTCGTGCTGTTCTTTGCGCTGCCTTGCCTGCTGTTCCGTTTCGGCCAGAGCACACCGCTGCTGCAGCTGCTGAACCCGGCCGTGCTCGGTGTCTACGTGCTGGCCGCGCTGATCATCGTGTTCTTCACGATCGCGGTCACGCTGTCCGAGCGGCTGCGCCTGAAGGACGCCGCGTTCGGCGCACTGGTTGCGGCATTTCCGAACTCGGGCTTCATGGGCGTGCCACTGCTGGTCGCGCTGCTCGGTCCGGCGGCTGCGGGGCCGGTGATCTGCACGGTGCTGGCCGACATGCTGATCACCAGCTCGTTGTGTCTCGGGCTGGCGCAGGCCGCCGGCGCGGGTGCGGGTGGCGGCCGGGCGGCCGCCATGCGTGCGCTGCGCGGTGCGCTGTCCAACCCGCTGCCCTGGGCCATCGTGCTGGGGGCGGCGGCCGGCGTCACCCAGCTGCAGCTGCCCGCGCCGGTGCAGGCGATCGTCAAGATGCTGGCCGATGCGGCGAGCCCGGTCGCGCTGTTCACGATCGGCGCCGTGCTGTGGCGTTCGCGCGACCCGGCGCACCGCAGCGCCGACGCTGACGACGGCTCACCACTGCCCGTCGCCGCGCCATTGCGCCAAGTCGCGCCGGTCGCAGCGATCAAGCTCTTGCTGCACCCGCTGCTGGTGCTGCTGCTCGGTGCCGGTGCGCGCGAAGCCGGTGTGCCACTCGGCAGCTTCGAGCTGATGGCCTTGACGCTGACAGCCGCGCTGCCGAGCGCCAGCAACGTGTCACTGCTGGCTGAGCGTTATGGCGCCGACAACGGCCGCGTGGCGCGCATCATCATGGTCTCGACCGCGCTGGCCTTCGTCACCTTCAGCGCTGCGGCCTGGTTGTTCGACATCAAACCCTAGGGCTGACGCGGCACAGCCGGTCCGGCCGCAGCAGCCCGTACAGGCCCGAGTCGGACACCTCGCCCGCCACCCACCAGCGTTCGCGCAAGGTGCCTTCGAGCCGGAAGCCCAACCGCTCCAGGCTCGCGGCCGAGGCGGCGTTGCGCGGGTCGATGTCGGCTTCGAGCCGGTGCAGCAGAAGGTCGTCGAACGGCGCACCGGCGCGGTGGTCGAAGGCCAGGTCGACCAGTGCGTTCAGCGCCTCGCTCATCAGGCCGTCACCCTGCTGCTCGAACGCCAGCGCGTAGCCGATCTCGGCGCGGCGGTTGCCGGGGTCGATCTTGAACAGGCTCGCAGTGCCGACCACGCGGCCAAGGTCGTGCCGCACCAGCCCGAGCCGCAGGTCACGCCGCTCGGCGAGCGACTCGCGGTCCGACGCGACCATGCGCAGGGCCTGCTCGCGGTCGGTCCAGGCCGGCGTGGACCAGTAGCGCATCACGCGCGGGTCACCGAAGATCGCAAAGAGATCATCGGCATCCGTGTCGGCCAGCGGCCGCAGCGTCAGGCGCGGCGTGGTGATCAAGAGGTCGGCAAATGGCGTCATGTTGAGGAGGTCCAGGTCTGGCTCAGCCAGCCGCCGTCAGCTTCGAACCGGCAGGTGGCCAGTGCGCCGTTGACGAGCGTGAACTGCGGCTGGCGGTGGCCGATGTCGAGGTCGACCAGCACCGGGCACGGCAGGTCGCCGAGCGCATCGAGTGTGGCTTGTGCATGGCTCAGCCGGTTGGGCGCCGTCACCTCGGACGCGGCCGAGCGGCCCAGCAGCACGCCGGCCAGGCCGTCGAACCAGCCGTGCAGGCGCAGGCTGTGGAAGGTGCGCAGCATCTCGCATGGGCTTTGCTCGCAGTTCTCGAGGTACAGCAGCGTGCCGTCCTTGTGATGGGCGCGGATGAAGCCGGGCACGTCGCCGAAGCGGGTGCCGGCCAGCCGGCCCACCGTGTCGAGACAGCCGCCGATCAGGTGGCCTTGCACGGTCAGCGGCTCATCGCGGCCATCGAGCCGGCGCCAGCGGGTCGGCTCGGTCTGGTTCAGGGCTGCGTTGGTGTCGGTCTCGAACGGGATCCACTGCACCTGGTAGCGGCTCGACGCGCCCTGCACGATCGGTGTTGCACCGTCGTGCGTCAACACGTCGAACACGCCGGTGACCAGCGGGTCGGTCTGACTCGGCGCCAGGTCCATCAGGTTGGTGCCGTGTGCGCTGGCCCAGCCTGCGCACAGCGCCAGCGGCATCTGCAAGGTGCTGATGTCGGAAAAGCCGAGCAGCCATTTCGGCGGCAGCGCACGCAAGGCGTCGAAGTCGAGCAAGGGCAACAACTCGATCGCCCGTTCGCCACCCCAAGGCGGCAACACCGCGGCGATGGTCGGGTCGGTCAGGAAACGCATCAGCTCTGCCGCGCGCTGCGCCGCCGGTGCGCTGGCATCGTGGTGCTGGCGGCGCAGGCAGTCGCCTTCGATGACCTGGAAGCCGCGCGCACGCCAGTGGTCCAGCACCAGGTCCAGCCGCGGCAGCGCCCCCGGCGCGACACCAGAAGAAGGGGCCGTGATGGCGACCGTGTCGCCGGGGCGCAAAGGGCGGGGAAAGCGGAGCATCGCGCAAGCCATGGTTTACCAGAGCCGCACAGGCTACCTCAGCGCGAGAGACTCAACCCCCAAGTTGCATCGAGGACGTGTCGCATGAAGCCGACGGACGCACGCATGGTGATCGTGGCCTACCGCCCCCGCCCGGGCCAATCTGCAGCCCTGGCCGACGTGGTACGGCGCCATGGCCCGGTGCTGCGCGCGCAAGGCCTGGTGACCGAGCGGCCCTTCATCACCTGCGAGGCCGCCGACGGTACGCTGGTCGAAATCTTCGAATGGCGCTCGGCCGGGGCGATTGCCGCCGCGCACGACAACCCGCAGGTGCAAGCCCTGTGGGCCGAGTTCTTCGCCGCTTGCGAGTATTTGCCGGTCGGCCTCCTGGCAGAGTCGGCGCAGCTGTTCAGCGAATTCACGCCGCGCGATGACCTGGTTGGTTAAGCTGCGCGCCTTCGCAATTGCCCTCGGAGCTTGTCGATGAATTGCCTGTTTCGTGCCATGGCCGTCGTGGCTGCGTTGGTTGCGCCGGCCGCGATGGCCGCCCCCGAAGCCGTCACTTCCGGCCTGACGGTGGCCCAGGTGCTGGAGCGCTCACCCGCCAAGGACTGGCGCCCGCTCGACCCTCAGAACACGCTGTTGATGGACCTGGCCGGCGACGGCTCGCGCCAGGTGATCATCGAGCTGGCGCCGCGTTTTGCGCCGCGCCATGCAGCCAACATCCGCACCCTCGCGCACGAGGGCTACTGGGACGGCCTGGCCATCATGCGGGTGCAAGACAACTACGTGACGCAGTGGGGCGACCCGAACGGCGAGGTGCCCGAGAAGACCAAGCCGCTGGGCAGCGCGTCGCCCAAGCTGCCGGCCGAGTTCTCTGTGCCGTTGAAGGGCCTGCCGCTGGTTCGCCTGCCGGACGTCGATGGCTGGGCACCGGTCACCGGCTTCGTCGACGGCATGCCGGTGGCGGCCGACCCGAAGACCGGCCAGGCCTGGCTCGCACACTGCTACGGCGTCGTGGGCGCGGGCCGCGACATGGCCAAGGACAGCAGCAACGGCACCGAGCTGTACACCGTGATCGGCCAGTCGCCGCGCGGACTGGACCTGAACATCACCGTCGTCGGTCGCGTGCTGCAGGGCATGCAGCACCTCGTTGCGCTGCCGCGCGGCACGGCCGAGATGGGGTTCTACGGCCCGGGCGAACAGCGCACGCCGATCCAGCGTGTGCGTTTGCTGGCCGACGTGCCCGAAGCCGAGCGTCCGGCCCTCGAGGTACTGCGCACCGACAGCGCCACCTGGCCATCATTGCTGCAGGCGCGGCGAGTGCGCAAGGAAGACTGGTTCGTCCACAGCCCGCACCACATCGGCCTGTGCAATGCGACGGTGCCGACGCGGCCACGCGGGACGCCGCCGGAAACCGGGCGGCCAGCGAAGTAGGTTTTACCAAGGCGCGCGCAGCGCCACCGTCCATCAAGTGGCGTGCGCGGATCCGGCTTTGCCGGGCCGCTGCGCGAGCCCCCTTGGGGGGCAGGCCCCGGAAGGGGCCGTGGGGGTCGGTCAATCCCGTTCGACTGAGCGCAACAGGTCCGACAAGGTCTTGCCCGCTTCGTCGCGAAACGGCTCGTCGAGCATCGTGACCTCGGCGATGCGGTCGACGCGGAAGTTGCGGAAGTCGCTGCGCTGCTCGCACCAGGCGCCCAGCGTCCAGACAGCGCCCCAGTAGAAGCAGCCCAACGGGCGGATCGTGCGGGCGCTGTCGCGGCCGGATTCGTCGCGGTAGGCGATGCGCAGCTTGCGGCGCAGCTCGATCGCGCCGCGCAAGCGCTCCAGCCGCGTGCGCACCGGGTCGGTGTCGCCGTAGCTGGGGGCGTAGATCGCCAGGCTCTCGGCGGCCGCGCGTGCGGCGGTTGGCAGCACCGCCAGGATCTTCGACAGTGCGGCCTCGGCTGCGCGCGCCAGTTCACTGTCCAGCCGCGGCTGCGCCAGCCGCACGGAGGCGACCAGGGCTTTGGCTTCGTCGGTCGAGAACATCAGCGGCGGCAGGTCGTAGCCCACGCCGAGCCGGTAGCCGACGCCTGCCTCGCCCTCGATCGGCACGCCCTGCGTCTGCAGGTCGGCCACGTCGCGGTAGACGGTGCGCAGCGACACCTCCAGCCGCTCGGCGAGGAAGGCGGCGGTCGACAGACGTCGGCCGCGGATCAGCTGGACCAGTTCGAACAGTCGGTCGGCTCGGCGCATCAGCCCATCGCGGTGCAGATTTCGACCAGCACGCCGTCGGGGCAGCGCACGTAGGCCACGGTCTGGCCCCAAGGCTTGACCGTCGGCGGTGTCAGAAGCTTCGCGCCATGGTCCACCGCACGCTGGCAGGCTGCCGGCACGTCGGTCGCCACCAGGCCGATCTCGACTCCGAGCGGCTTGTCCGACTTGTCGGCCGCCACGTAGTCCTGCCCCAGGCTGCCACGCGCGGTGTCGTGCTGCGCAAACGCCAGCGCCGTCGCGCCCGTCTCCAGCTCACCGTACCCGCCGCCCGGCGCCACGAAGCGCCGCTTCAGGCCAAACGCCCGCTCGAAAAACGCCAACGAAGCTTCGACGTTGGCGACGTACGCAATCGTGTAGGCAAAGTGCATCACAGTCTCCAGTTCAGCGCGCCCATGCTACGCGGCTGACCAAACGGCCCGCCCGTCAGGGCCGGCCACTCCAAGTGGCGTGCGCGGATCCGGCCGGTCCGCTGCGCGAGCCCCCTCGGGGGCCGAGGCCGGACATGAACAGTCCTGAGGACTGTTCGTGCCTGCCGAGGGGCCGGGCCTCTGGCCCGGCGCGGCCTGCAAGGTAGCCCCCGGAGGGGGCGTGGGGCTCAATTTCTGGCGTGGGGGTCAACGGGCCGCGTGAATGCCCACGCGATTCCCCTCACTGTCCTCGATGTGCACGAACGCACCCATGTCGCCCGGCAGGTCGACCCGTGGCAGCAGCAGCTTGCCACCGGCTTCGCCCAGGCGGGCAACGACCGCGTTCAACGAGGGTTCGGCGTTCAGATAGACCACCGTGCCTTCGGTGCTGGGCGCCGGTGCGTTGGTGCCGGCATACAGGCAACCGCCCACGCCACTGCCTTCGGCATAGGGGAATACCGCCAGTGTCGTGTCAGGACCCATCGCTTCGCGGCGCAGCGGACGGGCGAACAGGGTTTCGTAGAAACGCTGGGCGCGGTCGAGGTCGCGCACCGGGATTTCGAACCAGTTCAGCGCCTGGGTGGGGGTCTTTTGTTCGCTCATCGTCTTCTCCTGTCAGGGTGTAGGTTTCGCGCCGGGATCGAAGCTCGGCACGGGTGTCATGCTGCGTCACCCCTGCTGACAACGTCATGGCAGCAGGGGATTGCGCGGCGCAGGCTGGGGGGCTCCAATCACTGGATGTCGTTTCCCGAGCCCTCGTCCCCCGGGTTGCCCCCAGGGCTGCCGGCCCATGGCCAGCTCGACGCGCTGTATGCCGACGCCTACCGCGAGTTGCGCCGTCTCGCGCGCGCACGCCTGCACGGCGGTGGCCGCAACACCGTGCTCGACACGACCGCGCTGGTGCACGAGAGCTACCTGCGCCTGGCCCGGCACAGCGACATCGCTTTCGAAGACAAGCTGCGCTTCATGGTCTACGCCGGCCGTGTGATGCGCTCGGTCATCATCGACTTGGTGCGCGAGCGGCAGGCCGAGCGCCGCGGCGGCGACGTGGCCCACGTGACGCTGACGACCCAGCTGGGCGAACACCTGCCGGGCAACGCCGGCGAGGCCGAGATCCTGCGGGTGCACGACGCACTCGGCGAGCTGGCCAAGCTCGACGAGCGCATGGCTCAGGTGGTCGAGCTGCGCTACTTCGCCGGCATGACCGAGCCCGAGATCGCGCAGGCGCTCGGCATCACCGACCGCACGGTGCGGCGCGATTGGCAGCAGGCACGCCTGTTCCTCGCTGAAGCCCTGAAATGAGGCCCCCACGCTCCCTTCCGGTCGCTGCCCCCCGTGGGGGCTCGCGCAGCGGACCGGCAAAGCCGGATCCGCTCACGCCACTTGAGAGCGGTGACCCCTGTGGGGCACCTCGTCAAATCCTCGAACCGCTGTCACGCTCCCAAGCAAAGCCGGATCCGCGCCAGCGGCTTGGTTAGGCGAACGGACGGTTGGTCATGAACGCGACGGTGTTCGACATCGCCCCGGCCGAATGGGCGTCGCTGCGGCGATTGCTCGATGAAGCGATGGAGCTGCCCGCGGCCGCGCGGCCGGCCTGGCTGGAAGCACTGCCGCCGGAACAAGCAGCGCTGCGGCCAAGGCTGGAGAGCTTGTTGTCGCATGCCGACGACGAGTCCGATGACACCGCGGACGGCGGCACCACCACCCGCACCGGCCAGCGTTTCGGCAGCATGCCGCGGCTGGCTCCGATCGACAACGAGCCGCCCCCGCTGCCCCCGGATGCCGGCCCGTACCGCGCGATCCGCCTGCTGGGCGAAGGCGGCATGGGCCGCGTCTGGCTGGCCGAGCGCACCGACGGGCTGTTGCAGGGTCGCCCGATCGCGCTGAAGCTGCCGCTCGCGTCGTGGCACCACCCGCAGCTGGCCGAGCGCATGGCGCAGGAGCGCGAGATCCTCGCGGTGCTGGACCACCCGCACATCGCGCGCATCCACGACGCCGGCGTCACCGCCGAAGGCCAGCCCTTTCTCGCGCTCGAGTACGTCGAGGGCGAGCGCATCGATGCCTATGTGCACCGCCAAGGCCTGGACACGCGCCAACGCATCGCGCTGTTCCTGCAGGTGACCAGCGCCGTCGCTCATGCCCATGCGCGGCTGGTGGTGCACCGCGACCTGAAGCCCGGCAACATCCTCGTCACCCCCCAGGGCCAGGTGCGGCTGCTGGACTTCGGGATCGCCAAGCTGCTGGCCGCCGACCCGGCCAAGGCCGAGCTGACCGCGCCGGCCCAGCGCGCGATGACGCCGCAATACGCCGCGCCCGAGCAGATCCTGGGCAAGCCGATCGGCACTGCGGCCGACATCTACTCGCTCGGCGTCGTGCTGTACGAGCTGTTGACCGGCGTGCTGCCTTACCAGCCCAAGCGCGCCTCGGCCGCGGCGCTGGAAGACACCATCCTCAGCACCGCGCCGGCGCGCCCGAGCCAGAAGGCCACCGACGCATCGACACGCCGCCTGCTGCAAGGCGACCTCGACACGGTGCTGCTGAAGGCGCTGAAGAAAGACCCGGCCGAACGCTACGCCACCGTGCAGGCCCTGGCCGATGATCTGCAGCACTGGCTCGACGACCGGCCGGTCAGCGCGCAGGCCGACAGCGCCTGGTACCACGCACGCAAGTTCGTCCAGCGCAACCGGCTCGCTGTCGGGCTGGCGGGGGGCTTCGTGCTGTCGCTCGGCGCCGCCCTCGGTGTGGCGCTGTGGCAGGCCAACGAGGCACGCCAGCAGGCCGCCAAGGCCACCGCGATCACCGGCTTCCTGGTCGGGTTGTTCAAGGCCAACGACATCGAGCAGGCTGATGGGCTGGCCAAGCGCAAGCAGAACGTGCAGCAGCTGCTGGAGCACAGTGCCGATGCGCTCGTGGGCGGCCTGGCCGACCAGCCCGAGGTGCGGACCGATCTGCAACGGGTGGTGGGCGGATTGCTGAACGACCTCGAGATCGACGAAGCAGCGATCCGGATCCGGCAGGCCCGCGTCGCCGGTTTGAAGGCCGAGGGGGGCACGGCCGCCGAGCAGGTGGTGGCATTGCGCGAACTGGGCGAAAGCCTGCGCAGCAACAGCGACTGGGTGGCCGCTCGCAAGACGCTGGACGAAGCCCAGGCCTTGTGCGAGAAGGCGCGGCTGAGCACCGGCACGGCTTGCCTCGGCGTGGCGCTCGACCTCGGCCGCGTCGACTTCGCCGATCGCAAAATCGATGCGGCGCTGGCCCGCGTCGAACCGCTGATCGGCGCCTTGCAACAGCACCCCCAGGCGGTCGACGACCTGGCCGGCAGCCACGAGCTGCTAGCCTTGCTGCGCATGCTGCGCAACCAGCCCGATGCATCGCACGCCGCCTTCGAGAAGGCGCTGCAGCTGCGCCAGGCCCAATGGGGCGAGGGCTCGGTCCGCCTGGCCCAGATGCGCTATCGCTTCGGCCGCCATTTGTGGACCATGCGCCGCCTGGTCCAGGCCGAGGCAGCGTTGCAGGCCTCGTGGCAAGCCACCAGCGCCGCCCTGGGACCTGAACATGTGGCCACTGCGCGCAGCGAGCTGTGGCTGGGCCGGCTGCAGACAACTGTCGGCCTGTCGGGCGACGGCATGACGCACCTGCGCCATGCGCGCGAAGCGATGCTGGCGCAAGCGAGCCGGCTGGACCCGTCGGAACTCTACACAACCCAGGCCACCTGGGCCAACGCGCTGTTGTTCGACGGCCGGCTGGCCGAATCGAAGGCCGCGCTCGACGAAGCTGCGGCACAGCGCCAGCAATTGGGCGCCCGCGCCGGGTCGGACCCGACGCTGGACCTGGCCCAGGCGCGCTGGTCGCTGGACACCGGCCGCTTCGCCGACAGCCGCGCGCAGTTGCTGAAGCTGCGCGATGCGACGGTAACCCAACTCGGCCCGCAGCACCCCTATGTCGCGGACCGTCTGCTGCGCCTGGCCCAGGCCGACATGGCCGCAGGCGACCTGGCTGCGGCCGAGGCCGACCTGCAAGCGACGCAGGCCACCGAGGACTCGAACGAGACCGTGTTCGGCACGCCCAAGCACCGGGCGCAGCTCGTCCAGGTGCTGCTGAGGCTGGAGCAAGGCCGTGCCGCCGAGGCGGCCACGCTGGCAGACAAGCTGCGCCAGCAGGCCGCGGACACACCCCGCGCCGAGCAGTACCGCGAATCGTTCCTGCTGCTGAACGAGGCAGTGGGCCGGGGGCTCGCTGCCGCCGGCCGCGCCGCCGAAGCCACCCCCTACTTCGAGCAGTTCATTGCCGCACTAGAGCCGGCCAACGCGCAGCACCCGTGGCTGGCCCTGGTGCGGGCCCACCATGCCGCCAGCCTGCTGGGCCAGGGCCAGGTGGCCGAGGCGCGGCGCCAGGTTGAGTTGGCCCGAAGCGCCTTGTCGGCCCAGCCGCTGGCGGGGCCCCAGTTCTGGCGGCCCTTGAAAGCCGTTGAAGCGCAGCTGGTGACAGCCAGGCTGCCGTGATGTCGGTCGGTTGTCCGGATCGGGCGGCCGAATGCGTTGTTTGGTTTGCAGGCCCAGCAGTTCGGGCCGATTGACTGAAGGAAAACACATGAACACGCCAACTTTCCTGCGCACCAAAGTCTGGGCGATGGCCGTGCCCTGGGTGCTGGCCGCCGGCCCGGGCTGGGCCGACCAGAACGGCCCCTTGCAGACCCAGACGTGCAACGACCCACCGCCAGCGTTCGAAGGCAGCCTGATGCCCGATGGTGACATCGAGACCCTGGTGACCGGCAAGTGGCTCAAGCCCGGCACGACCCGAACGACCGAGGGCACCAACTCCAAGGAGTCGCCCGAACTGGCGGGGCGCAAGCTCTACAGCGCCAGCTTCGCGTTCTCGGTCCCTGGGACGACGGCACCGCCGGCCAGCGGCAAGTACACCGAGATGATCGTCCAGGGCACCGACAAGACCTGCAAGTGCCACCTGAAGATCGTGGTGGCGCAAGGTTGCATCTCGCGCCTGAACATCTACAAGTACGTCCACCCGCTGAAGCTGGTGGCGGACTACCGCGACGACCTGACGGGCAGGATCCCCTCCAAATCCGCGACGCGCTCGCGCGACGGCACGACCGTCAGCTTCGACCTGATCACCCCCGTCTGCGCCGGGCAGGACACCCGTTGGCTGCTGCTGAACACCAGCGTGCCCGAGGTGATGCAGGTGAACACGCTCGAACTGCTGACCCCCGAAGGGCAGCGCACCCCCTTGCTGCCGGTCCACGTGCCGCTGAACTGAAGGCCCCGCCCGCTGCCGACCGGCGCTATGATTCCCGCTGGTCGGCAGTTCACCCAGGCGTCGCCGCGAGGGCCTTGTTCGAGAGCGAACGGCCCCGAGCTAAACCTGCCCTGATTCACTTCATTCAAGCCCTTGGTCCCATGAGCCCTGCGTTGAACGCGGCGCCTGAACCTCGGCTGCAAGTCGGCGACCCCAGCCCCCGGCGAACCCACCGGGCCCGGTTCATGCGCGCGAGAAAGACGCACCATGACGACCATCGCCACGACCCCTTCTTCTGCTTCCACCCGCGGCCGCGAGCGTGTGCCGCTGCATTGCGACGACCTGTCGCAGTTCGCCAAGACGCTGCGCCTGCAGCTGGGTGAACACCTCGACAAATCGCCCGGCTCGGCCCCCAGCCATGTGCAGCTGCTGAACATGCTGGCCCGCGCGGCCGGCCACCGCAGCGTGCAGGCCTTGCGCGCGCAGGCCACGCTGATCCCGCCCCCCGCGCCATCGGCCGCAAGCCCAGCCGTGAACACCTCGCCCCCGGCCACGCTTGGCGCGCACGCAGTGAAGGCCCTGACCCAGTTCGACGAGCACGGCCGCCTGGCCCGCTGGCCCTACAAGTTCAGCGTGCAGCGGCTGGCAATGTGGGGCCTGTGGCTGCGCTTCGATTCGGGCCGCACCTACACCGAGCGTGAGGTCAACGAGATCCTGAAGGCCTGGACGACCTACGGCGACCATGTCACGCCGCGGCGCGAGCTGGTCGAGATGAAGCTGCTCAGCCGCAAGCCCGACTGCTCGGCCTACTGGAAAGAGCCGCAGCGTCCGACCGACGAGGTGCGGGCCCTGCTGCAGGCGCTGCGCGCGCGGCGCTGATCAATGCTCGCGCGGCCGCAGCGTCGCGGCCAAGGTCTGGTCGACGGCGCTCAGCCACCGCCCCAGCGGTGGCTGGTTATCGTCGTGGGCGGCGTCGGCCGCCGGCCACGCCAGCAGCCACCCGAGCAGCGCGACCGCGCCCACCACCTGCGCGGCGACGATGGCCGGCAACAGCGCCACCGTGTCGACGACCTGCGCCGACAACGGCAACGCACAGCACAGCAGGCAGCCCACCGCGAGGCCGTAAAGCGTGGCGAACACGCGTCGTGCGCGGCGCGACCGCGCGTGGCGCTCGGCGTCGAGTCGATGGTCGTCTGGCTGGCCCGTTGTCGTGTCGGTGGTCGTCATCGCGTTGCTCCCGTGATGACACCATTGGGCCCGGCCACAAGCTCAGGGGCTGAGCCCGCCGCAGGCGGCGACCTTCCCAGCCCCGCCGCACGAACGCGTCAATCGATGCGTTTCAGGATCACCGACCACGACATCGCCGGTATCGTTGATGCCGTAGGCGGAGCTGATGTCGCCGTGGGGCAGCAGGATGGGTCAGTCGATGCGCTTCAGGATCACTGCCATCTCCGCACGATCAGCCTTGCGCTCCGCTCGGGCGGCAATGTCACCGCGGTTGTTGATGCCATAGGCAGCTTTGACCGTGTAGAGTTTGCGGTCGCTCGCTCGCAGCAGGTCATTCAAGTCACGCATGCCTTGGGTGTCATGGAGAAAGCCCCTCTCGTCGCCAATGTTCAGGCTGCGGTCGGAAACCCCGACGATCTCGCCCGCATCGTTGATGCCGGCGGCCCCGGAGTACGCATGACCGGGCAGCGCTCCCAGGCTGGACATCACGCCACCGCGATAGAGGAAGGCGGCGGCGTTTCCGGGAGGCGCCAAGTCCGACGTGCCCACGACGTCGCCGTGCGCATTGATCGCGTTGGCGAAGCTCTCCTTGCCACCCAGTGTCCCGAGGTCCGTGATCGTGCCGTCCTTCAGCATGAACGCGTGGTCGCGATCGTTGGCCGTCTTGGCGACGCCAACGGTCACCCCCGCGTCGTTGATCGCCACGGCACGGCCGTAGCTACCTCCCAGCGTGGGCAGGATGGTCATGACGCCGTCTTTCCAGTGAAAGCCGCGCCAGCCCTTTTCCTCCTGGATCTGGCCATAGCCGACCACGTCACCAAGGTTGTTGATGCCCTCGGCGAGGCTCTCGAGCTTCTTGCCATCGGCCAGCGGACCGAGGTTGGTCAGCACACCGTCTTGCAACAGGACGGCACGGCGCAGGCCACGCTCCGAGGTCGTGCCAGCCACCGCGCCGGCATCGTTGATGTCGTTGGCTTCGGTCCACGGGTCCTTGCCGTGATTGGGCAACAACGGCATGCGTTGACAACCTGACGGCCCACACACCTCGGCGGCATTGCGGAACTCGACCCAGTACTCGTTGACGGTCGCTCCGCCGACTTCGTTCAAGGCGACGGACGTCACTTCGTCCGGCGTGCGCACGATCGGCAGCTCGACGACCTTGTAGCGCTGGGCCCAGGCGCTGCCAGCCAGGGTCAACGAGACCACCGCGACGGCGGTCGACATCTTCAAACGGTTCATGGCATTCCTGTCGGTACAGCGAGCGGCACTCAGGCGCGCGGTCTCATCGAAGGTGCCGACTGTACGCCTCAGTTTGAAAGTTAGCGCCAGGAAACACCCCCGACGTTAGGGGTTAGCTGTAACCAACTTCAGAAGCGCTCGGACGCCAGCAGCAGGCTGGTCTCGGACTGCAGGATGCCGTCAATCAACCGGATGCTGCCAAGCGCGGTGTTGAAGGCCTCGATCGACTCGGCCTGCAACTCGGCGACGATGCCCCAGCGGCCGTTGGTCTTGTGCAGTGCGCGCACGCTGGGCTGGCCGCGTAGCGCGCGCAAGACCTCGGGCGCGCGGTTGCCGTCGACCGAGATCGTCATCAGCGCCCGCACCGGCGGCTGCGCACCCGCCGCCGTTACCCCGCCCAGCACCAGCGTGTAGCCGGCGATCACGCCTTCGCGCTCCAACCGCGCCAGGCGGTTGTGCACGGTGCTGCGCGAGACGCCCGTCTTGCTGGCGAGCGTGCCCGTGCTCAGCCGCGCGTTGTCGCGCAGCAGGCTGATCAGCGCATGGTCGATGTCGTCGAGGGCCGCGTTGGCCTGGGCAGTTGGCATTTCGCGAACAGGGCTTGGCGATTTGCTCAGCATAGCCAGCAAATCGATCGGTTCGCTGTCTTTTGTTTGGACGGCACCCTGGCGAGACTGCGGCCGCCGAGCAACTTCATTCGCCTTCCCGATGACCAGCACCGCCAGCCTGCAAGCCCCCCGCGCCGTCGTGATGATCCGCCCCCACGCCTTTCGCCTGAACCCGCAGACGGCCGTCGATAACGCCTTCCAGAGTCTCGTCGCCGCGACCGACTCCGACCTGGCGGCGGCAGCCTTCGAAGAGGTCAGCGCGGCCGCCGACAGGCTGCAGGCCGAAGGGGTGCGGGTGCACCTGTTCGACGACGACGGCCGCCACGACACGCCCGACTCGGTGTTCCCGAACAACTGGTTCTCGACCCACACCGGCGGCCAGATCGCGGTCTACCCGATGGCGGCACCCAGCCGCCGCCGCGAGCGCCGCCCCGACGTGATCGAGCTGCTGAAGGCCGAGTACCGGGTGCAGGACGTGATCGACTACTCGGGCCTGGCGCACGACGGCGTGTTCCTCGAAGGCACCGGCGCGATGGTGCTCGACCACATCGGCCGCATCGCCTATACGGCGCGCTCGAACCGGGCCGACCCGGTCGCGCTCGAGCGCTTTTGCACCCACTTCAACTTCGAGCCGATGGTGTTCGACAGCGCCGACCGACACGGCCGGCCGGTCTACCACACCAACGTGCTGATGTGCCTGGCGACCCGCTTCGCGCTGGTCGGGCTGGACCTGATGTCCGACCCGCTGCGCCGGGCCGAGGTCTGCCAGCGGCTGGAAGACAGCGGGCGCGAGGTGATCGCGTTGAGCCCGGCGCAGGTTGCCGAGTTCGCTGCCAATGCGATCGAGTTGAGCACGCCCAACGGCCGGCTGCTCGCCTTGTCCGCCCGCGCCGCAGCGGCGCTGACCAGCCAGCAACGCGACACGATCGAGCGCAGCGCCCGCCTCGTCGCACTGCCAGTGCCGACGATCGAACAGGCCGGCGGCTCGGTGCGCTGCATGATCGCCGGCATCCACCTGACGCGGCGTTGATCCCGTTGCGCGGCACGCCGCGCGGCCCCAGGATGGCGCGTTGGCGCAAGGCCCTGGCGCGGCTGGGCAAGCCGGCCACGGTGCGGCTGCCTATGCTCGCCGGTCAATATCGAAGGGGCATCCATTGAGACGCTGGAACGGCTGGGGCGACACGACTGTCGGTCTCGAACTGAACGAGGCCGCTTTGGGCTTTCTGGCCGAGCGGATCGGCGCTGGCCAGCCACCGGCCGATGCGGCGCTGGCGGCAGCGCTGGCGCAGGTCGCCGCCCAGCCATCGCGCCTGCCGCCGCACCCGCGCGTCACCACCGACCCCGAGCAGCGCCTGCGCGCCAGCTTCGGCCAGAGCCTGGGCGACTGGCTGCGGCTGCGCTTCGGGCGCCTGGGCCGCGTCACCGACGGCGTCGCCTGGCCTGAAAGCAACGAAGAGCTGCGCGAGGTGCTGGCCTGGGCCGGCACGGTGGGGGCGGTGGTCATCCCCTGCGGCGGCGCGACCAGCGTGGTTGGCCACCTGACGCCACCCGCCGGCGAACGGCCGGTGCTGACGCTGATGCTGGGCCGGCTGCGCCGCCTGCTGCAGCTCGACCCGCTCGCGCAACTGGCCACCTTCCAGGCCGGCGTTGCCGGGCCCGACCTCGAAGCGCAATTGCGCGCGCAGGGCTGGACGCTGGGCCACTACCCGCAAAGCTTCGAATACGCCACGCTGGGCGGCTGGGTCGTGACCCGCTCGTCGGGCCAGCAGTCGGCACGTTATGGGCGGATCGAGGCGATGTTCGCCGGCGGCACGCTCGAAACGCCGACCGGGCCGCTGGTGATCCCGCCGTTCCCGGCCTCGGCCGCCGGGCCGGACCTGCGCGAATGGGTGCTCGGCTCCGAAGGCCGGCTCGGCGTGCTGACCGAAGCCACCGTGCGCGTGCAGCGCCTGCCCGTGCGCGAGGCGTTCGTGGGCGTCTTCCTGCCCAGTTGGGCGGCCGGCGAGGCCGCGGCGCGCGAGCTGGCGCAGGCGCGGCTGGGTCTGTCGATGCTGCGGCTGGCCAACCCGACCGAGACCGTCACGACGCTGGCGCTGGCCGGCCACGCCAGCGCGATCGCCTGGCTCGAACGCGCGCTGCGCTGGCGTGGCTGCGGCGAAGGCAAGGTGCTGCTGATGCTGGGCCTGACCGGCGGCGCAGCGCAGGTGAGCGCGATGCGCTCGCAGGCCAAGGCCATCTTGCGGCGCCACGGCGGCGTCTCCACCGGCACGCTGCTTGGCCGAAAGTGGCAGGCCAACCGATTCCGCGGTGTCTACCTGCGCAACGCGCTGTGGGAGCGCGGCTACGCCGTCGACACGATGGAGACCGCGGTCGACTGGCCGCGCGTCGGCCCCACGATGGCGGCGATGGAGCAGGCCGGCAGCGCCGCATTGGCGGCCTTCGGCGAACGCTGCCATGCCTACACCCACCTGTCGCACGTCTACGCCCAGGGGTCGAGTGTCTACAGCACCTTCGTCTTTCGCATCGGCCCCGACTTCGACAGCGCCTGGGCGCGCTGGACGGCGCTGAAACGCGCGGTCAGCGAAGCGGTCGTGCGCCACGGCAGCACGATCAGCCACCAGCACGGCGTCGGCAAGGACCACGCGCCGTACCTGGCGGCCGAGAAGAGCGCGCGTGGCCTGCAAGCCTTGCAGGCGCTGGTCGATCACTTCGACCCACAAGGGCTGATGGCCAGCGGCAACCTGCTGCCAGACACCGGGCCAGCCGCTGCGCCGCCTGTCGCCACTTCGGTGCGCGTGCCTGAAGCGACCGGTGAACCGCGCTGAAGACCTCGCCGCGCTGCGCGGCGGTGGCCTGTGGGACGTGCTGGTCGTCGGCGGTGGCATCGCCGGTGCCGGCGTCGCACTCGAAGCAGCGCGTGCGGGTGCCAAGGTCGCGCTGGTCGAGGCGCGCGACTTCGCCGGTGGCACCTCGTCGCGCTCGTCGAAGCTGGTGCACGGCGGGCTGCGTTACCTCGGCCAAGGCCGCATCGGCCTGACGCGCGAATCGCTGCACGAGCGCGACGCGCTGCTGGCCCAGGCCGGTGGCCTGGTGCGGCCGTTGCGTTTCGTGTTGCCGGTGCGCCAGGGTGCCAAACCCGGGCGGCGCAAGCTGGCGCTGGGTCTGCGTCTGTACGACGCGCTGGCCGGCCGGCGCACGCGGTGCTGGCACGACGCCGCCGGCGTGCTGGGCCAAGCCCCCGGGCTCGACAGCCATGAGCTGATCGGCGGCTGGTCTTACCTCGACGCGCAGGCCGACGATGCGCGGCTGGTGTTGCGCGTGCTGTCCGAGGCGCGTTCACTGGGCGCGCGGGTGCTGAACCATCTGCGTGTCGACACGCTGCTGTGCGCCGACAGCCCGATGGCCAGCGGCGGCGTCGTGCAAGGCGCTCGGCTGGTCGACACCGTCAGCGGCGAAGGCTTCGACTTGCGCGCGCGTTGCGTCGTCAACGCCACTGGCGTCTGGGCCGATGTGCTGCGCAGTCAGCTCGGCCATGCCCCGATGCTGCGGCCATTGCGCGGCAGCCACCTGCTGCTGCCCGACTGGCGCCTGCCACTGGCGCAGGCGGTGGGGCTGTTCCATCCACTCGACCAGCGGCCGGTGTTCGCCCTGCCGTGGGAAGGCGCGACGCTGGTCGGCACGACCGACATCGACCACCGCGACGACCTGGCGCACGAGCCCGGCATCACCCGCGCCGAGCTCGACTACCTGCTGCAGGCGCTGCGCCATGCCTTTCCAGCGCTGGCGCTCGGCGAAGCCGACGTGCGCTCGACCTGGTCCGGGGTGCGGCCGGTGGTCAGCTCGGGCCGCGGTGTGGACCCATCGAGCGAACCGCGCGAACACCTGGTGCTCGACGAGCAAGGCCTCATCACCGTCACCGGCGGCAAGCTGACGACCTTCCGCTCGGCCGCGCGGCAGGCCTTGCGCTGCGCGGCTCGCCATGTGCCGGCGCTGGCCGGCGCGAGCGCGGACGGGGCGATCTTCGCGCCACCCGCCGCCGCCTCGAAGGCCCTCGACACGTTGACACCCGCGCTGCGGGAGCGCTGGATCGCCCGCTTCGGCGACGACGCGCCGGCGCTGCTGCAGGCCGCCCGGCCCGGTGAGTTGCAGACGATCGCCAATACCGGCATCGCCTGGGCGGAACTCCGCTGGGCTTGCCGCCACGAAGCGGTCGTGCACTTGGACGACCTGCTGCTGCGCCGCACCCGGATCGGCCTGCTGCTGCGCGACGGCGCCGCCGAACTCGCACCGCGCCTGCAGTCGCTGGTGCAGCAGGAGCTGCACTGGAGCGACGACGAATGGCAGCGCGAGTGGCTGCGCTACCAGGCCCTGATCGCACGCTGCTATGCGCTGCCGCCCAAGGTCGCCGACACCATCACCGACCCTGGACGACTTTCATGAACGACCCCTTGCTGCTCGCGCTCGACTGCGGCACCCAGAGCGTGCGCGCGCTGCTGATCGACCTGCACGGCAACGTTCACGGCAAGGCGCAGCAGGCCTTCGACGACTACGTGTCGCTGCACGACGGCTGGCACGAGCACGACGCCGAGACCTTCTGGCAGGCCGCGGCCAGCGTCTGCAAGCGCGTGCTGCAGGATCATGCCCACGAGCATGCGGCCGAACGCGTGAAGGGCATCGCCGTCACGACCCAGCGCGGCACGGTACTGCCGGTGGATGCCGCGGGCCGGCCGCTGCGGCGCTTCATCACCTGGCTCGACCAGCGCCGCGCGAGCCGCCTGCCACGCATCAACCCGTGGTGGCGGCTGGCGTTCAAGGCGGCCGGCGTCGCACCGACGATCGACTACTTCCAGCGCGAAGCGGAAGTGAACTGGATCGCCGAGCACGAGCCCGATGTGCTGGCGCGCACGCACAAGGTTCTGCTGGTGTCGGGTTGGCTGAACTACCGGCTGACCGGCCGCTTCGCCGATTCGGTCGCGTCGCAGGTCGGCTACCTGCCGTTCGATTTCAAGCGCCAGCAATGGGCCGGTGCGCGCGACTGGAAATGGCAGGCGCTGCCGCTGCGGCCTGAGCATCTGCCCGAGCTGGTGCCGGTCGGTGAGACGCTGGGCGGCCTGACGCGCGAGGCCGCTGCCGCCATCGGTTTGCCCGAAGGCCTGCCGGTGATCGCCGCGGGTGCCGACAAGGCCTGCGAGATCGTCGGCGCCGGTGCGGTCGCGCCGCACATCGGTGCCGTGTCGTATGGCACCACCGCGACGATTGACGTCACGACGCCGCGTTATGTCGAGGCGATGTCGTTCATCCCGCCGTACCCGGCCCTGCTGCCGGGTCAGTTCAACACCGAGGTGCAGATCTTCCGCGGCTACTGGCTGGTGCGCTGGTTCAAGGACCAGTTCGGCCACCCCGAGGTTGCCGAGGCGCTGGCCGCCGGCGTCAGCCCCGAAGCGCTGTTCGACCGCCTGGTGGCCCAGGTGCCACCTGGCTCGCAAGGGCTGATGCTGCAGCCGTACTGGACGCCCGGCATCCGCCACCCGGGGCCGGACGCACGCGGTGCGGTGATCGGCTTCTCGGACGTGCACACCCGCGCCCACCTGTACCGCGCGATCCTCGAAGGCCTGGCCTACGCCCTGCGCGACGGCAAGGAGCGGATCGAAAAGCGCAGCGGCACGCCGATCACCGAGCTGCGCGTGTCGGGCGGCGGTGCGCAGTCGGATGCAGCGATGCAGCTGACCGCCGACATCTTCGGCCTGCCCGCCGCGCGGCCGCACACCTTCGAGACCTCGGGCCTGGGCGCGGCCATCGCCGCGGCAGTCGGTCTGGGCCTGCATCGCGACTTCCCGAGTGCGGTCGCGGCGATGACCCGGCTGGGCCAGCGCTTCGAGCCCAGCCCGCAGCACCACGCGCTGTACGACGCGCTGTACCACGGGGCCTACCAGCGCATGTACAGCAGGCTGGCACCGCTGTACGCGCAGCTGCAGCGGGTGCTGCGCAAGAGCTGAACAGCGGCATGCGTCACACTGCGGGCCATGCCGCCCGTTGCCGCCCCCACCCTGCCTCGCCTGCCGCCGCTCGAGCGAGCGCGGGTCGTCGGTGCCTACGCCAACACGGCGATCGAGACCGCCCGCGAGCAGGGCGCCGACCTGGCGCGCCTGGCCCAGGCCTGCGGGCTGCCGACGTTGACCCCGGCACCGGACCTGACGGTGCGCCAGTACATCCGCCTGCTCGACGCCGCTGCGACGCAGCTGGGCGACCCGGCGTTCGGCCTGCAGGTCGGCCAGCGCATGCGCCTGGCCACTTTTGCCGGCTACGGCCTGGTGCTGTGCACCTGCGCCGACTTTCGCGCCGCCGCCGCGCAGACCTGCCGCTTCGAGGGCCTGGCGCACGACCTCGGCCGCTCGGAGATCGCCGAGGGCAACGGCGTCGCGCACTACTTCTGGCACTCACCCTGGCTCGACCAGCCCGGCGCGCGCCAGCTGAGCGAAAGCGTGGTCGCCGGCATCCGCGCCTTTGCCCACTGGCTGGCCGGTGGCGCGCTGCCGGCCAGCGAGGTGCGCTTCACCCACGCGCGGCCGGCCGAGGTGCCGATCGAGGTCTATGAGCAGGCGCTCGGCGTGCCGGTGTCTTTCGGCGCGCCGGTCACCGAGCTGCGGTTCCCCTCGGCGGTGCTCGACGCGCAGATCCCCCACGCCGACACCAGCCTGTTTCCCGAGCTGGAGCGGCTGGCCGGCGAGCGGTTGCAAGCGCGCGACCGCGAGGCGCAGGAGCCGCCGCTGCTGCGCCAGGTGCGCGAGCAGGTGCAGGCGCGGCTGATGCACGACCGCGCGACGCTTGGCGAGGTGGCCGCCGCGCTGGCCTTGTCCGGCCGCTCGCTGCAGCGCCGCCTGACCGAGGCCGGCATGCCTTTCACGGCCCTGGTCGACGAGACCCGGCGCGAGCTGGCCCCGCGTTACCTGCGTGACGCCAGCCTGAGCCTGACCGAGGTCGCCTTCCTGCTCGGCTACAGCCAGCAGAGCAGCTTCAACCACGCATTCCGCGCTTGGTTCAACTGCACGCCGGCGGCCTGGCGGGCGCGAGCGCTGCAAGCGGCCTCGGTCTCGTTAGCCTGACCAGCCCCGGCCGGCGCAAAGCCGGCCACAATTGCCCGATCCGGCCACCTCGGCCACAGCGATTTTTCTTCTCCGCAGCAGCCATGCCCCAACGCGTTCTCACCGGCATCACCACCACCGGCACCCTGCACCTCGGCAACTATGTCGGCGCGCTGCGGCCTTGCATCATCGCCAGCCGCGAGACGGATGTGGAGAGCTTCTTCTTCATGGCCGACTACCACGCGCTGATCAAGTGCGACGACCCCGACCGCATCGAACGCTCGCGGCTGCAGATCGCCGCCACCTGGCTGGCGGCCGGGCTGGACACCGAGCGCTCGACCTTCTACCGCCAGAGCGACATCCCCGAGATCCCCGAGCTGACCTGGCTGCTGACCTGCGTCACGTCCAAGGGCCAGATGAACCGCGCCCATGCCTACAAGGCCTCGGTCGATGCGAACGTCGCCGCCGGCGAGGATCCGGACGCGAACGTCTCGATGGGGTTGTACTGCTACCCGATCCTGATGGCGGCCGACATCCTGATGTTCAACGCCCACCGTGTGCCTGTCGGCAAGGACCAGGTGCAGCACATCGAGATGGCGCGCGATGTGGCCCAACGCTTCAACCATCTCTTCGGTCAGGGCAAGGAATTCTTCGTGCTGCCCGAAGCACAGGTCGACGCCGAGATGGAGCTGCTGCCGGGGCTGGACGGCCGCAAGATGAGCAAGAGCTACGACAACGCCATTCCGCTGTTCGAAGGCGGCGCGAAGGCGCTGCGCGAGGCGATTGCGCGCATCGTGACCGACTCGCGCCTGCCGGGCGAGCCGAAAGAGCCCGATGGCAGCGCGCTGGTGACGATCTACGACGCGTTCGCGACACCCGCGCAACGCGCCGCCTTCCGCGCCGAGTTGCGCGGCGGCCTGGGCTGGGGCGATGCGAAGCAGCGCCTGTATGACCAGATCAACGCCGAGATCGGGCCGATGCGCGACAAGTACGAGACGCTGATGGCGCACCCGGAGCAGATCGAAGAGACGCTGCAAGCCGGCGCCGCGAAAGCCCGCGCCATCGCCGCACCGCTGCTGGCGACGCTGCGTGAGGCGGTCGGCCTGCGCCGCTTCCAGCCCTTGAAGGCCGCCGCAGCCGAAGCGCCAAAGGCCAAGGCCGCGTTGCCGGTGTTCAAGCAATACCGCGAGGCCGACGGCCGCTTCTACTTCAAGCTCAGCGCTCATGACGGCCGCGTGCTGCTGCAAAGCGAAGGGTTTGCCGGTGGCCGCGACGCCGGCGAGTGGGTCAAGAAGCTGAAGACCGAGGGCGCGGCTGCGCTGGCGGGTGCGCCGGTGGCGCGCGGCGAGGGCGTGGCCGACAGCGAAGTGAGCGACGCGCTCGCGGCCCTGGTGGTCGCTGCCGCCGAATGAGCCTGGCGGGGGTGGCGATGTACAGCAAACCGATGCTGGCCGGTTGGGGTGACATGGACTTCAACGCCCACATGAAGAACACCGCCTTCCTCGACAAGTCGGCCGACCTGCGGATGCTGTTCTTCGCCGAGCACGGCTTTGCGATGGCCGAGTTCCGTCGCTTGCAGATCGGCCCGGTGGTCATGAAAGACGAGCTCGAGTACCACAAGGAGGTCGGCCTGCTGCAGACGATCGACGTCTCGCTGGCGCTGGCCGGGCTGTCGGACGACGGCAGCCGCTTCGTGATGTGCAACGAGATCCGCCGCGCCGACGACGGCAAGCTCTGCGCACGCGTCACCAGCGCCGGCGGCTGGCTGAACCTGGCCGAGCGCCGCCTGGTGGCGCCGCCGCCCGCGCTGCTCGGCGCCCTGAGCGCGCTGCCGCACACCGACGATTTCTCGGTGCTGCCTTCCAGCCTGCGCGCCTGAGGCCACGGCGATGCTCGACAGCCTGTTGACCGGCATCAACAAGTTCAGCCCCTTCCTGCTGTTGCTGCTGGCGGTGACCTTCGCCTGGTGGTGGCGGCGCGACCAGGCGCTGCGGCGCGAGGCCTACATCCGCGATGCGCAGCTGCCACGCGGCCTGTACGACGCGCTGCGCAAGCGCCGGCCCGAGCTGAACCTGAAGGATTGCCAGCTGGTCAACACGGCGCTGCGCCAGTTCTTCCTCGCGCACCTGAAGAGCGGCCGGCGCTACGTGTCGATGCCGTCGCAGGTGGTCGACGACCTGTGGCACGAGTTCATCCTGCACACCCGCAACTACGACGAGTTCTGCCGCCGCGCGTTTGGCCGCTTCTTGCACCACACGCCAGCCGCCGTGCTGGGCAGCGGTGGCGGCAAGACCAACGCCGGGCTGCGCCGCTGCTGGTGGCATGTGTGCAAGCTGGAAAACATCAACCCCCGCCAGGCGACGCGGATGCCGCTGCTGTTCGCGCTCGACCACAAGCTGGGCATCGCCGGCGGCTTCGTCTATGCGCTGGACTGCGCCAACACCCTGCGCCGTGCCGACGACGGCAGCATCGTCTACTGCGGGGCCGACCTCGGCACTTACGGCGAAGGCAACTTCGGCGATGGCGGCGGCAGCGCCAGCGGCTGGAGCTTCAGCGGCTTCAGCTTTGGCGGCGATGGCGGTGGAGACGGTGGTGGTGGCGACGGCGGGGGTTGCGGTGGGGGAGGCTGCGGCGGGGACTGACAACTCATGACGAGCGTCATGCTGCGGCATCAGTCGACGAGCCCATGCCTCAACACCCTGAGACCCGATGAACGAACAACACGAGCATTTCCCGAACGCGTTCCAGGCTTTCTTGCTGATCGTTGCGCTGTTCCTCACCGAAGTGTTGTTCGGTGCCCTGCTCAAAGACTTCAACGGCGTGCTCGGCCTGGGCCAATGGTCGCTTCCGCAAGGGCTTGAGCCACCGGGCTTTGATCCACCCGTCCAGCGCGTCACCACAAGCGACGTTCTGGCTGCTGTTGGGGCCGATCCTGGCGGCCACGCCGGTGATGGTGCTGGTGCTGGGTGTGCTCAACGAGTGGCTGACGCAGCTGCTGCCACTGTCGGCCTGGGAGCAGGCCGCGTTCGAGCACATGGCCGAGCGCGGTTTTGTCGCGGTGACCACCGTGTGCCTGCTGGGGCCGGTGCTCGAAGAGCTGCTGTTTCGCGGCATCGTGCTGCGCAGCTTTCTGCACCAGTATCCGCGCGGCGCGGCGATCACCGGTTCGGCGCTGCTGTTCGGCTTTGCCCACCTGAACATCCACCAGTTCCTGGTCGCGATGGCGATCGGCACGCTGTCGGGCTGGCTCTACGACCGCACCCGCTCGCTGCTGCCGTGCATCACCTTGCACGTGGCGTTCAACAGCAGCATCACGCTGCTCGGCCTGTGGGCCGAAGACCTGCCGGACGAGGCCGAGTTGCCGCTGTCAGCCTGGCTGGTGGCCTTGGGCCTGGGCGCGCTGGGTTTCGGCCTGCTGCGCCGGCTGCTGATGCGCCCGGCGCCGAGAAGCCCAGACTCGCCGTAGTGCAGTGTTCGACGCTATGCGGAACATAAAACCGCGCCTTTGGCCGCCTGGCGTCGAACACTGCACTAGAACTGGTACTGCACGCGCAAGGTGAACATGCCGCCGTGCTTGCTGTAGACCGTGCCCAGCAGGTAGGCCGCCTGGTACAGCAAGGCCTGGCTCGGCCCGCTGCCCTGGCCGAGGTCGACATGGCCGAAGAAGGCCGGGCCGGCGCGGTGCGACTGGCGGCTGTTCTCGCTCCAGCGGCTCCAGTGGCCGACTTCGCCGAAGCCCTGCAGGCCGAAGTCCATCAGCGGGTGCCAGCGGTGGCGCACCTGCCACTGGTACTTCATCTGGATCGGCTGGCCCTCTTCTGGCTCGAAGCTGCGTTCGAAGAAGATGTTCGCGTTCAACTGGGTCCGGCCGAAATCGGTCTGCAGCACCGGGCCGTATTCCAGCGCATAGGCTTTGCCGCCGTAGCCGGCCCCGCGGATCAGGCTGGCATGCAAGGCCAGGTCGACCGGCCATTCGCCCTGCGTCAGCAGAACGTCGTTCTGCCAGACCAGCGAGCTCGGCACCACGTCCCAGTTCGACGGGCCGATGGCGCTGTACAGCATCTCGGTGGTCCAGCGGCTGTTGACGCCATAGCTGAAACCCAGCTCGGGCCAGATGGTTTCAGGCTCGCCGCGGAACTTGACTGTCCAGTAGCGGAAATCGACCGCGCGCAGGCCGGCGTTGTCGTAAGGGGTGACGACGTAGTAGCCAGGGTCGGCGTGGGCAGGGGCGGTGGGCAGCAGCCACACCAGCGCGGCGACCAGCCAGAAAAGGATTCGATGCACGGGCAAGCTCCGGCGGCCGCAAGCAGCCACGATGCCCCGCAGTCTGCGGCGTAACGGCCGCCGACGAAGGCCGGAAAAGCCGCGCGTTGGTCGGCCGTCTTCCGAGGCGCGCGCAGCGCCGCCGCCTTTCAAGTGGCGTGCGCGGATCCGGCTCTGCCGGTCCGCTGCGCGAGCCCCCTTGGGGGCCGAGGCCGGACATGAACAGTCCTGAGGACTGTTCGTGCCTGCCGAGGGGCCGAGCTTCTCGCTCGGCGCGGCCTGCAAGGCAGCCCTGGCAAGGGGCGTGGGGGCCTTGTCTATTCGAACGGATAACGCACACCCAGCTGGCCGCGGATGCGGTCCATCCAGCCGAGCGTCGCCAGCGTATCGGCATGCGACATCACCGCACTCTCGACGCGGCCGGCGCGGGCGCCACGCACCACCTCTTCGATCTCACCTTCGAAGCCGTTGATCGCGAAGGGCGCCTGCACGGCCACCGGCGCTTCGCCGTCGACGTGCAGTTGCGCCTCGGTCGCCTCCCAGAACACCCGTGGCACGACGATGTGGCCGCGCTGGCCGAAGATGCGCAGCCCGTTGTCGGCCGAGCCGTCGAAGCCGCAGGTGAACTGCGACACCTGGCCGCCGCCGAAGTCGAGCGCGGCCCAGACACGCTGGTCGACACCGGTCGGCGCCAATTGGCCGCTGGCTTGCAGTGCCACCGGTTCGGGGCATTCGCCCAGGGCCTGCTGCCAGACCCAGCGCGTCATCGTCAGGTTGTAGACGCCAAGGTCGAGCAAGGCCCCGCCGGCCAGCGCCGGGTCGTACAACCGGCTCGCCGGCTCGTACGGCGAGTCGAAGCAGAAGCTCGACTGCATGCCGCGCAGCGGGCCGATCGTGCCGTCGGCCAACCAGGCCTTGATCGTCGCGTAGACGGGCAGGAAGCGCGTCCACACCGCCTCCATCAGGAACACGCCGCGCTCGCGGGCCAACCCGACCAGCGGCAGCGCTTCGGCGCGGCTGGCGACCAGCGGCTTCTCGCACAGCACCGCCTTGCCGGCCAGCAGCGCGTCGCGGATCGCGCCGCCGTGAAAGGCGTGCGGCGTCGCGATGTAGACGCCGTCCACGTCGGGCCGGGCCAGCGCGGCGGCCAGGTCGGCGGTCGCCGGAACGGGCGACGCGCCGTCGCGTGTCCAGTGTTCGGCAAAGGCCTGGGCCCGGCCGAGGTCGCGCCCCTGCACCACCGCCAGGTGCATGCCGGGCAACCGGTGCACGGCGTCGGCAAAGCGGTGGGCGATGTTGCCGGGGCCGACGAGCGCCCAGCCGAACGAGGGGGAGGCAGCGGAGGCAAGCGGCGTGTTCATCGGCCGATTATCCAGAGCGTCAGGCATCGCTCGGGCGCAGGCGCGAACGCGCGGTGAGTACCCGAGCGGCAGCGAAAGGTTGAACCGCCTCGCCCCCTAGAAACCGGCTATCGCGCGGCGTGGGCGGATGCTAGTTTTCGCCCGCGCCGGCCGGCCCTGGACGGCGTCGATTTACCCAAAAGCACAGGAGAAGACAGCATGCGAACGATGGCTTTGATTTTGACGGCCTCTCTGTTCAGCGCAGGCGCGCTGGCCGCCGGCTATTCCGAGAACAAATCAGGCGACTTGTCGAACAGCGGCCTGACACCGACGGTGGTGAAACTCAAGCTCGGCAACAACGCGATCTCGGGCAAGTACGGCGTCAAGAGCGGCGCGATCGATCGCGACTACTTCACCATCAAGATTCCCGTGGGCCAGCAACTGTCCGCGATCACCCTCGAGCCGGAAACACAGGTCGGCATCAACGTGTCGTTCATCGGCATCCAGAAGGGCAAGCAGGTCACCGTGTCGCCTGTCGGCGGCTCGCCGGAAGGCCTGCTGGGCTGGACGCATTACGGCACCGACGACGAAGGCACCGACATCCTGCCTGCCATCGGCCAGGGCGCCGGCGCCAAGGGCTTCGTGCCGCCGCTGGGCCCGGGAAGCTACAGCTTCTGGGTGCAGGAAACGGCGACCTGCGACTGCCAGTACCGTTTCACTTTCCACGTCACCACGCCAGCACAGTAAGCCCCGCGGCGTGACGGGCGCCAACGGTGCGTGACCAGCACCACGGCGCCCTATTTCGCGGGCTCACACCTTCTCGGGCACCGGGTTGCGGAAACCCACGTTGAGCAGGTTCCATGCGTTGATCGTCGCGATGGTGAAGCCGAGTTCGGCGATCTCGGTGTCCGAGAACTGTTCGCGCAACCGGGCGAACTCTTCGTCGCTGGCGTCGCTGTGAGGCGTCGCGGTGATCAGCTCGGCCCAGCGCAGAGCAGCGCGTTCACGCTCGCTGAAGAACGGCGCCTCGCGCCAGCCGGCCAGCGCGTTGAGGTGGCGCGCATCGACGTCCTGCTTGATCAGGTCGCGCCAGTGCATGTCGATGCAGAACGCACAGCCGTTGATTTGCGACACGCGCAGCAGAATCAAATCGACCAGGCGCACGCCGAGCGAGCTGCTGTGCACGGTGGCCGACAGCGCCAGCAGCGCCTGGAACGATTTCGGGGCCAGTTGGTAGTACGGGACACGGGGAGCGTGGGTCGTCATGGCAAAGCCTCATCAGGTTGGATTGGGGTTCAGGTCGGTGGCCGTTTCATGCGGCCCCTGCTTGTTAGACGCGACGCAGCCTGCCGTTGTGACAGGCCAGGCGATCAAATCGTTGGCGGAATGCCGGCCAGCTTGTCCGGGTTGCGCACCGCATAGATCGCGACGATGCGTTCGCCGTCGGTCACCACCGCCTGCGCCGATTCGAGTTGGCCGTCGATGTAGCGCAGCAACCCCGGCTCGCCGTTGATCTGCGCAATCCTGTAGACGACCTTCTCTTTCAGCCGCAGCGCCATCGCCCAGTACAGGTTGGTGATGCGGTCGGCGCCGCGCAGGATGTGCAGGAAGGCCGGTACCTTGCCGCCGCCGTCGCCCACGACCTGCACGTCGTCGGCCAGCAGGGCCTTCATCGCCGTGCGGTCGCTGCTGCGCGCCGCGTGGACGAACTTCTCCAGCAGCCGGTGCTGCGCGCCATGGCTGACATCGAAGCGCGGCCGCTCCTGCTGCACGCGTTCGGAGGCGCGGTGCACCAGCTGCCGGCAGGCCGCCTCGCTCTTGCCCAGCACCGCGGCGATGTCACCGTAATCCTGGTCGAAGGCCTGGCGCATCAAAAAGGCGGCGCGCTCCTCGGGCGACAGGCGTTCGAGCACCCACAGCAGCGCGACGGAGAGTTCGCCGGCCAGCTCGGCCACTGCCTCCGGCGTGCGCTCGTCGATCTCTTCGACCAGCGGCTCGGGCAGCCACCAGCCGACGTAGCTCTCGCGTTCGGTCTTCGCGACACGCAAGCGGTCGATCGCCAGCCGCGTGACCACGGTGACCAGCCACGCTTCGCTGGATTGCAGCGTGCTCTGGTCGATGCGGTGCCAGCGCAGCCAGGCGTCCTGCAGCACGTCTTCGGCGTCGGCCCGGGTGCCGAGCATTCGGTAGGCGATCGAGAACAGCTTCGGCCGCGCGGCGGCGAAAGCGTCGATCGTGGCGTCGGGGATGTCGGGAGTGCCGGAGGAATTCGGGGCCATGGCCGAGACGCGATGAAGCGCGGGTGGAGATGACCACCAGACGTGGCAGCCCACGGCCTTGTGACAAGGCCACAGGCTTTTTACCTCGTCGTGAGCCGTTTGGCAGCTACGGAAACGCGCTCAAGCGGCCGTGGCCTGCCGCACTGCGCGCTCCCAGCGCCCCATCAATTCTTCGGCGCGCTCGCGCGGCAACGTCGGCTCGAAGCGGCGCTCGACCTGCCACTGCGCCGACAGCTCACCCAGGTTCTTCCAGACGCCCACCGCCAGGCCGGCCAGGTAGGCTGCCCCCAGCGCCGTGGTTTCGATGACCTGCGGCCGCACGACCGGAATGCCCAGCAGATCGGCCTGGAACTGCATCAGCAGGTTGTTGACACAGGCGCCGCCGTCGACGCGCAGCTCGGTGACCGTCGAGCCGCCGGCAGCCACTGCGTCGCGGCTCATCGCTTGCAAAAGTGCGGCGCTCTGGAACGCGATGCTCTCCAGCGCCGCACGGGCGATGTGGGCGGCATTGCTGCCGCGCGTCAGCCCGACGATGGTGCCGCGCGCATCCGGCTGCCAGTAGGGCGCGCCCAGGCCGGTGAAGGCCGGCACGAACATCACGCCGCCAGAGTCGGGCACGCTCTCGGCCAGCGCCTGCACCTCGGAGCTGGACTTGATCGCATGCAGCCCGTCGCGCAACCACTGCACCACCGCGCCGGCGATGAAGACACTGCCTTCGAGCGCGAACTCAGGCTTGGCAGTGGGCTGCGCCGCGCTGGTCGTGATCAGGCCATTGGCGCTCGTCTGGAAGCCCGTGCCGGTGTGCATCAGCATGAAGCAGCCGGTGCCGTAGGTGTTCTTCGCCAGCCCGGCCTGGAAGCAGGCCTGGCCGAACAGCGCGCTCTGCTGGTCACCGGCGATGCCGGCGATCGGGATCACCGCGCCGAGCAGACCGGCGTCGCACTCGCCGTAGACATGGCTGCTCGGGTGCACCTGGGGCAGCAGGCTGCCCGGCACGTGCAGCGCTGCCAACAAGCCTGGATCCCAGCGGTTGTGGCGCACGTCGAACAGCATCGTGCGCGAGGCGTTGCTGACGTCGGTCGCGTGCACCCGGCCGCCGGTCAGCTTCCACAGCAGCCAGCTGTCGACCGTGCCGAAAGCCAGGTCGCCCTGGGCGGCAGCGATGTGCGCGCCCGGCGCGTGGTCGAGGATCCAGCGGATCTTGGTGCCGGAGAAGTACGCGTCGATCACCAGCCCTGTCGTCTCGCGCACCTTCGGTTCCAGCCCCTGCTCGCGCAACTGCGCGCACAGCGGCTCGGCGCGCCGGTCCTGCCAGACGATCGCGTTGTGCACCGGCTGGCCGGTGCGGCGGTTCCACACCAGCGTGGTCTCGCGCTGGTTGGTGATGCCGATGGCCTTGATGTCGGCCGCTGTCAGGCCGGCCTTCAGCAAGGCTTCGCGCGCGGTCGCGAGCTGGCTCTCCCAGATCTCGTTCGGGTCGTGCTCGACCCAGCCCGGCTGCGGGTAGATCTGGCGGAACTCGCGCTGCGCCATCGCGACGATGCGGCCACGCTCGTCGAACACGATCGAGCGTGAACTCGATGTTCCCTGATCGAGGGCGAGGATGAAACTCATGATCGTGCCCGCCCCTCGTCCGACGAGTACGTCAGCCGATCGCCCAAGGGAAGGCGGGCCGGCTTGGGAGCGGCCCGGCTCCCGGCCCGCTCGAAGAATGAGCAAGGTGCTTTCATGATTGGACACACTCCAACTGCACGCCCGCTTCAGCCAGCAGGGCGGGAAATGGCGCCGGCGGCGGCCTGTCGGTGAACAGCAGGTCGAGCTGGTCGACGCGGGCCAGCTCGACCATCGCCGGCCGGTTGAACTTGCTGTGGTCGGCGGCCAGCCAGACCTCGCGCGACTGCTCGATGATCGCGCGCGAGACCTTGACCTCGCGGTAGTCGAAGTCGCGCAGCGAACCGTCGGCCTCGATGCCCGAGATGCCGATCAGGCCGATGTCGACGCGGAACTGGCGGATGAAGTCGACCGCCGCCTCGCCGACGATGCCGCGGTCGCGGTTGCGCACCACGCCGCCGGCGACGATGACTTCGCACTCGACGTTGTCGGCCAGGATCGCCGCGACGTTCAGGTTGTTGGTGATCACGCGCAGGCCCTTGTGGTGCAGCAGCGCGCGCGCGACGGCCTCGGTCGTCGTGCCGAGGTTGATCAGGATCGAGCAGCCGTTGGGCACCCGCGCGGCCACCGCCTTGGCGATGCGGGTTTTCGCATCGGCGTTGAGCGACTCGCGCTGGCGGTGGGCGATGTTCTCGGTCGTCGAGCTCGGCAAGCGCACGCCGCCGTGAAAGCGCGCCAGCAGGCCGGCCTCGGCCAACAGCTTCACGTCGCGCCGGACCGTCTGCAGCGTGACACCGAAACGATCGGCCAGCGCTTCGACGGTCGCCACGCCATGCGTACGCACGGCGTCCAGCAGCTCGGACTGACGCGGATTGGGGGTCATGGGCCGCATTGTCGTGACCCCGGTCGGTTTGGGCGAATAAGAACAAACCCGAAAGCAAAACGACTAAAACGAACTTGCAAACGAACATCGTCTGAGGTAAAACGAAAAAAGAAGAACAGGGGTGCAGCGTTTGATCGCACCCCGTTCTCACCCGACGACTTCAGGAGACAACCCTGTTCAACGACGCGCCCCAAGGCGTGCAACCGCACGCTGCCGATGCCACCGGCCCGCAGCCGCTGGCGTGCGACGTGCTGGTCGTCGGCGGCGGCATCAACGGCGCCGGCATCGCGCGTGACCTGGCGGGCCGCGGCTGGCGCGTGCTGCTGGCCGAGGCCGACGACTTCGCCTCGCACACCTCGTCGTCGTCGACCAAGCTGATCCACGGCGGCCTGCGCTACCTCGAGTACTACGAGTTTTCCCTGGTGCGCAAGGCGCTGCAGGAGCGCGAGGTGCTGCTGAAAAGCGCGCCGCACATCATGTGGCCGCTGCGCTTCGTGATGCCGCACGACCCGTCGATGCGGCCGGCCTGGCTGATCCGGCTGGGCATCTTTTTGTACGACCACCTGGCCAAGCGCGAAGTGCTGCCCGGCTCACGCGGCATCGACCTGACCCGCCACGCCACCGGCGCGCCGCTGAAGCCCGAGTTCACCCGCGGCTTCGTCTATTCAGACGGCTGGGTCGACGACGCGCGGCTGGTGGTGCTGAACGCGATCGACGCCCGGGCCAAGGGCGCCACGCTGCTGACGCGCACCCGGGTCACCCGTGCCGAGCGGCGCGAGCGCACCTGGCACGCCACGCTGCAGGCCGAAGACGGCGGCGAGCGACACGTCACCGCGCGGGCGCTGGTCAACGCAGCCGGCCCGTGGGCCGAAGCCTTCCTGCGCGGCGTTGCGTTGCCGGCCCGCGGCGAGGCGCTCGCGACCAAGAGCTTGCGCCTGGTCAAGGGCTCGCACATCATCGTGCCGCGCTGCTTCGCGCACGACCACGCCTACATCTTCCAGAACCCCGACAAGCGCATCATCTTCGCGATCCCCTACGAACGCGATTTCACGCTGATTGGCACCACCGATGTCGAACTGCAGGGCGATCCGCGCGGCGCGCGCATCAGCGAGAACGAAACGGCCTACCTGTGCGAACAGGCCAGCCGCTACTTCCGCCGGCCGGTGCGGCCGGCCGATGTGGTGTGGAGCTACGCCGGCGTGCGCCCGCTGCTCGAAGACGACGCCGGCGACCCATCGGCCGTGACGCGCGACTACCTGCTCGAGACCAACACCGCCGGCGGCCAGGGCGCGCCGCTGCTGAGCGTCTGGGGCGGCAAGATCACCACCTTCCGCAAGCTGGCCGAAGACGCCGCCGACGACATCGGCCGCATGCTCGGCGAGCACCGCCCGGCCTGGACGCATGGCGCCTTCCTGCCCGGTGGCGAGCTGTCGCCCTGGATCGGCAAGGCGCAGAAGCCCGACACCGATTTCGAGCGCCTGGTGCATGCCGTCGGCGCGCGCCACCCGTGGTTGCCGACGGTGCTGGTGCGCCGCCTGTCGCGCGCCTACGGGGCACGCATCGGCGAGCTGATCGGCACGGCGCAAAGCCTGGTCGACCTCGGCGCCGAAGTCGCGCCGGGGCTGTACGAGGCCGAGCTGACCTTCCTGCGCCAGACCGAATGGGCCCGCACCGGAGATGACGTGCTGTGGCGCCGCAGCAAGCTGGGCCTGCACTACACCCCGGCCGAGCGCACCCGCGTCGGCGCCTGGATGGACCGCGCCGCGACCGAACACCCCGTGACACCAACGTTTGTGGATCAGACGACTGAAGTGAAGGACATCCCATGCAGCTGACGCTGGAGGGCATCAGCAAGAAGGTCGGCGCCGAGACCTGGCTGCACGACATGAGCCTGGCGCCGCACCCGGGCGCAGTCACCGTGCTGCTCGGTGCCACGCAGGCCGGCAAGACCAGCCTGATGCGCATCATGGCCGGGCTGGACACGCCCAGTGCCGGCAAGGTCGGCGTCGACGGAAAGGACGTGACCGGCGTGCCGGTACGCGAACGCAATGTCGCGATGGTCTACCAGCAGTTCATCAACTACCCGTCGATGAGCGTGGCCGACAACATCGCCTCGCCGCTGAAGCTGCGCGGCGAAAAAGGCGTGGCCGAGCGGGTGCGCGAACTCGCCAGCAAGCTGCACATCGAGATGTTCCTCGACCGGTTGCCGGCGGCGCTCTCGGGCGGGCAGCAGCAGCGCGTCGCGCTCGCGCGCGCATTGGCAAAAAACGCGCCCTTGATGCTGCTCGACGAGCCGCTGGTCAACCTCGACTACAAGCTGCGCGAGGAGTTGCGCGAAGAACTGACCCAGCTCTTCGCCAGCGGCGACTCGACGGTCGTCTACGCCACCACCGAGCCGGCCGAAGCGCTGCTGCTGGGTGGCTACACGGCGGTGCTCGACGCCGGCGAACTGCTGCAGTACGGCCCGACCGCCGAGGTCTTCCATGCGCCGGCGTCCATCCGCGTCGCGCGCGCCTTCAGCGACCCGCCGATGAACCTGATCGCCGGCGAGGCGATGAGCGTGGGTGTGCAGATGAATGCCGGCCCGGCACTGCAGATTCCGCTGCCGCCGGCCGCGTCACGCGCACTGACGCTCGGCGTGCGCGCCAGCGCGCTGCGCGTGTACGCAAGGCCGGGTGACGTGGCACTGCCGGGCAAGGTCGAACTGGCCGAGATCTCCGGCTCCGACACCTTCGTCCACGTCTCGACGGCGGTCGGCGAGCTCGTCGCGCAGCTGACCGGCGTGCACGACTTCGCCCTCGGCGCTGCGATCACGCTGCACCTGAATCCGACACAGGTCTATGTCTTCGACCAAGGCGGCCGCTTGCTCGTCGCCCCCACGCGCACCGGAGGACCACGCTGATGGCCCGCATCGACCTCGACCTCGCGCACTCGTACAAGCCGAACCCGAAAGAAGACGGCGACTACGCGCTGCTGCCGCTGAAGATGAGTTTTGTCGACGGCGGCGCCTACGCGCTGCTGGGCCCGTCGGGCTGCGGCAAGACCACGATGCTCAACATCATGTCGGGCTTGCTGGTGCCGTCGCACGGCACCGTCAAGTTCGACGGCAAGGACGTGACCCGCGCCACGCCGCAGGAGCGCAACATCGCCCAGGTGTTCCAGTTCCCCGTCATCTACGACACGATGACGGTGGCCGAGAACCTGGCCTTCCCGCTGAAGAACCGCAAGGTGCCCGAGGCGCAGATCAAGCAGCGTGTCGGCCAGATCGCCGAGATGCTGGAGATGAGCCACCAACTGAACCTGCGCGCCGCCGGCCTGGCGGCCGACCAGAAGCAGAAGATCTCGCTCGGCCGCGGCCTCGTGCGGCCGGATGTGTCGGCAGTACTGTTCGACGAGCCGCTGACAGTCATCGACCCCCACCTGAAGTGGCAGCTGCGGCGCAAGTTGAAGCAGATCCACCACGAGCTGAAGCTGACGCTGATCTACGTCACCCACGACCAGGTCGAGGCGCTGACCTTCGCCGAGCAGGTGGTGGTGATGACGCGCGGCAAGGCGGTGCAGGTCGGCCCGGCCGAGGCACTGTTCGAACGGCCGGCGCACACCTTCGTCGGCCACTTCATCGGCTCGCCGGGGATGAACTTCCTGCCGGTGCAGATGGGTGCCAGCGGCCTGCGCATCGGCGACCAGGCACTGCCAGCGACCACCCGCACCTTGCCGATGGGCGATCTGAAACTGGGCATCCGCCCCGAGTACCTGGCGATCGCTGCGGCCGACGACCCGAACGCACTACCGGCCACGGTGACGCAGGTGCAGGACATCGGCACCTACATCCTGGTCAACTGCCGCGCCGGCGAGCATGTGATGAAAGTGCGCCTGGCCCCCGACGCCGTGGTGCCCGCACCGGGCGACGCGGTGCGACTGCAGGTGCTGGGTGAACACACCTGTTTCTACAAGAATGAGGAGCTTGTTGCATGAGCGCTGCGTGGCCGATCCAAAGGCGCTCGCTCCCCCTCGGGGGGACGACGCGTAGCGTCAAGGGGGTCCAATGAACAAGCCTGTCAACCAGAAGGCCTGGTTCCTGATCCTGCCCGTGTTCATCTGCGTTGCCTTCTCGGCCATCGTGCCGCTGATGACGGTGGTGAACTACTCGGTGCAAGACATCATCTCGCCCGAGCGGCGGGTGTTCGTCGGCACCGAATGGTTCGCATCCGTCATGCGTGACGAGGATCTGCATGCGGCCTTGTGGAACCAGCTGCGCTTCTCGCTCGCGGTGCTCGCGGTCGAGATCCCGCTGGGCATCGGCCTGGCGCTGGCGATGCCGGCGCAAGGTTGGAAGTCCTCCGCGACCCTGGTGATCATCGCGCTGTCGCTGCTGATCCCGTGGAACGTGGTCGGCACGATCTGGCAGATCTTCGGCCGCGCGGACATCGGCCTGATGGGCGCCACGCTGGAAAAGCTCGGCATCGAATACAGCTACACCGGCAACGCCACGCAGGCCTGGCTGACGGTGCTGTTGATGGACGTCTGGCATTGGACGCCGCTGGTCGCGCTGCTTTGTTATGCGGGCCTGCGCTCGATCCCCGATGCCTACTACCAGGCGGCGCGCATCGACGGCGCCAGCAAGCTGGCGGTCTTTCGCTACATCCAGTTGCCGAAGATGCGCGGCGTGCTGATGATTGCGGTGCTGCTGCGCTTCATGGACTCTTTCATGATCTACACCGAGCCCTTCGTGCTGACCGGCGGTGGCCCCGGCAACGCGACCACCTTCCTCAGCCAGTACCTGACGCAAAAAGCGGTCGGCCAGTTCGACCTCGGCCCCGCGGCAGCGTTCTCGCTGATCTACTTCCTGATCATCTTGCTGTTCTGCTTCGTGCTCTACAACTGGATGCAGCGCGTCGGCACCGCGGACAAGGAAGGGGTCGCTGAATGAACGACGGCAAGTTCCAGAAGCGCAGCGTCCTGCTGCTGCTCTACATCGCCTTCGCGCTGTTGCCCATCTACTGGATGGTCAACATGAGCTTCAAGACCAACGAGGAGATCCTGTCGAGCTTCTCGTTGTTCCCGCAGCACTTCACCTGGGCCAACTACAAGACCATCTTCACCGACGAGAGCTGGTACTCGGGCTACATCAACAGCCTGATCTATGTGGCGATCAACACGGTGATCTCGATCACCGTCGCGCTGCCGGCGGCCTATGCGTTCAGCCGCTACTCGTTTCTCGGCGACAAGCATGTGTTCTTCTGGCTGCTGACCAACCGGATGACGCCGCCTGCGGTGTTCCTGCTGCCGTTCTTCCAGCTGTACTCGACGATGGGGATGATGGACACGCACATCGCCGTCGCGCTGGCGCACCTGCTGTTCAACGTGCCGCTGGCGGTGTGGATCCTCGAAGGCTTCATGAGCGGCATCCCGCGCGAGATCGACGAGACCGCCTACATCGACGGCTACACCTTCCCGCGCTTCTTCCTGACGGTCTTCCTGCCGCTGATCAAGGCGGGGGTCGGCGTCGCGGCCTTCTTCTGCTTCATGTTCAGCTGGGTCGAGCTGCTGCTGGCGCGCACGCTGACCAGCGTCAACGCCAAGCCGATCGTCGCAACGATGACGCGTACGGTCAGCGCGTCGGGCATGGACTGGGCCGTACTGGCCGCGGCCGGCACCTTGACCATCGTGCCGGGCGCGATCGTGATCTGGTTCGTGCGGCACTACATCGCGAAGGGTTTCGCGATGGGACGGGTGTGACGCCATGACCCGCACGACTTCGCATGGCGCGCTGGGCTTCGACAGGCTCAGCCCGAACGGGGAAAGAAAACCGTTCACCCTGAGCTTGTCGAAGGGCCCGGCTCTCCAACATCACAACGAGGCATCCCATGTTTGATTGGATGGTCTGGACCACCCCGGTGGCCGTGTTCTTCACCTGCATCGTGCTCACGCTCGCCGGCATGACGGTGTGGGAGATCAAGTCGCCCACGACGATGCGCAAGGGCTGGCTGCCGATCTCGACGACGCGCGGTGACCGCTTGTTCATCGGCCTGCTGAGCGCGGCCTACGTCAACCTGGCTTTCATCGGCCTGGCCGGCAAGTTCGCCGAGTGGTTTTCACTCGAGAGCGAGCCCAGCATCTGGGTCAGCTTCGTCATCTCGATGGGCGTGCTGGCGTTGATCATGCGCAAGGGCTGAGGCCCACAGTTCTCGGGATCCGGCCCGGTGCTTCCCCGGGGCCGTGGTAACCCAACCGCACACGGGGAAGCAGCAGTGAATGAGGAGACAGCAAATGAAGGTGCGCTATACCGCACTCGCCCTGGCGGCGACCTGCGCGCTCGGTGGTCAAGCCTGGGGCGACGAAGCCGCAGCCAAGAAGTGGATCGACAACGAGTTCCAACCTTCGACGCTGAGCAAGGATCAGCAGGCAGCCGAGATGAAGTGGTTCATCGACGCCGCGGCCAAGCTGAAGGCCAAGGGCGTGAAGGAAATCTCGGTCGTCTCGGAGACCATCACCACCCACGAATACGAGTCGAAGACGCTGGCCAAGGCGTTCGCTGAGATCACCGGCATCACCGTCAAGCACGACATCATCCAGGAAGGTGACGTGGTCGAGAAGCTGCAGACCTCGATGCAGTCGGGCAAGTCGATCTATGACGGCTGGATCAGCGACTCCGACCTGATCGGCACGCACTGGCGCTACGGCAAGATCATGAACCTGACCGACTACATGGCCGGGGCAGGCAAGGAG
>Ga0307516_10000063_pt1 | contig 115555 bp, 142 predicted proteins | sample 19_EM_MG_FD_203310 | JGI IMG/M metagenome (GOLD analysis project Ga0307516, IMG submission 203310) | Populus trichocarpa ectomycorrhiza microbial communities from riparian zone in the Pacific Northwest, United States - 19_EM | ecosystem: Host-associated > Plants > Roots > Unclassified... | reverse complement strand
CATAAACCCCCCCCCCCCCCCCCCCCCCCCCCCCCCCCCCCCCCCCCCCCCCCCCAAATCTATCGTCGCCCATGCTGCATACGTCAGGCACCCGTTTCGCGCGTTCCTGCGAAGAGTGAGATCTGGTGTCTTCGTAGTGCGCAAGGACCAACTAACTGCCGCTCCACCGTCTTCCGCTGCCTCCTCCCGGGCGTTTCGCGTTCCACGTCGGCATCCGCCGGTGCTGGCCTGCTTATCACGGAACAGGAAGAGAGAGAGAGAGAGAGAGAGAGAGAGAAAAAGAGGGCCCTTTTACATATCCATCCATCTACCATGTGACGGATCGATGGTGGGGGACGAGGACAGCAACGAAGTCCCATGAGGCGATGGCCTTTAACTTCCAGCCTTCCCTCCCAGCCCCAGCCCCAGCCCCAGCCCCCCTCTCCACGAACACCCATTTTTTTTTCTTTCGTACTCGTTGCTCGCGGTTCTCTCGACCGCGGCTGCAACTACCATCTAGGCAGCTCGGGGCGAAGAGGAGGTGAGAGCAAACGGCAACACGCCACCACCAGGGCAGTACATAGCTGGGCTTTCCCCTACTGTCTAGGGGCCCCCCCGTTTCGGTGAGCGGGCACTGGTTGCGTCGTGGGATCTTTTACTGGTTGTTTGGCAGCGGATGGCGACAGTGGGATCCTCAATCGAAAATAGCAACCGGAAGAATTGGGGGGAGGGAAGGATAGAAGCTTTTTCTTGTAAGATAGCACACCGTGCCATCCGCGGAAAGACACGGCCGCCGCCGCGACGTACTGCTGCTGCTGCTGCTGCCATGGATACGCCAGTATTTGTAACGGGAGGGGGTACAAACGGCCCGGGTGCTGGAAGAGGGAGGCGGACAGGACAGGACAGACGGACGCGGCGGGGGCTGCACTCTTTGTTGGCCGCTCTGCTCTGGATGGTCGCACTTCTTCTGTGTCTCTCGACGCAGGGAACCGTTTGCGGGTGGGCGAACGACGGGCGGCTGGCTAACTACGTACCAACGGTATGTAAGTTGATGGTAGCCCTTAAGGGCCTGGTTGTATGAAGGATAATCGGGAAGTCTGGGGGAGGGGGGGGTTTGGTTTTTTTTTATATTTTTATACAGCACTCTCCTCTCCCTGGTGTCTGCCTCTCGCCAGAACGGAAACGGAAGGGAGAGAAAGAAGGGAGGAAGCGAGAGAAAAAGAAAGAAAAAAAGACCGGCCGGGTTGGCCGGTGGGAAAAGTGAACACTCTTGGGGGAGACGGTCCTAGATATCGCCATCGTTGTTGGAACCTTTTTTCCCCCTCCCTCTTTCTTCCGGTGTGTAGTTCCATACAGTATTAGCCATTGAAATCGGCGGATATCGATCTCTCGCTCTCCTCGTCCGGATGGATGCCATTTCCGCCCCTGGCTCCAGCTCCTGCTCCGGAGGATGCTTCCATTCCGCAGTCGCTGATGGCAATGAATTGGAAATATGTACGTGCGTACCAGCAGAAGGGCGCCATCGGTTTAGCACCTCACGGTAACCCACATAGCTTGGCTAGTGGTCTTGTATGCACATCGGTCGTTTCCATAGGCAGGTACAACGCTAGGAATGTGGAGGGGTGAGTTGTTTCTCGTCCCTGGTGGGCCGTAAACCGATGCTGCGCCTCAGTAGGTTGTCCTGGCTTGTCCTGCCATGTTCTGGAGGGAGAGGGAGAGAGAGTGTGTGCGTACGAGTAAGTACATGAGCTGGGCGGGGAGGGTATAAGAGCTGGGCACTTCTACACTACCCAATCTGACCTCTTCTTCTTCTCGTCATCAACAGACAACCTCAAGCGTCCGCAGATCCCATCCACACACACGGAACTACATCGCATTTGCTTCCCACATACCTCACCTCGCACCATGGCCACCTACCGCCGCGAAGACGTCGAGTACGACTACGACGTGACGTACAGCGTCCCGTCCACCGACCGCTCCCTGAGCCTGGCCGTGCACCGCCCGGCGCTGACGCGCTCCCTCTCGACCTCGCACCACCTCCACCACCACCATTCGCACCGCGAGCGCGAGCGAGAGCGGGAGAGGGAGAGGGAGAGGGAGCGCGAACGGGAGTACTACCTCCCGACGTCGACGCAGTCCCCGACGCTCGACGAGATCGTCCGAAAGTATCTTTCTCCCCCCCCCCCTCCTTTCCTCTCCGACTTGGCTAAACGCAGACAGCAACCATGCGATCGTGACCCGGCTGAACCGCAAGATCCCGCCGGGCGCGATATACAGCCAGGTGCACCCAAAGATGAAGGACGACGGGAGCTATCCCCGAGACTTCGGCATCGCCATGACTGGGGACCAGTTCGAGGCTATGGATTGTACGTTGTCCCGCCCCCCCCCCTCCCCCTCGCAATACGCTGGATGGTCGGCTGATGGCGAAGGATAGCGAGCACGCTCGACCGGATCCTGATCAGCTATGGCCTCTTGAGCTCCTTCACCGGAAGGGGCAGGGACATCAAGCGCCGCAAGCTGTGGAGGCTGTTCGAGTACCTCGGCGCCGACGCGCTTAAGCCTTCCGGGGGCGGAGGGTGGGCGGCCGAGGGGAGTGGCGGGATGGGCTATGGCAGTGGCCAGAGGGTTATTGGATGGTGATTATGATGAGCCATGTTGTGGAGGGGAGGAACAAGACATATAGACGGGATCCGGACTCTGTTGTTTTCTGTTGTTTTTGTTGATTTCGATGTACTTGGTTTTTTTTTCGATGGGTGTCAGAAGGGCTTCAGGTACATGTAACGGCCGTAATAGGTTTGTAGTGTCGATTGCTCGTACAGCCTGCAGTGGGCCTATAACATCCATGAATTCTTCCTTCTGCACCAAAGACCGAGAAAGAGAAAATGAATACCTCATCCAAACACCGTAGGAAAGAAAACCCCAAAGCTTGTAATTTTACATCTGACAAGTATCAAAGACGCTATATGATCCGTTTCTCGGGAAATGAAGAAACCCGGAATGAAAGAAAGAAGGCGCGGTGCAAATGGGTATTCGTGGAAAGCAGGAAACAAAACAAGGAATGAAAAGTAAGGAAAGGAAGAAAGGAAGAAACCGCACTCGCCCGCTCACAGATGAAGTGAATTTCGAGTACGATCAAGCGCCCTCGTGTGGAGCGGTAACCCTGCTAACCCAAAGATGCGTTGGCCCCTCAACGCCCTCGCGCTTATCTCGCCGTCTGTACGCTCTGTACAGCTTCAGACCAAGATCATGGTGGAGCTTCTCGGCGTCGGCATAGTCCTGGTTCAGGTCGTCGAGGCGCGCCTTGAGTCTATCGCGCTGCGATCGCTCCATAGTCGCCACCTTCATCCGTTGCTCGATCGCCCAAATTTCCTTGTGCAGCTCACGTTTGCGGGTCTCGTTCTGCTCCTGCTCGTATTCGAGTTGTCCTATGTGGTCGCGCGGGGGTTCTTCTATGCGCGGCTTTCGCTCGGGGGTGATCGGTGGCGAGATTGGCTGGCTGTAGGGTGTCGGCGGGAGTGCGCGCTGTTGGCGTTGCGGGGCGTTCGGCCGCACGAGAGAGGATGTCCGCGCCGATGGTCGGGCGACAGGTTTGGTGTAGAAGCGGGCGGGGATCGGAGGGACAGGCATCGTGGAATTTTCTTCTTGCTGTATGAATTCAGCTGGTGGTTGTAATGGTCGGAAGGTTGATTGTCGAAGATGGAGTTTGAGCGAAGAAGAAGAATCGCTGTGAGGGTATTGAGTGGAAACCGTTGAGACGGTGTTGGACCTTTTATGCAATCCTTCTTTGCTGTCCAGCCAGTCGTCAATTGAATGTAGCCCCGCAGGACTGAGTCTAATAACTGGCGTTTCAACATCATCGGCATCATCATCGTCCGCCTGCAACACAGGAGGCGGCGCTTGATTCAACTGTGACATTTTGCGCCGTCCAGTAACGCGGTCCTTGACAAGGTTCCCCAGCATGCCGCCCCCCTTGTTATACGACGGTGTCGCACTTGTATTGGCCGAACCGAGGCCTCCTCCTCCCACCCCTCTTCCTCTGCTGGCCGCGCGGTCGCCCTTGTAACCGCCATCGCCAGCAGTAATCGCAGTGGCAGTAACAGATACCGACCTATCCCAAATGCCTAACCCTATCGCCGGTGAAGGCGGCGCCGGTTTTCGGACAACCCTATTCTTCTGCGTTTCGCCGGAGGCGGAGAAGGCATCTTTGCTAAGTGGAAGCGATACCGACGAATCCGAATATTGTGCGTGCGGAGGATCCTGATGGTCCCAAGGGCCAGCAGTCTGTCGAAACTCATCCGCAAAGCTAGAGGTACTGCTGCACATCCGCCAATCAGTCAGTCCCCTCGAGGGGTTATACCGGGGGTGTGCGTGTATGTTGTCTCACTCACGTTGGAATGCTCGGCAGTCCCTGCTCCCTCCCCTCTGGAAGGCGCCCAGTAGGGAGAAGTTCCAGTCGATTATCGAAGGCAGGTGGCGGCCCAAAGACTGACGCCGGTACCTTTCCCGAGAGCTGCTCGTTCGACGTGTGTGTTAACACCGGCTCGCCGATGCACGGCTCCTTCGGCGGCCGCGAGTAGATCGGCAGGCGGTGGAGCATGCTCGCGAAGCTGGACTTTGCCATGTCAGCTGGATGTAGGCAGGCTGCGGGACTTGTTTCTGAACGTTTGGCTTTCGTGCGGCGCAGATGGGGGCTAAGCTCTGTTGTGGGAGGGGGGAGCGACTCGGTATGTATCCTATACGCGGGGGCGGGAGTTTTTGTTTCTGCTCGAATTCAAAGCTGCAAGCAGACCCTTGAATGCGCCGCGCTCCTGACGCAAAACAAATAGAGTACGGTACTCACCATCTCGGAAACAACAAACGGCAGCGATAACAGTAGTGGTGACAACGAAACAGAACAAGCCCGGCGCGCAAGGGATGGTGACGAGTGAGGGAGGTAACTGGCAGGAGTGAGAGAAGGGGTGCGAGAGATGGGCGTCAAGGATCCACCAGATTCCTTTTGTTCTCTTTCCCTAGGTTTGTTCCCGGGGGGGGGGGGGAGGGGCGAAGGTTGGTTTAAGTAGCATAGACAAGTACCTCTCTCTGGCTAACCGCAAGACCGCGATATCCGAGATCTGTGGCTGCTTTTCATGGCTGGAACCGGAGCGCAGGCAGTACATGTGAGAATTTACTGAGTAAGTGTGAGAACGTTCCGGGTGCCACAGCTTGCTCCGTCGCGCGTGATGCTGCACTGAAGCTTGGGCGAAACAGATGTGGCGCCGGGGTAAACCGTGTTGGAGCTGGCAAGTACATAGCTTCGATAAATGAGTCCTCATACGAAGTTATTCCGCCCTGCATGTGAGGGTGAGGAGGGACGAAGTTCCTACCCATCTATCTATCCGTCGAAGTGCCCAGCAACCAACGGGTAGGCCACTGCCGACTCGGCAGTTTCAGCGAGCAAGCAAGGGATCACAATCGCGACGACAAACATGTTGCCGACTCCTTAGTCGGCAAGCATGATTCGAGGCCTTATGTCTCCGCACCGGCATCTGATGCTGAACTTACAACATGCAGCCTTCCTCCCGGCTACGAAACGATTGCTTGAAAATCATCTCCTCCGGACGCCGGTACGCAGGCTTACATATTCCACCCGCGGGCGCTAGCGGAGACTAAAGAGCGCGGCGAATATCGACATCCATGATACATACCATCAGAGGGCATGCCTGGCTCCCGGAGATTTCGATGTTTTCAATATCGGACGTTAACGATGACAGATTGCGAGATGAGCCCACGGAGATATGTGACGGGTGTGCAGTACCACGTGGAGGAGACAAAGGGAGGCGATCAAAATCGGAGACTGCTTGTGTTCGGGCAGATGTTTCGTACGGTATTCCCAACGGCCGGAATGCTCAGTGGTTTTTCTTTCTTTCATCGTGGGCAAGCTTACGTACTTGCATACCGACCTATCCGCTGAGGTAAGCGCTCGATGGGAGTCCAGACGAGCGACCTCTTTGATAATCCGGAAGAGGCGGACCTATCCAATCAATCTTGCAAGAAATCTAACTAATCCCCATCTTAGCCTATAGGTCAATGAGCTGCTCCCATCCTACCGAACTGGATCTCTCGGCATGGACTTCCTCCATCATATCACGATGTTTCCTGATTGTGGAGCGCAGAGCCGAATTTTATTTCGGCCAGGGCGGGAAATTTCCGAGTCCGATGTGCGACTGAGGTGAACAGAAGAGCGGAACCGGTGGACGGCGGAGAGCGGGAGCTAGTGCAAAAGTCCAGGTTGAATTACGAGCGCCCAGAGGTCCAGGCTGTGAGCTCGATGGGGAGGGTTTTGCTGGTTGGACTCGGAGACAACTAGTCGAGATTTCCCACCTTCTGGAGCCTGGCCTGCCAAATGTAGGAGGAGATTCGCCTCAACGTGGCGTAGCCACCGAGTTGCGGCGAACATTTTCGGGCCCCTAGCTCGACCGACCGTGAAGTTGTTCCGAGACCCCAAGCCCGGTCTCTGTCTCTCAGCGGTGGCACATCACATCACACCGCGGTACACTATATACATGGTATGTACTCTATGCGCGGAGAGCAGTTTTACCTATGTAGCGATGGGGAACGGCCTAGCCGGGCCGCACACCGACATCGTTCATTCTGCAATGCTCTCCAGCGAGATACTACGGGAGAGGAGGGAGGGCTGAGGGAAATACACGAGCTGTAGGACGTCAGGTCCGTCCTTGGGTATGCCCGAGAAGGGGCAGAATTGCTAGTAATCGGGCTTCGGGTAGGGTGGACTGCGAGGAGGACATATATCTACCCACACAGCCCGAGGCGATTATAAAGTATCTACACGTCCCGCCCACAATGGCGCAGATGAGCACTGCAGCGAAGTGAGATCTGGAGATGACTTTTGGCCCTCCCCCTCCCTGCGAGCTGCGTGTTTCCGTGCAGAGAATTCGAGTTTCCGGAGACATGGCCGGACAGTAGGTCGGGCTCAGCCACGCTATACATACCCTTGAGAGAAAGAGGGGTTGAGATAGATGGTCGGAAGATATGTAAGTAGGGAGGTTCTGCAGATTCCGCGCACCCTAACTACAACTATCCAGGGTTACCAGGTGGGCTTGGCTTGTTCGTGAGGGATGAGAGGTTCCGCAACCCAAGCCGCAAACTAGAACTATGGAGGGGGGCGGGCGGCCATGCACAAAACAGCTATGTATCTAGCAGGGGGCGATACATCTAGATAGGTTCGGAAGAGGACCGAAGACAGGTGTCTTGAGCGGCGCCGCAAGAGATAAGTCGGAGGTACATATTCCAGACACCAGGTATCGTAATGATCATTGATAGACATTTTATTCGTTGGATCGTAGGCAATATGGCGCTTCGGTGCGTAGTTCTTTGCCAGCTGGCTTGGTCCGTGAAGAAGGGTTGTGATACATTGTACCCGTTGGTGTCGATGAAACAACATCATCGGGAGAAATTTGTAAAGGTATGTATTGTGTTGTGGTTGGAGATGGGCACAAGAGGCAGTCTGTACCCCTATCCTGGGCGCTGCCATCCAATCAGCGTCTTTGTTTACATTCTATGTATAGTTTACGCTAATTGTTGACGGACGTGACCAGGGCCCTGGTCCACGCGATCGCTAGCGTGTTGGCTTGCCTCAATTAAGTAGGACCCCTGTCCGTTGCTGTAGTGATAGTTGTGGTTGTAGTCACCGGGGTTGCAGAACCTCGCAGAACCTCCCTAGTAGTTGTTCGGCCGTTCTTTTTCCGAACTCGGGCCGGGACAGGAAGCCATTTCCCGATAATACATATTGTATTTCAACTCATGTCTAAAAGTCAAACGTGATGACGCTTGAAATCAACAACCTATCGTTTCGAAATTTGAACCGAGAACTGTTTGAAGTCGAGTTTTTGATTCTCACGTAGCGGTGGAAAACAACGAGAAGTATTTCTGTTCGTGAGCAAAAGTTAATTGTTATTTATCCTAACCTGCTGTAGACACATTTGATTACAATGTTTTCTTGCCACTCTTTAAGCATGTCACAACGGACATCAACGTTGGGCCAGGGCTTATCTACACAGTGGTTCGTTTCTTCATTCCTATCGGGCTTAACGCAGTTGGTATTTACGCTACTGCGATTTTGGACAAGCTCTTTGATATTTAGAGTACACTACTCTAGCCCCATCTACTAGTCTGGAGCTCTGTTATCGTACAGGATCCAGACTTGGAGTTCGGCGCAAAGAGTTTTGCAAAGTCGAGATTAGAGCGAGACGAGTAGACATTAAAAAACAGCTCTCGACTTCTGTATATGCTTAAGTACAAAGAGGAGAAGAAGAAGAACACAGAAGACAGAACAACACTCCATCTCCGCTGCTGCACGGCGCCATCCCCAGCCGGGTGCTCACCCAACTCTGGCCGCTCACCTAATTCTAGCTGGTCCGCCCACGTAATAGGACTCGGCGGGCTCAGCTCCAGGTAGCAAGAGGGCAGCAGCTGTGCACGGCGAGCAGACAGATAACCGGAGCGGACAGGAACGAGAGGTCACGACAGCAGTCAGAAGAGGACAAGAGAGAAGAGAAGCTTATAGCTAGGACAAGACTCGACAAGTTGTGTAAGGAAGAAGAAGAAGAGAAGTAAACGACGGCTCTTTATATAAGGATATCCGTTGCCCGCGGTACATAATGGCATCCATTTCCGGTGATTCTGCTCCAAGTATGTCCCACATTCCATCTCCCACATTCCTTCCTTCCGCATTTAACCCTAGCTGAGCCGCGACAGCCAACTCTACATAGCTGGCACCGCCGCCCGCAACAGCAGCAGCGATGGGCCCGAGAAGCCACGAAACTCGCTCTGCGTTGGAGATGCAGCAAAGACCTGGATAGCATGCCCTCTGCACATAAAACCAGCAGCTTCACTAATACTTTGAATCTACCGCGACTGGTGAGGTCGTGTGCACTCAAACATGAGGATCTGGTTGCAAACCCCCTTTCTCTTCCTCAATTACGGCACGTGAAAATAGCAGCGAAAAGAACTTCCAATGGAAACCCTCCAGTCCCGTGATAGACTCCCACCGTAACGTCAAGGTGTGGCATTCTCTGTCTCCGGCAATTGGCTTCTCTCTCCGCTCGAATCGTGCAGTTAGTAATCGTGTACATATTGCAACTGTACGCATGTGAAAATGGTTGAAAAACGCCAAGTGGTTAAATACAGTATATGTATCTTCGTAAAAGTAAACAAAAACGAGAAAGAAAAAATATATATCGATACGTTAAAATAACTAGCATGAATTGAAACACTCGTACGCTTTCTGTTCTTTTACTTGTGGCGATAATGCCATCCGTTAAATCGTGGATACGAAACCACAGAATTCCCAGCCGCCAGAGCGATAGATACATCTACATCCAATACCATCCCAAGACCCTCCCTTTTTCTCAAGGGTAGTTAGTTAGTAATAGCTTCACGCCCTCTGGGGCGGACATTATTGGGAGTCTCTAGACCCGGAAACACATATGCACCTACCCAGCGGCCCGGTGCGGCAATGCCGTTGGGTATGTATCTATGTACTTTGCGTGTGATCGATCTTCCATCCGGACGCCCTGTTCCCAGCACACTGCCTGGGCTCCGAACAACCGAGGCAGTTAGGGAACGAGCGATAAAAAGTTCCGCGGTTTCGGGCTGAAGATCTATCCGGAGTATGCACATATCAGCCATTTACGACGACGTCCCCCAGCTCCCCCGAGCGACGTGAGCGCCACACTTGGAAGACAGAGGACGTGCAGGGAGCAACATCTCCAGGATCAAGCGGAGTAATCCGCAGCGGCCGACAGCTCTGCACGTGCATGGTGCCTGCAGACCGCCATATCTAGGAGCACTGCCGCACGGGGGTTGCCGTTGACCTGGCGAGACGGACGAAGTTGGTCAGCATAATTAGGTGCCTACATATTAGTTATTCCGGGAAGCGGCAATGATCTCGAGGACGACATGCACGTTCAACACCCCAGACGGCAGCCAGGCTTTTTCTCTCGGAACGGTGCCTCACGCCGGCTCCACACCGGACAGGCGCCATGCAAGACGGACCGCTCAAGACAAGGCGGGAATGCCGTGCGCACGTCTCCCGTCGGCGGCGGAAGCCGGTGCCGGAGCGGTAGTGCGATCGGCTCAGGCCCAACCCCGCAGCGATAGAAGACCTGGGCCATACCGGCACACAGTTCCCCCCCCCCCCCACGTTGTCGATCACAAAGACAACCCCCGCTGTGTATGTATGTGTATATGGCCTAGCGGAGCGGGAGGAACACAAGGATGTCACCGCCATCTACCTACATAGTTTGGCGTAGATATATACGAGATATGTGTCGATGATATATCTAAGGGGCTCACGGACTGTGCTCGCACCTCTTTCTGTGGGTTCGTGAAGGGTTCGTCTTTTGACACGGACCTTGCTCCAGCCATCAACCGCGCAACCTGTCCGTGCTCCTTCAGATCCACAAAGCGTTGCGGATCGCCAAAGCGGCAATCCTGGAGACCAGTCGCCATCGCACCCCGCGACCCGAAGGCTGTACTGGTACGAAAGAACTTGGATCCACCATTTCACCCCGTCGTGTCTGGCGGGTATGTAGAGTATGTACTCTAGGCGCTCTTCATCCACTTGGGCTTTGTCTGGGAACTGCAGGCGTCAGTCCCTTTGAATCCATATCAACACTTAGCTGACCTCTTGTAGTCCATGTCGGACGCACCTCTACTACCACTGGCTGTTGTGCTGTGCGCCGAGGCTGGGATTACCGCATCCGGCGTTCTTCCGCGCGGCCTCCATATGATACTCATATCATCATATCAAACGCGCATGTCCGGGAAACCACCAAGCAACCCGTTAGGGCAGTTGTACACAAAGGCGAAACCCCCACGGAGCGTGACAGCTGCAGACGCCAAACCATACATAGTCGAGGGAGCACGGCCACTGCGCGCGCTGCGTCGCGTGTGTTGCTGTCCGGCCCCCAGATAGGGGACGTATCTTGTACGCACAGTGCACGAGATGGAAGCGACTGCCGTCGGAGGATCTTTGGTGATGGCGGTGGTGGTTCCATCTACTCGAAACCGTCGAACTGAGCGAGGAGCGGGTGCTTAATTTTACTGAATGCATACGAGGAAATCGGGCAAGGGTCTGTTTGCCTTGAGGCAATGGGCAACGGGCAACGCGAACAAGCGATGTATTCATGCACCTATCTACGAAGCATAGATAGGCAGTCCTATCCAAAAGGGTAGAATCAAGCCGAGTGATCTTCCATGGCCCCCAATGCTTATCCCCACATCCGGGCACCATTCCCAACCATAAACGATCGACAAGATCAAACTTACACACTCCCTCCATTCCCCCCCGCTCCTTCGAAAAGAAAAGCGCCAAAACTCTCAGGGGTATTGCATTCACCTTACTCATGGACAATATCCAGCTCATCATCGTCGTCATCCGCCGCCACCGCAGCAAACCTAGTCCTCTTTACCACCGGAGCGGTGGCTATAGTTCCTGCTCGCTTCCGCTTGATCGGCGACAGTCGAATGTCGCGGGCGTTGTTGGTACGCAGCGATGAGAGGGACTCTGTTGCCTGGTCTGGGTGTTAGTGCTGAGAGGGCGGGAGGAGTTGGATCAATGTACTTGTTTCCGTTCTGCGGCCTCGCGCGCACGGGTGGCTGCTCGCTCGGTATCGCTCACTGTATCTCCAACGCGAGTGCGAAGGTACTGCGCGCCTATGCCGCCCTCACGACCCTGGGACTCGATTATCCGTTTTGTAAGTTCGCGTTCGCGCTTGCTTTCCTCGAGGCGTTTGTGAAGTCGGTCCTCTTTGGTACCGCGAGAGAAATTATTGGCAAGATAGTCCTCGTCATCGAGGAGAGCGGCGGTGGAGCGGCTGGGAGCGACAAAGATGTTGCCGCCCGCGCCGCCGAGGCGTTGCGGTAAGTCGGCGATGGGACCTTCTTGGAGGAGGCCATCGTCGCGCTCCTTTACGCGGTTACCTCCACCGCGCCCGCTAAGGAACTTCCAGGGTTTGAGAGTGCCTTTCTTCGGCGGGGAGAAGAGACTAGTCATGCTGTTGACTTCGGCGCGGGAGACACGAGCCTTCTTGACGGTTTGCTCGACGTGGAAAGCGCAGAAGTGGGTGTGACGCTTGTCAATCCATGTGCCGCATTGTTTCCCGTCGCGCTTGGTGGAACGGCAGAAGCCTAGGTCGCGGGCGAAGCCGATTTCTAGGAGGCAGTCCGCTGCGTCGTCGGATATAGTAAGCGAGAAGCGGCCGCTGTCTTTGTTGCGCGGCTTCATGACGCCTGGGTTTAGTATGGCGACGACTGCGCCGATAGGTAGCTTCCAAAAACGTTCGAAGCCCGCGCCGAAGAGGAAGAGCTCGATCTCCCATTTCAAGTCCGTCAACTGCATCACCATGTACTTCTTGCCGGTTTCTTTGGCGCCCGTGTTTTGGCCCACGCTTCGTGGGTCCGACTTGGAGCAGATGGTCCCCACGACGACCCAATCGCCTTCTACTTCTGGTGGCTCATAGTCTGGTGAGACAACGGCCTTGAGGAGCTGGGGCAGCTGGAAGATGGCCTTCTGTGATAAGTACCGAGACACAGTGGGATGTGGGGTGACCCGGCGGAGCAGGTGTAACTCCGAGAACGAATCGAAGCCTGCTTCATTGGTAGACTCTTCGGGTGCGGGCGCAGCATGAGGGGCCGATGAAGGTCGCGTAGGAGAGGCCGGACGACCTATAGTATTAGACGGCCCCGTGAACGAGAAAGATGCTGAGGTTTGACTATTCGGTTGTTTCTGATCGTGGCCAGAGAGGATAGTCGTGAACGAATGTGTAGCCCTCTGAGCCGCCTGCGTGGACACTCCTACTTCGGTTTCGAACCCAAACCCTTTGCTCCTCGTCTGAGCGATCTTCTTCTGCTTCTCGAGCTTTTCGTTCTCGCGAGCACGCTCCTCCGCAAGTCGCTGGCTGAACGTCTTCGCCGGACGCGGTGGGGAAGGTGCTCTGGCAATTGGCGGCGGCTGCTTCCTATACTGCGGCGCCCGGCGTAACGAGACATCTTTCCCCGTAAGACCTCTATCGATACCCAGCAGGACCCTCGATGGCGATTTCGGTGAAGGCGGGTGCGTTGCTAGCGACCGTCTTGCGGACGGTGACAAAGGGATCTCGACGACCGGAGCAGCCGACTTGGTTTCTCTTTCCTCTCCTCTCCCTCTTCCTCCTCCGACCGCGGCTGCGAGCGCCCGTTTCTTTTTTGCTTTTTCTAGTCGTTTAAGTTTCAATTTCGCCTCGATCCTCAGTAGCTTCAATTTCAGCACCTCCTCGTCCTCGTCGGTAGTATCTTCGTCCCCACTGGAAGGTCCGTCGTCTAACTGTGCGGGCTGCGAGGAGCGTCGGAGTGGTGATGGAGAGACCGGTGGGTTCGACATATTGTAGTTCTGGCGGTTCTTACGAGGGGTGAGATTCAGAACATCTTGGGTTGTTTGCGGAGGCCACACGATATCTGGTTGTGTCCGGCCGAACTGAGTGAGCTCGTAATCGTTGGTAGGTGGGTCAGGGCGGAGGCTTACCTTTGTTGTTGGTGGAAGCGGCACTGGACATCGTCAAGAGGAATGTGCTTGCTAAATTCGCCCTGTTTTTGCTATTGTACACGTTGCTGTAGTTGCTATTGTCGTAGTCGTTGCTATTCTATATATCCGATTCGCGAATATGGGACTTGGCGACTTTGTTTGCAGGGACATTGGGTTTGGGATGACCGATGACACGAGGGTGAGGTGGATCTGTACGGCAATGCAGGGGCGGCAGACTGTGCCAAGATAGGCGCTCAGCCGCTTCAAACCAATAGTTAAATTCAATTGAAAAAATTGCTAGATCGACAGGATTCACGATGGCACAAGTTTCAGTGGTACGGTGAGACCATATGATCTCCCCGGATAACTCTGGAGAATCACAGTTTGTTTGTTCACTCAAAACGTTATCATCGCGGTCCGCGAGAAATACGCGACGAACCCGAACCCGAACCCGAACCCATAACTACATAACTACTACAAACGCGTCCCTCACAGACACGTCCCACACCACCACCACCACCACCACCACCACCATTATCATCATCGCCAACAATGTCTCCTGCGCCTACATTAATAACCATCATCCCCACGGCCTCCCCCGGCTCGCCGACCAAAATCCTAACCCTCCCTCACCCGCGTACCAATACACCGACACGTTACCTCCTCCACCCCACTGCTGGTCTCCACGAACTAACCAAGATCACGCCCCCTCTGTCGCAGCCGCGGTCCTGGCTCCTCACTCACCCTTCGCCCGGCTACACACTCTCAGATGGCAACCTATACATTTCCACCCAACTGGACCCGCTCTTCCTCCTTCTTCCGCACCTGCTCGAGAAGGAGAAACACTTTCTCCCGCTCGACGATCTGCTGGACGCATTGCCCACCGGATGGGGAGTGGTGCTTTCGACGCATAGACGGGTGGTGGAGAGAAGGGTGAGGGCCGTGTGTGGAGCTATCGATGCGGGCGATGAGAAGGCGTACCGTCTGTGCTTGGACAAGACACGGAGAGTGTTGGCGGGAAAATGTCAAGCCATGGCAGAGGCGCTGCCGAGGAGTTTGGAGGAGGAATTTGTGAAGAAACCCTTGGTAAAACCCGTCACTGCTTCCTCCGTGGTGGAGTTGGAGGTCCGCGGGGACGGAGTGGGGTCTACGCCTGTAAAGAAAGAGTGTGAAGGGAAGGAGGAGGACGAAAAGAGAAATACACCGGACGAGACAGAGGCCGCCCTGACACACCTCCTCCGGCTCCGAGTATCTGCGCAATTCATCAGCGACATGTACCTTTCAGATTCATTCGCCACAGCTCTCAACGAACACCTCGCGTCCGTCCACGATTTCAAGACATTAGACACACATTTATCACATCTCAAACAGCTACGCCTCGACTCTGCCGTCGCCCGGTCAGGAGACTTCTCGCTGAAGCGTGAAAACGACGATGAAGCCGCTGATGCGAAGGCAGAGAAGAAACGGAAGACGGAGGTGGAGGAGGCAAAAAAGAAGAAGAATGTCAGTCGGGGCGTCAGAGAGCTAGGGAAGGTTAATACCAGGGGCATGGCGAAGTTGACTAGTTTTTTCAAGAAGAAGGAGTAGCCCAGACGGGGACTGGCCATCGAGAAGTTTCATTTCAGCATATATAGACACGGGTTGCAATGGCAATAATTATGCGGTATGTAACGGCACAGTGATGGAGCGGGACATGACTAGGCCCGAAGTCGTGATGACTCCCAATCCGATGGTGTTCCGGATACTTATCTATCGTAATTTGCTCATCCATATCTACGGAAAGCTACGACTCCAATCTTGGCGTTTCACCACAACCATATCGCTGGAGCCGCCCACAGGCTCAACCTTATCACGACTTCACTCCTCCGCTCAGCACCACACCTACATACTCCCACCAACCTCCCGGGATGTACATATTAATCCTGTGAAGCCGTTGTATTTTCCGTCCATCAGCCGGGATCCGTGTAAAGTAACATAGACGACCACTGAACGAGAATCCATGAACCTCTCGCCCTCCGCACCCCGACGCATACGTACCCACGTAGGTAGCTCTGCGCGGCGAACGATTACCGAGACTCGTAGTGTGGAATCATGGGACCAGACAGAAAAGCCGAGTTCAGATCGTCGATGGAAAAAAGTGTCGGAAAAAAAAGCCGCCAAGAATAGAGTACGCAAGTATGTACGCACATAGATATGTATATATATGTTCGCGCTATTTGATCCCCCTTTTCGGAGGGGAACGCAAAGTCAATCTGGAAGTTACTTTCCGATGCACGAAATTGCTGATGGCCGAGAGCTGTGCAGTCGGATATGTACTCTAGATACGTGCCTATGTTCCAACCGATAGAGAACGGAAGTATTGCCAAGCTAGCGTGGAAGAAGCAAACATGGAGCGTGGAATTTCTTCTGAGGATGAAGTTACTGTGGTCACCCACCCCCACACACCAAAACGAAGAACCACCTCCCAAGGAAATCTCTCGCGAGCAATCCAGTGGGTAGATTCAGATACAACTATCTGTGCGCCCCTTGTAGGGGAGGACTGTACAGACTAAGCCCTGGGAGTCAACGCCGCTGTCCAGCCAAGTCCACACACTAAGCGCTTTTACCGGCTGGAGGGGAAAGGGGTGGTGGATACATGCGCGTCTTAGCAATTACATCCGTTGTGAGACAGCCCAGAATCTGGGTCAACTTCAAAGTAGAGTACCTAGGGTCTCCTCTCGGAGGGATGTGGATGCGATGGAGTGACGATCTAATCACTGGTACTCACTCGATACGTAGGTATGCCAAGTTGCCCCTTTGCATTACACGCCTATAAGCCGACTGCACCGCCATGATCTATGTAGATAGGTTGCATGCAATTAATGAATAAGCCAAAAAAAAGTACATGAGCTGGCAGCGCACAGCCGCTGTTATGATCGACGTGTATAACGCCCACTAATGTCCAAAGCCCGCGATTGGAGGGTACCTATCGGAATGCAGTCCAGCAAGCCGAGTCGAAAAGGGAGGGATATCTACGCTTCAAGATAGCTGCGAAAAACCACCAACCCACATAGTTACCCCGCAGGGCCGGACTCCATTACTTGGTCACCACACAACTACATAAATACACACAAGCTAATGATGCTCCTTCTGGGATAGATACTGCAGTGAAACCACTCGGAGCTCTAAGGACGCACGTAGACTGGGCTCCGTCCCACTGCCGGGCTCGAATAGAGTGCCTGCCAGGCAGTGGAGATGATGCCTGTCTTGCAATATGTAGGAGCATTGGCCCAACACATCATGCGAGGTGAAGTATCCGGTTCCCGGGCCTTTTATTGTCTGCTGGTTGGTAATGCCGATGATGAGCGTCGGTCGGTTTGCATGTACTACCACGTGCACGTTTAAACGAAGTAGCCGTTCGCATTCCAGGTGTGCCGGGGAACTTCGAAGTATCGGCACGTCTGTGCATGTAGTTCAGTCATCGGTAACGGGATGGACTGTAGCATTTCGTTTGACAGTTGCATCTTGGAACTCTGCTGGCAGGTAGGTGCATGTGGCCACGGAAAATACGGATACTTTCCGGGATGACCTGAATTGGCGTGGAGGGAGGGAGTTGGCCCTCTTCCTGGGACAAGGTAGAGTAAGTAGGCGTCCGTGCGCCGCTGACCAGACGTCCCACACCGACAAATCACCAGGGTTGCCGATGTTTGGTAGCCAATGATAAGTGCGCAACAGGCGATTTCCAAAGTGCCCTAAGGGTGCGAAGTGCGGGCCCCAAAAGGTCTGCGAAGATTGATTGAGGCCGGCGAATACTGGCAGAGTCTGAACGTAGTTGGTCTCGTTGGGGGTGGATGGGTGAGTCCTGACGTGTACGCGGAAAGGCAAAAATGAGTGCCAGAGGGAAATGGACACATGTGGATGGATGTACGTAGATGTGGATGATGAACCCAAAAGCTGCCAGCTCGACACCATTTTTTCTTTTCTTTTGGCAGCCGTGCTGGAAAAGGGGAAGGATAAGAAGCGGATAGGACAGGTGAGGTGGTATAGAGTGCCGTGTGCCAGAGACAGTAGGAAGGAGGCGAGGGGGCGACGGAGTGCCGGTGTGCTCACAGATTGCCGACGGTGAGGATCAGATCACCCAGAGGGCGAGACCCACGGCAGCATAAGGGCTATGTACGAAGCATGTACCCATGGGATATTTCGACATTCTGGACACCACCTCGACCGGCCAGCCTTCGTATTGGTTGACGAAACGAGAGTTGGGGGGGGCCAAAATTGGGGGGCCAGTAACGATATCGATTGTAGTTGGATTGCATGAATATGCGTAGGCGGTGAGATACCTATGATATATGAAGAGAGGCACCGACCCTGGCGATACGGGCATCGGCTTGCCCGATTTTTTTCTGATTTTTTTTTGAGGGGGGGGGGGGGGTTTCTGTTGGCGGGGCGCCTCAGGAGTTCCTCTTCCGTTTATCTGTCAATCCGCCAACACGTCCGTTCGTGTCTTCCTGGCCGGTACGGTGTACGAAGTGTAAGAGATGTGTGGCTGCTTTAGCATGGCTCCCGTTCTTCACCCACAGCGTATGCCCATCTGCATGCGATTCGTTCCATGATGACCTCAGAGTCCGAAGGGAGACGATGCTATTGATGTTGTCGATATTGCTGTTGATGAGTCTGACGGTATATGGAATGGTGGGGTCATTCGCTGTCGACCTCTGGACTGCTGTGATGGCGTATGGTTGGTTGGAATAGATGGGTGCGTGCCGGAGTTGATCGCAGTTGTGGGATGTGGTTGTAATTGTTGGCCATCGTTGTAGTGACTGATTGATAGACTGATTGATTGACTGCCAATGGTGTTGGCGTATTGCTGCCATGGGTCATGGAGTGAGATGAGGAAAGCGACCCACTGCACATTTCTTTCCGCAGTCAAAAGGGAAGAGAAAGATCCACCTTGCGCCGGGCCGTCGAATTTGCATTCTAACCCGTTAGCAATTATTGTCATCTTCTTCATCGCCATCATCCGTCCTCTGCTCCATCAAAATCATCAGCAATCATCGCCAGAATTTGTCTGCATCCGAAATACATCACGACAGTATTGTTGCATCTTCGGATATCTCCTACCCCCTTTGTACCTTCCCACCGGACATCGGTCGAGGTGTAGCATCGGTAGCAGTAGAAGTCTGGAGCGAGCGTACTGTGAAACGTTTTCTGCACCCGAAAAAGCGATCCGAATTCAACCCAGAATTGAGCCGCATCTGTGTCCGTTTGCTGTTTTTTCATTGCTCTTGAGACTCTCTCCCTTTTTTTTCTTCCGTATCCCCCCTCCATCTCTTCCCACTTGCTGGCCGGTGAACCGTGTTGGTGTTGGACGCACACTGCCGCTTCGAATCCTCCCCTGCCAGTGGGTGTTGTTTTATTCTTATTCTTATTTTATTTATAATTGTTTGGTCCTCGAGGGGACCCGCCTCCCTGGGCCGCATTCTTTGCTCCCTGCCTTTCATAGTTAGCACCCATAACATCCATCTGGAGCATGCTCAACAGTGCCGTTCCTTTGCTTTGACCGACTCAGTCATTCTCTCTCTTATATCATCACAGCTCTGCTTCGAGCGCTGGAACTGCCGCTGTCAATTCAAGCTTTCCTGTCTTCTTTCGAACCCCCCCCGTTCGTTTCCCGTCTTGCACTTGTCTTTCCTTCTTTTTCTTCTCTTCCTCATCCTCACCCCCATCCCCCTCAACTCCAGCTGCTTCTTCCAGCTCTCTTTCTCTCTTTCTCTCTCTCCCTCCTGTTCTCTTCAATTCCTCATCCTCCCCAGCATTGCTCGCGGCTGCTTCCATTGCTGTTGGAGCTGCATCCGAGCAGGTCTGTATGTAACCTTCCCCTCCTCGTCCGCTTCTTCGCTTCATCCTCTCATTCTATCTGCTGTTCTCAATTCAACATCAGCTACAACTGCACTGCTGTGACACCCCCGTAAATAGCCATAGCCTACTTACCTACTTTCCGTACCATTACCCTTGTATCGTCTCTTTACTAATCCGCATCTTCGGGAAAAAAAAGTCGATATACAACATATCCTGCAGGCTGCTTTGAGCAGTCCTCCGTTCTGTTCTTTCTCTCCTTCGACGAGGCTACTGTCGGAGATCATTGCAGTAGTTGGTTCCTCCTCTTCACCAACCCCCGTGTCGTCGCTATGGCTTCACTTGCTCCTGCGAATGTCGCCTCCGACGTCATCCGACTCGCACACTATGTGTACCCTTCTGCATTCCTCGTCTGGTTTGCCGGATCCCAGGCTTTTGCTATGTGCTCCCTTACAGGCCAGACTGCACCCAAGAGGGAACATAAGAAGCGGATGTTCACCCTGCTGCAATTGGTCATCGTTACGAGTTATGTGAGTGATGTCCATTCATCCAAGCAATTGAGATCGAAAGTCTTTGTCTGGTGCTCTCGGCTGACAGGTTCCGGATTTTTTTGCAGATTGGTGAAGCAATGTTGATGTGCCTGCGCTCCTTGGCAGAGAGTGGATGGTGGAGTTCTTCTGACAATGTGGTGTGTACCCGAGGTTGCACGGCTGAACTTTTGGGCGCTGGGTTGACTTCTCCAGGTTTACCTTTTGATGTCCATTATGTTGTGGGGATCTATGGAACTTGCCTTGCTCGATACGCAGAAACCAGCATGGTATTCGTACTATGGCTCGTGGCTCCTTTCCATGGTGGCGGAAGTCACCCTGTTTGGTCTCTCTCTCGCGACAAACAAGGCCCCCAATAATTTCGAGATTGCCAGATTCTGCGTTGAAGGATCGCGGCTTCTGGTATTCCTTGCATTGCCGCTAGGCTTGTGGGCTTTCCGGGGCCAGGATTCGGACGAACCCATTGGCGAGGAATCGGCACGCTTGCTTGGTTCGGAAGCCGGCCAGGCTTCGCCTTCTGATTACGGCTCAGTGGCCGACCCTGATGCCGACAGCGAAGCAATGAGAAAGGCGAAGGAGAGGATGATGAAGAAGCTCGAGGAGAGTGGAAGTTGGTGGGCGTACGCCAAGTCGTTTTCAGTCAGTATCAAGACCCAATGGCCCACGGGATTTTCTGACAGGAGTGACCGTCGCAGGTTTTTTGGCCCTATATCTGGCCGCAGGGTGACCGGTGGCTGCAATTCACAATGTTCCTCGTGGGGCTGTGCTTGTTGGCTGGGAGAGGTTTGAATGTTCTAGTCCCACATCAACTCGGTGTGGTTACCAACTCCTTGATGGATGCTGGTGGTAAGCTTCATACTCCCCCCAACTTCGAGGCGCTATTGCCTGCCTAATCACCGGTACCATGCCGGTGGGTCCACCGCGCGCACCCATGGGAGCCATCAGATCCGAGACGGAGCGGGCTGGTGAACGGGAATAGCTTACTAGAATGTTTGTGCTAACTGGCACCGCAGGTCACATCCCGTGGCTTCAGTTGACAGTTTTTGTTGTACTGCGATGGCTGGATTCGCCTTCTGGAATCATGGCCCTGCAAGGCTTTCTGTGGATGCCCGCCGAACAGCACTCGTATCGAGCCCTGACGACGGCTGCTTACAACCACGTCATGTGTCTTTCATACGACTTTCATAGCAACAAGCAGACTGGTGATGTTTGGAGCTCGATCGTGCAAGGCCGTGCGGTCAATTGGTTCATCGAGACAATCCTGTTTCAGGTCTTTCCAATGATGGCGGATCTAGTTTTCGCCTTCGCGTACTTCTTCATCGTTTTTGGCACCTACATGGCATTGATAGTCGGTTCCGTCACAGTGGTTTACCTTTATGTTACGTTCAAGCTCAGCGCTATGAAGAACGCCACAAGAAGGGAAATGAACCATGTCAGTCATGATCCCTTGAGGTTATGAAGCTCCTAGGCTCACCTTGACATAGGCAGCGAAACAGGAGATCAGCATCTTGATCGAAACCGTGTCGTCCTGGCCCACCATTAGTGTAAGTCTGCTCTTTCAATAGTGGATAACTATGGAAGAACTAATGTGCAACAGTACTTCAACCGAGTCAATTACGAACAAAACCGTTTTCATGGAGGCACTTCATCCCGGTATCCAAAGTGTTGTTTAATATGCTGACAAGGACTGACCACGACAGCTATCAACATTTTCCAGAGAGCTGAGCGCAAATGGCTCATTGGGCTCTCGGTTATCAATGTGTCCCAGAGTCTGATCTTCATGGTCGGGCTCCTTGCTGCCTGTTTCTATGCCGTCTATCAAGTCACCACAGGAACGCAGCCAGTCGGGAGCTTTGTGGCTCTGTTGTCGTACTGGGCTCAGCTAGCCACCCCGCTCTCCTTCTTCGCAAATTTCTATCGGAGAATTCAAACTCAGATGCTCGATGCGGAGCGTTTGTTGGAGCTCTTCCAAACAGTGTCGACAGTCCGGGACGATCCGCGTGCTATGGAACTGGAGAAGGTGGAAGGGGCGGTCGATTTCGAGAATGTTTGCTTCTCGTATGACTCTAGGAAACCTGTAATCACGGATGTCAGCTTCCATGTTCCGGCGGGAAAATCGGTGGCTTTTGTGGGCGAAACCGGTGGGGGGAAGACAACATGCTTGAAGCTCCTCTTCCGCTTCTACGATGTCGCCTCTGGCGCCATCAAAATCGACGGCCACGATATCAGGGATATCAAACTATCCAATCTCCGCGAGCACATCGGAGTTGTACCTCAGGTTAGTTGGCTGTCTGTTTGTTGACCGCGAGTACTGACACGACCAGGACCCCCAATTATTCAATGACACGATCATGAGCAATATCAAGTATGCCAACTTTGATGCCACGGACGAAGGTGAGATGGTGCTTACAAGTATACTGGAACGGTACCTGACAATTCCGAATTAGATGTGTATGACGCCTGTCGAGCAGCCTCGATTCACGAGAAGATCCTCAGTTTTCCGGATGGTTACAACTCCAAGGTTGGCGAGCGTGGCGTGAAATTATCTGGTGGCGAGTTGCAGAGAGTAAGTTCATTTGGCGCAGCACCGTGCCTTTAAAGACAGTCTGCACTCTATGTACAGCCGATCTTTTCTAGAGAGCTCTTATGAGTCTGACGCCGCCAAAACAGGTTTCAATCGCCCGGGCCGTTCTGAAGAACCCCAAAATTATCTTGCTGGACGAGGCGACAAGTATGATCGACATGGAAACGGAGCGCCAGATCCAGGGAGCCCTCAAGAAACTCGGCAGAAACCGGACGATGTTCATTGTAGCGTAAGTGACGGCTCCAGTTATTTGCCATCAGTACCTTACAGGATATAGGCATCGTCTTTCGACAATAATGGGTGCGGATCTCATAGCTGTCATCAAGGAGGGCAGGATCGTCGAGAGCGGGACTCACGAGGAACTGATGCAGACTGAAGGAAAGTACTTCCAACTCTGGTCAACGCAGGAGAGCCGCGACGAAGCTGCGTCAGAACCGGAACTGAAGGGCCCCTGCTCGCCCGGTGACCTTTTCGACTCACTCAAATCCGACAACGTTCCAAAGGATCGTGGAGGTTCGTGTTCCAAAAATATCAGAATACCTGAATCATCCAAGCGAGCGCCGTCTGCGCGCCCGGCAGTCACATTCAGTCTTCCTGGAAAAACCGTGTGGTATCCCGAGTACCAATTCCACACCATGTTGAACCCCCGTGTGTCGGCACCAAGCCATGGGATCCTGAAGAATGCCTCAGCAGTGCAGGCACCAGTTGTAACGGCAGGAGCGTCATCAAATCCATCGTCGTCGTCATCATCAGTGTTAAAGCCGGACGCAAAAGAGTTTGTTCCGAAGAGGCTTTCCGTCATTGGGCACGAATGGGCACCTCCGGAGACCGCTTGTGAGTACCCGGCACTGGCTGCAAAGGATTCTGGCACCGCCCCCCCCAACGAAACATCCTCGGATGACCTCTCGGGAGCTCTGATTGTGGCACAAGGGCAGTCATCCTCTGAGATACCGCGCCCCCCCCAAGTGGAGGTTGATAAGAGGTCTGCACAGTTTGGACTAGCATCCAGTTCGGACTGCCCTCCATCAGAGATTCCAAGCGCTGAGACGCCAACTGGCCAGCTTGAGGACCATGAGACCGGACGCGCAGATCTGGTGGATGCCAATCCAGGTATCAGTGATCTCCAGGACACGAAGAAGCGGCGCCGACGTCCTCGCCGAAAAAGCTACAAAGTTGATGACAATCCGGGTGTTAAGCAGGGCTCAGGCGCAGAAGCTAGTGAAGGCGAACTACTCGTCCCAGGCCTTACCTTTTCTTCCTCTGCGACGGAAGATGAACCATCCAGCCCGACGGACAGAGAGAGGGAAGAAAAAGCTGATACCACGAATGATATCGTTGGCAAAGCAAAGCGTCGTTCTCACCCTAGCAGCTATAAGCAAAACGTCGCTGGGTTCGACTCCAGGAGTGAAGGGAGCCCACTGTTAGCTGTTGGTAATCCCGAGAACGTCGGACGCCCGATCAAGCACAAGGCGAGGACCAATTCGGCTGCCTGGGGTGGCACGAGAAGCGCTGGAAAAGAGGACCAAGATGCAAATGAAAACTTGAATCCCTCAAGTACTACCTCCTCCGTCCCTAAAGTGGAGGCCCCGCAGGCTCAGCGTAGGAATTCCGGAAGCCAGAAGGGTAGCTGGCGTAAGGGTAACAGGAAACCGGCGAAGAAAACCGAGTCTGGCTACAGCGCTAGCGATGCGTGATCCGTTAAAGCTTTAAATTCTTTTTCGTGGGATTCCGTGGCTTACAAGTTGAAGTACGATTCGATTTCTAGAGGGGGGTTTCTGGCTGGCGTTAGCGTGTGGTTTTTTCTCCCTTCATTTGTTTTGCTTTCCTGCTTCACAATGTCTCTGGACTGTACTCTCTTGCTGGCTGTTGATGATATCAGTCTTTGTTCCTATTCTCTTCTTTCTACGTCTTCTTAGCATCCGGGTTCCTGGGACAGGAGTTCGGGGAGTTCGCACAGAGCGCTTGCACATACCTTAATACTCGCGAAGCGGATATTGCAGTTGTGGAGATGTCTATTTTTATTTTTCTTCCGGGAAGGCTGTGTTCTACTTTGAATGTCTGTTCTGAAGGCCATGACGGCCCCCTTTGTTTGTACAGCGGCTGGCGAAGCATGTGTAGTCGTGTGGAGGGTTAGGGACGTTTTACAGTTGTGAGGGGGCCTTGGTAGAGTGAATAAAAGGTAATGGGGTTTAGAACGGGTTATACAGGTGGGGACTTGGGCAGAGCGGCCATATAATACGTTGCCTGCATTTAGCGGGACGGCAGCGGGTGGGTTTCATGTTCCCTCATTATCTTTCGATTTTAAAAATGTGAGCTCCCAGTCTGCGCCATGCGGTCTACGGCGGGTGTGCTTCCCATTGCCATATCCGCAGGGTTGGGAACACGCCAGTCAACCGTGCATCGAGGGTTATTTAGCAGCCGCATTTGCCTTGCATTTGCATCATTCACGTCGTTGCAGTTGGCCAACGACTCGAAGAGAACGTATTTCCTTCGATCTGCCTACTATGCAGCTGGCTGCCTGGGTAGATGCGTCTGACGAAATAATGCCCTCTTTTTTTCCGGGTCTCGTGTATGTACAATGTACATCTTTCCACTATTCCACCATAGGTTGTAAGCACATACTCTCGGGCTTTGAATAGTTATGTACATTCATTGTACAACTTGTAAGTACTAAGTTTGTTTCCGTGAATGGGGGGCATGAATGCACTCTACATTAGGCCTTTCGACCTCTCGCTCAGTAAGATCATCGGCGGTCAGCCTCACTTCTGGTGGATAGTTATACGTCGAGTGCCACTCAAGCCGCTGAGCTGTAAGGGCGTGGGGAGAATTGAACAGCATCACCGCCGCGACTCGTCGTTACTCTGACTAACAACTCTAGTTACCGGGACGGGATGTAGATATGTACGATGTCTGGGTGCGGTACTTAGTCCGTGCGCCTGACCGGGGCCTTGGTAGGCTTTCGAGTGCAGCAAATCTCTATTTTGCTTTCTTTAGTTACTCTCCGAGGAATAATCTATAGAAGAGCGTAGATACTTCATAAGTAAGTAGATAGGTAAGTACTTATGGACCTCGTGTGTATCGGAGTTTTTTTTACAGTAACTACTAGTTCAAAGCTGGTCATTAGACAGATGGATACAACTGTAGAGTAACTATGTACGTAACCATCTGCATGGTTTGTTCCTTCTGACGATCCGAATAAGTATCTACCTACTTGTACCTATCAACTCACCATCCTTTTCTTCCCCTGTCCGACATAGCTATCAGTTGCCCCAAGTCAACCGACGTGTCTCTCTCTCTCTTTCTCTCCCACGCAAATAGGCAAGCAACAGCTGGCAGGGAAAATATGGACCAGCTGCAAGCAACCTGTCTGGCGTTACTCCTCTCGACGCAATCGCATCCAGTCGGCTTCTCCGTTCTCGAAGTCGCGGGCGGAACGGAGGATACGCCGAGTCTATCCTCACTACTGAGTGAGCGCGAGCAGCAGCTCCTCGCGTTGCATGATAAGCTCCTCAGCGTCACGTTGCAGCGTCGGACGCTGGAGGCGGAGTTGGCAGCGGCGCGGGCGGGAGGTACAGGTATATACCTATTCATCCTATTGTGCGACCCTTGTTTCTTTTTGGGCAATTGCCACTTGGGTGGGGTGAGAAGGGAAGGGGGGAAGGAGGGGCAGGATTACGTGATCGACGGGCTGATGATGGGTAGATGAAAACGAGCAGACTGGGCTTCTGGAGAAAGAGCTGGCGGAGGCTCAGGCGAATAGGCGGCTCAAGGAGGCCGCCATCGAGGCCACACTCATCACCAGTCCGCTGTTGAAGGCGATACATCCCGATGCTACTACGACTGCTCGGCAGAGGTATGCTTTTCCCTCCGGAAGTCGGATGAACTGACGAATGGCATGGTGGTTAACTTCCGTCTCAAGGGCCCTCTCACCATTGCTTGCGCGTCGCGACGCCTTGGCCGAGACTCACGCGCACATTTCGCATATGTTGATATGCACGCACGACTCCCTGGTGGGTGCGGAACGGGCGATCGTAGAAGCGCAACTGCGGAATAAGGAAATGGCAGATCGGCTACTGCTACTGTCGGCGCAGCGCGACGCCGAGAATGCCAACCTCCGAGGAGAAGATCACAGAGCTGCAGAGAAGGAGCTCAAGGACGCAAAGATGATGTGGGAGGTTACCAGGAATGTTGCCCAGGCTGTCATCGCTGCCAGTGGTGTCGATTGGGTGAGGGACAGAGAGCTCAGGGAACTGGTGCTTGCGTGTGGGGACGAGTGAATGGACATTCCTCATTGCATTCCGGGCATTTTTTCCGAGCCGTCTCCATTCCGCTTGCGCAGTTCTGATAGCTAAAGTACCTGTACGTACCCGGCGCATACCAACCATTTGTGATTCTTTCGAACCGGCATCACTTTTTTTTTTTTTTTTTTTTTTTTGGCGGCATCTGCATGCCGGTCAAAGTGCAAGTTCCAGTCGCAACTCGCATAGATATTCGAGGATTCCATAGTTCGTCTCACTCTTCAAACGAAAGATCATCCTTATCGTTGAGTGGTTTATACACAAACACACAGTAGCCGTATGGTTGTGGTGAGCATGTGGCGATCCCCATCCCATCTGGGGGGGGCCTTGTGTTGCCCGGTCGGCAACTTTCTCTACTTACCTTTACCCTACGCCCCCACTGGGGGGGGGGATCAATTTCGCGCCTATACGTAAGCCTGTTAAGACTAAGTACAGCGAACTCTGATCAACAGTGTGCCCCGGGGGCCGTTTAGCGCCATAGGCGCCGGCGCCAAAGTGAAACCTTATTTAGCCGCCGCGCCCGTCGAGTAGGTCACTCGAGCAGTGTACCTGGATACCGACGGACCGGGGCGGGCGGTGGCTATTTTGGCTGTGATCCGTCATCCGTCGGACTCCGTGACAGCCCCCGGCCTCGACGGACTTCGGGATTGACGCCGGTAAGTATGTAGAGCACGGAAATCTGGCTTGGAACAGTCCTGAATAATCCCCGTATCATGGTCCTGCCACCCTCCCGTCCTCGTGCTCGCCCTCACGTATGTACCTAGGTATGTAGGTATGTAGTGTACTCCACCCATAACACATCTCACAGCGTACGCCAGTGCAGTATGTACAGTGTGCCGCAGCGGCAGGGCAGGCAGCATCCGGTATCATCGCATCGTTACATCGTCTACCAAAAAAAAGAGGAGAAAACGCCCCCCTATGCCCATTGTCCAAAAAAGAAGTCCTCATCCAACGATGCAAGGGTACTTCGCAGCCGATCATAAATCCTTCACCTTCACCTCTACCCCTTCCTGGTCATCGTCATCGTCGCTCGAGTCTACAGCTGGTGATCTCCCAACCCCCCGCACCGGCGCCGGTGCCGGCTGACGGACTGCCGTGGCGCCCGAGTACACGAGCGACCGCACGACGTAGAGGAGACAGTCGTAGAGAACGTACAGCAGCCCCGGGAAGAGCAGGACCATTCCGATCGCGAACTTGAGCCTCCCCACGTCAGCGCATCCGTCCGTGGGAGATTCCGGGGGGTAGGGGTGTTGGGAGGGGGGAGGTCATACTGCGATGTGGACGGTCCACGATTCGAAGACTTGGAATGCGTGCAGCAGACGTGAGTAGATCTCGGCTGGGGACAGCGGTAGGAACGACATTCTTCTTCTACTCTTTGGTGGGGGGGAGGCGGGTGCGGACGGTCGTGTCTCGTGGGGTGTGAGGGGAATCGCGGGATGCGACCCCGAACTCCAGACACGAGTATGTATGACAGCGCTATGTATCTAAATAGTATGTATGGCAACTGCCGAGATCGGATTCGGCTTGTCTACAGGGTTGCGTCCGTTCGGTAACTTCGGCAACCGCTCTTTTTGAAACTATGTACATATATATATCTATGTACGGAAATGATGGGTTGGAAGCCGCGTTATTGGATTAGGTAAGTAGGTATTCGCCCATGGCCGGCCTGCACGGAGCGAGAGTGCGGGGTATGTACTCCAGACTCTACAATCTGTACTAAGTAAGTAACTATGTACATGTCTATGTATTGAGAAGAAACAGGACTAAAGATTGGTATCCTTGTAAGGCTGAAGGCAAAGTCATAACTAGGTCTCAACTTTTTCTACCCCACTCTCGCGCTTCAACGCATCAATCTTGAGTGTCAACTGGTTAACTACTGACGCAAAATCTAGAAATCTACGCAACGATATGTCTAATGTCTACGTTGCTATCATCGGTCTGTGCTTTCCCTACTCAGCGAATGGCTCTCGTAGCTGGCGTGGCGTGGTGCGTGGCTAACGTGATGATGACGGGACCGTCCGCACAGGTGCCGGTGGTGTCGGAAAAGCTTTCATCTCGCAACTGGCGGGCTACAGCGCACGGAACCCATCGGCATCGCTCGCCACGATCCTCATCTCGCGTTCGTCCAAGGCATTGGTCTCGCAGAATTACTCACCGTTGAACCTCGGCAAGTGGTCCGAGGAGCTTGCCTCTTCCGACACCTCCCCGCTCTCGTACCCCACTCAGACGCTTGAATTCCTCAAAGCGGCCCCTGGTCCCGTAATCCTCGTCGACAACACTTCCGACGAGTCCTTGGCTGCGTCGTACCCGCTTTTCCTCTCCAACGGAATCCACATCGTGACTCCGAACAAAAAGGGTTTCTCGAGCAACATTAGCCTGTGGAGGGATATCTACACGGCCGCTGCGAACGGGGGCAACCCCAAGGGCGGCTATGTCTTCCACGAGGCTACCGTTGGTGCTGGTCTGCCAGTGCTGAGCACCCTTAGGGAGCTCGTCGAGACTGGTGACCGCATCAAGAAGATCGAGGGGATTTTCTCCGGAACCATGAGCTTCCTCTTCAACAGCTTTGCGCCTCTGGACGGTAACAATGGCGGGAAGGGATTTGCCGCCTGTGTCAAGGAGGCACAGCAGCTTGGCTACACTGTTTGTCGCCCCGAACGAACGATTCACTTGGATCGGAGCGTTGACGGTTCGTGACAGGAGCCGGACCCCCGCGACGACCTCAATGGTCTCGATGTGGCCAGAAAGCTCACCATTCTTGCCCGTCTCTCCGGAATGGAGGTCGAGTCGCCAACTTCGTTTCCCATCCAGTCGCTCATCCCGAAACCTCTGGAGTCGGCCGGGAGCGCGGATGAGTTCCTTAGCGGCCTCGGAGGATTTGATGGCGATATGACAAAGATCAAGGAAGAGGCGGAGGCAGCGGGAGCTGTCGTACGATACGTCGGTAGCTTGAACGTCGGAACGAAGGAGGTGAAAGTGGGATTGGAGACGTAAGTGGTTTCCCTCTCTCCATCATAGCGTGCATCTTTGTCCCCCCCTTCGCCAAGGGTATCCTTGCTCGATTCGGGTGCGGATCTGATAAATGGGAAACAAATCTGATAAAATTTCTTCATATCTTAGCTTCGACAAAGGTAGTTCGATCGCTGGCCTGAAGGGCAGCGACAACATCATCAGCTTCTACACCGAGAGATACGGCAACAATCCCCTCATCGTCCAGGGGGCGGGGTAATTCTTCACCTGCATTTTCATTCTTTTTTTTTTGTTTCACTCCTGATCCTCTTTTGCTAATGGATTTGATTCCTTCAAAGTGCCGGCGCAGATGTCACAGCTATGGGTGTTCTGGGAGATTTGATCAAGGTGCTGCAAAGACTGAGATAGATTCCCGTGGGGTGTGTGGAAGCACGGGCAGCGGGTATGAACAGCTGTTTGCACCTGATCCCGATCCCCTTGGTATCTATCCAGATAGGTGATGGAGGGAAGCAGAGCGAGAAAAAAAAAAAGCGTGAACCTGCATAGGTGTCCAGTACATATCCATGCAGAAATGAAGGTGATATGTAGCTATGCAATAAGGTGAAAGTATGTCTGTGCATGCGAGCCTGTAGATTTTTATGATGTACGTGGTGAGTCCCCCACAGGTGCTTACCTCATCTAGACGGGGGATACGCTGCAGGAAGCAGTCGGATGGAATCGACGATGCACCACCTATTCGGGATCCTCGGGGCAATGGACGGCGCAAGTCGAATAACGAAGGGATTGAAGCCATATGTAGATACATACAATGCTGCGATACGCACGGCGGAAAGAAGCATCCACGGACCGTGGCGCCATCTCGTGGTGGACCGTGATGCCTGGAGGTTGTCTCACGCTAACGGAGTTGTCGCTTTCTGCTGTTCGACAAGCTCTTCCCCTTCCCCACCCCCCGTACCTGCTCTACTCTGTGTCCCATCTGCCGCTGGACATTTCCTGTTCAGCAGTCCGAGGCGGAACACCCCATCCAGTAAGAAGAGGAAGAGTACTTACATGCTACGTGCCTCTTGGAGGAGCAGCCCCGACGTTGCCAAGGCGATAAGATGCTCATTGCTGCACGCGTATGTACAGAGTATTTGTCTTAGCGTCGGGGAAGGCAAGGGCGAAGGTATGTAAACAATGCTAAGCGGACATCGCCCAGACTAAGCAACAACACTGTCTCCTGTTTCTCGCACTATTGACTTGCCATCGGCTCCCTTACGTGAACATACTCCCCGCGGGCAACGCGTTCGGGACAGAATACCGCAACAAAATCGCTGCAGGGAAAAAGAAGAACCCAAAGTTCACCAGCCTTCGGCAACGGCAACCAGCCCTCACCCAACCAAGGATCATCCGGACAAGGGCCCAGCATGATCGCGTTGACAGCTGTTTGTTGGTTGGGAGCAGCTCATCGATTCTGGGTTGTGCAAGCGGTTTTTGGGTGTCGTTGAGTACGACGCCTTCCCGAAATCGAAAGCCAATTTCCCACTAAATCCCAACCCACCGCGAACTTTCAACCCTCCCCCCAACCCATCCCCCAAACTTGCTTCCATAAAGTGCTCTTGCTGCCCCTCTCCCGTCCGCCTCTGGCCTGCTTCCTGCTAAATCTTGCCGCCACCCCGAATTAATTATTCCTCTTCCTTCTCCTCTCCTTCTTCCCCTTCTCCCTCTCTTCTCCTCCTAAGCTTTGTACCATCCGTTGTTGTTGATTGATCAATTCCCGACTCCTCGAGCTCTCACCACAACAACTCCCCCCCCTCTTCCAACCATGTCTGCCCGTCCTGAGAACATTGGCATCAAAGCCATCGAGATCTACTTCCCCAACCAGGTATGCAATGTCTTTGTGGTTGCCCAGGTGCCCTTTGGCCCTGCCTCCAAATTGCTCTTCTCACGAGATGACTATTTCCCTTTTGAATGAGTGGCTAACTAGTTTTCAGTGCGTCGAGCAATCCGAGCTCGAGAGGTTTGATGGTGTCTCCACCGGAAAGTACACCATTGGCCTTGGCCAGACCAAGATGGCCTTCTGTGATGACCGTGAGGGTACGCAGGGTTCACGCCGCCAGGGCGGGAGGCTGGCGGTCCCCAGTTGGATGATCTCGGAAGCTGATTGTGTTACCAGACATCTACTCAATGGCCTTGACCGTCACCCACTCTCTCATCGAGAAGTACAACATCGACACCGATTCGATCGGACGTCTCGAAGTCGGTACCGAGACCATCTTGGACAAGTCCAAGTCCGTCAAATCGGTCCTTATGAAGCTCTTTGGCAAGAACTCTAACATTGAGGGTGTCGACACCATCAATGCCTGCTACGGAGGAACCAACGCCCTCTTCAACGCCATCAACTGGGTCGAGTCCTCTGCCTGGGACGGCCGTGATGCTATCGTCGTTGCCGGTGACATTGCTCTCTACGACAAGGGTGCCGCACGACCAACTGGAGGAGCTGGTGCTGTTGCTATGCTCGTTGGACCGAATGCCCCGCTCGTCTTCGAGCCCGGCAAGAGGGGAAGCTACATGGCCCACGCCTATGACTTCTACAAGCCCGACTTGACTAGCGAGTACCCAGTTGTCGACGGTCATTTCTCCATCCGGTGCTACACCGAGGCCGTGGACGCGTGCTACAAGGCATACAACAAACGTGTTGCCACTCTCGCCTCCACCCAGGCTGCCAATAGTTCCAACGGAGTCAACGGAGTCAACGGAGTCAGCGGCGTATCTGCCGAGGGCCTTGACCGATTCGACTACTTGCTTTTCCACGCACCCACCTGCAAGCTCGTTGCCAAATCCTACGCCCGTATGCTCTACAACGATTACGTTGCCGCGCCCACTTCTGAGCAGTTCAGCACTGTTCCCGAGGAGATGCGTGATATCGACTACGAGGCCTCGCTCGCCGACCGCAACATTGAGAAGACTTTCGTCGGCCTATCCAAGAAGCGTTTCGTCGAACGTGTCCAGCCCAGCATTGAGGTCCCCACCAACTGCGGTAACATGTACACGGCCAGTGTTTACTCCGGTCTCTGCGCTCTCCTCAAGAATGTCGACTCCGACGCTCTCCAGGGTAAGAGAGTGGGCCTCTTCTCCTACGGAAGTGGTCTTGCCAGCTCTCTCTTCTCGATGACCATCAAGGGCTCCACCAAATATTTACAAGAGAAGCTGAACCTGGCCGCAAGACTTGCCGCGCGGAACATCGTCGCCCCTGAGGTCTATGACTCCGTAAGTTCGCATCGCATCGCCGACGCCACCCCCATTACACGTGCTAACCTATCCTTGCAGATGTGCGAGCTCCGTCACAACGCCCATGGAAAGAAGAGCTACACCCCCACCGGTTCGGTTGACGCTATTGTCAAGGGCACCTACTACCTTGTCAACATTGACGACAAGTTCCGAAGGGAATATGTACGAAAGGACTAAATATGTACTTCCTTTTTTCTCATACAGGTTTCTTGATGGGGTTTGGGGGGTTTATATTCATTTCTCTTAGTTCGATTTTAATAATTTTCTAAGGATTTGGGGAGCATGATACCACGCATAGAGGGGGAAAAGCTGCATAATATCTCTTTATGTTTCTCTGCATAATGGTTGTCGTGTTTCACTATTGTATACTTTATTTCCTTTTGGCTTAGGAAAGGCCTAGGGATGGGATGAGACAAGACGGAGTGCGTTTTAAGAGGTATGTATGAATGGGATAAGGAACCGAGAACCTTTCACGCAGCGAACGGATGTGGCTGTAACATTAATAACGCGAGGACTGTGGTCTCGCCTGTTTTTTTATTATTTTTAATTGGGCTTTTCTAGAGTAGGTTGGTGGTGCAGCTACCTACTCTAGAGCACATACCTCTGGTACCTTTTCTCCTTACGGATGTTGCGTAGTCCGGCCGTCTGGATCACGCAACACACAACACAGTTCTGTGGAGCTGCTCGAAGAAGTTAGCTATGTAGCTTGTCTGTTCCTGTGCCTGTCAAGCCGGGTAAGTTCGGAAACTGGCGTGGCAGAAAATAGTGCTGGGGCAGGCGGACGCACGTGGCAACGTGTTGACCACCATTGATGGAGCTTGGTTCTCCAGCTTCAAGAGCTCCATTGGTGCCGTGAGCTGGGAGGGGAGGGGATTTGATCTCATCGTAGCTACACCTAGCTATCGTTAGCTACACTCTGCTTCGTAACGTGGAGTGTGTGGCTTTTGCGGAGGACGTATCCAGATTGTCCCCTCGATGGCTGCGCCACCACCACCCTTCTGTTTTCGCTTAGTCATTAATCTCATGCGACCTATCTAGATCATGGCGAAAACCACCGCTATTAACCATGGCTCTCAAAGAGCGCAAGCAAATTGCAGGTCCGGTGATATCTGATGATTGCTCCTCACCTCAATCACAGCCATTCCCCCACACGTTACTTGCGGTATGGTGGAAGAGTAACATACGTACTCTATATACATACGTACTCTATATACATACGTACTCTATATACATACGTACATATCTGCCCATCAGCCCAAACAGGGGGTAGTTAGATACTATGATACGCCGCGCCGTCCCAGCGACCTCCTGAGAGATCACATCAACAGCTAGAAAAGTACCCGCCGCGTTCGCCCGCCCCCGCCCGCCACGCACATTCACACGCACACAAGCCCCAAACCGCATAAATTGTACTGTTCTGTACGAATGAGTAACCGGTGACGCGCCCCCCACTTCGCTCCTTCGACGATTATACATATCTTTTCAGCCGTGCCCCCCGTACATGCCTACGATAATATAGGCGCGTTCACAGACCCAGCCCCGAGAGCGACCGAGTAGCCGATGCCGCCCAAAAGCGAGAAGACGCCTGCGATGCTGGGTCAGAGCCTGCCGATCCCGACGTACGAGGAAGCGGTGGGGGGCCCGTCGTCGCGCAGCCCGAGCGAGTATGGAGGCGTCGAAGGCGAGACCAGTGAATCCGCGGGATTGCTACAGCAACCACAACAACTCCCCTCCCCGGCGGCTTCGGGCCCGTCGACGACACGGGCGGACGGGTACCGGGCGCCCACGGCCGAGAGCGTGCGTAGCTCGGTGGAATCGTCGTTCCTGGAGGAATTTGCGTCGCCGAGGTCGAGTGCCGAGAGTCTGGCGAGGGAGATGATACAGATGGAGGTGATGGACGGGGATGATGTCGAGCGCGGCGGGGTCAGAGGGGCGCTGAGGATGTCGTTTACGAAACGGTTCAGTTCCATCACATCAAAATGGTCGGTGCCAAATCCGTTCCGCGGGATGCGGTGTCGGTTGCCGGCTGTGCCATCGATGCCGTGCTGTGCCCGCCTATCTAGTCCTGTGTTGGCGCCGATGTATAGGTTGCTTGCGGTCGCGGTCTCGTTGTTTGTGGTTTACGTGCTGCTGGCGACGGATGTGTTCAGCTTACGGACGACGGGATCGGAATACTTGGGGCCATTCGATCCGGAGAGCGTGCGATCGTATGCGGAACGCGGTATCGAGAGGGACCGTATCAAACACTGGCTGGAATATATCAGTTCTTTCGACCACATGGCCGGAACGGAGGGGGACTACGTGCTGGCTAAGTATGTGCAGGGAGAGTTGTCGAGCTTTGGATTCAAGGCCGAGAGGATGCAGTACGATGTCTATCTAAACTACCCTAAGCCGGGTGGCCGCAAGGTGTGGATGGACGAGCCCAAATGGGAGGCGGAGCTGGAGGAACCGACGCTGAAGGATTCGCCGGAAAATACGCCGGTATTCCATGGACATTCGAAGTCGGGAACTGTCAAAGGGCCAGTTGTGTATGCGAACTACGGATCGAAGGCCGATTTTGCTCTGTTGCAGTCGCAGGGCATCTCCGTGAAGGGCGCGGTGGTGTTGTTGCGATACGGAGGAACGCAGAGTGACACTGCACGGAAGATATTGCACGCCGAGCGGCAAGGTGCGGTCGGAGCATTGCTGTTTACGGACCCGAAGACTGAGGGGTGGGATTGGCCGGAGAGCGCGGTGCAGCGGGGAAGTGTGAGTTTGAAGAACTTGGTCGTGGGCGATGTCTTGACTCCCGGATGGCCCAGCCTGCCGACGACTGAGCGGATATCAAAAGACCGCAGCCCGGGGCTGCTCAATATCCCGTCATTGCCGCTAGTATGTCCTGACCAGTTGCACTTGTGCGCGTTTTATGTATGTACCCGAGCTGACAATCGAATAGTCGTACAAAGACGCCCGGCCGCTCTTGCAAGCAATCAAGGGAAAGGGCCACAAGGTTCAGGAAGATTGGGTCGGTGGAATACCACAGGTGGACGAGTACTGGACTGGATCGGTGGATCAATCACCGACCGTTCATCTGCAGAACGAACAGGTCGAGAAGGACCGTCAGCCCATCTGGAATGTTCTCGGTGAGATTAAAGGAACCGATCCTCTTGAAGAGAAGGTCATCATAGGCAACCACCGGGATGCCTGGTGCTTTGGTGCCAGCAATCCGAACTCCGGGACGGCCATCATGCTCGAGGTTGCGAGAGTGCTCGGAAAGATGATGGAATTTGGCTGGAGACCACTCCGGACAATCGTCTTCGCCAATTGGGATGCTTCGCAGTACAATCTCATCGGCTCGACGTAAGTGCTCCCCTAGCGTTGGCGTTGATGTTCTGTTTGTTGACCGAAGTAGAGAGTTCGTCGAGGAGATCGGCGATGCCATTCGCGATAACGTGATAGCTTACATCAACCTCGATGCAGCCGTCACCGGTACTGATTTCACGGCCGCTGGATCGCCAGCCATGCGCTACGCGGTGAAGAAAGTGCTTGGTCGTGTGCCGGACCCGTTGTCCCAGAAGTTGCTCAACACCACATGGGATAGCCGGAAAATGTTGGGCCTCGCTGCCGGTGGTGACTACACTGCTTTCCAGCACCATGCAGGCATTTCGTCCCTCGATATCTCGTTTTCCGGCAGAGGGATTCCCTCGCACAGCTGCTACGACAATTTCGCTCGGGTGAAAAGCGTAGTCGACCCATCGTTTGCCTTTCATGAGGCGCTCGCAAAGATTTTGGCCCTTCTTGCTCTGGAAATGGCCGATCATCTGATCATCCCATTCGACATGATGGCGTACTCGTCCGTTCTCAAAGAACAGACCGAAAAACTGCATGACCTGGTCCAAGAGAAGCTCAAGGGTGCACCCCCGGGCTTAGATTTCGACCTGCAGCCGCTGGTTAAAGCTGTCGAAACCAGTCAAGGACATATCATCAAGTTCACGCAGATGAATGAGGGTTGGATGGCTCAGGACCTCGACGGCATGTACATTCAGACGGACGAGTGGGCGGTTGCTCAGCGACGCTCGAGGAGTATCCGCATGGGCAATTTTGATAAACACCTGTTAGATCTGCACATACCTGGAGGCCGAGCATCGGGTCGTGAGTGGTTCAGACATATGGTCATGGCCCCTGACGTGAGTAGTAATCTACTTCCTTATCAATCCCGTCATTGACTTCTCCAACCAGGCCGAGAATTCCAACGAAGTTTCATACTTCCCCAGTGTTCGTGACGCATTGAATACGGGCGACTGGGATAATGCACGGCAAGAGGTACAGAAGGTCGCAACCCTCATTTCCAGAGCATCAAGGAAGCTTTTGGATGAACTATCTAACTCACCCACTTGAGCCGTTCCCTTCCTTTCCGCCGAGTCTTTCTTTCTTTCTTGTACCTGTATCATCCATTTTTGGGCTTTAAGTGTTTGTTTTTTTTGTTTTTTATTGCATTAGCAGGAGCAATTGTTGGGTTTTTTTTTCTTTTCCCTTTTCTTTCTGTGGCTTATGGGATAATTTAGTTTTCAGTGTTGGTATGTAATACTTGCTTTCCCTCTCTTCTGCTCGCAGCGGTCTCTGGTAATATTATTTCTTCAGGACCGAATGACGGACTACGCAAACAGATATACCGGATTGGGATGGAATGGATCGTCCGGTATTGTAGATGGTTACTTGTATATATATATATTAAGGCTTAACTAGTTCGAGCTGGCACTTATCAAACGTCGACAGATTTTGTGTATCCGCAGCTTATCACTCCAGCAACCATAAAAAGTCTTACGATTCCGGCTCCACCTACAGTTACCTACCGGCCGGTACGTAGTAATAGAAAGGCATCGAGAGAGGTATCAGGCTTGGCGGAAGGTGTCTCACTTCCGAAGCACCTCACCTTTCTAGCAAACAAAAAGAACCACATACGCCTCTCTCCCCCCGCACTTCACGACCCCAAAACTATGGCGCACGAGGCCTCTTCCCCGGTCGGCTCCGAAGTCCAGGCGTACGCATGCTCTCTCCTCCCGCTCCGCACGCACGCGGATCCCCCCCCCCTCCTCGCCCCAAGTACCTACGGAGAGCATTGTAAAACTGACATACCAGCGCCACGTAGCCTGTTCACGCCCGTCAACGTGGTCCTCTTCTCGCTGTTCGTGTACCTCGTGTACACGCGCCTCCGTCCCGCGCCGGCGCCGTCGGTGCTCGCTGCGCCCGAGCCGATGGTGTTCAAGACGTTCACACCAAAGACACTGCGGCCGTTCAACGGCGTCGACGAGCCCCGCGTCATGCTCGGAGTCCAGGGGAAGGTTTTCGACGTCTCTGCGGGGATGAGCTTCTACGGCCCCAACGGCCCTTACAGTAACTTTGCCGGAAGGGATGCCAGTCGTGGTTTGGCGAAGAATAGCTTCGACGAGGATATGCTCACCGATATCGAGAAACCGCTGGATACGCTCGAGGATCTGACCGACGAGGAGAAGGGCTCCCTGAGGGAGTGGGCGGCACTTTTCGAGGGAAAATATCTGCTTGTGGGACGGCTGGTGAATGAGGGCGAGGAGTAGGATTTTTGTTTGCAAGGGGGTTTTAATGGGGATATCTGTGTTGTTATTTTTCTGTTTCATCAGGACTTCATGTCACTAAGATCTTCTGCTACTACCGTCATTGTTTGCGCTTCAGGATTGTGGATATCACAATATATTCTACTACATCCTATTCAACATCCCTTTAAGAAATCACCCACAATAACTAAATAAGAAAAAATTCAATTCCTATTCCCTCACCCTTACAAGCATCGCCAAAATGCCCCTCCCGACCCCCAATGAAAACGGAACGAAAACAAAACCGCTAAGTGAACAATTGGGTAATGAAAATGGATTGCAAGTTTGATCCGAGCCAGCCTGTCCTAAGGGAAATAAAAAAACCAACGCAGGAACAAGAGAAACCCGTGGAAGTCAAACAGAAGAGAGGAAAAACCAACCCAGGTGAAGGCCAATTACCGCTGCGCAGTGTTTTCCTGCGTAAAGGACCTGATACTTCCCGCGCGACTCCTGATACTGGCCGCAATCTTCTCGACTGGCGTACGCGGCGGCTCGAGGGTGGTGATGGTTTCATGAATCTCTTCAAGCGCCTCCGGACGACTTTGACTGCCACTGCTACTCCTACGAGAGTGTTCCGTCGTGATCTCCGAAAGCTTCTTTTTGGCCCCTGTGATTGCTCCCCTGGACCTGAGGGAGCCCTTTGCGTCGACATTTGCAGAAGCGACGGTACTAGCAGAGAGTCCGGGAGTGGACGGAGCACCGGATTTTTCCTCTGTGGCGTCGAGTAGATACCATCGCAATCCATCCGAGAGCTCGAATGGGTTCTCGTCGTCGATCGATTCCCCGCCGGAGGAGTGACCGCCGATGGAGGAGCGGTCGATACCATGTGGGAGATTGATGGAAGCGGTAGAACGGGAGAGGTCAACCACGCGCTCTTCGACTTTGCTGATGCGGGCGAGGAGCCAATCGCGGGAGGCGAGCTTGTGAGAGTCTTGCTCACGGAGGAAGAAGTGGGGCGCTCCAACGTTGAAGGCAGCCCAAGGGCGGGTTTTCTGATTTCTAGTCGGAAGGAAGAGGGCGAGATCGCCAGCCTTGAAGGATTTGAATGCGATCTTGTCACTGGCCTCGTCGCGTGCGCGGTAGTATTTCTCACGGTAGGCACGGCCCTGTTTCATGAGCTGTCGAGCATCTTGCTCTGCTTTCTTCACCCGGTTGATGATCGTCTCGCTGAAGGCGTCGAGGTCGAAAGCAACTATCGTTTTCAGATACTTGCTGTATTTCTCGGATTCCGTGTCACTATCAGGACTCTCCATCCAGTACAACAAGCCGATGTCTTCCGCAGCGGGAGCATTTTCCAGGCGTGGTGGGGTGATATTCTGTGTGGTGTCTCCTCCAGCAGATATGGTAGTGCTCTTTGTAAGCATAGTCGACTCACTGTTCGCGCTGTTGCGAGGTACTTTGAGTATTTGCACCGATTCCTCCCCACGCACCACTCTATAGCCAAGGGACTCGAGAAGTTGAATCGATCGGGCATTATGTGTGTACAGCCGCTGAGTGAGGTCTTTGGCTCTGAGTGTGCGTGAGTCGAAGCGGCTCTGCAGGAATTCCTTCTCTCCTCTCAGAACAGCCGAATTCGCCTTCTCCGCTTCAACACCCTCACCGAGTTCCTTGTTGCGAGCTACCATCTGTGATATTAAGGACTCAAGCAGATCCAGCATGGCGTTGGTGTCTTCTGGCGCATCTTCTGGCGAAAGATAACCATGAGCTCGTTTCATGACGTCCATCAACGATTCTCTGTCTGTGTCCAGGGAACTCCTGATATCCGCGAGCTCCTTCTCCAACCGAGCAACCTGCTCAGCCATCACCGCCTTTGACTTGTCGGATTCAGCCAGTGTAGCGGTAGCCTCTTCGGCCCTCCGCGATCCCTCCTCCGCACGCCGAGCTTGACTCTCTAGTTCCGCCTTCAGCTCATTGATTTCGGTATCTGCTCGCTCTTCCACCGTCTTCAGTTGTTCGACTAGTGAATTGTTCTTCTGGACTTCCCTCTCGATACCTTCCCGAAGATGCGACAACTCGCTGCCTACAAGTTCTAACTCGTGCTCCAAAGGTTTCACCTTCTCCTCCTCAATCCGATCTAGCTCCTCATAGGTACTGTCTAGTCTCTCCTTGAGCTCCTCGATCTCCGACGTCAGCGCCTTCCTCTCGATATTGTTTTGCTGCACAGTCGCTTCTAGGTTTGCAAATAGGTCCCTCTTTGTCTCGTCCGCTTGCATGATCTTCGCATTCATAACTGCCTTCTCGGATTCCGTATTCTCAGACGCCATCTTTTGAAACTCAGCAGCCCTCTCCTTCTCCGCCGCTAATTCAGCTACTAGTTCGGATATCCGTGCCTTGTAGGTTGCTTCTAACGTGTTGTCTAATGACAAGCGGTGCTGTGTCGTTGCTGGCCTGTTGGACGTCTGCTCGGGAGAGTGCGCCGGCGGTAAATTTGAAGGGAATGGCTGCGACAGCGCCGGGGTCGACGGACGCCCAGTCGGATTATTCGCCGGATATGTAGTTCCGCCTGCCGTCCTTCCCCGATGCAAAAGGTCCTCCAACTTTCGTATCCGAGATTCGTAGCCCTTAATTCTCTCGGATAGTTGTTCCTTGTCGGCCCGGAGAACCTTCACCTCGTCATCGTTCCGGCCGTTGAGAATTGACGAAGAGCCCATCATGCCAGCTTCATGGATGCTACCCATCTTGAATCCCTTCAGACGCTTGTTGATCCGCTTAGAAGGCTTGTCGATCTCTTGCAGCGCTTGCGTGAGATCCTTCACAGCAGCATCCAAGCCAACAGCTTTCAGAGAAGCAAGATAGGCCTCAACATCTTGCCGAGTGGCCTTTGGAAGCCCACCACTAGCATCGCCTCGGGTGTTGAGCTCCGCCCGTAATATCTGGGATTCTCCGAGTTCAAACGGCAGCAATAGCCCAGTACTCCGTTGCCACTTTCGCCGCCGCTTTTCCTCGTCCTCTTTGATTGAGGCTAACTCTTCGGCCAGTTTTTGGCCGTTGTGCTGGAACTTCTCTGACCACTCCCTCCGCCGGACACATTCGATGAGCAGCGATCCGTAGGTTACCGGCAGGCGTTCAACGAGTGACAAGAGCTGAAAGTGACCATCCTCTTCCTGATAGGCTGTATCTAGCTTGTTTATCTGAGGATTTACAGGCGCAGATATCGATTGTATGACAGCGATGTTCTGGAGGTGGTCGTGACATGTTATGCTCACGACGTTCTAAATCAAAGTCAGAATAGCACGACGAACAACAGCTTCGAACAAACCTTGCGCTCGCAAACAGAAACGAAAAGCCCCCCAAAATCAGCCGCCACCGCCGATAATCCCGGGAGATATTCGGTCGTGGACGCATAGGCGCGTTTCGAAGCAGCTGAAGCCGATTTTGGACCTTGCAGTGTCCTCGCATACTCATTATCCGTCCGGATCTTGTTGACGAGTAGACTGGCTTCCTCGCTAAGTCCACTAAGCTGCTCTTCCACATTCAAGGGGGCCTTGTTTGCCGACTGTTGGATCGCCGTCTTGAGGTTGGAAGTCCTAGAGCAGATATCCTCGATGTTGTTCCCTAACTCGCAGATCTCCCTCTCGAACCGCTGTGCCAGAATGCCCGCCGTCGCAGCCGCAGTTTGCACCTCCTTGATATCAAAGTAGTCGGACAAGTGATTGACTTTCCGAGGAGTCTTCCCATCCATGCCATACTTCTTGAATTCCTCATGCACCGGTATCCTGAGTAGCTGCCTCACCGTCGGCTCCCATCCATTCAGTGTCTTCTCCCGATCATCCATCACATCCTCCGCCCACTCCCGTAGCTTCGTCAGAGAATTCCCCAGTCCAACCGAATGCGTCTCTAGATTTGAAAACGCAATCGTGACGGACCGCTGAATATTCTTCGTCTCCGCATCGATCTCGCGTATCCGTTGCGTTAGTCTCTCGGTGTGCACGAGGACAGATTCCGCCCACGCCTTGCGCTTCTTGAATAGTAGTCGCCACGAGGACATGTCGGTTTCCGATTCGAGGTCATCGGGAAATGGTGTGATGCCTGGTAGCTTCGGGATGGGTTCGCTGACGGGTTTGGAGTTGAGCTCGAGCTGCTTTCGGTCGTATACAAATATCTCCCTCTGCAGTGAATCAGCATCGTCTTCATCGAAGTGACGATAATGGCTGGCGGCGGCGGAGGTACCTCGTTCGACAGCCCACTTGCCCGCACGTTCGTCCCCCGCGAAGTCATAAGGATCTGACATGACGTCGGCAAACGTGTTTTCTGTTCGATCCATTTGCGGAGTTCGTCGACGCTGTCCGCTTATTAGCAACTTCCGTCACCATCCACATCCCCCCAAGCCACCCGCCCCACAGAAAAACGTACGAAGCAAAACTATTTCCATCAGCTTGCAGGACACCTCCTAGGTGGGCGGTATATATCGACAACGACATCCAGTTGTGTTGGGTTTTTTTTTCCGCACACGGCTCGAGGAAAATTAATAATCGGAGAGGATGAACGCTGAGATAGCGGAGGGCGGAGGTCGCGCGCGTCCCGACCACACACACAGCACACACGCGCACACGCACAGAGGGAGTTCTTCGTAACTTTGTCCTTCTGTCCTTTTTTCCTGGCTGCGTATAGTCCCTGGGTGTTGGGGCGTTTGATGATGGAAAGACAAAAAAGTTAGTGGGTTCGTGGGAAGCCGTGCTATAGAGAGCTCAGTGGAGGCAGCTGTTGAGTAAATGTCGTTCAATACCGCCGCCGCCGCCGCTAGCATGGGCCAGCAAGTATCTATGTATAGATATACACATCATATCTATTCCCTAGTTACGGCGACAGCACGTGCGGAAACTTGGCAAAGGAAGTATGTAGTTATCTGCTCTACATACTCGCCCCAGTCTCGCGCAACACCCAAGCCGATTTCGCACCTTGTAACATGAGGCCAAAGCTCGAGTTGCCACACAAGGACCGCGGCCTATCGATGGTTCGACAATGTAGTACGTCGCTCACGCGGACAATCCGCCTTCAACTCCCTCAGCATCCAATGAAACGATCACACCGTACCCTGCCCAGCCGGCCATGATCTTGAAAAGGCACATGGATCATAGATACTACGCATAAGTATGTGCCCGGCCTGCAGCCCTGGACTAGTGATAACGATGCTGCGAACAGGGCACACGGGTACTGCTTTCGAGTATCTATCTAAGGGAATTCCCACATCCTGCCAGCTCAGCATCGCGGGAACGAGAGGCGATGTGGATCATGAATTGTAAGGCATAAAGCAAGGGTGAAAGCACGGTTCCGCCTCTTCGAGCATACGTGACGTGACTAGGAGGAAGTGAAGAGGCGTGAGGATCGTCGTGTTGTGTATCTTCCACATATCTGCAATCGTGGGTTTCTGTAGCTCCACTCGGAGATACGCCTCCTCCCCGCCTGAGCACTCCCGCACGCGGGGCCATCATCTAGTGTAGATACAGGTGGTACCTAGTCTCGTGCCAGGGTCAGAATATATGTAAAGCCAGGACACGCTCTAGATACGTGAATACGGCGGCTCCACAATACGGTATAGTATAAAGACTGCTCTCCATTGTAGCGGAGTATGGAGTTATGGCTGGTGTGGTTCGGTTCGGTGGCAAGATCACAGCACGCGAAGGGAAGCAGGTTCGTCGCGTAAGCTCCTTCTCCAGGGGTTCAAGGCAGTATTATGTACTTGACTCCCTCGCTAAAGGAATTACGAGCATGACGAAAGCTATCGACAATCATATCCTTTCTTCAGTCTCACGTCAACGACCTGAGCACCAATGAAAAGAAGTCATGCATATCTCCCAAGAGAACTAATAGGCCAAAAATTCCCTCACGCCGCCGAAGCAGGTGAGGAGCGGTCAAGGTTATAGTTTTCAACCAGCAATAACAAGCTCTCGGATTAAATCCTCACTGAGACTCGTCTGCCCGAGCACTAGGATGGTGAGAGAAGAGGGGTGTGGGGGAGGAGGGCATTATATATTGACCGGAAGGCCGGGTAACCAGACTATTTTGGCCGCTGCTGGGGTTTAGGGCTCAGGGTTGGTCTTCGGACTCCGAAGCGAGATTATGACCCCGAATGAGGAATCACGAAGCTTGACTTCAATTGGTCACGACTATTTTAACCCACTTGGGCACGGTCACTTTGTCCGCAGTATTTTTACAAAATCACCACATCATTTCAAGTTCACATGCACGCATCCAGCACAAACGCCCTTTGTAATCGTACAGTCTGTTTATCAGATCATAATGCAACTCCGTCCCCAACGCTTCTGTACGTGAAACGGAAGAAATTCGTATCAACAAAGAAAAGTATGTCTAGAAAATGCAAGGCAACAGCAGTCCCAAACTCCCCGAGCCCCCAAAGCCATGCAAGACAAGATGTCCCCGGTCGACGCAGACTCCGAAACTATAGTGACTGTGGATGTCTATCTGTGCTCACGACCATCGTGGTGATCTGGGAGATTCTGGTGGTGGTAGTGACTATGCGGTCCCTGCTGGTGCATGAGATGTGTCACACTCTCAGATTCGCTTCGACTATCGGTGTGGGACCAGTCGAATGGACTCTCTGGACGGTGGAAGCTCTGTTGTGAGAAGTTTCCTGCCGGGAAACCTCCCGTCAATCCCGGGGATCGAGGTGGTGGTGGTCCCGTCACAGGAAAGTACTCAGCGCCTCGATATCCTAGGGGGCCGGTGGCACCCAGTACCGGAGAACCAGGACGGGACGACGCCGGAGAGCCTAGGCCTGGCGGGGGCGTCATCATCCCCATCATGTCTTCGTTCCCATATATCACACCGCCTCCATGCTCTTCACCAAATTCTGCGCGATCCTTGAAATTGGCGAAGTCCATATCCTCCTCTTGAACAATCTCGAATCCTGCTGTCGGAGCCTTCTTTCCGATAACGCCGCGTTGCATCGATTGCATACCGATTCCTCCATGGCCATCTTCTTGCTCCGCCGCTTTATGTCCAAAGATTTCTGCCATCAAGTGCTCCGCATTGCCGTGAACCATCGGCCTCATGAGTTTCCTGTGGATAGCAGGATGGCTGTATCTCATATCAAGTCTGTCCTTGCGGTTGACAATGCTAGAAGCGAGTATGCTGTCGCGCTCAGAAGGCCGGGTATAGAATCGAGTGTCCGCATCGAAGGTGCGGTGGCAATATACCTTGAAGAAGATCAAGATGAACAGGTTCGGTAGAACGGACGAAGCTGTTTGTCCGTCGTATCTCGACCAGACGACGAGGGAAACAACACAGTTAAAAAAGCCAGTCGCAAAAAGGAGCCGGTTGAAGATAAATCTCCAGAACGTTCCGCCACTCTCAACCTTGGTCACAAAGATGTACATCAAGGAGTACTTCTTCAGAAAGTTGTCAACCAGGAAATAAAGGAATGCAACCGGAAGCACCAGTGGCTGAATAGTGGCGAAACACAGGGCAATTGTGACATAAAATAGGAACTACCGGCCGTCAGCGATCATGAACTTAAATTTCAGACATCCAAGCATTACGTAATTATAGTAGGTGGCGAATTCAAACGTCGGGGGTGCCGTCCATTCAATCTTCTGTCTAGGCGTGGGAGACAAGAAACGTATCGTAAAACTCTTTCCGACCAGCGAGAATAACTGCGCCAAATCAAGCAACGCTCCCATGTTCCTCTGTAACAGATAGGTGATCCAGAAAACGGAGATGTCGAAAATTGCGATGGCCGTCTTATCCCCGAAGTGCAGTTGTTTGATGGAGTCCCAGTTGACACCATCCTTTTGCGAGATGTTTATGAATTCCGAAACGGTGGTCCATAGTGTCTGCACCCAGTTTCAATGTGTGGGTCGCTGAATTGAGGGAAATCCTACTTACACCAAACAACGTGAACATTATAAAGTTGTTGATGATGAAAAAAACGTAAAGCATGTGTGTGACATGTCTCTCTCGCGATGATTTGGTGATGTCCCTACGATCGTCAATAGGCTGAAACTAACACGTATATCCAGGATCGTATTTACCCTTGCCACGCACACAGTCTCCTCATAGCGACCGGAAGCAGCAGATAAATGATCGAGGTAACAGTCGGTGCCAGGAAACCCTGGACAACTGCGTAAAACTCTGCATCACGGATCAGGTAGTAGCTGAAACTCGGCCAGATCAGGGTGATGTTGTTGAGATTGGACAGAAACACGGCAATGAGCGCGTTAGGGATTACGAAAAGGACCGAAAGGAGAAAGAACAAGACATTGCCCACGAATCCGTTCCACCTTCGCGTTGCCTTCGACTTGGTCAGGTTGGCCCAGATAATGTCTTCTGGCTTCGTTGCCAACTGGATTGACGTTCCTTTGGGGTGTTTTCCTCTAACGGCCTTGGCCGTGATATGGGCGCGAGCCATCGAGGGATAGCTAACGAAGCCATAGGATGTAGCATTCCTCTTATCTACACCTCCTCGTGAGATCGCAACCTGTCTCTCCAAAGCTTCAATCCTGTGCTTGTAATACTCGATAGTATCCACCCGTGTGTTTTTGTCCATCGATTTATCGTGCTTATCCGGCTTGCACGTCGGCCTTGTCGGTGGAAGACGCTCAGGATTCTTCAGGTATTTAGAGAGTGCTTTCTCCAGTTTCTTGGTGGCACGTTCATGCTCCTCCATCAGGGATGGCAGCTCCCTGACGTTCCTTCCGATCGAGTACTTCTCCGTACCTTCAGTCGGCACAGGCAGACTGGTGATGAGTTTGTTGAGGCCCGCATCGGAGCGGTACGAGCTCGGAAGATGCCAGATCTATACAGTCAGCGGAGTCCAAGTGTGCCATGGACAAGAAGCCCACCATTAAAGTCCTGGAATACAGAGAGTCCGCATACTCTTGGCTTTCGAAGTAAGTTCTCTTGAGGGCAACCACTTCCTGAATCTCCAATCAGCACCGTCCATCTGAAGACACCATCACAGTTCACTCACACGGTAGTTTCGCCAGAGCACCCAGCAAATGAGCAGAGTGAAAACATATGACATGACCACATGTGTCCACATACACCTTCCCCATGTGAAAGTGGGAGTCATAAGGACGTACCAGCTCTGTTCCAAGTTCCAATTGATCGACTGGAAGTGCGCACTCTTCAGGTTGCAGCTTATGGAACGCCGTTAGCGTTTTAAATGTATCGATGTGGAGGAGCGCCCAACCTAACGTTCACTGGAATCATGATAACACATCCCAATATGCTCAGATAGAAAAATAACGTCCTGCAGAGTCTCATGAACCTATTCCACCCGTCAGCGCCTCTGCCGTTCACTCTCCACGCCCCCGGACCACCGAACCTCAGGAAAATCGTCGCATCCATGCCGATCTTATCCATCAAATCCGCTTCATGACATTTGATCAACGGCTGCGTCCACGAAAAGTAGCCTTTGTCGATCGCTGGCGGAGCGCGCTTCTCATCTGCGTATCGCAGTTTTGGTGCGTATACTAGAGAGTTGTAGGGCCGTAGTACACAGAAGGCTGCTAGCACCAGCAGTGATATTCCGAGGGAGGATCCCAACGATGCCAGGAATGCATGGGTCGTGAATTGTTGTTTGAATGGCGATTGCATTAGGTCGACAAATTTATCGAGCGCCGCGTCCCGGGGTCGTATTAACGACCATCCGGCCGTGATCTGGCACGACGCCTCTCCCATCGCGCCTTGCTGTGAATCCGAACCGAAAATGTACGTATGTAGCCTGGGATCCGTGGCACAGCGACGCTATGATCGTATTTGAACCAACGTGTAGGTTTTTTGGGTGTCTGGAGGGATGGGAGAGATCTATGAAATCTCGGGAGTCAAGTCAGGGGTTGGTACGAGGCGTTCGAAGGCGCAGCCAAAAACACACTTGGAGTTGTGGGAAGCTGTCGTCCGATATGTCGAAAGGGAAAGCGGCGGGGTCTCGTCTCCGGGAGAGTTGAGGACGAAGGGAGGAGGCAGTGGCGGACAGCAGGCCGAAAAATAGTGGACAGTAACGAGTGATGTTTTGGAGCATAGATGATCACCAGACAAGTTTGTGGGAGGTTGCAGCAGGGAGCGCGGGAACGAGCGGATGGTGATCGAGATGGCGAGAAGCGGTTCAAGCATTGCCCTATCAACTCAATGCACTCAGATGCTCCACACAGCTTTCGCTAGGTAGATCACTTGCCCTGCCGGTGTCTATGTACAGTAGTTATGTAGTTGATTTCCCTTATCCTGCCCGACTTCCCTGTCAGGCTCTAAAATTGCTCCGAGCCCGCTACATAGACCCCAGCACTCTACATACATACAGAAAAACTCGATCGCGAAGTGCCTGCTCTCAGCGCCGCGTGGCCCACCATCAACACCGCCCCGGCGCCGAGTTCTCGTCGAGATTGGGTTATTTCTGTGTACTGAGCATTCCAGGAAGTGGTCGACGTCCGGGCTTGGCGGTGACGGCTTTGTCTTACCTCGTGTCTGTTCCTGACGGCAGCCCATGCAAGGGTCGTCAGGTCTTTCAACTTCAGCCGTCATCATTGAGAGAGGATGTTCTATGCATATTCCGATTCAACGAAGGCAGGAAGGCAGCACGCTCATGTCAAGACGATCCCCTCCCATAATACCACCTGACGAACTTAGTCTTCGGAAGCATTCTATAGCAATTGGCGTAGGGCTGGGTTTCGGCGGGTATAGATATCGATGGGAGAACTCTTGTGGATTGCGAGGGGTGGATACGGTGTCTGTTTATCGTCAGGTCAACATTCACTCTTTCCGGCACGAAGTCGCTAACATATGCTTCACCGCCGGCTTTAGAGCTTGCATAGGTAGTTGTCTACATGGCCTGAGCTTTGTTCTACATAGATAGCTATCCATGATTCGCGGGCAGTCTGCTCAACTCCATGATCCCTCTCGAGGCTTATCGGGAAAAAAGACAAGTGCTACCAAGAATTTATCAGTTCGGCTCGTTCATGTTCGTCGCTGTAATCCCCCACGCGCGCAATTCTGCGGTCACCGAATTTCTAGGTAGTGCTTGGCCGGGCTTCGGGGTCGGCTGGGCTCGAGTGAGATGCATTAAGTTGCGTGTCTTGGAATATTGGAAGTTGTTGACGTGTGGTGTTACGACAACGTCGCACAACAACTCGTCAGCCAATTCTGGCACCGCCTCCCTCTGAGGCATCATTCCCCCACACAGCTGTACCTTCTACAAATTCCCTTCACGAAAGCCTACCTTCGTCTCTCGTTTCTGTTCCTTCTTAGCGACGACAACTACTTCTTTACCAACAATACGACCCGGTTATCCATCCATCTTCGCCGTTATCGCCGTCCCCTTTTCGCCGGCCATGTCTTCCACCTCCGCTGGTCCACCTCTCCACTACTCGGTCTCTACTACACCGTCCCAATTCAGCACTGAACCTTTCAAAACGGCTCTCCGCCCCCGCAGGCCAAAGACGGACGACGCATTAAAGCGCGAGCGCCTCGTGCTCCCTCACCTCCCGCGTACTTCAGCCCCACAGGGTCCCATCTATGCCTTCCTCTGGACACAAGTTCACAAATTCGTGCTCTTTGTGATCCACGCTCTCTTCGGTATACATCTCCTGCTCCGCTGGGTCTACAACTTCGTCGTCGGGCATGTTTTTGCAGTCCTCTACTATCATCACCGCACACCGCAGCTAATCGCCAAGGACGTCGCGGAGCTGCGCGAGCGTGGGAAATTCCCAAAGCACCTGTCTGTCGTGCTCGACTATGAAAGAAACGATTTGGACAAGCTTATCGATGAGGTGTCGGAGATCGCATGTTGGTGCGCGAGCGCGGGAATCCCAAGGCTCAGCGTTTACGAAAGGACAGGTGCGAGAGAACACATGGACGCCCACTGACCCAGGCGCTTGACTAACACCCACCGTCATCTGGCAGGTATCTTGAAATCCCACATCCCGCGCTCGCACCGCGCCATATCCAAGCAGCTTTTCTCGTACTTCGGGCAGGGGAGGCCCACCCTCCGGGTTCACGCCCCGCACCCTCGTGCATTCGGCGGCGACGATACCAGCCGTGACGATGGCTCTGAGAAAACTAGGCTGGAAGTGGTGTTTATCTCTGAGGAGGATGGCCGCGAGAGCCTGGTCGACCTTACCAAGACCCTGTGCGATATGGCGCAGCGCGGGAAATTGTCGAGTGAGGACGTGAGTGTCGAGTTGATTGATGCAGAGGTTAAAGGTACTAAATCTCAACAAACACGCCGGGGGACCAAATAAGGTGCTAACGTGCGATAGAAAACTGCATGGGCGAGCCTGATCTACTCCTGCTGTTCTCATCGAGTATCACACTGAAGGGCTATCCACCATGGCAGCTGCGTCTGACCGAGATCTAGTAAATTACCCCTCCTCTCCCCGTCCGACATATTTGCTCCCCCAGCATATCTAATACTCCATTCTCTCAGCAATGTGACCGATAATGAAGGCGTCGGTTACCAGGTGTTTCTCCGAGCCCTGTATTGTTTCGCAAGGACCGAAATGCGCTTTGGCCGGTAAAACGGACTCCCTTCGCGCCGGACAAATATGTACTTCTCATTCATTACTCGGGCGTCAGAGGAGCATGCGGTTGCCACTTTTTCTCGGCATGCGGAATTGCAATTTTTCCTTTTTGTTTCTCCCTTTACCCTTGCTCTGCTACGTTAGTTCTTGCTTCATTTTTTTGGTTTTTGATTTGGGCACATGCATGTGCGAGTGACAAGATAGTCTGGCTACCATTTAGAGGCGGTGGGGATGGAATAGGGAATTTGAATAGATTTACATCATCGATTCATCGTGAGCGGTAAGCTGCTAATAATATTCTATCGCTCGTTACGTACACACATGAACGCTCCACTCAATCCGTTCTTCCTCACATGCCTGCCATCGTCCTTTCTCAGCTCAATCCTCAAACCACCCCACCTCAAACCTCCATCCCTTTCGAAAATCGTGGCATCCCGTTTCCTACCCCCTTGAAATGACGAATTACAAAAAAAAAAAAAAAAAAAAAAAAGTTCACCCCGTTTACACAGATGTAATGAAAAAAGTCACGTCCGGTCAAGTAAAGACAAACACAACACAAATCCCTTCCCAGCCCATCCACGAACCAGACAAACCAAATCCACCCAGACAAAATATCATAACACAAGACAAGACTAGACGAAACCAACAGTATAAAGCTACACCAACGAAAAAAAAAACGAGAAAAAAAACGAGAAAAACACGCCCCCTTGCAATGATGGGAGGCAAACAGTAGAAGAAAAGAAGTAAAGTGGGTGGCAGTCGAAACCAGAACATCGACAATCGCACAAGAAAAACAAAGTGGTTACAGAAAAATAGCCGGGACAGCATACTGCCAAGTAAAAGCGGTTCGCAAGAAATGGCTTTTGGATCAAGCCTAATAGAAAGCGCGCCTGGTTCTCTTCCGAACGGTGCTCGCCGGGGTTGTGAGGCCAGTCTCGGTGATGCCCCTCTTTACGCCTCGTGTCTTCGGCGACGGAGCCGGTACCTCATCGCTTACGAATCCACCCTTCGTCGTGGAAGATTGGCGCCAAGCGTCATCTTCTCCATCGTCGAATAACGCCTTGCTGCTGGATAGCCTCTTCTTGGAGGAGGAAGCAGAAGCAGCAGAAGCGGCGGCAGCAGCGGCGATTCTGGCCTTGAAACTCGAGATCTTGGTGGTGGTCGGCATTTCGTCCTCGCTCTCGGGTGTCATGCGGGATACGGAAAGGCGACCGCCAGCTTTCCTGGTCTTGACGATGATGCTCGATGTTTGTGACTGCGGCACGTCATCGATGTCGGTTTCCGCCTCCTCATCGACTTCGTCCACTTCTTCTGCGGCGGTGCTGAGCATGAGCCCGCTCTTTGCCTTGGGCGAGGGCTTAGGAGCGGAAGGGAAAAGAACCCTCGGTTGGACCTGAGTAGGGTTCAACCCCCGGCCCTCTTCGTCCACATCTTCGGAAGCAGCACGGTCCTCGGCATCCGGGAGTTTGCTGAAGCTCTTAAAAACTCTCTTTCCACGGCTGTCATCGGACGATTAGATTAAACTCAAGTGTGGGAAAGGTTTAGACCCACAATATATATACCATGCCATCGCTCCTCTCGCCTGCATTGCCCAAGCGATTCCTAGACCTATCAGCTCTTTGCTGCCTAGTCTTTTTCGCAGATCTCGTCTCATCTCCGGGTTGAGTGATGAAGGGATTCTCGGGGCCCGCATCGAAGGTCGGTCTCCTCTCGACGGAATCGGTGAATATTTCGATGCCTGTCTCCCGCTCTCCATCCACTACAATTGTGCCAGCAATCGACTTGCGACGAGGAGTGCTCGTTGTCGCGATAGAAGTGGAAGTGGCGCGAGACTTCCGGACACCGAACAACCCTCCCTTAGATGCGGATGCACTTTTAGAGGAGGTTTCTTCTGTGGGAGGGAATAAAGCCTGCGCCGAACTAGCGACCTGCTCCGGCGCAAGCTTCCTCTTCCTAGACGGCGTCTTGCTCGGAGTAGGCAGACCCACGCCACCAGCGTTCCGCAGCGTCGGTCTGGTGTAGGCTTGGTCTATGCTTTTCCCTTCCTCCTTTCCCTCCCCCTCGTCATCCAGGACAAACACCGCCTTTCCCTTCCCCTTTCCCTTCGCCGATCCCTTGTCCTTCCCTTTTCCCGAATCACGGTCCTCGTCCAACACGAACGTCGCCCTCTTGGTAGTCGTCCTCCTCTTTATCTGCTTCGGCGAGGGCGATGCTGCGAGGGGCGAAGACGGCGGAGGTGACAAGGTTCCAATAGTCACCGTCGGCGACCCCTTGAGATCCTTCAGACGAAGCGACCGGCGGGGTGAGTATTCTTCAAAATTCGGGGCAAGTCGCGGCGCCGTCGGTGTAACCGGGCGAGCAGTCCGTGTCCGTCTCGGAGGTGTGTTCATGGTTGTCGATACTGAATACTAAAGTCGAGTGCGAATCTTTTCTAAGCTTCCTTCGCGACGATGTTTGAACTAGGGAACAGGCGACGATAGAGATGGTACTTCGGCAGCGAATAGTCAATAGTTGTAGTTGTATGAATTTTATGTATTATTGTGGCAATGGTGGTTGCGATATGGTCTTGGTGGTTGTTGTGGGATGGTGATTGACAGATTGATTGAGTGAGCGATGAGAAAGAAAGTGAGGAGGTTGGGTTTGGGGGTCGGATTTTTGGGGGAGAAGAGAGCAACGACAACGGGGGGCACCCCCAGCGACGGTTGCCCTGTGCAACGGGGTAATACACCCCAGTCACTTTGTTTTCTTTTGTCGCTCAATCTGGAAGGCAGGACGGGAATCCAGGCTACTCCGGAAATATAGAGTCGAGAATTATAGTATACGGAGAATCTAAGGATTCTTTAGGACTAAGGGAATATTTCCATGACATCCCGTGTGCTCAGACCCCCTATACCGGATTTTGTTGTTGGTTCTTTCCGTGAAAGATCGGAGGTGATGGGGAGACATAACATCAACGACGCCCAAACAACAACAACAGAGCGGATAGTAGCACGTATGTACTTGCACATATAGAGTGAGAGTGTAAGTACACGCATGCACAAAAAAGACAAGGGCAAGTCCCTGAGAGCAGAAAGCCTCCGCACCCCCGCACCACGTCCCTCGCTGCCTACTCTACATACAGGTAGACCAGATCCGACAAGCAAAGGACCCGGTCCGCCAAGACCCTAAAGTAGCCAGCTACAGACAGACAAGCAGCAGCAAGAAGCTAGACGCAAACACGTCAACTACAGTGATAACGATACCACTTTGAATTCATCACCACCGACATCGTCCACCCCCGCACACGAGAGATGGCAGACCAAGATGAACAACCGCACCGATCACGCGCTTTCGATGCGCCGCTTGCCGAAACCGACTCCTTGCGAGACGATGCTCTGCGCGCTGAGTTGCGCGGCGTCCAGCAGGTCAACGGTGTAGTCGAGAGCGTCTTGTCTTCACTAGGGAGGGCAAAAGATAACATGGAGGTTCGTTCTTTAGGCTTTCCCCAGGTAATCCCCCACATAGCTGACTACACGTGCGCCGCAGACCGTATCTTCCACCGTCGAAAACGCAAACAACCTCTTGAACCTCTGGGTAAAGATCTTGAGTCAGACGGAACACACCCAGCGGCTGCTTCAATCTAGGCATTGGGAAGGTGCGAGCAAGGAATTGGAGAATATCGAGGCCGAAACGCTCGCAAAGCAGCAGGAAGCACAGCGGCGCGCGACAGAGGCGAGGGAGCGGGCTGCAGCCAGAGAGAGAGAGGCTGCCGCTGCCGAGGCAAGACGGTTGGCTGCCGAGAAGAAGCCAACTGGTAGGGGTGGGGCGAGGAGGGGTGCTGCGGGGACAGGCTCGGGGCGCGGTGCTGCGAGCTCGAGGACGGGCACTGGTTCGTACACATCGAGTAGCTCTTCTTCCACGAGAGGACTGCCGGCTCCGCGGTTGACCAGTAGGGGCAGTGGTATCGGACGAGGAATGTCTGGGGCTACGAGGGGCGCACGCGGCGGTAGAGGCGTCGCAAGCTAAGACGGTGTTTTGAAGATTTTGGGCGGTTATGGGATTGCCGTTCCGGGTTGTAACACGGTATGGCCATGGGCGGGCGTGGTTGATGCCCACGTTTTCGTGTACTTGCTGCCCGCCAGTGAGGTTCCCTCGCACTGAGTCGCCCGTTTTTCGCCTCTACTGGCAGAGGATTTGATGGTTAATTTGCACCGCCAAATGCCACTGGAACCCTTTCATCGTCCGAACGCAGCGAAGCACCCAATCCAATGAAGTTTCACGTCGCAGCATATCTACGTCCTACTTACCAGAAAACCGAATGCTACCCCATTAATCGCTCAGCCACGCGTTGTATCAGACCGCAGGTCAACATCGAATCCCCGAGTGAGGTCATGTCAAAAATCTCCCTCTAAGGAACTCCAACATATGTAGTAGATTAGAAAATGTGCATCTTGACCATTACCTGGAGATTTAAAATGCGCTCTTCTGCCAGGCTCGCCGTGATCTTAAGGTCTCCAGGTGCGGGCAACAGGTAAAAAAAAAGAGAGATTAGAAAATCATCGGTGAAACTCACGGCCCTCCCACGTGGTCGTGCCCTCGTTGCCCAACCTCAAACAAAAGTAGCTCGTGGGACCTGGGGAAGCTCGTGGCGCGGCCCACGAATCCAATTTCGCTAAGCCTTGCTCCCGATCGATCCTGGAAAAGAGGGGGCTCTGCATAGCTGCAGATCATCCGCGGCGTTGAGCCAAATCTATCTCTCGGTCATATCATACAGTACGCACGTCACCCTGCCCAGCCAGCTGCACGACACAAACGTCCACCTTCTCGCTTCGTTTTCCGCCCATATCCCCCCACCAAAGGCAGCAACCAGCAGAATGACTTCCACAGGAGTTCTCCATACCTACGTCCGCCCTCCTCCTCCTCCCCTCCTCCTCACGATTGCGATGGTCAGTGCTGACGGAAAAATAAATCCACAGGCACCGAGATTGGTTGCCTTCGAGCACCTACCGTCCGATGACAAGAAATCCAGCCACAAGCTCCTTTTCGTCGGTGGCCTAGGTGACGGCCTCTTCACCGTCCCGTTTATCCCGCACCTCCTCGGTCTCGACGGATGGGGCGTCATAGAAGTTCTCACTTCGTCGTCATATATAGGGTGGGGAATTGGAAGTGTTAAAAGGTATGATCTAACTACATGGCTACGCGGAGTGGAGGGAGGTAGGGACTGATGATTTGTGATATAGGGATGCAGCGGAGATTGCGAAAGCGGTCGAGTATTTTAGAAAATCTTTTCCGCAGTCGAAGATTGTGCTTATGGGGCACTCTACTGGTTCGCCCGTTCCTCATTCCTTAATGGGGAAGAATGATAAGACTGATGGATGGGATGGGATGGGTACTTGACAGGCTCGCAGGATACTTTCCAGTACCTCCTCAACGTCGCCTCCGGTTCTGCGCCACGTCTTGACGGGGTTATCCTACAGGCCTCTGGTATTTCCACCCCTCGTGCTCTTCTAGCCAACCCCGGCGCCATGGGCTGACCGACTGGATGTAGTGAGCGACCGCGAGGTGATAGTCATGCTTGCTAGCAAGACGCAGTACTTGACGTCGATAAACTTCAGTGAATCGTGGATCAAAGATGGTCGCGGCAAGGAGATAATCCCTGCTGAGATGCGACCAGGATTTCAGGGCACGCCTGTGTGCGCTGAACGATGGTACATACATACATCGCCCGCCCCGTCCGCGTAGACATATTTGTGAGCCTGTGCTAATACCGTCATGACGAAGGTACTCTCTTGCAGCTCCACTAGACGACGAAGGCAACCCGCAAGGCGACGAAGACTTCTTTTCCTCCGACCTTAACAACAGTACGTTGAAGGAAACGTTCGGCAAGCTACCCACTGACACGCCAATCATGATGTTGTACAGCGAGAAGGACCAGTGTGTCCCCGAGTTTGTGGATAAGGTAGCGCTACTGGGACGGTGGAAGGCAGCCAGTGAGGCGGCCGGTGGGAAGTTGGAGGGTGTCATTGTAGAGGGTGCTACGCATAATCTGGGAGATGTGTCGAAGGAGGTCATGGAAGCGTTTGTGGAGAAGGTGCACGCGTTTCTAAAGAGTCTGGCAGAGAAAGGAAAGGAGATTGAATGATCCATTCACCCTCCTTGCAAGATACTTGGGTGTAATGGTGGTGGTGGATGTCGTATGTAATTTTAGATGTGCCCATCTAATCCGTTTCGTACCGCTAGGTATCAGACCTCCAGACAGATCAACTGGTCTAGCGTACACTCTATCTACACCTAGTCCAGCGAGACCTGCTGCGTGATGACAACAGCCCTGATAACCGGCTGCACCGCGCCCTTCAGCTTGATCTGGAACCTGTGCTCTCCCAGCGCCTTGACTTTATCCACACCCTCCTCCTGGTCCAAGAACGTGATCATATCGTGGGTGATGGCGACTCTCGATGCCTCCTCGCCGCTCGCGGCAGCAATCGCGCGAACCGCCGAACAGATATCCGCAGTTGATATCGAGCCGTGGATGGTGGTGTCGTTCAGCGACACCGTTGGCCGAGAGAATTGGAGTGTTGTGGGGAGGAATGTTTCGATCAATGAGACTGTATGGGCCGGCTTTATCACCAAATCAACAATCAGCCTCTCCCATATACATATACCACCAGGGAGAGGGAGGGAATACCCTAAGCCGGTTCAGTTCGACCTTGGACAAAACCTCCGGCTCTGCAACAGGAACGAACGCGGTATCTAGCTGCGGCGATAGCTCCTCTGCGGAGATGTTCTTGAGTGCGGCCGCAGTCATGTACTCGGCAAACCCGCGCTGGTAGAGGTTGTTCCTCATTCTTCCGGGGGCTACGGAGACAATCGCACCTGTGTGTGCGCGATTGCTTGAGCTGACTGACGACCAGCAATGAGATCGGAAGGTTGGCTACCTTTCCGCCCGACATTGGGGAGATCCTCCAGCAGTCGGACGGTGATTCCTTTCTTGGCAGTTTTGGTCTTGGTGCGGATCTGTTGGCTGCTGACACCGCTGACGCCACTGAGACGTTGCAGACACGCCCTGCAGGCCGGGGCTCGGAGGAATGACATCGTTTGCTCTGGAGGAGGCGGCGGCGGCGGAGGTTGCTCAGCAGTGGTGAGATTAAGTGAATGCGGAATCTTTGGTGGTGAGGTTTGATCCTATTGGCTGGTCTTGGCGGGGATGTCCATCAGCCGAAAGCACCTAAACAATTCAAGTGTGAAGAGTAAGTAGTCACGAAGTCTTTCGATTTCGAGTTTCTCGTTATGCATGCGACGGTATCTAGTTAGGTATGTACATTTAACAACGTGTGAATGCCTCTTTGTCTGCCTTTCTCTACGAATATGTATCTTCAGCCACGGCCGCGGCGATGTAATACGCGGCCAGGCTATCTAACTACCGGTTTACTCTAAACCCACATGGCATGCACGACGCAACTGTTCCCGCTGGCTGGCTGTCGTCCCTTCCCCTCCACGCCCCACTTGACGCGTAAATGTAGCAACATACCAAAAGAAGGGATGGTTCTTACATAGTCTGACTGGAGCCGTAACTGCCCGGCTTTTCTATAGATACCTCGTCTCAGGGACGTCCCAGCTTCTTCCACACCAGCCGCGCTGTGTCATTAATCGCGATTGCTCCAGTGTTCATTCAAACAACCAGCCAAGAACTGCTCTAGTTCAGTAGGCCCCCCCCACCACCTCTCCATAATGCCGCCGCCGCCGGCAAACCACGCAACTCTCGCCTACGCCGCCACAGCCTCTCTCGCTGCCGTCACTCTCGTCTACGTTTTTGGTCCTACGTGGTTCATTGATACGACTGCGGAGGGGTCCTCTAAGACTCGGCGCAAGGGCGTGGTCGGGCTCGAGAATCCGGCTAACGACTGTTTTGTAGGTTGCTATTGCGCATTTTAGTCCGGAAGCACAAAAACTAATGGTGGCTGTTTTTCTTCCCCGCCAGATCAACTCGATATTACAGGCCCTCGCGGGATTGGAAGATCTACGAACGTATCTGAGCCAGCGCACCACGGCGGCGAAGCAGCGCGGGGAGAACTATGAGAATGAATTGATGGTCGACCGAAAGCCGTTTTTGACGGCGGCGTTGAAGGACATCCTTGATAGTAGGCGGCTCAACTTGCCTAGTAGACGAAACGTCTAGCTGACAGTAAGTGTCATAGGTCTGAACGAAAGGCCGATATATAGGAAGAAGACTATCTCGAATCGTCCATTTCTCATTACGCTGGAGAGAGTGTTTATGAGACGAATCTCCAGGGCGCAGCAGGATGCGCATGAATTCTTGCAAGTCGTCGCCGAGACACTGGCAGAGGAACACCATCGACTGAGGAAGCTCGAGAGTCAACGGCATTCGAAGGTGGTGGTGGGCAGGCACTCACTTCGGGAAGCTATCGAGTCGGGTGAAGCGGTGGTGATCATCAACGGCCCAGAGCCGGAGAAGGAGGAAGGACAAGGAAACGGGGAGGCAGAGTTTGTGGGAATGCCGCTGGAGGGGAGACTGGTGTCCGAGATCGAATGTCAGACATGTGGCTTCAAGCCCAGTCCGACCATCTCCTCGTTTGTGGTTCTCACTCTTCCTGTCCCTCAGAAGGTGTGTTACACTTCTCATGCGACGTTGGATGGAGTTGAGAATAATGACGATGGGGCCGCTGTTGCAGAGCTCTGCTACCCTTACCGAGTGCATCGAGGGCACCCTCTCCGTCGAATATATCGACGATTTCGCCTGCGCTGGTTGTAAAGTTAAGCACAAGATCACCACACTGACCCGGAAACTGGAGACATCTCCGGCCAGGTCCGATATTGAGGCCACGATATCGAGGTTGGAAAATGCACTAACATCCGATCCTGAGTCGATCCCGGAAGATATCGACCTTCCCCAGGTTCCCAAATCCCGCATCTCCAAACGCACTCGGATCCAGGACTACCCGGACATCATCGCGCTGCACCTCTCCCGCTCGATCTACGACACCTACTCGTCCCGCAAAAACGGCGCGAAAGTATCTTTCGAAGAAACACTCCAGATGGGCGGCATCGTGGATCGAAGGATCTACCGGCTCCTGTGCATGGTCACCCATAAGGGGGGACACGATAGCGGCCATTACGAGTGTTTCCGACGGCAGATCGTCGCTCGACCGCCGTTCTCGGTCCCAACTCCGAGTTCGTCTGTTCCGCCCACTCCGGTGGTTTCCACTTCATCGACCGCATCCTCCGTACAGCTCGACAGTCCCGGACCATCTCGGCCGCTGTCGCGCGATACACTGCTGTCCCCGAGCAGCACTGCGAGATCGTCGTTGGCGTACGACGGAGGAAATAAGCCCACGCCGCCGGCGTCGATCTACCAGACCGGGGGTCTGTGCGCGGAGCTGTCAAGACCCGCCACGCCTACGCCCTCGGAAGCTGAGAGGCGGAAGAATCCGGTGAAGAAGTTGAAGCGGAAACGCGGGAATGACAGATGGTGGCGTATCAGCGATGACAAGATCAAGGAGGCAAGGACGGGTGATGTTCTGGGAATGCAAAGGGAGGTGTACTTACTTTTCTACCAGAGAGATCGGAGTGAGTCGACATGATTATCAGTGTGTTCGTGTGTATAAGTCTATCCTACGGTCTGTTGTATTGGTCGGTCACACTTGGATGTTCTCTCTTCGCATAGATGATGTTACAGTCTGCATGCTTGCTGTATAGAAACATCCGGTTTCGAACTTTCATTTCATTGCTCCGATATTCGTTCACCCACAGGGCAAGACGGTGAAGACCATGACAGCAGTACAGAAGCAAACTCCCAAAAAGGTTGTCCTTCCCTACTCGTCAATACGTTAGCCACCCGAACCATCCATCATCTCTCGGATATCAATAGTGCTTACCCGTGACTTACACCGCAGCCTTCGACCTCGTCCTCGCCGCGGGAGTGTCATGGAAGATAGCCGGTTTGGAATTTTCCACCTTCTTCACCTTTGGGGTTACCCTTCCAGCCTTCTTTTTCGGCTGTGAAGCCTTCCCTTTCTTTTCCTTCTCCTCACTCGATTCCTCGTCGTCAGTGTCGAGCTTCGGTTTCTTGGCCCCCTTTCCGGTCTCCCCCTCTGCATCCTCCTGCTCGCCCGCTACCGCCTCTCCGTCCTCCTCCATGGCGTCATCCCGATCCCGTTTCCAACTCGCCGACTTGCCGCTCACTTCCTTCTCTCTTTCCTCTTCTTCCTTCTCCTCTTTCTTTTTCTCATCACGTCTCTCCTTCTCCTTCTCCTTCATCTCCACGTCTTCGCCAGCACTCTCCTTCGTAAGCACACTGGCTCTCTTGACGACATCATTCCCCTCGCGGGCAACATGCACCGCCGGATTGTCCTCATCCGCGTTCTTTCGGACCTTCTTACTAGCCGTTTCAATCTCGATCTAGCCAGACGATTTGACTTCCTCCACGACACCGCTGGGTTTGCCAGAGCCCCACTTCCAGGAAACTTCGGCAGGGTGTCAGCGGAGATATTGGGGGAGGAGGGTGGAAGTGGAGGACTGTACGCACCGGTGTCGCCTTCTTTGATACCTTTATCCGCCATTGTTCTTGTTCTTCATAGAATGTGTAGGTTGGTCGTTTAGAGATGTGACCGGGTTGTGCTGGGTACTTAAGGTTCTGTCAAGGAGGTGTTGGATGTGGAAAAGTGTATGGGATAAAAGGGGTGGAGTCATCGCTGCTTTTATCTTCTGTGACGAACCACGGCTTACATAGGCAATTCATCTGTCGTGCAACACCGGTGATCCCTCTGGGCCTGGGTGATCCGAACTGGTGATCTGCATTCTTTCTGGTTGGGATGGTTGATGGCTTTGCTGGGGTGGGACAGGAAAGTTGGCAGCTGTGTGGGTGCAGTGGGGCCTGGCAGAGCGGCACGGTGTTGGGAGGAATGGATAATGGGGATATTGGGGTATTTTAACGGTGCTTTACGATTTGCTGCTGGATTACACTTTGGCAGTAGCGGGTAGTTACCGGTATTCCGAGTCAATTTATCTCCCCATTGCTGCATCCGAGCCGCTATGTTGATGCCCAACTTCTCCATTGGCAGCACGTCGTCGCTGTGATGTCATATATGTAACGTGCCTAATTCTAGCTCCAACCTAGGGAGGTGCTGCCACACCAATACATAGTCCCTGTGGCGAATTTTTCTTTTTTACTCAGAAAACAGGCCCACTCAATTTGTTTTTCGCAGTTCGCTCCGCGAGATCACTCGAATGAAGGAAGAATGGCTTTGTTGCGTTATATCACTCGTTTATACGCGCATTCAATTGATATCTCCCGTCCACGGGTTGAGCGGCTACGGTTCTCGGATCGGTTCGGGGGGGCACGGCCGATACCTGCCCAGGTCTCTCAAGCGGGAGATTTCGGAGAGGAAACTGGCTGAAGCCCGACGCTAGGCTACGGGCCGGGCGACCAGCAAGAAAATGCAAGCTGCCGAGCAAGCGGCGGTCGGACGGGACGGTGGCCGGTAGCTCAAGACGCTCGCCTCAAGGTTCTACCAGCTGAAGACGGATCACTGCCTCACCGGCCAGTACCTGAAGTGGATGGGGAACCAGCCCACAGCCAAGTGCCAGTACCCGTACAGGACACTGACGCGGGAGCACGTCTTCAAAAACTGCCCTCACCCGAAGGCCCAGCAGAAGATTCTGTGGGCGAAGGTTCGGAAGGAGACCGGGAGGGGGAAGGACTGATTCAAAGATCCGGGACCTCCTCGCCGATGCAAGGTGTTCTGGACTTCCTCTCTACCACGGAGGTGGGGAGGCTGGTCCTAGCCCCAGCTAAGAAAACGAAACGTCGGAGTAGGAACTCCAGGAGCGGAGAAAAAGAGAAAAGGAGTTGGAGGTCTGGGGGCGGCTTTCCTTTGTCTTTCCTTGTCTTTCCTTTGTCTCTCCTTTTTCTTTCCTTTGTAATTTCCTTGGTGCGCCCTTCTACTTTTGGGCGGCCCTGGGCGGAAGCGACCTACAACGTGCCATCTGCGGACTGATCGAGGTTGGGTCGGACGGTGGACGGTGTGTATATCGCCATGATTTGATAGGTAGGTCGCACGTGATTAATGACTAAATACATCATACCGAAAAAGTAAATCTCTCTCTCTCGCTGTTTATCTTGAGTAGTAACTAATCGATACTGCAGCAAACCTAATACAGTATTTGCAGGCTATTTTTTTATTGGCGCCGTCGGGATACGGTATGATTCTGCTGGGTCGGTGTGGTATGTACTAGTGGCTCTTCGTTAGGAGATCCTCGAGTGGTCCTCCCGGCGGAACCTCGACTCTTCCATCTGTCTTCTCTCTAAGATCTCCCTCAACCATTTTGCGCACCTGACGGCGTGGCCCATGGAACTTGGTGGATTATGGTGGGCCACGGGCCATTTTTTGCGCTTGCTAACTGTGGGCGGTAGTGAACTGTCAATCCTCTACGCGATCGAATACCTCCGGTCAAGATCGATTGCAGGAAGTCGCATCAATAGTGGATCCAATTCTACAACATGGGGAAACATCTGGTTGCCCTAGCGTCAAGACAGCCACGGGCTACACGAGGGGCAATTGGGTATCAGTTCATCCCCGGTACATATTTCAGGGCCATCAATTGGGGGTGGTGGGACCGTCCACCGTGACGGTACGGACACGGAATATCACCCGTATTATATGCCGGAAGCAACAGCAACAATAGCCCATCCTGCGAGCAATGTGCCTGGTGGCCCTGAGAAGACCCAAAAATTGCTCTCTTGGAGAAGTTAACCTTAGACCCGAGAACATAATTCTGGGTATATGAAAAATTGAGCAGTCTTGGGTAGACTTAAACTCCCCGAGACATAACTAGGATGAGGTTTGTGTGGTTGTCCTTGCTTCATACTTACCAACATGCCTCTCTCGAAAGTCTTGGAATGACTTGAGATTTACTAAGGGTCATGAGGATGAGATGCTGCGTCGAGCTGGATTAAGGGTTTTGTTCTTGTCCAGAGGCAGATGGTAAACTACCCTCGCCTTAGAATCCTTTATCGCCATGATCGATCTATATAGGTCGCATGCGATTAGTGAATAAAAATAAATAAAGAGAAATGTGCCTGGAACTTTTGTCTAAAGAAGCCAAAGAAATCGTCCGCTACCCCGCCGGCGTTATGATTGTCAGATGTCGAGCTGCGATTCCACCATACTGTACCTATTATCGGAGCACCATAGACGAGGGGATGGTTATCTTATATTATCTTATATTTGCTGCCGGATCCAGGTATTCACTAAGTAGATACTAGTACAGACACAATCGGAAAGCTAGATATCAAGAACTCAATGCGGTGCTGGGGGGTAATGGTACATGAAAGCCCAGCCGTATATCCTCTAGAATACTAGATGTGCACTCCCGCCACCCGCACATAGGCAAGGCGAAAGTGGTCTGATGATGACGAAACAGAAGCAAATCATCTCCCCAATTGGTCCGGCGCTAGCCGCATCATCCATAAGATGGATCATCATTTGGAAAGTGTCCAGCACTCTCCCTCGGTTTTTTGCCCGCAACTTACAGCAGCTCCCGAGTTTCCCCCCCAAGCTCGTTGGAGACTCATTTGCAACGACTGGCTTAAGAAATAAAATATAAAGGGCTTTCAGACCTCTACGCCCAACAACTCATCATAGATCTCTCTAAATCTCCCGGCCCTAGGCGGGTGATCTGGACGAGTGAAACGAATTTAACATTGCGACAGCTGAAGACTTTCAAACATGTTGACACGAGTAGACATCGGCGCTAGACGCGCTAAAAAATCCAGGATAGATACAGAAGATATGGCGAATTGATGGTGACCGGGGAGTCCATTTGAAGCAGAGTCCGATGACTGACCAACCAGGTGATCAGTTGAGTGGCACCATCGGTACCCACCACTCTACGCGCTTTGCCCCGCCATCACCGACATAGAAGACAAGAGACCCAACCAAACTCACGATGAACCCGACGCACGCGCCACGCATCTCGGCCTCGGCCGCGGTCCTCAAGAAGATCTCGTCGGTGTTGCACCCACCGCTGCCGCTGACATCGCGACAATCCGCCAACCTCCTACGGGCGGTCCAAGACTCGTTCCGGCAGCAACTGACGTCGTCATCTTCCGCCGACACGACCACGGATGCGCACCTCGGCAGCGTCCTAAAGATGGCACCGTTCGTACCCACGGCCGACGACGCGAGGTGCATGCGCGAGCAGCGCATAAAGCGGTACCTCGTCGACCCCATCGCCGTCTTCGAAGAGCATGTAACCCTCGGCACCGCCAACATCGAGCTCGCGAGGAGCTGCTTGGCGAGATATAACGATATGGCAGAGCGGCAGACAGAAGACGGTGGCATCAGGGTTTTGAAGGGATTGATGCAGGCGGGTACGTTCAGGGATCCAAAGGAGTCACTGGACGATGTGCCGCTGAGTCACCCGCTCATAATCGCGCTGGTGAGGGAAGGGAAGGCGGGTATGCTCGTGAAGTGGATCTTGGAAAGGAATGTGAAGGACGGGATTGCGACGCAGCTTGTGAGGCAGATGGCGAGGCAGGTGGGGTTGGAGAGGGCTACGCAGGTGTTCCTCGAGCTCTACGAGGGGGTGACGGAGCCGCAGCAACTGGGGACCGTCGGAAGGGAGTTATGTAGAGACGCCCACATCAATGGACGGCTGCCGCAACCGCTGATGGAGCGGCTACTGGTTACCGCCGAGAAGTGGGCTCTCAATAGAGCCGAGCATGTGATGATACTCCTGCGTTTCGGCGCAGACGTCCAGCCAGGCCTCAAATTCTTTTCTACGATCGATGCGAAGCCCCCGCAGTGGTGGAACGAGCTTACCGAGAAGCGCCGCCAGAGGTATGCGCGCATAGGCATCGAGCTGGCACAGAAGTGTCTCGCACAGGAGGACTTGCGAGCAGCCCAGGCGATTGCCAAGATCGTTTCGAGGAGGTTTCCAGAGCAGCTCGGGGTGTCTTCGTCGCAACGACTTCAGCAGCGGCAGAGTGAGACCGTCGACAGTCTTCTGCCGGGAGGGGAGGTCGCGGAACATCTTGATGTCTTCCGTGAGATGTTCCAGGAAGCTACCAACCGAGAGAAACGGATGGTGGCGGGGGGACTGCTGTAATCCTGCAGGTTGTAAGGCTGTGGGAATCGTGTCTTTTTTCACCTATGTACATATGTACTTATTTGTTCTTGGATTCTTCCTTTTTTGGCGTTCGTGGCATTTTTTTCCCGCTATGTAGATGTCGGATTCCGCATATCTTAAAGAAGTATGCGCTTCCTTTTCTCCGGGCAACTCTCCGTCCACATTCTTCTGTGCTACCGGTGACGTTCAACCACATGGTGATGTTTTCTTTGTTTGTTGGGTCGTACATAAGATAGTTTGTTTCTTTTCTTTTTTCTTCTTTGCCCTTCTTGGACGAGGCTTTATCCGATCATCATGTGATGAGTTGTACCAGCGAATGATGGTTTGGGGCCGATGGCGTAGGCTGATCATACCAGATCTCGTGACGACCTGGCAGATGATCATGATATGTTTCCGTTCGGTCTTGTTGGCCATCCGCAGCTCACGACATAGCTGGCGTCTTCTACTGGACAGCTGTTCTTTGCTGGCACTGGCAACTGGCAGCTGAGCACTGGCGCTGTGAGCGCGCGATGGGGTTATATCCTGCAGCAGGCCAGGCCAGACGAACAACACATCCCCCCGACCTAATCCGACCGACCACTGTATTTTTTTTCTTTCTTTCTTTTGACCGAGAAGCGTTACATACGTTACTTGAGGTGTGACGAGCGGGCACGGGCGGGCATTGGTGGATAGAAGCTTGGTTTAATAAATTGCGGGGGAGGCAAATCTACTCCGCCTCATACGGGGCTCCATGTTCCATGCACGGTGATTAGGAGATTCATCATTTCAAGCCTGTTTCGATCGGGTTTACTCCATGCGGAATGCCTACCGTACTCCACCTTTACCTATATCTACATATTCCACTGTTGTTTGCTGTGGCTATGGCATCGAGGCAAGTTGGTAAGTTAGGTAGTACCTTCCTCAGGTCATGTAGCCTGCTGCCCGCCTGCCCGCCTGCCCGCCGGATCATATATTGCCCACAATCATGCGTCTTCAGGGGAGCACATATTTCTCGTCTCCGTGAAAATGAGGATATGTTTCGTCGCCTGCCGAGAAGTGCACCACTCACAGCAGCCACAGGGCTCCACTCGTACGGCTGGGTAGGAAGCTGGAGAAAGAACAGAATGTACATTAGAGCACTTGGGTGGTGCAGGTGAATAAGTCTTTGAGAAGCCTTTTTTTGGTTTATTCATTTTTTGAGAGGCACCTAAGTATGTAGGTACATGCTGGATAACTAAAGGAAGCGAGTAGATATGTGGGTAGATGGCTGATACCCTCATTCTCGCGATCCTTTTTTATGTAATCCGTCCTTGAATTGGGTTCAACCGACAATTCAAGCATCATTCCCTCGGCTCTCTCATCCGTGTCTTCACAGTTTCTCGTCCCATATGGACGTACCAACGTACGTTGTGTTGTGCTGGCTTGGCTGATGTTTTGCTGTTCTCGTGTCCCGCCTTCTTGCGCTTGCTCACTCTCTTTGCTCCGTTCCCCCCCCCCCTTCATACCTACAACATCCCATCCCTCGCATTTTCGATACCGCCCACCCCTAACCAACACTTCTAAACAGCAACCCACAACCTTAACTCACGGCGCACCCCCCATCTCAACGCTACTATCGCTACGCCATCCATCGTCGCCTCCATTCCGTCTCCCAGTCTTCTTTCTTCCCTTTCTTTTCTTTCCGCCCGTTCCACCATCCCCAACCCAACCCGCCACCCCATCAACCAACCACCCCTCCCTCCTACCTCAACTACAACACCATCACACACCCCATAATCTCCTCGATACACATGTCCCAAGTACAAACACGTCCGAGTCTATCGGCGACTTCACCTCGAGGACGGGGTTCGTCTCGAGGCGGCCGCGGCGGAAACTCGTTCACATCCCGAGGTGGCTCCCGTGGAGCTGCCCGTAATAGCAACAACTCCAACGGTGACTCGTTCGACAACGAAGATCCAATTGAAGATCAAGGCGAATTTGGAGCTCTTAAGAAGAAATATCCGACACAGTTGGCGCAGCTGAGGGAGTTGTTCCCGGCTCTTTCCTCGCAGGATATCCTTTTGGAATTGAAGGAAAGCAACGGAAACTTAGATATCACTGCCGACAAGCTCACCGAGGGTACAGTCCCTTTCTACAAGCTCCTTGTCTTAATTTATCCAACCCTCCGCCCCCTCCTCCTCCTCCTCCTCCTCCTCCTCCTCCCACCTCCCTTGAACACCATCTCACTGAATATGTTTCGTTTCTGTTTGCTTGCTTGCTGGACTCAATCCTATTTGATTTCCATTGAAGCCCTGCTTTACTACGCTTTCCTGCATCCCCAACTCGTCGTAGAACATCTATCTGACATCGTCATCTTGCTCCGCGATAGGTTCTGCAGCCCAGTGGGAGGTCAAGAAGAAGAGCCAAGGTCGCTCCCGATCCAAGGCCCAGCAAGAGCCGGTAGCTACCTCAACGCAGCACGACTCGTTTCACTCCTCGCGGGGTGCTCGCGGCGGAAGGGCTTCCTTCGACGGCTCTCGTCCGGGCCGCAGCCGTGGCGGACCCGAGGCTCGTGGTGGACGTGGTGGACGCGGACGCGGCGGACCTAGCAACGGCGTTTTCCGTCAGCAACCCAGGGCTTCTGGCTCCTCCGATGCTGCTACCTCCGCCTCCGAGGGTGGCGAAGCTTTGCAGACACAGACCGATGCAAACGGCGATAAGAAGGAAGATGGATGGGATGTTGCCGCCGGCGCCCCGGTCGCCGCCCCGAAGCCTAAGCTGTGGGCTAGTCTCCTCAGGCCACCGGTCCCCCCTCCTGCACCCAGGTCAGTGCCTCAGAAGGTAGCTCCCCCTCCCCAGCTAGCCCCTGAGAAGGCAACCACTCCTCCCAAGGAGCCGGAACCCATCGTCGAACCCGCTGTTGAAGCACCCGTCGAAGAACCCGTCGAGGAACCCGAAGCTACCGCTTCAGAAACACCCGTCGAAGAACCAGCTGCTGTGGAAGGGCCCAAGGCGGAGCCTGAACTTGAGGTCCCCGAGGCGTTGCCTGTAGAGGCGGAAGAGCCTCCTCAAGAGCTCACCGAGGACAATGTCGAGAAGCTCGAAAATGCTGCTCCACCCCCTCCCACGGAGACCCAGGCCAGCACTGTCGCTACTTCCATCGCTCCCGACAGCACTCCTACCACCACCACTCCGAAGGCGCAGGCCGCCACGCCTGTCCTTTCCAACAAATACCCCGCCCCCAAGGGTACGCCCAGACACCCTCCCCGTCGCGCCCTCGATCAGCAGGAAGGTGTGGTGATGCCCGGAAACCATGGCGAAATGGCCCGCACGGCTCTTCAGTTCGGCAGCATGGGTCTCAACGGAGATCTCGACGACGAGGACGAGGTCGAGACACCCGAACCCGTCGCGCAGCCCCCACGGCAGCCTTCCCCGATCACACAGCCAGTCGCGACTGTCCCGCCCGCCGTTCCGGTGCAATTGCCTACTCCTCAACCCCCCGTCGCCGCTGTCGAGATCATTCCTACTCCAAGACAGGCGCCAGGCCTTCCCAGCCAGCCCCACATTGTCCCCCAGGCTAGCCCTCAGATTCCCCTGGGTCCTAGCATGACCCAACCTCAGATCCATCCTCAATTGGCCGCTCAATACAATCGCTATGCTGAACAACAACAACAGCAGCAGCAGCAGCAGCAACCCCAAGCTAAGTCATTCGATTCGTTCCAACACATGCAGCAGCAATCTGTTCCCCAGCAACAGCCGCCGACACAGTCTCAGGCCCAGCACTCACAGAATCAGCCCCAGAGCTATGCCCAGTACATGCAGCCTCAACAACAACCTTCTCACCTCGGTATTGGTGCCTCTTCGGCACAGGAGCAGCAATACCACTACTACACGGATCGGTCGCAGCCTCCAGGATTCGGCCTCTACGGTAACTCTAGCTACATGCAGGCCCAGGCTCATGCGCAGCAGGAAGCCGGTGCTTCCCAACAACGGGCGTCCAGTGGTTTGGGTGGAGCTGTAGAGTCGTCAGCTCAAACGCCAACCTCTGCTCCTGGTCAGGTTCAGCAACCGAACTCGCGGTACGGGGGTCCTGCAGGTGATCAGGGTAGCGGCCACGCCACTCCCAGTCCCGCCCCGGTTCAGGCTTCGCAGCACCAGCAGAACATGGGACAATATCCTATGCAGCAACCATTCCACCCCTACTACAATCAGTACATGCACCAGGTAAGCTTCATCCGTCCGCGTTGTATGCTCTTGCTAAGATGAGTGGAGAATTTCTATTCGCAGCCCACTCCCTTTGCTAAAAACATGTATGGGTACCCGCAATACATGCCTTCCCAGCAATACCCGGATCACACATCGTCGCCCGCTGGACTCGGTGGATTCTCGTCACCTGCCCAGGGACGTGACTCGATGGCTGGTATCGCGGATTACAGCCGGATGAACACGAGTGCCGCCCAGCAGTCGCTGCCCCAGCATTCTACCGCGGGCGGCTATGGCAATGGCATTCCCAATTTCCTTGGATCACGAGGTCTTCCCCAAGACCAGCAGTCGCTCGGCGGCTCGACTGTCGGACAGCAGCAGGGTGGCCAACCGCAAAATGACGACATGAAGTACGGTGAAAACAAACCTCCCACGGGCCCTTCATCAGCTCCCTCGCTCCAGGGACAACCTGGACGCCCCGGATCGGCGACTAGCGGTGGCGTTGCTCTTGGAGCACAACAGGGGGGGCAGAACCCGGCTATGTACGGCTCTCACCTGAACCCCGGACTCCACGCAGCACATCAGGGACAGCAGAGTGGCTACGCTCAGGGGCAGTCAGCGAGCCAATACTCGATGTACTCTGGAGGGTACCCCCCCAGTCAGTACTCGCAGGGCAACGCTAGGCATGGAGGGACCAACTCTGGTGCGGGATGGTACGGCGCTGCACACTGAGGGTGTCAGGTGCCTTTTAGATGACTTTGGAATGTTCATATCTACATATGTACGTATGAAGTGGTTGGACTGATGGTTGGCGATGTGTTGGGTTCTGTGGGGGCTTGGGTACTGTCCCTTTTTTTTTTTTTTCGTGGGGGGTCTTTCTTAGTCGCGGTTTACCTACTGGGGTTTTCATTTCTTCCTGCTTTCGGTTTTCGTCAAGTCTTAGGGTTTGGTTCCGTTCACGTTGCTACTATTAGTTTGCTCTGTACGGTTCGTGTTTCTAGTTGCTTTGTCTTTTGTTGGTCGTTTTGTTCGTTCCAGTGTGGGGTCGTGGGTTGGTTTCATTTGCATCCTTTTTCCTACTTTCTCATCATCTTCTCACGGTCGAAATTAGGGCTGGGTTGCGGTGCTGGGTTTTCTGAATTCCACCTTTTCTTTCTCTCTACTCGGATCTACTTGGGTTTTCTAACGGATGGCGGGGGTGTATATCTTTTGTTTTCAAAAGCCAAAAAAAGGGGTGTTTTTTGTTTTGTTTTTCTTCTGTTTGTGCGGACTTCACACGAGAACCTGACTTCATGACGAGTATTGCTGTGGTTGGGAACATTGTCATGGGAATCTCCCCCCGTTCTCCTTGCCAGTGTCCTTTGGGATGTTTGGGCTCTTTGTATACTTAGGATCGGAGCGTGGCAGGCGGCTGGGTGTGTGGGAATGGGGGCGACGAAGATGCGATGTCACGATCGGATATGGAATCGCGGTGATGGTGATGGATTTTGAAGTTTGGGTGATGTACGTTAGGACCATGGGCGAGTGACGATCTGTGAATCCCGAACAAGGATCATCCATCATACTCCTCTTCTCCACTCTATGTACATAGATATGATGATATGATACCTCTTTTACCGAGTCAATGCGGTGTTGAACCTCGGCTCGATGAACGCACCCACGCAGCTTCCCGGATTCTGGGTACGAGGATCCCGTAGTCTCAACCGTTTGCATATGTATCTAGATAGATACATCATGTAATCATTTAACTACTCACTACATATATAGACACCTACCCACGTACACACCGACCACAGCCGATATGGCGACCGAACGACTCTCGCAAGTGACGGGCCACATGACGTCGACCTTCCCGCGGGGCCTGCTCGCGGACCAGACCGCCATCGTCACGGGCGCGGGCCAGGGCATCGGCGCGGAGACGGCGCTGCTCTTCGCGAAGGAGGGCGCGCGCGTGGTGGTCGCCGACCTGGACGGCACCAAGGCCCGCGAGGTGGCGGCGCGGATCGCGGCCGGCGGCGGCAAGGCTATCGCCGTCGCCGGCGACATCATGCTGTCCGAGACCATCGACGCCGTCGTCAACGCGGCCGTCGAGCTCGGCGGCGGGAAAATCCACCATATCGTGAATAACGTGAGTTTTTTTTTTCTTTTTCTTTTTCCTTCTTTGGGGGGGGGGGGGGATTGCGGGAAGGAGGGAAAGGAGGGAAGGGAAGGGAGCGGACTGACGGAAGACGAAACGGACAGGCCGGATTCACTTGGGACGGAGCCATACACAAGATCACGGATAAACAGTGGGACACCATCATGGACCTGCACACTAAGGCTCCGTTCCGCCTCGTCCGCGCGGCGGCACCGTACTTCCGCGTCAAGGACGGCGAGGCCCGCAGCATCACCAACGTCTCGTCCACCAGCGGGATCCACGGGAATGCGTACGCCCTCTCTCTCTCGCTCTTTCCGTTTGGGGGGGGGGTGGGACTAGTTACATATTGACGGAGCGGGAAACAGCGGACAGGCGAATTACGCGACGGCAAAGATGGGAATACTGGGACTGACCAAGACGATCGCGAAGGAGTGGGGACCATCCTTCGGCGTGCGGTGCAATGCCGTCGCGTTCGGGAGTGTAGTACGTCTTTCCCTCCGCTGACACGGCCGGCACGGCTGACACGGTCCAGTCAACACGTCTGACGGCGGAAAAGGAGGCGGGAGCTTTCGCCGAGGTCCGCGGCGAGAAGATCGCCCTCGGTATACCCAAGGCGCAGCAGAAGAGCGCCCGCGGGTACGATATGGTGCCGCTCCGCAGGGCTGGCAAGCCTACCGAGGCTGCCATGAGCATACTCATGCTTGCGAGTCCGCTCAGCGCGTACGTCAGTGGACACTGCTTGGAGGTCACGGGCGGCGCGGGGATCTAGAGGGGGGTTATGGTGGATATATGCCTTTGGGGTAGATATGTAGGTTTTTTTTTTGTTTTTTTTTGGGGGGGGGGGGGTGAGGAATGGACGAGTGTGAAACGAAGTAGTTAGATACCGGAAGGTCACATGTGCTCACTCATACCGCGGACCTTGCTGGTGCTTGCATTCCCGCTTGCGCGGCCAGCTACATGCGATTGGAGGTGTATTCTCCTCTCTTGCCTCGAGCGGCGCCGCGGGGTATTCTATCTATGGGTGGGATCCCGCTTGTGTTTCCTCCTCCCCGGATCGACCGAAGGGTTGCCCTTCCTTCCCATTTTCAGACCAGTGCTGCGGGCGATACGGGACGCACCTTACGTAACCAGTCGTCAGCATCCCGGGCAAAGGAGTGGGAATGGAGGGCGCTAGGTAGAGTAGAAAACGCACCTGCCAGCTACTCCTCTCGCCGCCGCCGGCCATTGCATCCCGCTCGTCCAGCAGCTTCCTCACGAACACGGGGGTGCCCACACTTGCCGAGGACACGGCGCCCCTCCTGGCGGCGGCGAGTACGACCTCGCGCTCGGCGTCGACGTCGACGAGCGGGAGGACGAGCAGTCCGACGGCCGGGGGGGCGCTGGCGAGGAGGAGCGCGAGCGCGGTCTCGATCAGCGACCAGCCCATGGCCTGCTGGTCGCTGACGCTGCGCAGCCGGGCGGCAAAGCGCAGCGCCGACGTCAGGACCACGGTCGCGCCGAGGAGGTACAGCACCGAAAGCCCGGCCTTCTGCGCGCGTGCGAGCGGGATCCGGAGCAGCAGCGGGATCGGCACCAGCAGCACCAGCGCGTTCGTCACCACGTCGCCGATCCCCGACGCGTACGTGAGCAGCGTCCGGTGCGCGCAGTGGTACGCCGAGAAGGAGGAGAAGGAGGCGGAGGAGGCGGAGCGCGCCACGCTCCAGTAGTCGCTTATCGGCGTGCAGCTGAGGGAGAGCGAGAGCACGCACACGACGGCGGTCGCCGCGCACACCGTTTGCGTGGTGCGCAGGTGGAGTAGGATCCCCTTCGTCCGCGCGAAGCGCGAGCAGAGGAAGAGCACGCTGAACTTGACCAGGAATATGCTACACCGGCTGTTAGCGGGCACGCTGGCAGGCTGTCGGGTACGGCGTGGCGAGTTACCCGACGAGATACAAGACTTCGAACGCGAAGCTCAACTTCTGCGCGGCGACGACGTCGGCCTCGCGCTCGGGCGTGGGCGCACCGTCGGCCGAGGAGCCGGACCCGTCCAGACGGCGGAACTCGACGTAGACGGCGGAGTTCGCGAGCAGGAGCGCGGCCGCGGCGACAGCGCACACGTCGTCGAACTCGAACCGCGCCTTCGCCCGCCGCCGCGACAGCACGCGTAGTATCGACGACACCACGGCTCCGACGAGCAGCAGCCGCGCCGCATCGGAGATGGCTGACGTCTGGCCCAGTCGAAGCCGCGGAAACACGGACCCTGTGCCGCCGCTGCTGGACGCCATGGCTGCCGGTCCGTATGCACGGGTCTCGTTTTTGTCCTCTTTCTTCCTTCCGTTATTATGCGAATGCAATACCGAGAGGATTCCCCCCCCCCCCCCATCTCGTGGAGATGTCTTACCGGACAAGTCTTGATGGTGTAGCTCCGTCAGGGTCCGGCCGTTCGTTTGTTCGTTTGTTCGGTTGCGGGGCAGTTGCGAACGGGAAAGCGGGCGAACCCGTTGCGAAGAGAAACAGAAACCGCCAGCAACCCGTGCTGTGGAAGGAATGACGCAGCGAAGAGAAATACAGAGGGGGGGGGGGAGAGCTGAGGATGAGGACGAGGAGGGAAACGTCAGGGCACGGACTGTGGGGGGTGGTGGATCAGCCATCCCGGAGGATCGTAGCGAGCATCGCCGCGCGAACGAAGGTGTCGCAGGAAGACCCGGTGTGGGGGGGGGAGGGTTGAAACCGGTATGAAGTATGTATCGGGGCAGGCAAAGCGGTTTTCAATCGACCTCTCACCGCGGCGAGATCCGGAGGCACGAAGAGTGCATGCAACCATCTGCACGGGTTGTGAAACCCCGGGGACGTAGGCACCATACACATCAACATACGCAATCCCGGGGAGGGTGCCCTGGCGCTTGCGCGAAGGGTGTCGAGTGATGGACGATGAACACACCTGAGACGTTTCACACCCTACATGGCCTGGGCGGATACCTGCTCCGGAAGAGTCCGCGTGTGTATGCACGCAGCGTGCCCACGCTGAGTAAGCTGCGGTGCAGAAGCACCCCGCGGGCTCTGCCGACGCCAGTCTGCTCGGAGAATGGGCTCAGCTGGTACCTACGCATGCACGGCGGCAAGCTAGTCCGCTAAGCGCGACGTCGACAGCCAACAGTATCTATATCTGTACTTTGCATGCAACGGCTTGGCGGCGAGCAGCAGAGGACCAACCACAGCGTGCGGCATCTGCTATGCGCACGGGGATGGGGGTTCCAGTTCTGGGTTCTGGGTTCTGTTGGGTTCTCTCTCTTTTTTCTTTCTTTTTTTTGTGTTTCGGCTGGTCGAACGAACACACGATCGCCTAACAGCATAGAACGCAGGGGGTAACTGCATACATACCTGTACGTAAGCGCTGAACGTCATACGTATATATACACGTCTGTTGCGGAGTGCAGTGTTGGCAAGATGGAAACCCCTCCGTGTATCTATCTACGGCAGACACGCCAATCCCCTGGGTTGGTAGCAGATTCCTCCACGTTCATCCCGTGCAGGTGCTCGGTGCTTCGCTGCAGCCGTTGCTGTCTTGACTACGCGAGCATTGCGGATCACTCGACGCGTCGCGACCGCAGACGCTGCAATGTCTCGTTTGATCTGCTTGCAGAGTATGTTGCGAATCGCCATGACCTAGATAGGGCGCATGCGATTAATGGATAGATAAAAAAAGATAAAAAAATAAAAACTCGTTCTGCTTACGGGGAGCCACAACGAGCTGTCCACAGACTGACCGAAGGCGGGGCTGGAAGCCGGGTGTGTGTACATACATCGCTATGATATCTACCTACGGGATTAATGATGGGTAAACAAACAAACAAAAAACTCGTTCTGTTTATTTATTGCCATGATCTAGATGCATCGTGATTAATGAATACATCTTCGTGATAAACAAATGAAATGAAATAATAATAATAATAATAATAAACCCCCCGTTCTGCTTAGTCATGTAGAATTCACATACGCTGATCAGCCTTTCTCTCCCAGACAATACACATACTTCTTATCCAGACTCCACCGTTTCCATCCATTATTCCAACGGCAGACGCCTAGCCGAAAGCGCATCCGCCGCGATGCTTCCCAGCGATGACCGCCGCGGATTGTTGAGGGTGGGCTGTGGCATCCACCTCACCTAGGTATGCCCGTACATACATACATAAGTACATACATAAGTACTTAGTTACGTACTTAGTTACCGCCGGGGAGGACATATTACGCATGAGACGGTACAGTACCGCTGCGTCCGTGACGTAGATACCCGGGGGGCTCTGGTAGGCACTCACGTGCATACATATCGTGTGTCTGTTGGGTACTCCGCTCCGTAGCGTGCCACGGAGAGAGAATCCGAAGAGCATGTATGTATGTATGTAACGATGTAGAGTATGTACAATCTAGGTAGCTTACAATCCAGGTACAGTAGCTATCTGGGACACGGCAACCCGCCCGCGCCAAATGCCCATTTTTTTATTTTTTTTATTTTTATCTATATTTTTATATTCGGTGCCCACCGTCACGGAGCGCCGTCCGTCAGGCCCGCGGCTGCGATTGTGTTTTTCTTCTTCTTTTCTTCCCCTCACTCACGGCGGATAGGCGCAGTGGCGTTGTGGGGGGCGGGGACCTCTTCGGGAGGGACGGGTTGGGACGGATCGTCCCTGGCGGAGATATGTAGCTTATGTATCTACGGGGGAGAGACTTTGCTGCTTGATCCCCTCCCTACGCGAGGCTGGCATGGCGGAGGCGGTGCGGCTGATACATATATATGTGGGTATGTTTGTTGGAAGAGGGGACCGGTAGCGGCACATAAAGGGGCGGCCGGCAACAGTACTCTATCTACTGCCGATGGCTGTCCGATGGCACGGCTCACATTGCTTCCCGTCCGTCCGGAATTGATGTGTCTTGCGGGCGAGTTTGCGGGAGCTACATAGATATTCTTTCCGGAGAATCTGCAACCTCGATATCGTAACCGCAAGCAATACACGAGCCAGAATGTGCTGGCAGCATGTACCTTTGATCTTCAGTTCTGTTATGTGCTTGCTGGATACGAAGGCAGTGCACACGATTCAAGAGTTCTGGCCCACGCATTAGAGCTGCCTATCGAAAGTCGGTTCGTAATTCCCGACGGGAAAAATTATCTTGCTGATGCAGGTTACGGCCTTCGTATCTACTGGTATCCTTACTCCTTATCGTGGAGTACGATATCATTTGAAAGAGACTGCGCGGGCAAATCAACGCCCCAAGAATCCGAAGGAACTCTTCAACTTACGCCATGCCAGTCTTCGAAATGCAATCGAGAGGATCTTTGGAGTTGTCAAACGTCGGTTCCCCATTCTGTACTGGGCTGGTGTCTTCACTGAGGCACGGGGAAGAGAAAAAAGCGGGGCTACAATGTGTCTACTATTGAAGTTCTGGCGAAGCCTATTATTCAGACTTATGGCTGAGTGTACTGAGAACTGCCAAACACTCAGTTCACCTCAAGGTTTTCCGGAAACTGAAACCGAACAGTATTCGGTGTCCCGGCGGAGAACTGAATTTGGCTCCAAAACTGGAACTGAAAAGTGAGCCTATCCAAACGGGCCCCTACATAGTAAGATAGATATGTGAGAGGTAGGTAGTGGCGGGCGGCCGGCACGGGCCACTTCCTTGCGGGGAGATCCGTTTTCTCCGATCCGTTTCTCCGTCTCCGCTCCTTTGCTCCCCTCCGTTCCCTTTCTCTCCGTTCCCTTTCTCCCTCTCCGTTCCTTCCTACGCGGGGTGCGGGCACAGTTGGAGTCGAGTCGAGTCGATATGTACATGCTTGGTCTTGATCTGCCGTGGTTCCAGCCAACCAGCCCCCCCCCCGAAAAGCGGGCCCCACTGGAGGATTTTCTGTCTCGTCTTTGCCCGTGTGCGGACGACATATCAGGGATTCGCCGTCCAATGGCGGAGGGCGGCCGTTGTTATTGTTATGTTCTTGCAATGCAGTTAGCAGCCGTCGACTCGAGGCGCCTTGCGGGTGAAGGATCCCACGGGAGGAGGAAGGAAGGAAGGAAGGAAGGAGGTTGCCCACGGCACGCGCTGCCGAAGTCGCAGCATTCCTCCCACCAGCACGCGAAATCGTCAGGGAGCAATGCCTGCGCGCGCAGCGAGCTAGCTGGCTACAGCGATGAAGATAGATGAACGGAGGAGCTGAAGGACAACTCGCATACGGTACGGAGACAAGAGCCTGGGCTCCACATGCCGTATGTAGCACATTCCGAGCGGGAAGATTCCAGCGACCCGCACGGGTGCGCACACATGCTCGCCGTTCCACGTTGCATCATCATCCCCGGGTTCAAGCTATCCACCGTAGCGTGTAGGAGGTATATGTATCTAAGTGTAATACATTATACAAGGTATGTACGGACACCAGCTACCGGTGTCTATATCTCGCGCCCTTTTTTTTTCTCTTTTTTTTTCTCTTTTTTTTTTTCTTTTTTTCTTTTCTCCTCATTTTCCCCCAGAGGATATTCCTTGATCGTCGTCGTCGTCTTCTGCGACTCTGTCTCATGAGACACGCGCATGTACCCAACCGCTTACGGCACGGATCACAGCATGCCCACACAACACGGACGCCCAGCTTGGGCCTCGCGCCGGACTCAAAGCGCCAGGGTGGCGTCTACGGGCCGAGTCGTGCAGTATGTACATACATATGTAGATAGTTACTGTGTTCCCTCGCTCGGCTATATCCGTCAAAGCGGAGAGCAGAATGTCGAGTGGGAGCACACACACAATAATGGACGCCGCACGGGTGTGCATAAGTGATGTATGTATGCATGTATGTAAACTATGCGATGTATGCATGTTCACAGTACCTACATACATACATGCGCCGTATGTATCACCATCGACGCCCGGGTCCGCAGAGTGCGCTGCTGGGGGCGTTCGACGTCGGATCCCGGTGCGCTCGTCTCGATCACGTCTTCTACAAAGACAGCTAGATAGATACTTTCTTATGTACCACCCATTCAACTTGCCTCCGCTGGAGTACCTGGTCGCCGCTCACTCCTCTCCCTCCCGCCCTCCTCACTCACTCTCCTTACTCTCCTCGCTCTCCTCGCTCTCCTCACTCTCCTCACTCACTCTCCTACTCTCGTTCTCTCCGTCTGCTCTTCCGTTCCGTTCTGCCCCCCCCTAAAACGCTTCTCTCTCCGTATCCGAGTGCTGCCCTGTTTCCCCCGCTTCTGTTCTTCCTTTCTTTCAGATTCTCCCAGCCAAGTCCAGCTCAAAGAAGAGAAGGAAAGACGTGTGGCCGGAAGACGTCCCTGGAGTCCGCCCACTGCCGTGGCCTGTCCATCAACCGGACTGCCCTGTGCGCTGCGATTGTTGTCCGACCGTGGGATAACGGGATAACTGCGCACCTCTCAGAACTCCCTACTGCTGCACTCCTTCCCACTGCTCCGGCCCGCCCTCTCGTTCTTCGGCTCCTGCTCCCCTTCCACTCCCCACCCGCACTCCCCCCGTGACGACTCGTTCCCATCCGCCCCGGCCGTCATTCGTTTGCATCCCGTGCCCCCCCCCCCCGTGCTGTCTCCTCGTCGATCGCACTCCGCTGCCTGCTCCCGTGAATGGTCCCGCCGCGTCTCCTGCGCTTGTAGTGGCGCAGCCCTGGATTTCCTCACCCGTCCGGTGCGGGCCCACTACGCCCCGGATAGTTGCACACGCAATCCCGTCCTCGTTACGCACACAATGGCTGCCAGTCCGCACGAGAAGGCTCGGCCTGCAGCTGCCTTTTCCCTGCGGCACTCGCTCGCGCCGGCATTATCGATGCGCCGACGCAATAACTCGGCCTCGAAGCCCCCCTCCGGCCTCGACCATCCCCCCTCCCCCGCCACCGCCGCCGCAAAACTCGACACCCACAAGCTCCCTCTGCTGAGCACCTCTTTCCCGCTCTCGCCGTCAAAGTCCAACATCGCCACCACCACGATATCCGTCTCGCCAATCCCTGCCGATATTGTCGAGCACTCGACCCTCCCGCCGGATGCTTGCTCGCAGGCGAGGATGGCAGCAGCGTCCACGACCCCGAGCACTCCGAAAATCACAGTGTCGACCTTCGCGGTCAAGTCGCCGTTTGCTTCGGACGGTTGTAGCGGCACCTCGTATGAGCGTGGCAGGCCGGCGGCGGCGGCGGCGGCGGCGGCAGCAGCAGCCTCGGATGGGAGCGAGCCATCCGTGGACGCCAAGTCGTCGGGTGCGGTCTCGCATCTATGGAACAGCACTCCTCGCCTGTCACGATCGCCTTCCCCGAGCAGTCGGGACGACTCGAGCAGCAGGGACGACGAGGACCGGTCCACGAAAGCGAGCTCGATCTCGTCGACCAGTCCCACCGGCGGCAACGAGACGCCGGCCCAGGCGAAGTCTACCGCGCCGACGACGAGCGACACACCCGAGCCTGCAACCCCGAAGCTGACACGATCGAATACCCTTGGCAAGCGGGCTCGGCGACTTAGTTTGTTCGGGAAGAATGCGCCCCCCGCAGAGCAGCCTCCGATGCCTCCATCGCCAGCTCCCCCCAAAGCGATCTCCACGGACAGACCCCCAGCAACTGCCAGCAGCGGAAGTTCGAGTTTCAGGAAGGTGGTCAAGGACGAGATGTGGGAAGCGTTCAAGGCGCTCGATGCGGATTACCAAAAGTAAGGAGCTCCCCGCGGTATGCAAGGGCCCGGAACCTTCGCCCGATGATGGCTAAAATAATGATAATGATAATGATAATGATAATGATAATAATGATAATAATGATAATGCGAGGTGCAGATTCTCGAACAAAACTGCCCCTCAGAAGACGACTATTGTCCGTCAGAGTCTCCTGCCGTTCCTCCGGAAACACCACAACCAGACCTCGAGCAACATATCTCCAGAAATGCTGGAGAGGAGGGCCCGAACGCTCCACCGCTGGTGGACAGGACTAGTAGCACAGCTTCGCAATCGGAGCCCCCAGATGATGCCTGGCGCCGACAGGCCGATATATCTGGGTGCGATATCGTACATCATGTCGCGGCCGGAATGGCGGACCTCTCCATCCACGTTCGCGCCGCTCGCGCAGCGACAGCCCCTGTCGGCAAAATCGGTGTCATCGGCCTCGCTCTGTTCTGCGGCCTCGGGTTTTTCTATGCAGAAATCCGTTCAGCACAACATAAAGGTGCTGTTCACCAGGACGCTCTTCGATACTCTGGCATACGTTGTGGAGAAGATGGGTGTTCGGTCGGCACCGCCTGGTCTGGTTACGTTTGGCGGAAAAGTGATCGCCTATGCTTTCTTTTATTGCGCCGGCGTCGCCGAGATGTTGATTAGCCTCTGGGGGCTGAGGCCGGAGCTAGTCAGACGAGTACCGTTGGCGTTCGGGATAGGAAGATGCACGGACCTGCGCCCTGTTGCCGACGACATTGTGTCTGAGTTCCCGGAAACGCTGCACCCGCTCGGGTTCACGAGTATGGCCTCACTGATGCGGAAATTGAGGCAACCGGTGAAGACACCCATCGGCAACCCAGTGGAATGGGATGGGCCGTGGATGAATCGCTGGTGCGGTCGCGAAGCAGGCCTGCTGCACGTCTTCTTCAGGGAATACCACCTCCTTATGTTTGAGTATCTGCCGCCCGGCGCGACCCGTGCCGCTCAGCTGTGTGCGCCTGGCTATGTTCCTGTTCTCGCGCAGATGCTCTCGTTGATAGATAACACCATCCATCGATCTGCAAATCCGGAGACTTCAACCGCATCGACGACCTTCGAAGACATTATGAATGCCACAGCAACGCTCCCTCTTGCAGCACGGAACACGGCGCCGGCGCGCACTATGGCCGAGAATAAGTTGATCGTGTTGCTGCAGGAAGTGCTGTTCGACAGCACCCTCCCGCAGAGCTTCCGGGAATGCGTCGGAACTGCCTTTTCAGCGCTACTTAAAGATGCGGTTCAAAGGATCAGTATGTTTGATGGAGATGCCTGCTTTCAACTTTGCGAGCTCATGGAAGAGGTGATGCCCATCCTCTCCGAGGCCGAATCGCAAGGTCTCGGCAAGTACATCGATTGGACCTTTTGGCTCGAAGTCGCCCAGACGATGCTTGGAAGCGTAAACAACATGACCGAGCTGAGAGTGCTTGCTTTCGTTTACACGATATGGCCCATGTTGGTTGCGGATGAGGACCGGAAGAGAATCGTGTGCCTCGATTGGCTTCTGTCGGCATCGATGTGGGATAGGTTTTTCTGTCATTGGTGCCCGATAGTAAGGGCATACTACATGAGGTTGATATGCTGGAGGCTAGGGAGGTACGACGGCGATGCCAGCGAAGTTGATGTGTAGGTTTTTCCAGGGCAGCTCGCTCTGTCCCAACCGGCTAACGTGTGGAGTAGTGAGGTACTCAAGACGATGCTCTTTCGGCTGAGGACTGGCTACGCTCAGCACCTGCAAATGAAGAAGGCCTACGAAGAAGGCGGTGGCAAGCCGTCCTCGACTGCATCTTGCCTCCCAGCTCCGGGTCGGAGGATCGTCATCCTGAGAAACGACATCGTCAGTGGACCACAGGGATCTCTCCTGGACGGAATGGTCCCCACATCCGTTCCCTTCGTTGCCACCCCTGGATCGCTTCTGCAGCAGGTCGCAGCAGCCTCGGTTACGTCGTTGACCGAGAGCGAGGCCCCATCGAAAACTTCTACCGCCTCAGTTCGTTCCGACGAGACGGTAACTCCCGTCGCTCGCAGGTGGAGCATCCGCAGTGTCTTTGGGTTCAAACCGATCGAGAAGAAGGAGGCTGCTCCACCAACACACATCGAAGTGGCGGCACCCGTGGAAATGCCGAAAATGCAGGCTCACTTCAAGTTCTCCCTGGAGTGGATCGAGCGACCCCAGCCCAGCCGGGAGCGGGTATTGGGGCTTTCTCGGCTACCAGCACCTGCCCAACGATATCTCGATTCTGTGCAACTCGGCTTCCCGGTCGTCGAGGAACCCCCTACCGGAACCGTGGCCGCCACATATGTTGGAAGGGCATTGGCCGAGTGGATCCAAGTGATTGTCGAGCACGAAAGCTTTTTCGATCGCAGGAAGCAAGAGGGACGGGAAACGGACAAGGATGTCGAGACTCCCGCCCTCTTCGTGGATAACATGCGGCGGTTCTAGTAAGCCACGCAATATCTCCCCGTGTGAAAGTGGATGCCTTTTTGGGTTTGATTACTACGACAGAGCCCGAATTCCTACTTGTGCGTGTATATCCGTGGCGCAATACGTGTGATTATTTTCTTTTGAAGCTTTCCTTACATTTTTTTTTTTGCCGTTCATTTCTCACCGGTGTTTTTATGGGTCACATTGCATTCTCGGGATCGCATTATTTTCTTTCACTTTTCCTTCTTGTAATTACCACTCATTGGGTCGGGTCGCGGGGGGAAAAAACGTCATTCTGCACACGGGAAGTACTTCGGGCGGTGCGTTTTGGTCTCTGTTTTTCTTTTTTATTTATACTTATATATATTCCATTTCCGGCTTTGCTTGCGGTTAAAAACGTGAAAACGGAACTGCGTAATTTGAGCCTTAACGATAGGAGGAGGGGAGGAGGAGGGACGGTGTACATCTGAGAGGATACAAATTTGCGTGGCATCTTTTTTTTTTTTTTACAGAACGGATTAACTAGCCCCTGAGAAACTGCACTGGTGTTCGCTACTGTAGATATGCATACCCTTTTTTTTCCCCGATGGCGGGGGGTTTTTTTTACACACCGTTTTGGGGGGTTTATAATAAAGAGCAATTTTTGGTGTCTCTACCTTATGTACTATCGACTTCTCGAGGGTTGGAATAAAGTAGAGCCTGGCCTCATTGTGTGAATCGTTGTGAGAATCGTGCATGCATGACGTGTGTGCAGGGCGGAATATGTACACAGATACATAGGTATGTACATACATACTTAGATACATACATTGTGTAAAATGCATTGAATGTGTAACTAGTAGTTGGTTGCCCCGCCGTGTGGTTAGAGTGAGTACCTACAATATGAGAGTATGTAGTGACCCCACCATCTACATATTTCAGGTGTCATACATGTCTAGCACCAGCGTTCGACAAGTAGTTGGACAACTAGCGATATGACAGTGACCGAGCAAGCAGCTGTCCCGCCGCCGCCGCCGCCGCCACGGGATCCAAACAACCAGTACGTACACCTCCCTCCCCCTAAAGAGAGAAAAGAATAATAATAATAATAATCTCACGCCGTACTATAACCAGTCCGCTAGCGGTCCTTTCCCGGGCGCGCGCCTCGGGGCGGCCGCTGTACGTCGCAGCGCCGATGGTGCGGTACAGCAAGCTTCCGTTCCGGCTGCTCGCGCTCGACTACGGCGTCGACTTGGCGTACACGCCGATGATGCTCGCGAAGGAATTCGTACGGTCCGAGTTTGCGCGGCAGGCCGATTTCAGCAGCCGCGCCGGGCGGGGAGACGGGGCTGGGAGGGGCGACGATGCGCCGCTGGTGGTCCAGTTCGGCGCCGGCACCGCGGCTGACTTCGGGCGCGCGGCGGAGATGGTGCGGCCCTACTGCGACGGCGTCGACCTCAACTGCGGCTGTCCGCAGAGCTGGGCGGTCGCGGCGGGCGTCGGCTGCGCGCTCATGGCCCGGCCCGAGCTCGTCCGCGACATGGTCGTCGAGGCCAAGCGGCGCTGCGGGCCCGCGTTCGCCGTCAGCATCAAGATCCGCGTCCATGGCGACCTCGACAGGACCCGGCGCTGGGTCCGCGTCGTCCAGGACGGCAGCGGCGTCGATTACTTCACCGTCCACGGCAGACGCCGCAGCACCAGGAGCTCCGTCCCCGTCGATCTCGACGCCATCAGGGCGGTCGTCCAGGTCGCCGAGGTGCCCGTGTTCGCGAACGGCGATGTGTTCACGAAGGCCGATGCCCAGAGGATCGTGGAGTTTACGGGGTGCGATGGTGAGCTTGCTAGCTGTCTTTCCGTTTGCGATGAGGGGGGAGGGGGAGGGGGAGGGAGGGGTGACGCTGATGCGAGTGGTGGGCTGCTCGTAGGTGTGATGGCTGCCCGGGGACTCCTCACGAATCCTGCGCTGTTCGCCGGCTTCGAAAGAACCCCTTGGGGAGCCGTGGAGCGGTTCGTGGACTACGCAACAACATACCCGATCCCGTTCCGGTTGACGCAGCACCACGTATCCGAGATGCTGGACGGATTGGTACCCAAGAAGGAGCGCAGCGCCATAAACGAGACCACAAACACCATCGTCGAACTCATCGACTGGCTAGACGAGCGCTTCGTCCTGCGACGTCCGGGCGAGGAGGGATTCGGCCGAACAGTAGAGATTGAGCGGCGCCCGCCAGCCCACGACATAGTTTAGACCACCACCCCATCATCATCACTCCTGTAATATACAACTACAATTTTAATTACTTTTTTTTTTTTAATTTTTTTTTCGGTTGCCCCCAAGCTTAAGCCCTCTTCCACCCGTGATTCCAACCGTTCTTGGGCGGAGTATCGGTCGGGATCCTGAGTTCGATGGGGAAAGTGCCGACGTCCTTCTTTCCGAGCGCGACCCTGTACAGTCTCCCGCCGTCCTCCTCGGCGGACGGCTCGCCGCCGTCGTCGGCCACGAGCTTGAGCGCCTCGCAGGCGGCCCGGATCGAGTTGTACTGCCGCTCGAGCTCGCGGCTGCGCGCGGCCCGCTGCTGTGCGCGGAACAGCTGCCACGCGCGGTGGATCGTCCAGTGGCGCAGCGCCCGCATCGTGCCGAACTTGAGCGGCCGCGGCGTGTGCTCCGCCGGGTGGAAAAGGAAGTACCGGATCATCCCTGGGGGAGGGTCGTCGCCGTTAGTTAGTTGCTTTCGGACGGAAGCGGAAGCGCGGGGGGAGGGGGGACTTGCGGACTCGTGGGTCACCGATCGGACCGCCTTTCTTGCCCTTGCGTGCTGAGGGAGCACCACCGCCGCCGCCGCCGGAGGCCATTCGTGTCTGGACGGCTGGAATTATGGTGGCAACTACCCGGGTGGACGGACGCCCGGCATCGGAGACCGTGCGCAGACCGAGTCGGTTCATTGCCGTTGCTGTTGTCGTTGGAATGAGGGATGGGGGGGACGCAGACAGTATGTAGTGGGGCTAATTGGATGGCGGCGAGTGTATGGAGCTTGCCGAAAGAAATCTCCTGCCGCACGATGCAAGCCAAGACAACATCAGAATCGCGTTTTCTCGTTCCCACTAGTTATGTACGTATGTATGTATCAACTCGAAAAAGAAAAACATAGAAAATAGTACGGAATCCCATTAGTATGTAGTAACCACGTTAAGTTCTCTCGTCTCTCGATCCACCAAAATCCATCTCCCTCACCAAAGACAGTGCGATGAATCTTCCGACGAAACAAATACAGATGGTTTTCAAAGTCATGCAAATGCACACACGGTACAAAGACCCAAAGCCCGGTCGACAATCATACTACGAAACGATCCCCGCCAATCTCTCTTCACAACCCACCCCAAGAACGAAAGAAAGAACGAAGGATAATAAAAGAAGACAAAAATATAGAAGCGGAGAATTAGATTAACTAAAACCCCCCTCTAACCTCTCTAGAACCCCATATTAAAACTCCGCCGGACTTGAAGTCATCCCCGGTGGTCCTCCTAACGGAGTTTTGAAAGGCACAGCTCCCGTAGTGCTCGGACTGCCAATCTCTCCTGCACGGATGGGGCCATGATGGTTGAGATCGGCGAACTCATCGGGCGCGTAGTACACAAGTATCCTACCGTGTTCGGCACGTTGGTCGAAACTACCACCACCGTTCTGGGAATCACCTTCTACATCGAGGGTATGGGTGAGCTCATCCAGCACGAAGTGTAGATCGGACGGCGCAACAGCTTGTACAGCCCTCTGCAGCGTAGAAATCTCCACAGGCTGGTTGTTCGGTCCACTGAGCTCGCGGAACTTCTGACACGCTAACATGCGGATTTGATCTATCCTCGTGGTCCGTCGGCGGTTGAATGCTCCCGCATCAATATCCGACCAGCCTGCGCACACACACGGACTATTAGGGACTGAAACACGAGAAGGAGATGTCGGCTCATGCACACCTGCTTTGTTCGCCCACGCACTAGGCAGAGAGCCGGACAGATTGCCACCCAAGGGCAAGGGGTTGGACCAAGATGCTCCGTAATCGTTGAAACCTATCAATCCTATATCAGTGACCCCATTCAAGACAGATCCTATCCGGAACGAGCGAACACTCACCACCGAGACTGTCCCCAAAGATCGAGGGTGAGCCGACGCTTCTGATTGGTCTTGGAGCAAACTGAGGGCCGCTAACCCTCCGACTCGGTGACATATTCTCGGGCAGAGGGTCATCGTCATCTTCCAGGAGTGCACGACTACCCATCACCTTCGAGAGTTCGTCTACCTGATCGTCACCACTCCGAGGAGGCGCAACGCTGGAAGGTCGCTGGATCGGCGTGGGCCTGTGGACAGCATCAAAGGAACCGGACGGTATTCTCGAGTGACCGCTCATCGGAACAGGCTCAACCCGAGTGCCGAACGGTGATCCAGGCGGTGGAAGTGGGACTCCCGGCGGAAGCTGGTGTGGCATATCACCCACGAACATTCCACGGCCTTGGCTCACTATGGGTCGCATTCCCGGCGCAGGCGGAGCCTGCATAGGCAATCCATTTGATGAGGCGAACCCTCGATACTGCGGACTTCCCAACGGCATCTGCCCAGTGAACATCGGGATACCGTTCTGACGCTGGGGCATGCTGGTCAGGAAAGGTTGCATTGGGGTTGGCCCATTGAGGCCCATCGGGGGCATGCTGAAGCCACCGTCAGGGGGAGTCACGCCGGGTGGCGGACCAATGTTATGTGGCATGGGAGACGCTGGGGGAAAGCCTGGAAACTGGAAACCCTTGATCGGAACCGGGCCCCCGGACATGTTCTGCTGCAGGGTCGGCGTGCTAGGGGAGACCGTCGTTCCGAGACGAGGCGCGACATTTGGAGTCTTTGGGGAAGAACCTTGCGAGCCCTGCATCGAACTCTGTTGAGATGAGTTGCGAGGCCGGTGAAGTTGGGGGCCGACGGACTGTTTGGGAGTTGCGGGCGTGATAACCGGGAGGTGCGGTGATCCATATCCAGGTGGGGGCGCGGTTTGCGCATGGGGCATTGACGGAATAGGTGCGAAAGCCTGAGCACGTTTGGTCGCCGCGATAGCAGCGTCGGCCCTAGCCTTTGCTTCCTCCTCTCTCCGTTTCTTCTCCTTCTCCATGGCATCCTTCTTGGCCTTTGCCTCGCGCTCCCGGTTCTCCCTATCCTCTCGTTCGCGCTTCTCACGGAGCTCCCTGTCTCGCGCCTCTTTCTCTTCCTTCTGCTTCTTGGCCAACTCTTCACGCTTCTTTCGCTCGCGCTCCAGGTGTTCCTTCCGTTTGCGCTCACGTTCAGCCTCTCTCTCCTTCTCTTCCTGCTGCCGCCGCCTCTTCTCCTCCTCTTTCCGTTGCTTCTCCTCCTCAGCCGCCTTCCTCTCGGCTTCCCGCTTCAGCCTCTGCTCATCCCGCCGTCTTCGTTGCTCTTCCGCCCGTTTAGCGTCGAGCTCCTTCTGCTTGGCCTCCTCCTCCCGCTTCTCCGCCTCCTTTCGAAGACGCTCCTCCTCCTTGGCCTGCTTCGCCTGCCGCTTCTTCTCTCGCTTCTTGTCCTTGTCCTGAGCCTTCTTTGCCTCGCGTTCCTCCCTGCGCCTGTCTTCATCGGCGAGTTCCTGCAAGAGCTTCTTTTGTCGTTCTTCAGCGACCTTTTCTCGATAGGCTTGAAGTACACGTTGTTCGAACATCCGAGCAGCGAAGATTTGGAACATCCGCCGCCCTTCCTCCATGCGTTGTTCCTCAGTCATGGTGTCCTTTCATTATTGTCGAGTCAGTGTGTAGTCCCCTCCACGTAGGCATAGATTACGCACAGGTTCTTCGTCCTCCTCTTCATCCTCCTCGTATTCTTCGTCATCGTCCTCTTCATCGTCGTATTCCTCATCGTCGTAGTCAGAGGGCTGTGTGTGATTGTGGACGTGCTGGTGGTGTACATTGGCATCACGAGACACGCCGTTGGCATTGTTGACTTCCTCTTCGCGAGCCATCCGACGTTCCGCCAACTGCTCCATCATTTCGATGAACTTTTTCCCGTCATTCTTCAACAGATCGTCTGCTACCGTCAAGATTCCACCTATAAGCTCGCCAGCAAATGAGAAAGTCAGTCACCCGCTTCGCCATTCTCAACCAATGCCGGGGATCTATTGCGAATTAGCGCACCTTGTACAGTTAAGCTGTTGCCGAAGTTGAAAAAGTCTGGCCTTGGATCGTTCTGAGGCGGCAGTGGCGAGAGAGCGTGGTCGAGGACCTCGTCGTCGTCTTCGTACTCCTCCTCCTCCTCGTCGTCCTCCTCGAACTCCTCATCAACATCCTCCACCTTGTTCTCGGACACCCCTTGGCCAAGACTCCCGGGCTGGGTCCGGGGAGGGGCTCCAGGAGGCGGCGGCGGGGGAGGCGGCGGTGGTATGCTACTGGGGAAGGTACCGGACGGCGGACTCGGAGGGACGTGGCTAAGATATTTATTTGTCTGTTGCTGATTGGCGTACTGCTCAAGCTCCTCGTAATAAGCATCATATAGAACCTCCAATTCCTCCTCTATAGCAGTCCTCTTTCGCCCACAGACACTACACGAGCAAGAATGTTTCTGCTGTTCCTTCATCTTCCGCAGGACAGCCTCTTTCTCCACCTTGACCAAAGACCGACGTTCTTCCTCGCCAAGTGACAGCCAGAAATCCTTAATTCGCTCACGTTCCTCCGTGGTCGAAGTATTCCATATGCGGTCCTTTCCTTTGCGAGTCTGAACCTGCCCAACCGCACCCCCACCACCGCCGGGGCCGATGAGCTCGTTGCCGCCGGCCTTTTTCTTGCTCTTCTTCTTTCCCTTCCTGCTCTTACCGGCTGCCGGAGCCGGAGCAGAAGGCGGAGGCGGAGAGTAGGGCTCGTTGTCATCATACTCGCGGTCTTGGTCAGAGTAGTACTCCTCATCATCTTCCGGGTCGACGAGATCGGGGGGGTCATGAATGTCAAAATCGGCCATCGAGTCCCGAATGTCCTGCTGGTAGTGATGCGGGTGGTTCGGAGGAGGTGGTGGAGGTGGAGTAGCAGCGGCGGCACCGTTCGAAGTGGAACCGTAGTCGTTGTGCTGGTGCCCGTGATGTTGGGACTGAGGGACCTGCTTTCCCCTCTTGTTCTTCCTCTTCTTCTTTCCCGCCGCACTAGTATTTACTCCGTTGGAGTAGTCCATGGTGGGAACGGAAGCGGTAGTCGGTGGTGGAGGTGGAGATGGAGGAAGTGGGAGAGGAGGTGATGGAGCGACGTCGGTGGCGGCGGCGGAGGGGGCGGTAGTAGAGATGGAGGCGGTCGAAGTGATGATGGTCGTAGCAGGGGTAGCACTTGTAGCAGTAGCAGGGGAATCGGGGGTCGACACCTTGCGGGAAGGCACAGTAATCAACTTGGTGCCGTCTTTGTTGCGGATGTGAGTTGCTTTGCTGTTCACGGGTAAGGATTGATGGTCCGGAGTTTCTGATTGTGGATTGCGCTGTGAGTTACCAACAGGCATGTCCAGATTCTTTCCTAATTCCGAAGTCGGGGAGCACCAAGAGAATGACGTCCGAGATGTGCACGGCGAAGCTGTGCGAGGTGGAATGGTTCCTGAGTGTTACTGCGGGGCGGTAAACTCAGCACCTAGAGTTAGTGGCGGTACTGCTCAGAGACGGCTGACAAAGCGATGATATATGCGGTAGGCGCAGATTGGTTGTGGTGGTTGTTGAAGGTAGGGGAGGAGGGGTGGGAGAGGAGGAGGGGGAGGAGGGGAAGGAGGGGGGTGGAGGAGGAGGATGTTGGCTGGTAGTGGTAGTGGAAGTGGAAGTACTCTAGTTGGTGGGTACTTGGATTTTGGTTGGGTAGTCGTTTGGATTGGGTAGTGGACGGCGAACGAAGCAACCGGGGACCAACGAAGTCAAAGTACGTACGCCTGCGAGCGATAGTTCACGCGAACACACACTCTCCCTCTCTAGTTCCTTCTGGTGGAACTATGTTGGCCGGTACTGTCTTCGAGCACCTATCAGCGTGATGGAGGAGGTTATGCGAAGGTCACGGGGCAGTGTGCGGCAGCAATCAAAACCCACGGGATGATGGTCGCCGGGTAAATTGTATGCGAGAAATGAGAGTGAGATCTAACGGGGGATGTGAGTTGCGTGGTTGGTGGTGGGCGGGAGTGGTCGACGGTTCAGAAGTCGACGGGAAGGTTTGGAGAGGCTGGACAGACAGGATTGGATGGGAAGGAGAGATGGAGAAAGAGGAAGGGGAGGGGGAAGGAGGCGAGATGTGATGGTGGAGATGGTGATGAGGGAACAAACGGCACTCCGCCAGCGAGTAGCAAGAGAGGTAAGCTTCAATCTTCGGGGCGGGAATGACTCAAGAGCCGCAACAAAGCGGACTGCAAATTTGGATTGCACGCAGAGAGCAAAACAGGCGTTCGCAAGTGAGATGTATCCAAGTGCTAGCAGTACATGGAGTACCTGCTCAGGCAGGCACAGAGACTGCATGCGGTCAACGAAGAGGTTGCGTACGTGCAAGAGTTGCGCATTGCAGCGATTGGACCAGGCGCCGATGGGTCGAACATACTCAACTGCTTTTATACGCTACGTGGAGTATCTAAGCCCACAGCTACCCGCCGACGACGGACAGATACAACTAGAAGTGGACGGGCCACTTGCATCACGAAGTTTGTGATTCGAATATTTGCACAGAGAGAAGCCCCCCGGACGTGCAGGCGAAACGACCACATACATATAATACATATGAACGGTGGACAGCGTGGGTGGGGACCTCGGGGACGGGAACAGGGCTGACCTGACAGACCGCCAGGGCCGGGAGCCGAGGGAACGCCGGCGCCAGGGAATCGAGAGCGCCTCCACCAGGCCGGACTTTGATGACTGCGCCCACCTGCTCGAAGCATCCGCCCGGTGCACTTCAGTTCGCAACTTCTCGGACGCGGATACGGCGATCATAGTGCCGCGCATGCACTCTGCATACGGATGACAGCTTGCAGTTGCTGGCGAATGTGTTCGATCCAGCTGAAAGATCCCTCGCCACTGTGATAGAGGCCTTGCCATGCCGTCTGGGTATCTGGCGATGGCGGCCCTCGCTCTAGGGCGCGGCAAAGAACCGAGGGCCGCAGGAAGTGGGTGGCCCATCATATACATATGTATCTATGTACGTAAACCTGCAGCGATATGATGTGCAGTGCTGGAAGCGGGCAGAGCGTTCTGGAGAAGCCCGCGAACGCTAAGGGAGAAGCGCAAGACGCATGGGTGAGCCCCTTATGCTCGGAGTAGAGCGTTTAGAGATCCGGGCAGTCCATCTCGGTATCTATAACTACATATCATCCGGAGCGGTCCACCGTCGATTCCGTTCCCCGTGTCGTCACCTGATTTCCCCCACTGGACCCGGAGTGCCCTCTCCAATCTCGGAGCCTCGGCGCTGGCCGATTGAGGCTTGACGGGTGGATATTTTTTTTTTTGGTTTCTTCACTACACGCATGCGACCTATTTAGATCGTGGCGATACACACACTCCAGGTCCCATCCGCCGTCCGCAAGCGGCTCGTTGTGGCCTCCCCTGCCCTCCGTCCGGCCTCCCCCCCCCAGAAAACCAGAATGCGCACCAGGAAAGAAAGTACATAGAAAAGACAAAAGAAATAGGCTTGACGGGTGGATGATCTATGTACACATACTTAGCTTGCAAAATCTGCTAAGTGGCGGGTGCAACTCGAATGCGATCGAAGCTTCGACCCAGGCGCGGGAGAACTATATGCGATCGCCGTGAAGAGAACCATCGATCTTGAGTGCTCTGCCCGGACCAGCCATGTCCAGGTATCTTGCTTCCTCGATGGCACTAACGGATCTACTCACGTGCTTCATCACACTTCCAATTAGGTACTCGGACAACCATATGGCGATGATTGCCATGTGTTCTGGAGAGATTCTCGTCTCGTCTCTCGTCTCTTTTATTATGCTCCCAACCGCGCCCTTCAACGTAAAGGCATCACGACGGCATCGTACATGACCGTACGTCTAGTTATGTACAGTATCTACAGCACGCATACATACTAGTGCTCGACTACCTACCTAGTACGTACAGGGAGAAGGAAAAAAAAAAGGAAGAAAAACACGTCCAAACCATCCCTCTTTCGCTCTCCGCTCCGCTCTCTTTTTAGCCTTCCTCACCTTCCACTCTTCTTCTCACTCTCACACACGCTAACCCGTCTGCAGCCATTGCGCTCGCGAGCTCTGCAACAGAACCCACCCTTTACCCAAACCCACTACTAAAACTAAGAAGTATGTACCTACCCTAAAATAACCACCCCCGAACGGAACAGCCGCCGTTGCTCGCAACCTCTCTTACGTTCCCTACAGCACTCCCTCCCTCTTCCTATCCCTCCGTCGCCGTCTCCGCCTCTTTCGAGCTCCTTTCTCTCCCTTAATTGGCGACTCGCAGATCCGATCACGGAAAAACTAGAAGCAGAGGAACCCTAAGCTCACTTCTTTTATCAACCACCATTCCGCTGCTGTCATCGTCGTCGCCGCAGCCTCCAATCAACCGCAAAGCCACCAACCACACAACACCCAACCCACCAGCGCAAACCCCGTTTGTCGTCCGTCGCATTCCTCCTCCTCCACAGCTTCGGCCTCCGTTGAAACTTACCGCCGGCTGCGGACCCTGACTGCACCATCGCACTGCACAAACGTCCCGCTCCTCTCGAATCAACATCAGCGATGGCGCAGAACCCAGCTGTTAATGTTATCCGGAGGTAACTTTCACCCCCCCCCCGTTCTTCTTGCGGCGAGCGGCGTGGGCGTGAACCCTTCATCGGCAAAATTGCGGAGAACCAAAATCGCGAGCACTGGGAGGAAGGAAGGCTCACGAAGATGACTGTTGCCAAATATAGCCCCTCCCCACCCCACCCACTCGCCTGCTTGCGACGGAGTCCTCCCACAGGCCTCTGGATTTTGTTTTTTATGCCCTGGTTGTGTATGTGTGTGTACTTGTAGTTTACTGACATGTCGCGGCGTCTTCGCAGGAAGCTTGTTATTATCGGCGATGGTGCGTGCGGAAAGACCAGTCTTTTGAGCGTCTTTACACTAGGCTACTTCCCAACAGTGAGTTCTCGCGATGTTCTGACGGCCGCGCAATCGAAACGAAGCTAATCCATCTGCAGCATTATGTCGGTGATTCTACGGTTTCCCCACCAACGTCCCATGCCGCCGGGTTATTTACAATATCTACAGGTCCCTACAGTTTTCGAGAACTATGTCACGGATTGCCGAGTGGACGGCAAGTCGGTGCAGCTGGCACTGTGGGATACTGCTGGTCAGGAAGATTATGAGGTTCGACCACCCATCGCTCTCAGCCGATTACATACATGGTGCTGACTTTACCTATTGTAGCGGCTACGACCACTGGCATATGCCAAAGCGCACGTGATCCTGATCGGCTACGCCATTGACAGCCCTGACTCGCTCGAGAACGTCCAGAACAAGGTACCTACTCAGCAAACCGACCCTTCCACCTCTCGCTAACTCCTCCCCCCCCCCCCTCACTCTAGTGGATAGAAGAAGCACAGGAGCGTTGCCCTGGTGTCCCAATCATCCTCGTGGGCCTCAAGAAAGACCTCCGCGAAGACCCCGCTGCGCGCGAGGAAATGCGCAAGAAGTCGATGCACTTTGTACAAGCCAGCTATGCGGAAACGATTGCCAAGCAGGTGGGCTCAAAGAAGTACCTAGAGTGCAGCTCCCTCACCGGCGAGGGTGTCGACGACGTGTTCGAGGCTGCTACCCGTGCTGCCCTTACAACTTTCGACAAGGAGAAGAGTTCTGGGTGCTGCGTCATCCTATAATCGTTTTCTTTCGTAATTTTGTTCGTTTCATTTCGAAGGGGAGGGGGAGGACTGGTCTCTCCAGGTGGATGAGGACGACGCTTGCTGTGCGCCTGCACACCCCCACCGCCCATGCTATTAGTTAATCGACCTTTACGAACCACTTCAATAGCAGATCAGAATCAAACAATGCGCGCGCGCAGCGATTTACCCATAACAATACCATCCCCTTTTTTTCTTGTTTCTTTTTTCTTTCGCAACCCAGGGGTTATTTTTTTTTCAATTTCTTAATTTCTTATTTTTATTTTGGAAGGTCAAAAGTGGCTGGCTGGCTAAGGTTCAGATGTTGGATGGTGATTGCTTTACTTAGGGTGGTACTTTGGGGGGGAATGAGAACGGGAATTTTCCTTCTTTTTTTATGTTCAATCATTGACTTGGGTTATTTTTTTCGAGTTACTCTGTGATGCAGATTTTGTGCGTGGATCACTTTTTCAGAATGATATTTTTTTTTTTTTTCATTTTTCATTTTTACTTGCGATACGGCACTTTTATTTTCGCGTTGGTTGCATATGATAGGGCAGGAGCGGAAATTCATCCACAGCAAGAGCAGAAGCATTGGCATAGCTGCATGATTACTTGCATACGATCCTATGAGGTGATGGACGAATGACGACTTTTAGATGAAAGTGAGACACACGATCATGACGGTGATGTAGTCATAGCACACAATAACTCATTCCCTTGACGAAAAAGGAAAAAAAGCAGAAGTTATAACCGTACCACCCCCCTTCTCACTCTCCCCCCCCTAGTTTCGACGACAAAAGAACAAAAAAGAAAGAAAGAGAACTGGGGAAAATGTCAAAAATCAGTAAAAAAAGAATGGACGGAGGCAAGACAGGGACATCACAAAACAGGCAAAAAAAAAGCCGATGAGCAGACAACGGCAAAAGGAATTGTTCCATCAGCAGAGGAATCTCTTACTTCTCGCCCATTCCATGTTTTCCCACCGTGAAACCTTTCGTTATCTGCAAGTTTTTCTCCAGTTTTTTTTCATCATTCCGCTCTACTCCGGTAGTTGCTGCCACCACCACTTCCATTTACGTTCGATCTATGTGATTTGGGACCCGTTGGAACGTTCTCGAAACCGGCAGTGCTGGGTTCGCTAAGCACTCGTCAGCCGAAATACTCTTCTTCCAACCCAGCGGGTCACTTGGATCAGACCTAATACCGGCGGCGGTCGTACTCCTCGTAGCCTCCTCGGGGGGGTGGTGCACCCCTCGGGGGAGGAGGGGACCTTGCACCGCCACCTCCTCCTCTCGGAGGCGGGCTAGGGTAGCGCCTAGAGTCTTCATACCGTCCTCCACCTCTGCTCGAGCCATTGGCACCGTGACCACCTCCTCCGTAGTGTCCAGGATCGTCGTCGTATCCGCGTCTGGCAGGAGGGTAGTCATCCCGACCACCTCCATATCCGGGGGCTCCACCGCGCGGAGGGGCATAATCATCCACGGGAGGGGGAGGCCTGCGGGGAGGCGGGGACCTGTCGCGTCCGCCACCGCCAGCTCCACTGTAGTAGGGATCGCGGCTGCTACCACCACCACCGCCACCACCACGAGGCGGAGAGCGCTCACGATAGCCGCGGTGTCCAGGTGGTGAGTCATAACGGCTGCTGCGGCCACCGTACCTCGGAGGAGAGTTGTGGCGAGCAAGCGGCGGGGAATAGCGACGCGAGTAGCCTCCACGGTGAGGAGAGACCGAGCGTCCACGGGGACCGCCTCCACCGTAAGCACTCCCACCGTAGCGACCTCCACCTCCACCCATAGTAGCGCCTTCCTGCGAGGAGGTTAGTGACTGACAGAATCGACGGGAAAATATAAGCACGTACATCAGCAATGCAAGTCACGCGGTAACCACGGTAATCGGACTGGTCGAGGAATTGGCACGCCCTCTTAAGGTCCTCCAAGGTTTCGAATTCCACGGTACTGTACGAAACGATCAGCACAAACCAGAAGCAAAGATGGAAGAGGCAACGACGTACCCTCGGCCATCACGGTCACGGCTCATATCCGAGTAGACGACACTATCGTTAGACTTGCGGGCGAAGTCCTTCAGGTCCTAGGTAGTCACAAAGCCTCAATGAGTTCGAGTTCCTCAACGAATCCCCAGATGGTTCCTCCAGTAAATCAGACGCGCAACGGGTATTCGGATGATTCCTGGCCGATAGATATATCCATCCTTTCAGGTCTTGATCGATGACAGTATTGCCCACTACCACCCCACCGACTCCAGTCGGACTAGTAATTTCCCATTGTGAAGGAGTTTCATCCGGCCAACTGGAGAGTAGACGACAGCGCAAGTCCCACGAGGTCATGGCAACCTCGAGGGACAAGATGTTCAGGACCACCAGAACCTATCCAAGGAGCACATGGTGGTAGGGCAGGTGGTGGTAGTGGGGCGATACAAAATAGCGAACGCATATTCATCGTATGCCCCACGGAATCAAAGAAATGTAGTGCGCAGCAGAAACGAGGAGTAATGGTGAGCCCACCTGCCAGCTGGTATCCGGAGGAAGGCCAGTAATGTTCATCCTGAATTGAGTGCGCCTCGGACGAGGAGGGAAACCGCCTGGTCCGCTGGGCGCAAATTCCCGAGGGCTGCCGTGATGGCGATTGCCGCGAGCAAACTGGACGATAAGGGAGTTTCCTTTGAATTCCTTGCCGTGGAAGGCTGCAACAGCGAACGCACAGACGTCAGCGTAACTGTGTTGGGATATGGGGAAAGAGTGTGTGGGAGTGCACTGACCCGGCACCACGTCCTTCGCGTCATCGGGGCTTTCATATTGAATGAAGCCGAATCCATCCATGAGCTTGACTTCAGTGATTGTACCATGGCCGAACTCGCTGAAAAACTCTTCAATTTCCTGTTTCCGAGCTGTTGTTGATCGAGTCAGAAGAGGGGGTTTCTGTGTACGAGCGCGCACACGCGACGGGACGACAAAGAAACGCGAGGAGTGGAGAACAAAGGACCGCAAACGCGATGGGAGGAGAGAGAGCTTACTGTCTTTTGGAAGGTTGCCCAAATACAGGCGAGTGCCCGAGTATTCAGCAGCCATGGTTAGAGATGGCGAGACTCGGGCGTGGGGATAGGATGTGGGACGAGTAGCAGGACGGTGAGTGGATGGTGGGAGGTGGTTGTTGGGATGGTGATGGCGAAGTGATGGTGGTGGTAGTAGTAGTTGTGGTGGATGATGGGTAAGAGAGCTGGAATCAGTTGTAGTTGGCGAGTACGAAGAGAAATGGATTTTGGGGAGGTGGGTGTGTAGTCGAGTGAAGCGACAAGGCGGCGACGCGGCGAGGAGCGAAGACACTAAGCGACGAGGGTCGTTTGTCCGATCGCTCGTTACAACGACCCAATAGATGGTTGTGGGTTGTGGTTGCAAGCAGCGACAACGCAACGGGGCTGGGAGGGATAGAGGAGAGACCTTTTTATTATGGGAGGGGTGGGAGAGGAGAAAGACAAAGAGAAGGAGGAGACGGGGCTTTGCTGGGCGACCGAGAGTGCTCGTTCGCCTCAAAAGAGAGAAAGAGGAGAAAGAGAACGAAGAGAGATGGCAAAAGAAAAAAGAAGACAGAGAACAAGATGAAGAATAAGGCGAACGATTCTTCAACCCCCAAAAACAGCCGCAGCAATGCAGCAGCCCAACCAAATAACGCAGCCAGCCAGCACAAATTGATCGAGAGTATGCTGCTCTTCAAAGAGTCGGCTACTGGCTTGGCAGAATGCAGCAACGCAGGCGCAGGAAGGTAACAAAGACCTAAATGTACGTGGGACTCCACATGCGGAAGGGAAATCTAAGGGGCATATCCGAACAGGAGAAGGGCGGTTCTGTTTATGACAGCCCCTATCGGTAGATAAGAGGAATTGATAGCTCTGGATCGCGTCGGATGAATGAATGACTCGACGCACAAGATCCGGTCTCGAGTGATCTCCAATGACGTTACACTGAAAACAAGGGTACGGAAGAAAGTTTACATGGAGCACAAGAGGCAACTGCTCAACCATGAGTTCACTTAGATATCTATATTACGCCCATTTCCATCGACCAGTTATAGCTCGTCATATAATTTGGCGACGTACCCAAGCATACGAGAGGAGGGAACGCTAGATGTTAGTTATTATCACCATCGCCATCATTATCATTACGAAAATGCTTACATAATCGCTGCCCCGTGTTTGTCGGCATGCGGTTGAGACAAGTCAGCTAGCGTGTGGCGGTGTATGTAATAAAGAAAATTTATTTTTAATTCACTAACCGCATGCGACCTATCTAGATGGCGATGTACTAGTACATACTTACATACACACTTTTCCACTGTCCTTGCGACTCGTTGTGGCTCCCCGTGTGGCGGTGCAGTTTCGGTGATGGTGATGGGGTGATAGTGGGTCTGGTTGTCCCTAGCGACGTCAGTCATCCCTTCAACCATAATTATCCCACCACCTCCGCCTCACGTTCAGCAGAACACACTCCCCTAAGCTTGCAGCGCAATCGGTTCTCGTTAACTCGTTGAAACCGCATCCCCGAATTCCACACACATCTACACCGAAATCACCGGCGTTCTGTCCTATACGCACCCCGAACCGCCGATTCCGTTCCTTGCGGGGAAGCTAAGCATGGAGGAGGCTGTACTCCTACACGATGCTCTGGCCGTGGTGCGCCAGCAGACCCAGCATATGCGGAAATGCCTCGAGACGCAAGGCAAACTGATGGATGCTTTAAAATGCAGGTAAGGAGAATGAGCGCCAATTCGAGTCCAACATTGCTACTGAGTTCCGCCCGCCGTCAGACAGCTAACGCATCCTCCCTCTACAGTTCTACCTTGGTCTCGGAACTTCGGACGAGCTCACTCAGTCCCAAAAAGTACTACGAGCTCTACATGGCCGTATTCGACGCTCTTCGGCACCTGTCCGTATTCCTCCGTGACAGCCACCCGGTTAACCACCTTGCCGATCTGTACGAGCTTGTCCAGTATGCCGGTACGATGCTCCAAGACAGGGAAGGGAACAGCGTTGCAACCGTCGGTCTACCGGCAGAGCGCTGACTTGGTGTAGGAAATATCGTACCGCGATTGTACTTGATGGTGACGGTTGGAACGTGAGTCGGCACCTGAGAATTAATGTAAAGGCTGGAGTATCAGAGTTCTGACGCGTTTCCGCCAATCATAAGTGTCTACATGTCCATTCCCGATGCGCCGGTTAAGGAAATCATGAAGGACATGATGGAAATGTGTAGAGGTGTTCAGCATCCGATACGGTACGTTAGGTCCGTTTGGCTTGAGGTTCTTTCTTTGCTGACTAGGAGGTCTAGAGGGTTGTTCTTACGATACTATCTATCCCAACAAGCTCGAGATTCTCTTCCTACTGGAAACAACGATGGGTCAGTCCCTGGCAATTAAACTTGGGGTTTCCAATCCATGTCCGCTGACGGTATCCCCAGACCAGAAGGCAATTTCCAGGACTCAATCTCCTTCATCATCACCAACTTCATCGAGATGAATAAACTCTGGGTTCGTCTGCAACATCAAGGTCACTCCCGGGAACGTGAGAAGAGAACTCAGGAGCGAAAAGAATTGCAGCTCCTTGTGGGTAGCAATTTGGTTAGACTGAGCCAGTTGGTGGACCTGGAAACGTACAAGAACGTTATACTTCCTCCGTTACTGGAACAGGTGGTACAGTGTCGTGACGTTCTCGCCCAGGAGTACCTTCTTGAAGGTAGGAACTTTACGGCATCCGTAGTCTTACAGTGCTGACGTAGCACAGTCATTACCCAAGTTTTCCCTGATGAGTTCCACCTCCACACGTTGGACGCTTTCCTGTCGGCGACTGCTAGGCTCAATCCCAATGTCAATGTGAAAGCCATTGTCATCGGACTTATGGACCGTCTTTCCGCATACGCCACTCGAGAAGCACACTCTGAGACTCCAGAGGAGCGACTGCGAAAAGAGGAGGAAGCGGCGCGGAAGCTGATGGAAAGGCTCAATGTGACGGACGGATCGCAGGCTAGCTCACAGTCTCCTCCAGGGTCCATCAAAGAGCCTCAGCCGCCAACAGAACCATATGAACTGGACGGCGCCCGGTCAACAGATTCGGCGTCGTCTGCCAACGGGGACGACAGGGGAACAGTAACTTTTGACGCATCTGCAGCATCTGAGGCAACGGAGCCAACCAAAGTCGATAGCGAGAAGGCCCAGGATCCAGAGCTAAAAAAGCCGGCCAAAGGAATTCCCGACGATGTCAAACTCTACGAGATATTCTACGAGCAGGTGTTGAATCTGGTGAATGTAAGGGCACACACGAGGGCGTTTAGTCACTCCAGTTCGGAACCGCAGGCTGATTTCCGGGTATCATCGAAGGCGCAAAACCTCCCGATTCAAGACATCACCGCTCTTCTCGTTTCCTTGGCAAATCTGGCCCTGAAGATTTACCCTGACAGATTGGGTAAGACGAGGCGTAGTTTTTTCCGTTTTCCCCCAGAAGTATTAGCTAACCAGTTGGTGTGGCCTGAAGAATATGTCGACCAGATCTTGAAGTGAGTCGTCAAAATCCCGGCCAGCGGCATCGTCAACTGATTTTTTTTTTAGATATACGAACAAGAAAGTCGTCGAGATGGCCAACAGTGCCGATTTGCACGCTCCTGCCTGCCAGCAGAACATCCTTAATTTGATGTTGGCGCCGGTTAACTCCTATGCGTCCCTCTTCACCGTGCTTGCTCTTCCAAGCTACCTCCCCCTCCTCCACGCTCAATCATACCCTACCCGCCGTTCCGTTGCGAATGTTGTTGTGCACAACATTCTCAAGAACCAAACAAAGATCCAGACACCGGAATACGCAGAGGGCATTTTCAACTTAATCCGCGTTTTGATCCGGGAGGGCCAGCAACAAGCAGCTGCTGGATATCCTGCCACACAGGTGCGGAGATCTGGCCGTGACCTGGAGACGGATGAGACGATGGAGGAGCAGGGTCTTCTCGCCAGGATGGTTCATCTATTGAGCAGTGACAATAACGAAGTCCAATTCAAGGTATTTGCACATTCTATCACTCGTTGGTTATTCCACAACTCACCAAACGCCCATAGCTCCTGCAAACTGCCAAGAAGGCTTTCAACGAAGGCGGTGACAGGATTCGTTACACGACGCCGGCGCTCGTCACACAATCGATCAAATTGGCTCGTCGCTTCAAGTCCCGCGAACACTACGACAACGAATGGTCGACCATGTCCGCCGCGCTGTACAAATTCATGCACCAGAGCATATCCGGCTTGTATGCACGCGTAGTCTCCGCCGACCTCTCACTCCGTCTGTTCCTCTTCTGCGGCCAAGTCGCCGATCAGTGCGAATTCGAAGAGGTTGCCTACGAGTTCTTTGCACAGGCTTTCACAGTTTACGAAGAGGCGATTTCCGACTCTCGCGCGCAATTCCAAGCTGTAACCGTAATCGCCAACGCTCTGCACGCCACCAGAAACTTTAGCAAAGAGAACTACGACAATCTCATCACAAAATGCGCTCTTCACGGCAGCAAGCTCCTCAAGAAACCAGACCAATGCAAGGCTGTGTACTTGGCCTCCCACTTGTGGTGGGCCGTCGAGGTCCCTGCCAGGGACGAGGACGAGAAATCGCCGCTGTATAGAGACGGTAAGCGCGTGCTTGAGTGTCTTCAGCGTGCCCTGCGCGTTGCAGATGCCTGCATGGATACAGCTGTCAGCGTAGAGCTGTTTGTGGAGATCTTGAATCGATATGTTTACTACTTCGATAGACAGAATGACGCTGTTAGTCCCCCTGAATGCTCAACTGCCCTCCTCTCCGCTCCCTACTAACAAACGATAAAAGGTTACCGTCAAATACCTCAACGGTCTGATCGAGCTGATCCACTCGAACCTGGCAACTGCGGAAGTGGGGGGATCCACGGACCTCCCGAGAAAGCACTTTGAGCGCACACTGGAGTATATTGCGTCTCGTGACTTTGAAGGCATCGTCCTCGATCCGAAGTAGGAGATCGGTATCGGGAGAGAGTGGTTACGGCTGTTGACTGCTTGAGTATTGCTCTTTGAAGATGGGGGGAAGTAATGCTTGTTTTTTTTGTTTGCGGTGTTTTTTTTTCTGTTGGTTTGCACCCCGTGATCGAAGGTTGATGAAAAGTGGAGGGGGGCGGTTGTAGAGATTCTGTGACTGACCAAGTGACTTTGCTTTTTGTGCGTGCGCGAGAGACCGTGGAATGTTGATTTTGTGAGTTGCGGGGGAATTTGCCAACTTGGTGGATTTGATCTCACTCGTAAGACGTATGTACATACAGTTGCAAACACAATAAAAAAAACCCCCCGTAAAATTGTGACCCGGGAAGTCAATGAAAACTCGCCAACTGGCCTAGGAATGTATAAAAACTTCCAACTGTCCTGGAATAACAGATAAAAACTCACCACCATAGGGGTTTGAGGTGAGGTGTTGCGTTGTGCACTGCCCCTTGAATTCCTAGAGCTTGATTTGGTCTCTCCGTGAGTTCTTGGCGAGTTTTAGGGTATAGTACGACTATGTACTTAACACACGGTATTACGAAAAAAAATTAGTGACTTCAACCAAATATATCGGATTTTTTTGTTTACAGGATATGATGGTAGCGGGTGATAATCTATGTTGCGCGCGAGAACACCACGTCGGCGAGAACAGACACACGCACCAAAGGCCACCTCTCAGTAAGCAAAAGCGAGAGCCGACGAGAACAGATAACAGCGTATGAGATGGCCGAGATTTATTACTCTTGGTATTCTATTTGTCTTCGGCACCGATTCCTCCACGAAAAACTTCTCTCCCCCCCCGCTCACTGCTCATTTAAATAGTGAGATTTACGACACTTGGATGCGTAAGCATGGACCCAACACAAGCCGTATGATCCCCATTTAGGGCGGTAACCTCGTCACTAACCAGCTTTGGCTTGAGGATTTCTCCAACACGGAAAGCACATCCGGCAACCCAGCAGCTTATGATGTCGCATGTCTTCCCTCGCGAAATTTTCTCTCGCGGACCATTCTGCTGTTGCGGCCTTAAAGTGAGTAAAAGTTGAGAATCGCTGTCCGATAACTATGGCAGGGAAGTCGATAGTAGTGGTTGTCATCGAGAACTGTAAGACGTATACAAAGTTTTAGGGGTGGTTTAGTGTTGTTAGGCGGAGTGGGTGGTGGATGTGGTAGCTATAGTAGTAAGGTTTATGAAAGTAGAAGAGTAGAGCGTGATCTCTCACGCATCATAGATTATCACCCGTTGCCATCATATTCCGTAACACAAAAAATCCGACACATTCGGTTAAATTCACCAAAAAACCGTAATCCCGTGTTAAATACTCCACATAGCCATTTGTTATACCAGTCCAAATACCCATCACTCGTTTCCAGAGTTTCCGTCCATGCCAAAACACCGTCTACTCCATATGCCGGGACTAGTCATCATGAATGCTGATCTTACATGGACTACAACAAAAGGAGCAATAGAAAAGAAAAAAAAGAAAGTAGGTAAAGTCAAATCAAGCAAAGCCGAGTAAAGTAACCGCCGGTAAAGCAATACATGAAAGGCAAGGAAAGGCGTAAGACAATCCAACCGCTGTGTTGAATACCTGCTGGAAATCAGGTGGTATATCGCCAGCTCAGCCAGCCAGTCAACAGTCGTCTCGAACTACTCGTCTAGCTGCCCAAACCGTTTGTAGATCCACGGGGGATATTCGGAGTGAGCGGTCCGGAAGCGACCTTGTAGGGCGGGGCATTCTTAGAAACCCTCGGTTTAGCGGAGCTCTTGGAGGCAACAATGTCGGGGCTCTTCTGGGGAGGATGATTCTGAGGAAGGGGGCTATCCTTGGGCTTCGAATACCCCGGAAGATAGAGCTGTGCGAGCTTTAGTTTTTCTCCGATGGAATGAGGAAGAATTGGTACTTACGCCATGAAAGACGATTGCCTTCGAAGTTTGATACCTGTGAAGGCCAATTCCGACAATCTTTTTCTTGGGGTTTGTAACATCGGTGGTGGCGGTTCCATCATCGCTACCTGGACCGCAAAGGGTCGGAGATGCGACGCCGCCCAAAGACTCTGCGCTGCTTGCTGAGCTGCTGGTGGGCCGCGAGCTACTGGCTGACTTCGTGCCACCGTGCTCAGTCTTGATCCTTTTCTCCTTTGGTTCCTCCTTGGGCTCCTTCTCGGTTTCTTTCTCACCTCTTTGCCGTTTCCTTTCCTCTCGGGACATATTGTACCACTCCGGCTTCAGTATGTTAACGAAATGTTCGGTCATGATCCTGGGGTCCTTAGGCCAGAAACGGTTGGCGAGAAGCTCGTCTTTGCCCCTGGACAAAATCTTGACGGATTTCTGGATTGTTACTGGGTGTTGTTAGTCGGTGTGAGACGGAATAATTTGGGGGACAAACCAAGGCCGAGTTTAGAGAGAGGGTAAAGCTCTGGCAGAGGCCTCGGCATGCCAATGAGGTGGGAGAGTATGTAGAGGACGGAAGTTGCAACATTTGGTCCAGCTCTGGCTGCCAGAAGTAGAGAGTCGGAGATAGCTTCCACGATAGCAATGCCCAGGGTCGCCGCCCAGTGCGGGAATCCCACCTGAGAGCAGAGCTTGGGAAGAAAATCCTTCGCACCAATGCTAAGTGAGCCACCGTAGCTGGCGATAGCAGTATCAACATCTTCTCCCTTACCCGCAGCTTCCGTGACCATGGTCATACTCTTCGCCAGCATAAACTTCTGGAGCCTGTGATACTGCCTCGTAAAATTCTTTGCCGGTCCGCCATGCAGCGTGGCGATGTCTTTCATGCTAGCATGCGTCTTTGTGCGCTTACAAGCATGATAGATCACCGAGTAGATCCATTCGTCCTCGAAATTGTGAATGATTCCCGCTTTGTAGGCATTGGAAAGTAGCTGCTTCGCATTCTCGACCACTGTGGGGCTGAGCTCGCCACTGGCGCAGTAGTCATCTATCTTGGTGAAACCGACTCGCAGGCGGTCATTCTCTCCCACACGAGTCACTTGCTTCTGCAGTTTCGAGAGCTGTCTTACGGCAGACGCATTCCCTTTGCCATTTCCAATCATGGTGTGCAGCCCCTCACCAGCCAGCAAGGGGTCGTATCCTCTGCCTGCACGATCCGGATTGGCCTTGTTGGTGTCGACATCGCCCGAGAACGTACGCCATTCGGTGCGAGTATCAATGATGTCGCCGATTACATATCCGCAGCTGCCGCAGACAATATCGCCGGAGGAGAACTCCTCAACGATCTTGGGTGGGTCCTCACGGCATTCGGGACATACAAAGGATGCCTTGATCCGGTCGAAGAACTCTTTCGACTCAGCGAAGCTCATCTCGAGGGAATTGTGGTCTATGGAAACTTTGGTCAGTGGGTCCGTTGTCCTCCTCTTGTGCAGGTCCCTTCACGAGTGCAGCAGCAGCAATCTCTTTTGAGTTTTATGCAATGCAATCTAATGCGGGGGCGGCCAACCACCGGAGACTTACATTGTGGGAGAAGAGGCGGAAAGTGGGTGGTGTTGAGCGATCAACAAATGTGTCGCCAGAAGAGCTTTGTGATTTGTTGAGCTGGAAGATGTGGGAGCAGGAAGATTGCTGAGTTGATTGAGTTGATCGAGTGGAAGAGTGGAAGAGTGGAGGGGTTGGAGGGTTGTTGGTTGGATGAGTGTAAGGGTTGGGTCTTTGTGATGGACGGCAGAGGGCTGTTGTCGCCGACTCTGCTTTGGAGGCGTGTCGAGGTGATGGGAGGTGTGGTGACGGCGGGTGACTAGCAGAGCAATCCACACAATTGTTTGGACTTTAGGGCAAACATAATGCGGGAAACATTGTAGAGTGATGACACTGTTTTCCGGGTTTAAAGACTCTCAGAACCCCATTACAAGCATACAAGCAGCCATGTCGTTGAGCGAGCAGGCACGTTTGTATCCCGAAAGATGTAATGTCCAAGGTCTCGCAGCCGTGCAGCTTTTGGAAGTTGTTGTGTTGCACTTAAACCAAAGGGGCGGCTCATGTGCTGCAGAAAACTATTAGGCGCGGATGGCAGAGAAGAGGCATGAACGAATTGATGACTCAGTGAAGGCTTTGGAGTGAGGGGATGTAGCCAAAAGGGGCACGGGAACGTTGGCGAAGCAAACAATTCTTGGGCTCTCGTCCCCGTCCCGGTCCACAACACTCAGGCGGGTGACATCCTATGATCAAGCCCACATGCATGACATCGCACAGTTTAGCGGATGTCAGTCGGCGATAACAATCCGCGCGCCCTGATTACCGGAACTCCGTGCTTTCTGCTTCTACGCTCCACCTTGGATCAGTGGCATGGCCATCGGTTGATTTTTGTCTTTGCATTGCTGGTTACACGCCGGGTAATGGTGGCTGCTTGAGGACGTCAACCCTTTCTTCCGAGACCAAACCCCCGGCAACCCAACTCCCCCCCCCCATCTCGATCGATTCAACGCCAGCAAGTTATATCTGCCCGGCTACGCACCGTCGTTCCGCCGATTCGAATCTCTCCACTTCATCCTCAATCACAATGTTGGCCCAGTCTCTGAGATCGTCGGTAAGGATTTCCCTCCCCCACCCAACGGTTGGAATCTCGATTAACGTGAGCCACCAAATCGCCAGCGCTCCGTACTCACCCGCGCTGCCTTCCGGCAACCCGCGATGGCACGCTCCTTCATCTCTCCCACGGCCGTCCGCTCCGGTGCGCTCCACATCACAGTCAAAGGGAGAGGGATGTATTGTTCTGACGTATTCCTAAAGCAGCTATGGCCGCGGACCCGATCCAAGAAATCTACCTCCGTGAACTGCGCAGCTACAAGCCCAAGCCCGAGTCCGCCGCGGAGGCCGCAGAGGCTGTCAAGAAGTGGTCGGTTCCCACCGCACCCGCTCTTCCCGAGTCGGCCAATGCCAGCATTGCTGAGGAGCTCGCTGCCTACGAGTCCCAGACCGTCGAGGTTGAAGGCCAGGGTTCCGCCGTTGTTGGAGGCGAGACCGTCGCTGTCAAGGAGGAGGACTGGTTCGAGGAAGACGTTGCCTTCGGTGGTGATAATGCCGCTCACCACTAAAGACAGTAATACAAAAAGCGGTAGGATACATTGTACTATGATTTGAAATAGATGTTTGGTTGGCCGGCAACAAGCCAATGGGGGATAAGGTTGGTTCATTCGGCGAAAGTGTACAGTTGTGCATTGAATATCGTCAAGAAAACGTAGCCCCCCTCCTGGCGCGCGAGGCCAAAAATTTCCACCGACCAACCTTCCGTCCGTTACGAAAGAGCGAAAGCTCGAATTTCCGACCACGTAACTAGAGCTGCACGTCCAATTTTGGGTGTAGACGAAGCCTCGAGAGTCCTGTATATGCCAGGAAGAGCTATCGTATGATTTGTAGATTTCCATATCGTGACAGCAGCGGATACAGCAATGCCCCGCCTCCCACGCCCAATCACCAATTATGGTATACACATATCATACAGCTCTACCAACCAACTACCTAGCTCACCTTATCAGTTCGTCTTCAATCCCCAGTGCAGTGTCACTTCCGCCCGTCCGTAGCAGGGGTAGCTCTTCCTCCCGCTGCCGGCTGTGGCGTCGCCGGTGCCTGCGCAGACCAGAAGCCTGCCTTCTTCTCAGCGACCCAATTGCGTATCTGTGCGTGCCATGTCATCCGGCCATCAGTCCCAAGGGTCCATATCCACACCCTTGCACCTCATCGGGGAGGGAAAAAAATGTACCGGTAGGAAGATGTGCCCTTGGTCACCCCAATCGGCCCAGAAAACACCATAGGTAAGTACAACTTTTCATTCCCACCCAGAGTCAGTCCCCCCATATCTCCTAGTATATTAGTAGGGCCACAAACAAGCAACGCTCCCCCATTGTGCAAACGTAACCGCTTTCATTAGTTGCGGACGGGCCCACTTCAGCTTCGCGCGGCGACGGTACCGACGTTCGAGGCGAAACTGCTCTTTTTGACTGAGCAGCGTGAAGTCGGGTGGCCATGGATGGCGCGCTTTGTACGTGCGTGCCGCCGATTGGAGGAGTCGTGTTGTGAACATGGTGCTTGAAGGGTTTGAGGTGATAAGGTGAGGAGCGGCAATTCCCGGTGGGAACTGGAACTGGAAAGTGTGGGAGGGGAGGGGAGGGGAGGGGAGGGGAGGGGAGGGTAAGTATGCTTCATGACTACACATGTACTAGTACATATCGTTCCGGGCTGGATTGCCGCCGATCCAACTGGGAGCATGGATCTCTCAACGAACATTCACTTGTGAAAATATTATGTAGACGCTTTCAGACGCAGGCGGATATAAGAAGTAAATTGACATACTCGCTCATAATCCATAGAAGTTAATTGCACGGAGTTATAAAATCCCAACAATCGCAAAAGCAAAAGCAATATCTACGTCCGCACGACTACCACGTCCCGAGAGAATTCGCCTCACCCTTCCGTATGCTCGAACCAAACCACTTAGTCCTCGTGCACACATTCCAGACTTTCGTGATCCAACATGCCGCCACAAAATCCCTCCACTCCGCATCGTTCCAGCCCTCCAACCCCGGCGAGCCGTCGACAATATCAATAGATCTTCCGTTCTCCCCGAACGCGCCCTCTTCCTGCGGCCGCTCCCTCGCGATCACACCCTGCATGGGAAAAGTCATCTTCCACACACCATCCTCGTTTCCGCCCTCGTCGACCTGCAGGTCCACCCGCGATTCCTGCACCTGTCCCGCAGACTTGTACACATAGCCCACAGTCCAGACGCCCCCCGAGAACCAGCCAGGCGTAAACTTCACCGAGCCGCGTCCGTAAGACCCCTCACCATCTTCGCGCTGGAAGTTATGGATCGCATATTCTGCACCAGCATCGCCCAGTGACGTCTTCGATATCTCGAAGATGATGTGTTCCTCGTCAATCGCCGAGAGCAATGAGCGTCGCCGGATCTTCTCGATTCCGCGCGGGTCAGGAGGCGTGTACTTGTTCAGATGTACTTTGAGGCCCCCTGAGGAGATGGACTGCGGGAGGCGGTAAATAGGATGCGAGGGTCCAGTTTCAAGGACTTCTTTATGGATTGGTGCTTGCGTAGGGCGACTTCCGGCTGCGGGGGAGGGTGGTGAGATGTTGATTACTACACTACCATCGCCGAGGGAGTTGGAGCGTGGGAAGATGATGGAGCCGGAGATCTCCAGGGTGAGAGGTGGCGGCGGCATGATAGGTTATGGGCGCTGAGGTGCTAAGAACTCTGTAGGTTGTTGGGTAACGGTTAGTGTTGTGGAGTGAGTAGTACTCTATATCTGTCGGAAGGTGGGATCGGTTGCTGTGTGCATGCAGGGATGTCGATTTTCTGCCCTATTCGGCAACCACTTCAGCCACAGCCGCACATTCAGGCACTCGAACTTTCATCCATTACATCTATATCGCGTCTCTTGATCCCTATTCCCGAGAACGCCGAATTTTGGTGCAACCAAATTATTTTATCTCCACACTCCTATCGCCCTGATGGCGGAAGAATTTGACACGTACCGTGACCACTCGTAGGTACGGTGTACACAAAACGCAGTGGTTGTATGTACATCACAGCGGAACGGCGAAGTTACAGTAGATACAGAGATACGAGTGCCGACTAAGAAAAAGCAAGAAGGGGGTTAAACCTCCTCTACCTAAGGATGGGTGGAGAAACGATGCGGAACAACAGCACGACAGCCTGGACTCTGTCAGGTCCGAATCAAAGTTACGCGTATGGTCAACAAACCAATTACTGCGGTCGAACGTTTGGATGCAGAGCAACACCAGCACGATCTGGCTAGAAGCAGGGGGATTGCACCTTCTGCGGCAGAAGCATCGAAGGGATATCAACCGGCACGAGTTACGAATACGTCTGAAGGAATCGGCACACCCCAGGCTCCGATTGCCCGATTGCGATCGGTGGAGCACAAGAACATGAAAAAGAGGGTGTATTTTTATTAATATGTTAACTGATACGCCTAGAAAACACGTACTAAACGGAGCACGAGGCCTTCCCCGATCGGACGAATGTATGCATTTGAAGGCTACCACCTTTCGGCAGGATGCTGATGAAGCGATCCGTCTCCCTGGGGAAGGGTGGCTACATGAGGAGTATAACACTAAACGAGCCGCTGGCTGATTTGTTGCCCGAACATATGTATTGTAAAGAAGAATGGTAGGCCGTGGGAATTACAACCAAAACTTTTTTTTTAAAATTCATAAAACTTTTGTGCCTACAGGGTTAACGGGTTGAGAAGAGAGGGTATAGTGAAAAATGGGTTCTGCGTATCCGGAATTCTTTACTTGGTGATAGTTCACTCTCAACAAACCCCGTAATTTTATTTATTTTTTGATAATTATGTGTGGCTGTGGCTGGAGTAGTTGCCGAATAAGGCCCCCCTGCGCACACAGCAACCGATCCCCAGAAAGGTGACCGCACAAATTGACCTATTAGTATAGATTAGTTGGGGAAGCCTATAGCCGGGGGAAAAAAGACGACAGTTTTGCCCGTTAATCACCACCACACCACCACTCGTACCCATAAAACCTCTCTAGAAATGGATAGAGGAGATGGTAGTGATAATTAAAGTAGAATCCAATTGATTTTTGGAAGTGGTGTTGATTTATGATAGAATTTAGAAAATAATTCAATTTGGTGGGTACTGGCGGGAATGTGGGAGCTCCTAGCGACGCTAATTTTACCGATTGGGAAAGTTACACTAAGTATACCTCTGCTAGATTACCGAAATAGGAAGCTAATTGTTAGTTAATTAGTTACCATTTACTCTTAACCGCAACCTGACGATGCCCCTTATAAATGAAAACCACCCCTGCTAGATTTTGACGGGTAATTGCAATAAATAAACACGTACTTATTTCCTGATTTGGAATATTTTTAATGATTTATTTTCCCGGACGAATGTTGAAACCCCTCCGGATATAGGCTTCCCCAACTGCACACTCATACATACACACTGACCTGGTCAGTGGTGTCAACAATGTGGCGGTGCGCACGTGAAGCGGTCAAACCAACTTGATACTGGTAGGTTGTGCCAGGATCCTCGGCTTGTCTTGACCTCCCTGTACACTCTACTCTAACCTACTCAAGACTCTACCCCATCTCCCCAGCTCTGCTCAGGCAGAGATACCTCAACCCGCAAACTTCATCTCGAAAACCTTACATCCAGTATAGTTACGCTCTACCTCTAACTATGTCGAATACTTCGCAAACCCCCGCTGCGGCAACGCGACAGCACAATCCCAATGCTCGCGCCACCACGTCGCCTGCGCAGACGAGCTCCGCTGAGGTCCTTGCCTCGGACTCGGACAGCACGCTAATCCCTTTGACACCGCGCACATCGTCGACTGCTCGAGCATCGCCGATACTGGAAGAGGAGGAGGTACGTTGCTGGATCTGCTTCGCGTCGGAAGGAGAGGAGGATAGGCCGCGTGGCGAGTGGAAGTCTCCGTGCAAGTGCACACTGGTGGCTCACGAAGCATGCCTGCTGGACTGGATCGCAGATATGCAGAAGACCGGGATCGAGAACGGGAGCAATCAGAAGCTTGCGTGTCCACAGTGCAAGACGCCGATACGGTTGAAGGAAGAGCAGAGCGTCGTGTTGGACATGGTGGACCAGGCGGGAAGGATCGCGGGGAAGGCTGGGGCTTTCGTCGCATTTGGCGGTACGTCAATCTATGCGCAGCCTGAGGCTCGTTACGTTAGCTGATTTGTCGACAGGAGTTGGGTCGGTGCTGTTCGTTGGATGCACCGTTTACGGTGAGCCAGCCTGCAATGGATTGGCGGTTGCCATTTCTGATTCAGTTAGGCGTCAACACGATCTACACGATATGCGGGCCGGAATATGCCAATGAGATATTGCTTGGCCAGGATTCGGAGTTTCAATGGACATGGCGTTAGTATCCACAGCTGTCCGTCCCTGCGGCGCCTGGCTAATTCCAGAGAACCAGGCCTTGGTGTTGGACTTCCGTTGATACCATTCGTCCTCATTGCGTCGCGCACTAGAGTCTTCGATTCCGTCTTCCCGGTCCTCCCGGTCATCTTCTTTTGCCACACCGACCCTCTGCACTTCACCCTCCCTCCGTCGCCGCAGATAACTCTTGCCGTGCTGCCGTACATCCGCAGCGCGTACAACGCCTTGTGGCGGCGCTACATCGCCGCCCATGAGGCTCGGTGGATCAAGGAGACCACCCCGAAGTTTCAACTCGAGAACGCCGAAGCGCAAGAACAGCAACGACAGCAGAGGGAGCGCCAGGGCAACGCTCAGGGCGGCCGACGACGCGGCAACCGCCGAGCCCAGGAGCCTGCACCCCCCGTCATCGAGGTAGAAATCGACGCCCAGCAGCAGTGGGACGGCGAGGTCAGGCTGGAGAACCACAACATCATCCTCCAGGGCAGTAATGTCACTTCAATGGTGCTTGGGGCCCTGCTCTGGCCGTCCGTCGCCAAGATCATCGGACAGTCGCTCAGCCGATTGCCTGCTAGCTTGGGAGGAGACAAAATTCGGAAGTGGCTGCCTACGCAGCTGGCACGAAATGTTGCAGGAGGCCTAATGGTTGTTGTTCTCAAGGTATGTGCGATCCAACATGCAGCCCCGAAGATCGGAAGATGCCCACCTCGTGGAATGGCGCAATGGAGGTCACGAGCAAGACCCGGGGCGGATGTGAACAGTTGCGCCACCCTTGCGTTGCAGTGCTGACTCGATGTTTGCTCGATGTTGCAGGACTTCATCTCCCTTTACTGCAAATACAAGCGCGCCCAACGTTTCCGCAGCCGATCTGTGATGAATTACAGCGAGACCAAGCAGGCCAGGAAGGCTCGTAGCACCACAGCTGCCGCGGGAGCGACCCGCACCAGCAACCGATGATGGATGGACGGCTTGAAAGGGAATGCTTTGTTTTTTTTTCTCGATTTCGTTTCCGCTGTCTTGCCCGCGTCCTCGACGTTTGTCCCATTTTGCAGGCTGCCGTTCGTTAGTAACACTGGGGTGTTTTGCGCTCTCTGCTCCGTCTTTCTCTCTGTGTCTCAACGTGGGGCCGTGTTTTCCTTTGCGTCTTGATGGGTAGTTACTGCACGCTGTACGGCTGGTTGGTTCGTTGTTTGGGTGCTACATAGCGGTACAACTTTCTCTGGCAGTAAATACAATATATTGTCCATGCTACTATCCTCTCCGGCGCGCTTGTCCTTTTTCGATAGCCTCTTGGGCACGCCAAGAAGTGCGTTGAGAGCGAGTGATTAACTGAGAACTACGTGTAGTTATCGGGGGGGGCAGTATCCACTGCAGAGCCAGGCAAGCACGAGAGAGGCACGATTTGCGGCAGGATCTCCTCGGACCATTGGGCGCAGAAAGGTCCCACCGACCAAGAACAGCCGACACCGTCCCCCCGCCGAAAGATCAGTACAGAGGAGTCCCGCACGCATGCACACAGTAGATATAGCGATTGCACGCTGCACCTAGAGGTCAAAGGACCCGAACTATGTAGCCATGTTACGCGATTTACATACTGGGCCTCGATTATTACCCTCCCCTTCCACGACGATCCCACCCAGCCGAGCACAGTGAGTGCGATGATGGCAGGGAAAATCCTCAGGCCGTCGTGGCCGCGGCGGGCGACAGTGGTCGTCGGCACGTACTTGACGCTGCATCTCTCTCTAACGGCGCCGTGGTCAGCTCCGGGTAAGGGGGAGGTATGTGTAGTTATGTAGATAGTTATATTATATGTCATGCGCAGATACCGTCGTCGTGGTCGGGGTCTTTGCGGGCTGGTAGCGCCCGCGCTCGTGGTTGTTGGTTGGGGCCGGGAGCGGCAACGACGACAACGACGGACTAGGCGCCGGCGAGGAGAGGAGAGGCGATGGTGGTGATGATGCTTCATTGATCGTGTGCGACCCTATTGGATCATGACGATATTATGTACAGTCCTGAGGAGAGGAGAGCCGAGCGAGTGTTGGGGTGGCGGCGAGTGACGAAGCTGCAGAAAACTCTTGTCCCCCCCCCCATCCATCATCCTCTTC